>FTKM01000022.1_pt1 | contig 160507 bp, 166 predicted proteins | sample 1658051 | NCBI WGS metagenome assembly FTKM01 (sample SAMEA3914794, study PRJEB12502) | metagenome | biome: forest; material: soil | place: Canada | collected 2011-07-05 | depth 0.1 m | reverse complement strand
TGCTCGAAGAGGGCGCGGGCTACGAGGATTATGGCGACCGGCCGATCACCGAGACGGTGACCCGGCTGTGCAAGGCGCTGGACCTGGAGCCGGATTGGGAATGCTTTGCCCAGGAGGACTGGGCGAAGGACGAAGCCAGAGACGGTGTTGCGGGCTCGCCCTATGTGTCGGTCGAGCGCGGCGGCACGGGCGAGTGCGTGATCTCGCTGCGCGGCCTGCAGGGGGTGGGGCTGGCGACCGGGCCGCCTCAGGAGACGCCTAAGGAAACGGGGCCGCCGTGAGCTTTCTTACCTCCCCCGCTGCGCGGTGGAGGTAGTCGGCGTCAACCTGAGCAAACAGGTATGTGTCCCCGTTTTTGTTCAGTGGCCGCCGCGCAGCGCAACGATGAAGGTCCACACCCCCAACGCCACGAAAACCACCGCGGCGCCGATCCGCACATAGCGCACGGGCACGATCTTCAACGCCCGCTCGCCCAGGAACACCGCCGGAATGTTGGCGGCCATCATGCCCAGCGTCGTGCCGGCCGCCACCGGGATGATGCTGTGGAAGCGGGCGGCCAGGGAGACGGCGGCGATCTGGGTCTTGTCGCCCATCTCCACCAGGAAGAAGGCCACCACGGTGGTCAGGAAGACGCCCATGTGGCTGGCCTCGGCCGCGGAGTCGTCCTCCTTGTCCGGGAACAGGGCCCAGATCGCCGTGCCGATGAAGGAGGCCGCGATCAGGTACTGGAACCACTGACCCTTCAGGAAGCCGGAAACCAGGTAGCCGGCCGTCGCGGCCAGCAGGTGGTTGGCGATGGTCGCGACCAGGATGCCGGCGATGATCGGCCAGGGCTTTTTGAAGCGGCTGGCCAGGAAGATGGCGAGAAGCTGGGTCTGGTCGCCAATTTCGGCGATCGCCACCACCAGGGCCGAGATGAGAACTGGTTCCACGGCGGCCCCGCGCCGGGACGATAACCACTACCTCCCGGGTGGCCACGGATGTATCGGAGGCGCCGAACCCGCGCAAGAACGCCAACCACCGATCCCACCCCAAAACGCCTGCAGGAGAGCCCGCCATGGCCGACGCCCCCGTCGTCATCTTCCACAACCCCGCCTGTGGTACGTCCCGCAAGGTCCTGGCCGCCCTGACCGAAGCTGGCGCCAAGCCGAAGGTGGTGGAATATCTGAAGGCCGGCTGGACGGTGGATCAGCTCAAGGATCTGCTTAAGGCCATGAAGCTGAAGCCGCGCGATGTGCTGCGGGTGAAAGGCACGCCAGCGGAGGCGTTGGGCCTGACCGATCCGGCGACCTCGGACGAAATCATCCTGGCGGCCATGGTCGCCCATCCTATCCTGGTCGAACGACCGATCGTGAAGACGCCCAAGGGCGCCGCCCTCTGCCGCCCCGCCGAGCGCCTGCAATCCCTAATTTGAGTAACGCCACTGCCGAACACGCCAGGGCAGAGCTATTCGGCCTGCGACTTTCGGACGCGTGGTAGTCGAACTCGCCGGGAGCGCGAATACCGCCGACATGAGGGCGGCCTTGCTCAACCGCCGTCACATACTGGTTAAATACCATGCTTAATTTGCGCTATCCGCTTTAGTTTGAGACGGACGAGACAACCGGCCCATGTACTGATTGGACGCGCCCGTAATACAAATCTAATGGTATTCCTCCACCCATGGCGTCCGCCGAGGGTCTTTAAGGCGACGCTTCATGATGAACGTCATTGCCGTGGTTGCGCAGAAGGGGGGGACGGGCAAGTCGCTCGTCTCGGCCAACATGGCCGTCGCCGCCAGTCGCGAGGGCCGCAAGACCCTGGTCGCGGATTGCGATCCGCAGGGCTCGTTGCTGGACTGGTCCAGATCGCGCCTCGCCCCCACGCCCTCGGTCATCGGCGTCAAGGCCAGCGCCTCGCTGACGACCCGGTTCGCGGCCGAAAACGCCGGCGTCGAACTCCTGGTCATCGACACCCGCTCCTCCTCGCTGGAGGATTCCATCGACGCGGCCAAGGCCGCCGATCTGACCCTGGTGGTGGTGCGGCCGACGGCCGTCGATCTGCGCGCTATCGCCATGACCGTGAAGGCGCTGAAGCCGCTGGGCCTGCCCGCCGCCTTCGTGCTCAACCAGGCCCCGGTTCAGCGCGCCCATCATGAGCCGGCGATCGTCAGTGAGGCTGTGGACCTGCTGATCGCCTATGGCCTGCCGATCGCGCCCGTGGCCTTGCGCCAGCGACAGGTCTGCCAGACCGCTTTCGCGCAGGGTCTGGCGGTTCAGGAAATGGACGCCGACTGCCGCGCGGCCGAGGAGATGGAGCAGCTTTGGGCTTACGTCTCCGGCCGCCTGCCCGCGCCGCCACCGGTGATTACGCGCCCAGCGCCGGCGCCCTTCTTCAGGCGCGCCGGCGAACAATACGGACTTATGGCGTCCACCTGACCGGCCGGACCTAGGCCGCCGGATCTTCGCCCGTTGGCAGGGCTTTGCCGATGAAACGGTCGCCGTCCCAGATTTCGACCGACAAATAGTGAGCCGAGCCTTCGATCAGCTCCGCCGCATGGGCCATCGCCTCTGCATCGTCGCGTAATTCCGCCGTGAACAGCGTCGGTACACTGTAGCGGTCGTCCTCGATGTACAGGGTAAATATCTTCACCGGCGGCCCGCCCGAAGCTGAGCCTTGTTCTAGCGAGACCAAATCTTCGCGGGTGTCGGAAAGCCGACACTTTTGCGCGATTCTTTTTGCTACGCCGGGTCAGGGGGGCGTTTCGCCGTCGGCGTTCCGTCCGAGTCCGCATCAACCTGTTCGGCCGCGCGGAGGAGGCGTTCGGCCGTCGCGCGCGCTGACGCGGCGGTAAAAACCAGTTCCACCGGCGCTTGATCGGATCTGGCGGTTACTTCGGCGCCGACGACCTCCACGGTGAAGGGTTGGTCGAAAGCGTCGCGGAGCACGATCCAGGTCATCGGCGGGCCACCCACAAAAACTCCAGGTGAAACGTGGCGGCCCGCCCGCGCGTTCCTAATGCTCAGACTATTCGCGACCGTCGCGGCTTTTAACAAAGGACCACCTTGACGTTGGAAGTCAGAAATCACGTCCTCAAGGCCATCTCGCAAACCGACCTGCAACTGCTCGAGCCTCATCTCAAGCTGGTGACGCTGGCGTCGGGTGACGTGCTGTTCGAGCCGGAGCAGCCGGCGGACCGGGTCTATTTCCCGAACACCGCGGTCCTGTCGGTGATGATGGTGATGGAGGACGGCCGCACGGTGGAGACCGACACGGTCGGCAATGAGAGCGCCGTCGGCGTCCTGGCCGCCCTGGGCGCCTCCACCTCGGTCAATCGGACGCTGACCCAGATCCCGGGCACATCCATGGTGGTCCCGGCCGCTCGGCTTCGACAGGTCGCGGAGGAAAGTCCGGCCTTGCGAACCCTTCTGCTGCGCCACGCCCAGATCAACCTGGCCCAGGCCCACCAGTCGGTGGCCTGCAACGCCCTGCACGGCGTTGAGCAACGGCTCTGCCGCTGGCTGCTGGCGTCGCAAGACCGCACCGACCGCGACGTGGTGGAGCTGACCCAGCAATATCTGGCTACCATGGTCGGGGTTCAACGGACCACCATCACCCAGGCTTTGCGCGATCTCACCACCGCTGGCCTGATCCGTCAGGGCCGTCGATACATCGAGATCATCGACCGCAAGGGCATGGAGGCGCGGGCTTGCGAATGCTACGCCGCCGTCCGCGCCACCGCCGAACGGGTCGCCGGCGACAGCCTGCAAACCAAACGACGCTAGACTCCTCGACCAAATGGAGACTTGGCGCCGCCGAAGCCGCCATGCGAGCCTGCCGGCTTGACTGAAGGGGATGGTGGCATGCCGGGATCGAACTGGCGACACGGGCTGAGTGGCGCGCTCGGCATGATGCTCGCCCTGTGCGGCGGCGCCTTCGCCCACGCGGCAAGGCCCTACCCCGTCGCCGAGAAATCCGTCGATCAGCTGCAGGCCGACCTGAGCGCCGGCAGGGTCACCTCGGAGGGGCTCGTGCGCGCCTATCTGGCGCGGATCGAGAAGATCGACCGCTCCGGCCCCTCGCTGCGCAGCGTCATCGCCGTCAATCCTCATGCTCTGGCCGACGCGCGCAAGCTGGACGCCGAGCGCAGAAGCGGCCATCTGCGCGGGCCGCTGCACGGCATACCGGTGCTGGTGAAGGACAATATCGAGACCGACGACGGCACGGCCACCACCGCCGGCTCCCTGGCCCTGAAGGACAATATCACCCGCCGGGACGCGCCCCTGGTCGCGCGACTGAAGGCGGCGGGCGCCGTGATCCTGGGCAAGACCAATCTGTCGGAGTGGGCCAATATCCGCTCCGATCGCTCGATCAGCGGCTGGTCTGGCGTCGGCGGGCTGGTGAGGAACCCCTACGCGCTGGATCGCGGCGCCTGCGGCTCCTCGTCCGGCACCGGCGCGGCCATCGCCGCCTCGCTCGCGGCCATCGGCGTCGGCACCGAGACCGACGGATCTGTCACCTGCCCATCGTCCGTGAACGGATTGGCGGGATTGAAGCCCACCGTCGGCCTGATCTCGCGCACCCATGTGGCGCCCATCTCCCACAGCCAGGACACGCCGGGGCCGATGGGACGGGACGTCAGGGACATAGCCCTGCTGCTCACCGCCATGGCCGGGACCGATCCAGCCGACCCCGCCACCAAGGACGCCGACAGCCACAAGCGCGACTACGCCGCTGGTCTTGCCAACGCCGATCTGAAGGGTAAGCGGCTGGGTGTTCTGACCTACGCGTCCGACATGTCCCCGGCCATCGACGCCCTGTTCGCCGAGGCGGTCGTGGCGCTCAAGGCGCGCGGCGCCGAGGTGATCGAACTCAAGGACTACAAGCCGGCCGATTCCATCGGCGACGACGAGGGCGCGGTGCTGATGAGCGAGCTGAAGGCGGACCTCAACGCCTATCTCGCCACCACCCCGGACACGGTGAAGAGTCGCACCCTTGCCGACCTGATCGCCTTCAACAAAGCCCATCCGCGCGAGATGGTGCTGTTCGGCCAGGAGCTGTTCGAGACGGCGGAGGCCACCAAGGGACTGAGCGATCCCGCCTACCTGAAGGCCCGCGCCGACTCCGTGCGCCTCGCTGGCCCGGAAGGCATCGACAAGCTGATCGCCGACAACCATCTCGACGCCCTGATCTCGCCCAGCTACAGCGCCGCCTCGCGCATCGACATCGTCTCCGGCGACCATGTCGGCGGAAGGGCCTCGACCTTGCCCGCCGTGGCTGGCTACCCCCATCTGACCGTGCCCATGGGCCAGGTCGGCGGGCTGCCGGTCGGGATATCCTTCATCGGCCCGGCCTGGAGCGAAGAGCGGCTGCTGCAACTTGGCTACGCCTACGAGCAAGCGGCACACGCCCGCAAGCCGCCGACCTACGCGCCCTCGCTGGAGACGGCGCCGGCGGTGCTGAAAGCGTTCGGCCCCGCGGCCAGGCCATGAGCTATCCCAAGGCCTCCGCCGAGCAGATCGCCTTCTTCAGGGCGCACGGCTGGCTGGTGGTCGAGGGCGCCATTCCACAAGACGATCTGGATACGCTCGAGCGCTACTGCGACCGTATTCTCGCCGACCCCGAGGGGCTTGCGAAGGATTGGGCGTGGGACGCCAGGGAGACCCTGGAGACCCGTTCATTCCGGATCGTCCAATCCTCGCCGTCCTTCGTCTGGAAGGACATCCGCGAGGCCGCCTATCGTCTATGGCTGGTGGAGTTCGGCGCGGCGCTGACGGGCCTTCCGCTGGCCTTCTGGTACGACCAGTTCCTGGCCAAGCCGCCGGGCAAGAGCGCCCCTACCTATTGGCACCAGGACGAGGGTTATTGGGGGCGTAATCTGGACGACAAGGGCGTGACCGGCTGGATCCCGCTGCAGGATGTGGACGCCATCAACGGCTGCATGCAGTTTATCGACGGCGGTCATCGGCTGGGCGTGCTGGCGCATCGCCAGGTCGAAGGCGTGCAGAGCGACCTGCTGACCTGCGAGGTCGATGAAGCCCGCCGCGTGATCTGCCCGATCAAACGTGGCGACGTGACCTTCCATCATTCGAAAACGCCGCACATGACCAACGCCAACACGTCGGAAACCTGGCGCAAGGCGGTGACCAACCATATGCAGATGACAGGGGCCGGCGGCGAAGGCGACCACTATCCCTGGAAGATCGCCAATCACCAGGGCCTGGATCGGGAGAAGATCAAGTCCGCCCGCGGCTGAGCAGTTGAGTCAGGGCGCCTTCAATGCGTCCGCCATCCGCTTCAGGTCCGCGACCGCGACGAACACCTCGTCCGGCGAGTTTTCGGCGTCGGCGCAGCTAAGACACATGGCGAACTGACGCCGCTCGCCACTCCGGCCCAAAATGGCGATCACGAGCCGTTGCGGGTCACCTGTCTTCAATGTCCGGTTCAGCGCCCGCGAAAAAATCGTCCGTGACCCGGGCTCGACAATGTCCAGGAGCAGAAGACCCAGCAACTGCTGCTCGGAGAAGCCTGTCATATTCAGAAAAGCGGGGTCGGTCGCCCCGACTTCTCCACGAGCGTTCAGCCTGATCAATGCCGTGTCCGGGCCGGCCCGGACCAGGGCCTCAAGGGCCCGAAACCGGCGCGTAAGCCGGCCAGCTTCTTCGGCGGGTTCGAGGCTGTTGAAGATCATCGCCACGCCAGCCTCACCGTAGGGAAATAGACGAAAGCTCATCCGCCGGCCCTCATGGATGACCGACCGAAGCTGATGTTCGCTGGGCTGGCGCGTCCGCTGGACCCAGCACAGATGATCCCAAACAATGGAGGCGCGCGAGCGAGGCACAACGTCCCGAAGATCTTGGCCGACCAGCCGATCCCGATCGACGCCCAGATGCAATTCCGCCGCCACGTTGGCGTCCGCGATCTTCAGGTCATCCGAGAATGACAGGAAGCCGTCGCGCATCTGGTTGATCACCGCATGCAGATGCGTCTCGCCCTGCCAGGCGCCTCCGGCGCCCGGCGCGCCTGCCGCTTGACGTAACCGCTCGCATTCCTCGATCGACATCAGCACAAGCCTGGCGCGACCATGGTGGGTGATGGTGACGGGAGCGGACAGGGCGCGACTCTGCCATTCACCGAAATTGCGGCTTATGTCGGCCGCGGAGACCGAGTTGGAGAATCGCTGGCTGGCGTTCATCGCGCCATCCCTTATCCGCAATTTGCGTAGGCGAGTGATGCGCCCAATCAGCGCATAGGCCAATAGTCATGATTTCGCACGATTACTCAGATTGGGTTGTTCCAAAAATATACGGATATTGCAGAGTTTTACCCTGAACCCTGCGTACAGGCCGTTATTTATTTACGCTTACCTTGTCATGGCCGCACGGATGGGATCGCGGTCCAGTCAACTTTTGGGGGAAGCTAAGATGGAATACTTTGGCTGGATCGTGGAAGACCTGTCCGATGTCTGGGCGGACGTTCACCAATCGCCTTACGCGGAAGAAGCCAAGGCTCTGCTTAAGGTTATCGACAAGGCCATCTTCATGGCGGCGACCCTCGAGCGGGCGCATGCCGGCCTCGCCGCGGGCCGCCGCGCCAGTGGTCCGGAAGCGCTAAACGCCAAGGTTGTTGCGCTGCGACCCCCAGCCAGGAGCCGCGCGCCTGCCGTCCGTTTCGCGGCGGAATAGACACAGGCCCCGCGCTTCAGCTGTTGGGCAGCATCGGTCGTCCCTGGTGCGCAACCAGCAGGTCGTGCATATCGTCGGCATGCTCTTCCTCGACCGCCAGTATGCCTTCCAGCATGACGCGGGTGGTCGGATCGTGATCGGCGAAGTAGCGGATCAGCTCGCTATAGTGCTCCACCGCGATCCGCTCGGCGATCAGGTTCTCCTTGATCATATCGACCAGATCCTTGCCCGGAGCGAACTGGGAGGCCGATTTCGAGAGCAGGCCTGACGGGTTGAAGTCCGGTGCCCCGCCCAGCTGGGTGATGCGCTCGGCCACCTGCATGGCATGGGCCTGTTCCTCCTTGGCGTGCTCAGCGAACTCGGCCTTCACGCCCTGGCTTGAGATGCCCGAAGCGACGATGGAATGCTGGGTATAGCGCAGCACGCAGACCAGTTCGGTGGCCAGCACGCTCTGCAGGATATCGATGGTCTTGGCCACGTCGCCGCCATAGCTGGAGGTCACCGCGCCGTCTTCCAGGTGCTGCCGCGCGCGCTCGCGCAGGGTCTTCACGTCGCTGAGGAAGGGGGTGTCTTTAGCGGTCTGGGTCATGGGTCTAGCTCCAGCGTTGAAGGGCGGCGACCTTACAAACGCGCCTACGGCCAAGCCGATCCATGGCCGGGCGGCCCACATCGCGAGACGGCGAAATATCGGCTATGGCTGGAGGCCAACGCGACAGGGACCCGATGCCCAACTCCGACTTGACCTACGGCGGCTACCTCAAGCTCGACACCCTGCTCGCCAGCCAGGCGCCGCTGTCGAATGAGCATGACGAGCTGCTGTTCATCGTCATCCACCAGACCGCCGAGCTGTGGCTGAAACTCAGCCTGCACGAGCTGAACGGCGCCCGGCGGGCGATCGCCGCCGACCATCCCCAGCAGGCGATGAAGATGCTGGCGCGCACCGTCCGCGTCATGGGCCAGATGATCCAGTCGTGGGACGTACTCTCCACCCTGACTCCACCCGACTATCGCCGCCTGCGCGAGCACCTGGGCACAAGTTCGGGCTTCCAGTCGCTGCAATATCGGCTGCTCGAATTCACCCTGGGCGCGCGGGAGATGGCGATGGTGGATATCCATACCGACAGTCCTATCGACGTGGATCGGCTGAAGGCGGAGCTGCAAAACCCCAGCCTCTACGACGAAGCCCTGCGCCTGCTCGCCCGCCGCGGCCTGCCCGTCCCCGCCGCCGTGCTGAGCCGCGACGTCGCCGCGCCCTATGCCGCCGATCCAGGCGTCGAGGCCTGCTGGGCCGAAGTCTATGGCGACATCGATCGGTATTGGGACCTCTATGAATTGGCCGAGAAACTCACCGACGTCGAACACCACCTGCAGCTCTGGCGCTTTGGCCACCTGAAGATCGTCGAGCGCATCATCGGCTTCAAACGCGGCACCGGCGGCTCGGCCGGCGTCGCCTATCTGGCCAAGGTGCTGGAGAAGAGCCTATTTCCGGAGTTGAGCAGCGTGCGGAGCGTGCTCTGAGACCTCCAACTGACAGCTTCGGCGGGGCAACACATTCAGGCTGCTGACAGCTCGTAGCGCACCCGTTGCAAAACGTCATCACAGTGTGTATTCATACACACGTGAATAGCCGCGACATCATTGCTGCGCTTGAAGCCGACGGATGGTGCGAGGTGGTTCAGAAAGGCTCCCACAAGCAGTTCAAACACCTGATCTAGCCGGGTCGGGTGACGGTCCCGCATCCGAGGCGGGACATTCCGATCGGCACGCTGGTGTCGATCGAGAAACAGGCCGGGATCAGGCTGAGATAGGACCAATGCGCCAGTACATCGCCATCATTCATAAGGACGCGGACAGTGATTTCGGCGTCTCCTTCCCTGACTTCCCCGGCGCGGTCACGGCTGGCTCAACGCTGGATGACGCCCACGGCATGGCGTCGGATGCGCTCCAGCTTCATATCGAAGGCCTGATCGAGGACGGCGAGGCGATCCCAGAACCGATGAGCCTCGAAGAAGCGATGCATGATCCCAACAACCGAGCCGGCGTCGCCATCCTCGTGCCACTGGCCGCCCCTCAGCCGAAGGTGGTTCGCGTGAACATCACCCTTCCCGAAGAAACGCTTCGGGCGATCGACACCTATGCCGAAGGCCATGGCCTGACCCGATCCGGCTTTTTGGCGAGAGCGGCCAAGCGGGAAATCGAAAACGCCTGACGCAGCCCCTTGGCGCGAAGGCTGGTAGGCCCGGCTGGACTCGAACCAGCAACCAGACCGTTATGAGCGGCCGGCTCTAACCATTGAGCTACGGGCCCCCGAAGCCTGCGCGAGGGGATCGCGGGGTAGCATGGGCCGGGCACGGCTCAAAGTCCCGCGGACGCGCCTAGCTTCCGGCCGACCACAATCCCGCGCTCGCGAAGATGTCCGCCAGCTTGTCGCGGATCTCCACCCCTGGCGGGGCGTCGGCGGCGTTGACGGAAGCGGCGAAGATCAGGTCACGGTCCTTGCGCTGCAGCCGCCCCGCCGCCCAGCCTACGGTGTTGGACCCGTCCGAATTGCTCGGACAGGAGCCCTCGGCGACGCTGAAGGTCGCACGGCCGGTGCGGCTGTCGTCTCCCACCTCGCGCACCAGCAGATCCTGTACCGCCTGGGTAGTCGCCGGCTTCAGGCCGAGGTTCGCATCGTAGAACCGCTTGAAGAAGTGGGCCTGCTGTTCGGTGCTCAGGCTGAGGCCGCCGCCGTTGGGCGGGCCCATCCAGAAGGATGTGGCCGGCCCATCGACCAGCTTGTTGCCGTAGTCGAAGCGGTGGGCGGCGTCAGAGAGCTTGTCATGGCCGATCTGGCTGGCCAGGTTTCCCCACCACCAGCCGATATCGTCATGGAAGGCCTTGGTCAGGTCGGCGTCCGTCTCCCAGGCCTTCACCTTCTGCGGGGTCAGATCCCACTTGTAGACTGTCTGCGGCGTGATCACGCCCTGGTCCAGCCCGATCAGCGCCAGCGGCACATCGAAGGTCGCGCAGGGCGGCAGCGGGGTCCGGCAGACGATAGCCGAGCCATACTGGTAGACCGACAGCCCCGTCTTGGCGTCCAGCAGCACGACGCAGGTGTTGGCCCCGCCCATTGAGGCGTCGATGGCCGCCTCAAGCTTGTCCTTGTCGATCCCGTTCTGCCCCGGCAGCAGCGAGCAGCCGCCGAGCATCGCCGCGGCGCCCACGGCGACCATGAAGCGGGAGAGGGTTCGCGGGGCTGGCGACATCTGGGCCTCGGTCGGTTCAGTCGTGAGATTTCGTCTATACACCCGGGACCCTGCTCCAGTTCAATGCTTGGACGCCGGGTTTGCTGGATGACGCGCCCCGCCCGCTGGGCTATTCGCGGGCGATGCGCACCCTGTTCACCACCCCGCTCTATGAAGCCTCCCTTACCGGGGAACGCGGCTTCGAGGCCTTCAACGCCGAACTGGCGGACGCCTGCCGGATGCTGGCGGCGGAGGACGAGGCGGGCAAGGCCTGGTGCAAACAGAACGCCTATGGCGGCTACACCTCCTACGCCTCGCTGAACGACCTGCCGACGCGGGCAAGCGCGTTCGGCGCGCTGAAGACCAGGCTGGACAAGCACGCCGGCGCCTTTTCCCGGTCGCTGGCCTTCGACCTCGGCGGCGGGCGGCTGAAGCTGGACAGCCTCTGGGTGAACATCCTCAAGCCCGGCGCGGCCCACTCCGGCCATGTGCATCCGCACAGCGTGCTCTCGGGCACGGTCTATGTGACCACGCCGCCCGGCGCGGGCGCGCTGAAGCTCGAGGACCCGCGTCTGGCGCGGATGATGGCCGCGCCGCCCCGCCGCGCGGACGCACCGGAGACCCTGCGCACCTTCGTCTACATCCAGCCCCAGGCCGGGGATGTGGTGATGTGGGAAAGCTGGCTGCGACATGAGGTGGTCGCCGGCAAGGGCGAGCGGATCTCGATCAGCTTCAACTACGGCTGGCGGTAGCGTTCGAAAGAGCTATCCGTTTCGACCTCGTACCGAAGCCCGGCCGCTAGCGGCCCGCAACGGCGAGCCCCTGGGCCGATCAAGCCAGGCTTTCGGGATACACGGAGCAGGACGACCTACACCTACAATCAAAAGCGCGTGCCTATCAGGTCTTGCCAAATTACAACAAGCTCATATCGTGCATATTTATTTTAAATTTCTTCTCGTATTTTTATATTTATTCTAACGCGCGAACAAAACCCCAGATGGACATAATTATTGCACCGACCAGCAGGCCTGGGACGGCTCCTATTACAGGAATAATCGTACCAAACCCAAAGACGACTAAAATCATAATCAAAATCGGATAAACAAAATCCTTCCATGACCAAAAATACAATCCAAGACCAATTCCACCAAATAAAAAACCTAATATAGCAGCAACGAACGGATTTCTTCCGCGTATTTGCGGCAAATCTCTTATAAGCCAACCGGCCGCCTTTGCGGCGCCTCGACTCGGGTGATTATTCATCTTATCGCTCACATTATTTTATACGCTACAGGTCGATCTTAACGCGCTTATACGCAATCTAAAAAGCGTATATGACCCACCTGACGCAGACTCAACATTTTCATGGATTGCTACCTCTCGCAACCCTACATCGTATTGTTTGGATAGCGCTCAACGCGCAAGGTTGTCGGCAAGCAGCCATTTTCCATGCTCGGCGTCACGATGACCCGCGCAGCCTCGCCGTTCCTCAGGGGCGATCATCACGCCGATTCAGCGCCTTGCGGCCGGAACCACTGGGCCGCTCTAGCCCTTCGCGGGACCAGGCGCAGCGGCGGCGGCCAGGGTTGGGCGGGCGCCGTTGCTCACCGGCGCGGGGTGGTCGCGGAACCGCTGCTTCATCGACTGCACCCATCCCGCGAAGCTGTCGTTCTCGGCGGCCTGACGGGTGAAGTCGGTGGAGGTGAGTTGGATCAACGAGACGCCCGACAGCGCCACCCGAAGCGCGTCCGGCGCGCTCGCCTTGTCCACGAAGCCCTGGAAATGCCCGCGCAGGCGGCCCAGGCCGCCATCGTCGCCGGCTAGGCTGAAGGCGATGGCCGCGCGCAAGAGCTTGGCCTCTTCGTCCTGGGTGAGCGGCGTATTGGTCTTCCAGCGCTCGCCCAGCATCCGTTCGAACAGATTGCCGGCGCCGGCCCAGTCGTGCTTCTTCCAATCGACCTCGCCGCGAATGGCGTCGCTGTCGCCGCTCTTGTCGGTCTGGATAATCTCCAGCGCGTGGTCGTACTGGCCCAACTGCAGCCACGCACGGGACTCGATCACCCGCCTCTGCCCGTTCAGAGCGTTCGGCAACAGGGTGGTGCGCGAGGCGTTGATCGCCTGCAGCGCATCCTCCGGCCGGCGATCCATCAGGTCGATCATGGCCAGGTCCGTCGAGACCTCCGCGCGCGGCACGCCATCGAGGCGATTGTCGGCCTGGTATTTCAACAGCTCCGACGCCTGGGCGAGTAGGTCGACGTCCACCAGCCGGCGCGCCAGGCGGCGCACCATCAGGTCGCCATCGGCGCCGATGGGGGTCAGCTCCTTGAAGTCATAGAACAGCGCCAGCGCCTGGATCGGCTGCAGCCCATCCGCCTGCCCTTCCAGGAACAGGGACCGGAAGGCGTTGTTGAGGTCGGCCTGCAACTGCACCGCTTCGGGCAGATCCGGCAGCCGTTGGCCAGCCGACCGCAGCGCCTCCAGCGCCTCGCGATAGCGTCCCAGGCTCAGATAGATCTGGCCGAGCGCGCGGATGGTGTCGAGCTCGGTCGCGTCGCCGCGCCAGCGGTAGCGCAGGCCGTCGTAGACGTCGGCGGCCTGGCTCGGCGTGATCTGGTTTTCGGCCTGGCGGATTTCCGTGGCGTGCAGGGTCGCCGGCGCGGCGATCCATTCCTGGCGCACAGTCTCCAGCACCCGGAAGACGTGCAAGGCTCGATCCTTCTGCCCCTCGGCGGCGAACATTTCGGCCTGCACCAGCCGGGTCTCCAACTGCTCCACAGGCTCGACATTGGCCTGCAGGGCGGTGTCGATCGAGGCTTCGGCGGCCGGATATTGGGCCAGCTGGACCGAGGCTTCCGCGTCTTCGCGGGCGAACCGGCCGCGCCACTTGTCGGAGAACTGATACAGGGCCGGGGCGCCTTGCGCGAACTGCGACCGGGCCTCGGTCCACTGGCCGAGCTTGGCGGCGATATAGCCGCGCCAGAGCGACGAGGCCGGATCGTCGGCCACCGCGGGCGAGGACAAGTCCGCCGACGCCTCCTTGTAGCGGCCAGCCATCACCTTGGCCGCCCCCCGCAGGCCGCGGAATTCGGCGTCGCCCAGCATGTTCTGGTGGGCCTTGGCGATCATGTTGAGGACGCCGATGCCCTCGAACGACAGCTCCGAGCCAACCAGGAATCGGGCCAGGCCCATGCGGGCGGCGACGGCTTCGTCCTTGGCGCCCGTGGTCTCGGCGGCGGCGGCGGCCTGCAACGCGTCGTAGCGGGCGTTGAAGCCCCCGTCCCCAGTCTTGGACCAATTGTCGAAATCGACCAGGCCTGGCCGCGAGGTCGGCTGCGGAATTAGCGGGCCTTGATCGGCGTTGAGGGCCTTGGCCGAGGCCTCCGACAGGGCTAGGCCCTTGGGCCGGCCGATGCTGACCAGGTCGCCGTCCGTGGTGACGCTCAGGTCGTCTTCCGCCGGCTCGATCGCCAGCCCTTGGGCCGATGGCAAGAGGGTGAGATCGACGAAGGTATGCTGGGCCGCAAGGCCCTTGTCCGGCGCAAGCGCGGTCACGGCGCCGATCCGGTCGCCAACGGCGGGATCGTTCAGCCAGACCACCTTGGTGGCGCCCGCCACCGTGGCCGACAGGGCCGGCGTGCCCGACGACTGGTCTCGAGCAATCTTGATGGCGTCCGGCGCCTGACCTGAGTTGGGCGCCAGGGTGACGATCCACAGCGCACCCTCGGCCCGGGCGGAAACGGCGACATCCTTGGGCGAGGCGATGCGGACGGCGGAGTAGTCCGGCCCTTGCACCGTCTGGAAGCCGGTGGCTTGGCGGAAACCGTGCGGAGCGGCGGACAGGTCCAGCTTCGCGGCCGCATCGAAGATCACCCAGACCGCTTCGCCCCGGCGGAACACAGCCGCGCCCAGGGCCGACTTCCAGGGGAAGCGCAGCACGACCTGGCCGGCGGACATCTCCGCCTGCATCTTGACCACGCCACTGGCCGGCGCGGGATTGGGACGGCTCGGCGCCGGCGCCGCCTTGGCTTCGACGGCCTTTGCATCAGCAGCTTTCGTGTCCGAGGCCCTGGCGTCGGCGGGCTCGGGGGCCTTGGCGGAAAAGAGGTTGATGAAGGTCGCGCCGTCGCCATCGCCGACCTTGGCGTCCGCGCCATCGGCCAGGGTCAGGGTCAGCTGCAGCGCACCACCGACGTTGGCGTCCTCGGCGGTTTTGAGCCAGTGCGGCGGGTCGATGCGCAGCCGGCTCATGTCCGGCCTGGCATAGCGGCTGAACCGCAGGATCAGCTTCTGACCCTCGCGCCGGCTGGTGACCTTGGCGCCGGGAAAGCGGAACTCGACCCGGGAGAAGTCGGCTGACTCGGCGACCCGGACGTTAAGCGGGCCGTTCGATGCAACCGGCGCCAGGGCCGTGGTCTCCGCAAAACCCGCAGGCGCGGCGGCGCTGGCGATACAGATCGCCGCGACTCCCGACTTGAGGTTTTGCTTGAAACTCACGGACTATCAGCCCGATTTTGCGGCGGGTTTAGCAGACGTGTCACCCGACGCAGCCGTATCCGCTGCGTTCGCCGAGGCCAGCGTTTTCGGCTTGGCCTTGGCGCGATGCTTGGCGGCGGCCGGTGGCGCACTGGAATCCGGAGCTGCCGTATTCTGCGCGGTCTCAGTCGGCGGCGGCGCGGCGGGCGGGTTCAGGGCGGTCTTGGCGGCGAGGACAGACTTGGCCGCATCGAGTCGGTGGGCCAGTTTTTCGGTTAGGTTCTTGGCGTCCTCCGCCGGCATCTTGCCAAGGATGGTGGCCAGGACCGCCGGTTTCATCTTCGCCGCCATCGGCAGGCGCACGCTGTCGTCCATCAGAGTTATGCGCGCGGCTGCGAGGTCGGGTTTCATCTTCTCATAGACGGTGATCAGCCGGTCGGTTTCAGCCTGCTGTTGCTGGTCGGCCTGGGTAACGAGGCCCTGGATGTCGGCCTTCAGCCCGTTCATCTCCTGGATGCGGGCGTCCAACTTGGCCTCGGCGGCGGCGATCAGCTGGACCTGGGTGTCGAGGCTCTCCTCGCGCTGATCGAGTTGGCCGCGGCGAGCGCCGAGGCTCTGCAGCACCTGCAGTTCGGCGGGCGAGAGACCGGCTTCCTTGGCCAGTTCGGCGGCCGACGGCGCGCAGGCCGGCGCCGGCGTCGGCGGCTTGGCCTGGGACGGATCGCCCGCCAGGGTGGCGGTGGACGACACTGCAGGCTTGCTGTCCTTGCCCTTGGGCGAAACCACTTCCTCGGCCATGGCCTTGGCCGCACCGATCAGCTGAGGCGCACCGCCGACCACATTGATGGCGATAACGCCGCCGATGGCGACGGCGACGAGCGGCAAAAGGCGGGGAATTCCGGCCATCAGCGGCCTCCGGCGAGAATACGAGGCGCGGGGCGCGCGGGGGTTTCGAACAGGTCGTCATCGACAATGGTCCGCGACTTGGCGGAAGCGCGCGGCGCAAACTGCGCCACCCCGGGCTCGTCCAAGGCCTCGGCCTTCGACAGCTTCAGCACCAGCGACTCAGCGGCCGCTTCGGCCTCCTCGACGGAAGGTTCGGCGGCGGGCTTGGGCGACCAGACCTTTTGCAGCGCCGCGATGGCGGCCGGCAGGACGGCTTTCACCGGCGCGGTTGGGGCCGGCGGTTCCGGAACCCGGTCGAGCGTCGCGCGCGCGGCGTCGTTCAGCCGCTCAAGCTTGGAGGCCAACTCGCGGCCCTTCTCGATCCGGCCCGACAGCAGCTCCAGCGTCTCGTCGCCAGCGGCGCGCAGTTCGGCCAGCCCCCGCTCCGCTCGGGCCGCCGCCCGATCAAGGTCAGCCACGGCGGCGGCGAACTGAGCCTGGCCATCCCTGAGCGCGGTCAGTCGGCGGTTCAATCGCCAGCCGACCCACAGGGTCAGGCCCAGCATCGCAGCCAGCAGAAGGTTCAGGATGATGGAGATGGGGCTCATGCGACCCTCTGGATGGCGGACATGGCGGCGGTGGAGAGCGGCTCTTCGACCCGCACGGCGATATTGTGATTGCGGCGACCGATCCGGCCCCGCGTGAGGGTGATCGATCCCGCCCGCAGTTCGATCAGACTGTCGGCGGTCGTGTTGAGGGTGAGGGTGTCGCCGACCTTCAGATCCAGCACCCGGCGCAGATCGACCTTCTGCTCGTCGAGCACGGCCATGACGTCGAGCTGAGTGGTCCAGAGTTCGGTGGCCAAGTGGCCTTCCCAGATATTATCGCGGCCGAACTTCTCACCCATATACTGCTGCAGCAGCATCTTGCGGATCGGCTCGAGCGTCGCATAGGGCAGCAAGAGTTCGATCCGGCCGCCGCGATCTTCCATGTCGATACGCAGCTTGATCAGGATGGCGGCGTTGGCAGGCCGGGCGATGGCGGCGAAGCGCGGGTTGGTTTCCAGCCGGTCCAGCTTGAAATTCACCGGCGTCAGCGGCTCGAAGGCGGTCTTCACATCGCCCAGCACCACCTCGACCATCCGCTGCACCAGCACCCGCTCGATGGTGGTGTAGGGGCGGCCCTCGATCCGCATCGCGGCGGTGCCGCGCCGACCGCCGAGCAGCACGTCGACGATCGAGTAGATCAGGTTGGAATCGACGGTCAGCAGGCCGAAGTTATCCAGTTCCTCGGCCCGGAACACCGACAGGATGGCTGGCAGCGGGATGGAGTTCAGATAGTCGCCGAACCGGATCGACGAGATGTTGTCTAGGCTGACCTCGACATTGTCCGAGGTAAAGTTGCGCAAGCTGGTCGTCATCAACCGCACCAGGCGGTCGAAGACGATTTCCAGCATCGGCAGGCGCTCGTACGACACCAGGGCCGAATTGATGATGGCCCGGATGCCGGTGCGGTCGGCCGCATCGTCGTCCGACAGGTCAAAGCCGAGCAGGCTGTCGATCTCATCCTGGTTGAGGATGCGCTCGGACGAGGCCGGCGCATCGCCCGAGGCCCAGTCGGCGGCGCCCGGATCGGCGGACGCGACATCGTCTTCCATTGTCGTCAGATCGGATTCGGCCATGCTGTTACGCGACCCCCAGGCGATACGGCCTAGTTGATCAACATCTCCTCGATCAGGACGGAGTTGATCTTGGCGGGGGCGATCACGAGGTTGACCCGCTTGGCGATCTCGGCGCGCAACGCAAAGCTGCCCTCGCTGCCTTGCAGGTCTTCCGGGCGAAGCTCGCGCATGAAGGTTTGGAACATGTCCTGCAGGCGGGGCATGTTGGCGTCGAGGGTATCGGCGGTGTCGTGGTCGGGCAGTTCCAGTGTCAGCTTGAGCTTGAGGAAGGTCGGACGGCCGTCGGCGGTCTGCATGTTCACGACTATATCGGGCGGGGTGTAGAAGACGACGCCATCGGGACCGTCGGCGATCTGCACGCCGCTCTTGTCGTCCTTCTTGTCGCCCTTCTTCTTTTCTTCCTTCTTCGGCTTAGCCTTGGCGTCAGCCGCCGCCGGCGCCGGCGCCTTGTGGCCGAGCAGCAGGAAGGCCGCGGTCCCGCCGCCGCCCAGCACCAGCACCGCCGCCACGGCGATGATGATGATCAGCTTGAGCGGCAGGCCCTTCTTGCCTTCGCCTTCCGCAGCCTCGCCTTCGGCGACTTCCGCCGCGGGCTTGTCCGCCACATCCTTAGCCATGTCTCAAAAGCCCTCGCGCGCCCGCGTACGGAGCCGGCAATTTCACGCCCATGAGATCGCCCCAGGATGGTTAAGGATCGGTGATTAACCTTCCTTAAGCGCTGCAATTTTTGCCGGGCGAAGATCGCCGCCAGGCACCGCGTTAACCTTCTTGTTTATTGTTTTTATTGAGGAAAATAGGTGGCGCCGGGCTTGCATGGTTATCGAGGCGAATTGAAGCAGCCAAAGCGGACCCTTTAACGCCATGGATAACGCCCTCTACGTCGGCCTTTCCAAGCAGATGATCCTGAATCGGGAGCTCGATGTGGCGGCCAATAACCTGGCCAACGTCGATACCGCCGGGTTCAAGGTCGAATCGGTGATCACGCAGGACGATCCGGTGATGCCGGCCCACGCGCCGCCCGGCGCGACGCCGGTCCAGTTCGCCCTCGACCAGGGTGTGGCCCGCGACTTCACCCAAGGCTCGATGCAGCAGACCGGCGCGCCGCTGGACATGGCCATCGAAGGCAAGGGCTTCTTCCAGGTCCAGACCCAAGGCGGCATTCGCTATACCCGCGACGGCCGCTTCGGCTCCGACGCCCAGGGCCAGCTGATCGATGCGCAAGGCGATCCGGTGCTGGACGCCGGCGGCTCACCCATCAGCCTGAACGCCCAGGGCGGCGCGCCGCAGATCGGCCTGGACGGCACCGTCACCCAATCCATTCCGAACCAGCCCCAGCCGGCGGTGATCGGCAAGGTCGGCGTCGTGACGTTCGACAGCCTCGGCGGCCTGACCAAGACCGGCGACGGCCTCTATCAGAACACCACCAACGCCCAGGCGACGCCGGCTTCGGCCTCGCTCGTCCGCCAGGGCATGCTGGAGAGCTCCAACGTGCAGCCGATCATCCAGGTCACCGACCTGATCCGGATCAGCCGCGCCTACGAGAGCGTCAGCCAGATGATGAGCGACAACTCCGACCTGTCCAAGAGCGCCATCCAGCGCCTTGGCTCGGTCCAGTAGGGGAAGACTGAACCATGATGGCTTTACGCACCGCCGCGACCGGCATGGCCGCCCAGCAGCTGAATGTGGAGGTGATCTCCAACAACATCGCGAACATGAACACCGTCGGCTACAAGAAGCAGCGGGCCGAGTTCGAGGATCTGCTCTACCAGGACATCGAGCGGGCCGGCTCGCAGTCGTCGGACACCGGCACCATCGTGCCCACGGGTATTCAGATCGGCGCCGGTGTGAAGGCCGGCTCGGTCTACCGCATCACCACCCAGGGCTCTCCCACCCAGACTGGCAACCAACTTGATCTGGCCATCAACGGCCTGGGTTATTTCCAGGTCCAGCTGCCCTCGGGCGAGACCGCCTACACCCGCGCCGGCAACCTCTCCATGAGCCCCACCGGCCAGATCGTCACCACCGACGGCTATCCGATCCTGCCGCAGATCACCGTTCCCGCCGGCGCCACCGGGGTCACCATCTCGCCGGCCGGCCAGGTGCAAGTCACCACCTCCGGATCGACCACGCCCAGCACGGTCGGCCAGATCCAACTCGCCACCTTCTTCAACGAGGGCGGCCTCGAGGCGACCGGCAACAACCTCTACACCGAGACCGCCGCGTCGGGCCCGGCTACGGTTGGCCTGCCCAACGCCAACGGCGTCGGCGCCCTGATGCAGGGCTACACGGAAGCCTCCAACGTCGATCCGGTCACCGAGATCAGCGCCCTGATCGTGGCCCAGCGAGCCTACGAGATGAACTCCAAGGTCATCTCCACCGCCGACCAGATGCTGCAAACCAATAACCAGATGAAGCAGTAGGCCGATGAGACGATCAGCCCTCGCCGCCGCCTTCGCGGTCATCGCCTTCGCCGGCTCGGCTTCGGCCAACACGCCGGTCAACCTGCGGCCCGATCCCGCCAGCGGCCCGGCCGTAACCCTGGGCGACCTGTTCGACGCCGCCGGCCCGGCGGCCCAGGTCATGGTCGGCAACGGCGCCCCGGCTGGGTTAAACGCGGTGCTGGACGCCGGCCAGGTGCAGCAGATCGCCCACATGAACGGCCTCGACTGGGCCAACCCGAGCCACATCCGCCGCATCATCGTCCATGGCGGCGCGGTCCCGGCCGAGACGCCGGTCGCGGCCAACGCTGGCAAGATGGTCGAGGTGCTGACCTACGCCCGCAGCCTGGCCGCCGGCGAAGTGGTCCAGCCCGCCGACTTGACCTACGCCAAGCTTCCCGCCTTCCAGGCGCCGCAGGAGGCTCCCCGCGACGCCGCCGACATCATCGGCAAGGCCGCGCGCCGCCCGCTCCGCTCGGGCACGGCGGTCGCCTCGCTGGACGTGACCGCCGCCCAGGTGATCAAGCGCGACGACATGATCGATGTCGCCTTCCATGCCGAGGGCATGACCCTGACCCTCCAGGGCAAGGCGCTCGCCGGCGCGGCCCTGGGCGAGACGGTCAACGTCCTGAACCCCACCTCCAAGAAGGTGATCCAGGCGGTCGCGATCGGCCCTGATCGCGCGGTCGTCGGTCCCGAGGCCGAGCTGATGAAATCCACCGGCGCCCCTGGCTCCATGCAATTCGCCGCCAATCGTTGAGGCATTCCATGCGTAGACTCCCCCTGATCGCCATCGCCGCCCTCGCCCCCCTCGCCGCCTGCTCCAGTGTCGTCGAGGCCGTCAAAGGCCCGGCCATGGCGCCGATGGGCTATCCCTCCGAGCTGGTCGGCGAGAGCCAGGTGATGACCCTGGCCTCGGCGCGGGAGGGCGTGCCCCAGCCGGCCTCGGCCAATTCGCTCTGGCGTTCCGGGGCCCGGGCCTTCTTCTTCGACCAGCGGGCCAGCAAGGTCGGCGACATTCTGACGGTGCTGATCACCATCAACGACAACGCCAACATCCAGAACGAGACCGCCGCCTCGCGGACGGGCACCAACACCGCCGGCATCACCAACCTGTTCGGCCTTGAATCGACCCTGGGCAAGATCCTGCCCAAGGCCTTCAACCCAGCCACCGCGGTGAACACCAACTCGAGCCTGGCCAACTCCGGCACCGGCACCATCACCCGTCAGGACCAGATCAACCTGACCATTGCCGCGGTGGTGACCAAGGTGCTGCCTAACGGCAACCTGGTGATCCAGGGTCGCCAGGAGGTGAAGACCAACCAGGACCTGCGCGAACTCACCGTCGCTGGCATTGTGCGGCCAGAGGACATCACCTCGGGCAACACCATTAACCACACCCAGATCGCCGAAGCCCGCATCGACTACGGCGGCCGCGGCGACCTGGCGACGGTGCAGAAGACGCCGGGCGGTACGGCATTGCTGCAGAAGTTCGCGCCGTTCTAGCGACGACAAATTCCCGTCGTTCTTTTCCCCTTGTCCTAGGCCTTGTGCCTAGGACCCATTGGTCGCGAACAGATCGGACTACAGAAAAACGGCGCCTCGGCATCAAGCCGTCCGCGCTCAATGGACCCCAGGCACAAGGCCTGGGGTGCGGGTGTGGGAGATTTCTACCGCGCCCGTTTGCCGCTCACAGCAGCAGGCACGCCCAATGCAGCGAGGCTGGCCCGCAGAATGCCGTCGGCGTCCAGGCCGGCTTCGGCATACATGGCTTCGGGCTTGTCGTGATCCTGGAAGACGTCGGGCAGCACCAGGGTGCGGATCTTCAGACCCCGGTCCAGCGCGCCGCGCTCGGCGAGCAGCTGCAGCACGAAGGCGCCGAATCCGCCCATGGCGCCCTCTTCCACCGTGATCAGCGCCTCGTGGTCGCGGGCCAGGCGCAGGATCATGTCCTCGTCCAGCGGCTTGGCGAAGCGGGCGTCGGCCACGGTGGCCGAGAAGCCCCGCGCGGCCAGCATCTCCGCCGCCAGCAGCGATTCCTGCAGCCGCGTGCCGAAGGACAGGATGGCGATGGCCGTGCCCTCGCGCACGATCCGGCCCTTGCCTATCTCGAACGGCTCGCAGAATTCGGGAATCTCGACGCCGACGCCTTCGCCGCGCGGGTAGCGGAAGCCGGACGGGCGGTCGTCGATGGCGGCGGCGGTGGCCACCATCCGCGCCAGCTCCGCCTCGTCGGAAGCACCCATCAGCACAAAGCCCGGAAGCTGGCCGAGATAGCCGATGTCGAAGCTGCCGGCGTGGGTCGCGCCATCGGCGCCAACCAGGCCGGCGCGGTCGATAGCGAAACGGACCGGCAGATTCTGCAGCGCCACGTCGTGCACCACCTGGTCGTAGCCACGCTGCAGGAAGGTGGAATAGATGGCGCAGAATGGCTTCATGCCGTCGGCGGCGAGGCCTGCGGCGAAGGTCACCGCGTGCTGCTCGGCGATGCCGACGTCGAAGGTGCGGCTGGGAAAGGCCTGGCCGAATAGATCCAGACCCGTGCCCGAGGGCATGGCGGCGGTGATGGCGACGATCCGCTCGTCCCGCTCGGCCTGTTTGATCAGCTCCTGCGCGAACACCTTGGTGTAGCTCGGGGCGTTGGTCGCGGCCTTGGACTGTTTGCCGGTGACCACGTCGAACCGCGCCACCGCATGATGCTTGTCCTCGGCGTTTTCGGCAGGCTCATAGCCCTTGCCCTTCTGGGTGACCACGTGGACCAGCACTGGCTTGTCATCCATCTGCGCCACATTGCGCAGCACCGGGACCAGATGGTCCAGGTTATGGCCGTCGATGGGGCCGACGTAATAGAAGCCCAGCTCTTCAAAGAAGGTGCCGCCGGTGGCCATGCCGCGCACATATTCCTCGGCCTTGCGCGCGGCTTCCTTCAGCGGGCGCGGCAGGGCGCCAGCGACCTGCCGGCCCAGCTTGCGGAAGGACTGATAGGCGCCGCCGGACACCTGGCGGGCCAGATAGGCGCTCATGCCGCCGACGGGCGGGGCGATCGACATGTCGTTGTCGTTGAGCACCACGATCAGGTTCTTGGTGGTTTCGGCGGCGTTGTTCATGGCCTCGTAGGCCATGCCCGCACTCATCGAGCCGTCGCCGATCACGGCGATGACCTTGTTATTGTCCCCCCGCTGATCGCGCGCGGCCGCGAAGCCGAGCGCCGCCGAGATCGAGGTCGAGGCGTGCGCCGTGCCGAAAGGGTCGTAGACGCTCTCCGAGCGCTTGGTGAAGCCGGACAGGCCCCCGCCCTGGCGCAGGGTGCGGATTCGGTCACGGCGGCCGGTGAGGATCTTATGCGGATAGGCCTGGTGGCCGACATCCCAGATCAGGATGTCCCTGGGCGTCTCGAATACATGGTGCAGCGCCACCGTGAGCTCGACCACGCCAAGGCCCGCGCCCAGGTGGCCGCCCGTCACCGAGACGGCGTCGATCGTCTCCGCGCGCAGCTCATCGGCGAGCTGGCGGAGCTGGGCGGTGGTGAACCCGCGGGTATCGGCGGGCGAACGAACCTTATCGAGCAGCGGAGTGGACGGCGGCATAATCCTTCGAGCGGCAGGCGCCCGACCTGTAATCGCGGGATTCTAGTGGTTGCGGTCTAACACGAAATCGACGCTGTCTCGTAGGGATTTGCCACGCGCCCCGAACATCTCGAGATGCGCCTTGGCCTGGGCGGAAAGCAGCCCGACGCGCTCACGGGCCGGACCGATCCCCAGCAGGGTCACATAGTTGACCTTGCCCAGGACCGCGTCCTTGCCGCCGGCGGCCTTGCCGAGCAAATCCGCGTCGCCCTCAGCGTCCAACAGGTCGTCCACCACCTGATAGGCCAGGCCGAGGTCCTGGGCGAAGGCGCTGAGGGCCACCCGCTCCTGCTCCTTGGCCCGGGCCAGCACCAGCGGCAGCTCGAACGCGCAAACGATCAGCGCGCCTGTCTTCATCCGCTGCATCCGCGCCACCGCGCCCAGGTCGTCCTTGACCCCGATCAGGTCGATCATCTGCCCGCCGACCATGCCCCGCGCTCCGGAGGCGGCCGCCAGCCGTCGCACCAGCTCGATGCGGACGCCCGGGTCGTCGTGGGTGTCTGGGTGGGACATGATCTCGAAGGCCGCGGTTTGAAGCGCGTCGCCCGCCAGCACCGCCGTCGCCTCGTCATAGGCCTTGTGCACCGTGGGGCGGCCCCGGCGCAGATCGTCGTCGTCCATGCAGGGCAGATCGTCGTGCACCAGGCTGTAGGCGTGAATGCATTCCAGGGCGCAGGCGGCGCGGAGCACCGGCCGCTCTTCCAGATCGAACATCTTGGCGGTTTCGAGGGCGAAGAAGGGCCGCAGGCGTTTGCCGGGTCCCAGGGCCGCATACCGCATCGCCTCGGTCAGGCGCTGCTCGGGGCCGTCCGCACGCGGCAGCAGTGCGTCCAGGGCCACGGTCACGAGGTCGGCGGCCTCGGCGACCCGCTGCTCTATGGTCTGGGCCATCGGTCTTTACGAAAACTCGGCCGGCTCGGCGCCCGTTGCACCTGAGGGACCGACAACGATCTTCTCCACACGCAGGCGCGCCGCCTCCAGCCGCTTCTCGCAATGGGCCTTCAGGGCCGCGCCGCGCTCGTACATCTCAATCGATTGCTCCAGCGGCGCCTGGCCGGATTCCAACTGGCCGACGATCCGCTCAAGCTCGGCGAGAGCCTGTTCGAAGGATAGGGCGGCGATGTCGGGCGTGTCAGTCATGCTAGCAAACTAGAGCGGTCGGGCCGCGCGGGAAACCGGTTTTGCGGGCGCACCGGTCGATTACGCACAGGCCAGTCACAAGCCGGTCAGCCGGTTTTCAACCAACCGTGGGCGCCGCGGACTAGACTCGGGCGAGTCGGGCTGTCAGGTCAGGCCAACAGCGGGGAAACACGAGCTTTGGACGACATCGCAGAGCCAGCGCCGACAGACTCCGGCGAACCCACGCTGGCCGAGCGCGAAGCCGCCTACGAGAAGTTCGTCTGGGACAACCTGCCGCGCAACTTCGCCGCCAACTTCATGCACGGCATGTTGGGCATGACCGGCTTCCGGATCGTGGTGAACACCCCGACCTTCATCCCGGTCTATCTTCACATGCTGGCCGCCAGCGCCGTGGGCGCCTTTCCCGCGCCCCTGCGGCTGATCGCCAACCCCGACATCATCATGGGTCTTGGATTGGCCCTGCAGCAGGTCGGCCAGGTGATCTCGCCCATCTTTGGCGCCTCCCAGATCGAACATCGCAAGAAGGTGCTGCCGGTCTCGGTGCTGATGGGCACGCTGATGCGGGTGCAGATCCTGGGCATGGCGATTTCCGGCTGGTTCCTGTCCGGCGCGCCCTTGCTGGTCGCCATGCTGGTCTTCCTGACCCTGCTCGGCCTGTTCTCGGGCGCTCAGCGGGTGGCGTTCCAACTCCTGCTGGCCAAGGTCATCCCGATCAGCCGGCGCGGAACGCTTCAGGGCTGGCGCAATGTCACCGGCAGCCTTCTGGCCGCGATCCTGTCCTATGTCGCCGGGCGCTACCTGGTCGGCGCCCACCCCTACAGCCCCGGCGCCAAGGTGTTCGGCGTCCAACTCTTTCACAACGGCTATTCGACCACCTTCTTCCTGGCGTTCGTGCTGACCAGCCTGGGCCTGACCGCGCTGCAACTCCTGCTCCGCGAACCCGAGCCGCCGAAGCTTCGGCCGCAGATGAAGGTGAGCGACCGGCTGAAGGATCTGCCGGGGCTGCTGAAGCACGACAAGGGCTTCATGTTCTTCATGATCGCGCAGATCTGCGCCATGGCGAGCCGGATCGCGGCGCCCTTCTACATTCTGTTCGCCCGCAACACGATCGAGCTTACAGGCGCCAATATCGGCCTCATCTCCGTGGCCTTCGTCATGGGCGACGCCCTCTCCAACATTCCCTGGGGCTATCTGGGCGACAAGTCCGGCTTCCGCTCCAGCTTCATCATCGCCCTGGTGCTTTGGATCGCCGCGACCATGCTCCTGTTGCTCGGTCACATCCCCATCCTGGTCTTCATCGCCTTCTTCGGCCTGGGCGCGGCGCAGTCGGGCTATCAGATGAGTTCCCAGACCATGGTGCTGGAGTTCGGCCTGCGCGAGGACATGGCCATGCGCCTGGCCTTCTCCTCCACCGCCGAGGGGCTGATGCTGACGCTGGGCCCGCTGATGGGCGGCTTGATCGCGGCCATGGCCGGCTATTCGACCCTGTTCGTCATCTCGATGGTGTTCGAGGCGGTCGCGCTGGTGATCCTGCTGACCCTGGTCGAAGAGCCGCGGACGCGAAAGCCCCTGCCCGTCCGAGCTTGAGCCGGATCAGTTGTCCAGCACCGCCGCGGCCAGTTCGCCGGCGGCGGTGACGACCATGCCGCGCTTGCGCTCAAACCTGCGCATCGACCAGTATTTGTAACCCTGGTTGGTGGTCAGCTTCCAACCGTCTCGCTGCAGGCTGATGCCGATCATGGTGTTGAAGAAGCCATGAGCGACCACCAGAACGTCACCATCCCCGGACAGGGCGATCAGGCGTTCGGCGGCGGCGTCCGCGCGGCACTGCGCCTGGGCCCGGCTTTCCTGGCCATGCTTGTTGAAGAACCACCAGTGCACGCGGGCGATCACGCCCCAGGCCGGCGGCGGAAGCTTCAGCCAGCCCGGCAGGTTAGGCGGCGGCAGCGGCGCTTCGATCAGGCCAGGATCGACCTGCACGATGCGGCCGGCGGCAATGGCTTTCGCGGTCTCGATCGCGCGCGGCCGGGTCGAGCAGAGGATGACCGACGCGCCCTCGGCATAGAGCTTCAGGACCTCTGGGGCGGTCTGGCCGGGCTTGAGGCCGGTCTCTTCGTAGCGCGCCCACCAGTCGAAATAGCCGGCCGCGCTGAGTTGCACCCGCTTGGAAAGGTTGGGCTCGCCGTGACGCACCAGCACGATTACGCCATGACCACGGGCCGGGGAGCCGATCGGCTCCGAGGCGGGCATGGTCTCGGCCGCCAGAGTCTGGGCTGCCAAGGTCTCGGCGGGTGTCTGTTCGCTGATGAGCTGCACCGGCATGCTGTGAAACGCTTTCCGCGTGGACGAGGCGAATCCGACGCCAGCCCACGCCCCTACCTATCATCCTGCCGGGAAGACCGAAATCCTCGGCGGGGCCGATCCCTTCGCCAGGTTTAGTGGCGCCAAGCTTAGTGAGACAGAGCCCTGACGTGAGCCAGCGCAGACTGGCCGAGGCCCTCAAGGTCATAGCCGCCCTCGAGCGAGGAGACGATCCGGCCCTTGGCCCGCTTGCGCGCGACCTCGGCGATGGCGCGGGTGGCCCAGTCATAGTCTTCCGCTTCCAACGCCTGCTCGGCCAGGGGATCGCGCGCATGGGCGTCGAAGCCGGCGGAGATCAGAATCAGGTCCGGGGCGAAGGCGTCCATCGCCGGCATCAGACTTTCGAACGCCGCGCGCCAGGCCTCGCGCGGGGCCATGGGCGCGACCGGCGCATTGACCACATTGCCGACCCCGCGCTCGGAGGCCGCGCCGGTGCCGGGATAGAGCGGCCACTGATGGATCGAGGCGTAGAACAGGCTGGGATCGTTCTCGAACGCCGCCTGGGTGCCATTGCCATGGTGGACGTCGAAATCGACCACCGCGACCCTGGCCAAGCCGGCTTTCTGCGCCGCCCGGGCGGCGATGGCGACATTGGAGAAAATGCAAAAGCCCATCGCCTTGTCCGGCTCCGCATGGTGACCCGGCGGGCGGATGGCGCAGAAGGCGCGGCTGGTCTCGCCCCGCGCCACGGACTGCACCGCCTCCACCACCGCCCCGGCCGCGCGCCGGGCGGCGATCAGGCTGCCGGGCGACAGGGCCGTGTCGGGGTCGAGCTTGACCCGTCCCTCGCTGGGCGACGCGGCGATGACCGCGTCGATGAAGCTCTGCGGATGGACCAGGGCCAGGTCCGCCATGTCCACCAACGGCGCCTCCAGCCGCTCAAGGTCGAGATCGCTGGCGTCGCCAAGCGCATCGAGCACCGCGGTCAAACGCGCGGGCCGCTCCACATGGCGATCGCCCGGTTCGTGGGCCAGCATGTCGGGGTGGGTATAGAGGGGAAGGCTCATGCCGCCATGATCATGGGACGACGAAGGTTTGGCCAGAGCAAATCAGGCTTCGCGGCCTTGTTCGGGGACGCCAGCGGAACCGAGCCGTCTGGCGGTGGTTGAACAAGGAGCGTGAACACCACCCCGCAATCCGGACCATTCAGATGAAACTCGACCTGGGACATTCCGCAAAGCCGTCGCCGGGCGATGAGGCGCCAGCCCGGACGCCGAACGATAGCTCGGTTCCCGACGAGCCACGCACCTTCCTTAGCCGCGCCGGCGACGAGGTCGCCGCCTGGTTCGGCGATACCGGCGCCCTGGGCCGCCGCCAGCGTGACGAGGCGGTCGGCGATCATTCCGGCAAGGGTCCCGCAGGTGATTCCGCCGCCGACGCCCGCCTGCTGGCCGCGGTGGCCGATCGCCTGACCCAGGACCCACATCTGAACGCCAGCGGCATCCGGGTCACGGTCATCAGCGGCTCGGTCACCCTGCAGGGGTCTGTCATCACCGCCGCCGACAAGGCCAGGGCCGAAAAGGATGCTCAATCCGCGGGCGCGGGCCACGTAACCAACAGCCTGCTGGTCGGCTAGCGTCCCTATTGAGTCATCAGCGCGACCCCGCCATCGCCAGGTCGCGCCGACTTGGCGGCCTGGCCGGCGACATGGCCAGGCTCAAAGACGGCGCCCATGGCGAACAGAGCCTCGATCCTGTCGTCCGTCACGCCGATCTCCCGCAGAATCTCGGCGGTGTGCTCGCCGATATCCGGCGTCGGCCTGGTAAAGCCGCCGGGTCCCCGCGCGAAATCTGCATAACTCCGTACACTGATCATGTCGCCGACACGGGGATGGTTCCAGGTATCGAACAGCCCGTTTTCCCACAGCCACTCGCTGTCGAAGGCCTCAATCCCGCGCAAGGCCGGCGCGGCGGCGACACCGGCGTCAAGCAGCGCCGTAGTGACCTCATCCCGCCCCCGGCCCGCGAAGGCATGCTCAAGCGCCTCGGCGAGGTCGCCATCACGAGAGGCCAGCAGGGCGTCCACAGGATCGAGCGCCACCCCCATCACCTCGCCAACCGCCCTCGCCGCCTCCTTGGTCTCGCAGACGATGGCCAGCCAGCCGTCAGGGCAATGATAGAAGCGGTGCAGCGCCCGGACGCCGATACAGTCCTCGGCGCCGACGTCATTGGCTGGGCGGCCGACGTAATCGACCACCTCGCCAAGCTGGAAAGTCAGGCTCTGGGCCATCAGGCTGGTCAGCACCTCCTGCCCCTCGCCGGTCCGCTCGCGGACGTTCAGGGCCGTGACGATGCCGAAGGTGACCATGGCCGAGGTGGCGACGTCGTTCACGGGGATGGTGTGTAGCACCGGCTCATCCGCCCCGCCCTGCGCGGCCATCATCCCGCCTTCGGCCTGCAGCAGCGGGTCGAACCCTGGTAGCTTCACCCGGTCGCCGATGTCGCCATAGGCGTTGATCGAGCAGGAAATGATGCGCGGGTTGATCGCCTTCAGCGCCTGATAGTCGATGCCCAGCCGCTTGCGCACGCCATGGCGATAGTTGTCCAGCACCACGTCGGCCTGGCGCACCAGGTCGTGGAACAGCGCCACGGCCGCCGGCTCCTTCAGGTTCAGACCCAGGCCGCGCTTGCCGCGATTGTAGGCCAGGAAGCCGCCGCCATCGCTGCGGAAGGGATCGCCGTCCATCGGCTCGACCTTGATCACGTCGGCGCCGAGATTGGCCAGCACCCCGCCCGCATGGGCGCCGGCGATGACCGTGCCCATGTCCAGCACGCGCACGCCGTGCAGCGGGGCGGTGCTTCCGCCCTTGGCCTTGCCGCCGGCTACGGGCCGCGCCGACCAGACCGGGCCATCGGCCGGGCGGGCCAGGCCGCGCACGGAGCCCGGTGTCGCCGACAGCTTGACGGGAACGTTGGGGATGCTCACCGCGCCCAGCTTCGGATGTTCGAAGGTGCGGCGCAGGTCGCCCTGGGCGATCGCGTGGCCGGCGAACCAGGGCTCGCGCGGGCCAACCGGCGCGCAGGGCACGCCCGCGGCCTTCAGCAACTCGATCCACTCGTCGCGGTCGCGGGTAGCGAAGACGGCGGCCAAGGTTTGCCGGGCCAGCAGCGGGTCCATCACCATGTCCTCGAAATATTTCGCCAGCCCCATGGCCTCGATGGCGCGGACGTAGAAGTTGGCGAACAGGGTTCCAAGGAACAGCCACTTGCCATCGGCGCAGGGATAGAGCCGGTAGCTGGGAATGGCGCCGAGCGGTTGGCCACGCGGCAAGGGCGGGCTGGCCAGGGCGCGGACCGGCCCGGTGACTTCCGCCACCCCATGCAGGCCGCTGACGGTGACCGCCTGGCCAAGCCCGCTGCGCGCCCGCTCGTAAATGGCGGCGCTGATGGCCGCAGCGCCCATCACCCCCTGCCCGTACCAGACCAGCGGCAAGATCAGGTGGATCGGTTGGTCGGCATAGGCGCCCTGCCGGAAAGCGACGCCGCTGATGGCGGTGAGCAAGGAATGATGCGGCGGAAGCTGGCTCCAATCGCCGCTGGTTCCGTAAGCCGGCATCCAGACGTGGATCAGCTCGGGATGGGCCGCCGTCAGCGTCGCCGCGTCCAGGCCAAGCCGCTCAAGACCGCCGGGCGCATGGTCGAACACGGCGACATCGGCCAGGGCGATCAGGGCCTTGGCCTCGGCCAGGCCCTCGGCCGTGTCCAGGTCCAGCGTCCGGATCTGTTTGTTGCGGTTGAAGGCCTGATAGCCCGGATGGTCTTTGGCCCGATCGCCGGCCGGCGGTTCGATCTTCACCACCTCGGCCTCGAAATCGCCGAGCAGCATGCTGGCCATCGGCCCGGCCGTGCCTTGGCTGAAATCAAGCACGCGCAGGCCCTTGAACGCGGACAATCGCCATCTCCCTAATGAAACCACGCGGCGCTTGGAGCGCCGTCTTCGCTTGGGTATGTACCCTATAGCGGGCCGCTCGCGCTTTCAAAGCAGCCCTGTCTACAAGGGTGAAATTGGGGGCGAAATTGGGAGTGAGAAGCGGCATGAGCGCGGAATTGCGGCGAGCGCGAGTGGAGGATGCACAGCGTCTGACGGAACTGGGCCGCATCACCTTCACCGAAACCTTCGGCCACCGCTATCCGGCCGAGGACCTGGAGACCTTCCTGGCCGCCGAACACAGGCCGGAAAAATATGCCGCTTGGATCGCCGATCCCACCTGGGGCGTCTGGGCGGTGGAGCAGGATGGCGAGATGATTGGATATACGGTCGCCGGCCCCTGCGGCCTGCCCCACCCGGATGTCACCCCGGCCTGCGGCGAGCTTAAGCGCATCTATGTGTTGGCCAGCGCCCAGGGGCTGGGAGCGGGATCGCTGATGCTGAAGGAGAGCCTGGACTGGCTGAGCAAGCCCGGTCGCGCCCTGTGGATCGGCGTCTGGTCGGAAAACCATGGCGCCCAGCGGCTCTATGGCCGGCAAGGCTTCGAGAAGGTCGGAACCTATGACTTCATGGTCGGGGCGTGCCGGGACCATGAGTTTATTTTGAAGCGCGAAGGGTAGAGCCCAAACGCCAAACCTTCCCCGCCGGGCGGGGAAGGTTTTCGCTATTTTCTACACCGGCTCTCTATACCGCCGCAGCCAGATGGCGGCGCCGATGGCCAGGGCGGCGAAGGCGAGCCCCGCCCATAGGCCGGGGGTGGCGAGGAAATTGACCGGATCGATGCCGGGCAGATAGTCGGCCGGCGTCGGGCGTCCGTGCGGCACGTTGCTGAAGGCGGCGACCGCGCCGTCCGCTATCCGGTACTTGAGCATGGCGCCGAAGTAGTTCGTGCCGAAGGCCAGCTTCTCCACCAACATCACCGCGAGCGGCGGCAGCGCCAGCCACAGGAAGGGCGCGCGCGGCGCGGCGCTGGAGACCAGCAGGATCCAGGCATAGACCGGCGCGAGCCAGAGCGAACTCACGACCAGGGTATAGAGCAGCAGCCCGTCCATCCGCAGGAACGGCGGATCGGTCCACAACACGCCTGGATTGACGCCGTTCATCGCAACGACGGCGGTCGAGATCAGCAACATGACCAACTGCATCAGCAAGACGACGACGAAGGTGATCGCCGGCAGCACCACCAGCGGGATCAGCGCTTTGGACGCCACCGTGGTCAGGTCCGACACCGGAAGGGACTTCCAGAACAGGATGCTCCGGTCCCGGCGTTCGTTGTGCAATGCGCCCAGACAATAGAAGACCGCCAGGATGAAGGCCGTCATGACCAGCGCCGCCGCAGAGATGCCATAGGGCGCGACCAGCAGGAAGGCGCGCGAGCCGGCGTCCATGCCGTTCAGGTCGCGCATTGTCCGAGCGAAGTGCGGCGCGCCGAGAGAGACGCCGAAGATGACCACGGCGGCGGCGATCAGCGGGCCAAAATAGAGCGACTTGCTCTCCCAGAGCTCGCGGCGGACCGACCAGAACAGCGGCTGGGTCGCCGACAGGATGGCCGGGCGGGCGGCGGGCGTATCGGCGAAGGCGCCGGAAGCGGTGTCGGATTGGAAGGTCATGCTGCCACTCCTTGATTGGCGGCGGACGGACCGCCGATGATGGCGACGAAGAGGTCGGCGATGCTGGGCGTGCGGACATCGCCCAAGGGGGCAAGCGTCTCGCGCTGAATGCTGTCGAACAGCATGATCGAGCGGCCGAACACCTGCCGTTCGGTGATCGGCTTCAGCGCCCTGGCCGCGGCGACGTGTTCGTGCTGCGGCATGAGTTCGAGATAGCGCGCCTCGAACGCCTCCATCGTGGTGTTGAGGACGATGTGGCCGTGGTTGATGAACACCAGGTCGGTGAGGATATGCTGGACTTCTTCCACCTGGTGGGTGGTGACGATGATGGTGCGGTTCTGGTCGAAATAGTCGTTCAGCAGGGTGTCGTAGAACTGCTTGCGATAGAGCAGGTCCAGACCCAGGGTCGGCTCGTCCAGCACCAGCAGCTTTGCATCGATGGCCATGATCAGGGCCAGGTGCAGTTGCGCCACCATGCCCTTGGACAGTTCGCGAACCTTGCTGGTGCGCTTGATGTCGGTCTTGGCCAGGAAGGCGTCGGCCTTGGCGCGGTCGAACCGGGGATGGACCCCGCCGACGAAATCGACCGCCTGCGACACCTGCATCCAGCGCGGCAGCACCGCCACGTCGGCGATGAAACAGACATCGCGCATCAGCTTGTCACGCTCGGTCCAGGGGTTACGCCCCAGCACCTTGAGGTCGCCGTCGTAGGGCGTGAGGCCGAGGATGGCGTTCAGGGCGGTGCTCTTGCCGGCGCCGTTGGGGCCGATCAGGCCGAGGATGCGACCCTCCTGCACGGTCAGGTCGATCCCTTCGAGGGCGACCGTCTGGCGGTAGGCTTTGCGCAAGCCGCGCGCTTCTATCGTGGCCATGATCAGGCCTCCTTGTTCGAGTTGGCGGCCGCGTCCAGCAGCTCTTTCGGCGTCAGGCCGAGGCGCTGGATGGTGGCGGCGATGACGGGCCATTGCTCGGCCAGGAATTTCTGGCGTTCGCTCTGGACCAGCAGGTCGCGGGCGCCGGTATTGATGAAGAGGCCGAGGCCCCTGCGCTTCTCGACCAGCTGTTCGCCCACCAGTTCCTCATAGCCCTTGAGCACGGTGAGCGGGTTGACCCGGTATTCGGCCGCGACATTGCGGACGGAGGGGAGCGGGTCTCCCTCCTTCAGGACGCCATCAATGATCATGGCGACTACCCGATCGCGAAGCTGCCGGTAGATGGGCTGACTGTCGTTCCATTCTGGGTCCATGGGCTTGTTCCAAACACAGGGCCTCGACGCGTTATGCCGAAGCGGTGTTGTACATAACCATAACACTATAACGGATGCAAGCGATTTCGCGCGCTGTCGCTCGGGCGCCCTTGCCAGCCCCTATGGCCGGGATCGCGGCTTTCGCCGGGACGATCGCGCCTCCATCAGATCGGCGGCTTCATCGAGACCGCGCGCACTGGCGACGACGGCGGCGGTCTTGCCGGTGTCGCTAAGGATCGAGGGATCGGCGCCGCGGGCTAGCAAAAGTTGCACAGCCTTGGCGGCGGCGCCCTCGTCGCCGGGCAGGCAGAACAGCGGCGTCGGCGCGTCCGGCTCCGCCAGGCGATGGTTAGCCAGGGCCGGATTCTCGGCGAGAACCGTTTCCAGCCGCTCGAAAGCCGCCAAGCTGGTCAGCGCTCGGACGTCGTGGCTTATGGGTATAAGGCGCGCGAACAGATGCGGACGGCCCAGCACCGCCGACCAACTCAGGGGCGTGCCACGCCAGCGGCTCTCGCGCAGGTCGATATCGGCCCCAGCCGCCAGCAGCCGATCGACCACCGCCGCCGAGCCGGACTGGACGGCGCGATGGAGCGGGCTGACGCCCTCCTTATCGACGCCGCGCGGGTCGGCGCCGAGCCGGAGCAGGATGGCCACGGCCACATCGTCGCCGAACTCCGCCGCAGCCAGCAGCGGCGCGGGATCGCGCACCAGTTCGGGCGCCGCAGCGGCCTGAGCCGTCGCCGCAGCTTCGTCATGGCGCAGCACAGCGGCGCGAAAGGCGTCTGAGCCTGCCAGCGGGGCCGGACGACCACCGTGGCGCTCGAGCAATGCCGCCATCCGCAGGTAACCCGACGTTTGGGCCAGGGCGTGGACCGGCTGATGCGTATAGGCGTGACTTGTGTCCGGGTCGGCGCCGCGCTCCAGCAGCCAGCCGGCGCGCTCCAGGTGGTTCTGGCCCACCGCATTGCCGAGCAGGTAGTCGAGCATAGACTTGTCCAGCCAACCTTGAGCGATATCGCGCCAGCGATCGAGTTCTCCCCTCGCCTCGCAGAGACGCCACAGCACCTCGTACCAATGCAGGTCGGCGCCGACGATGGAGATGTTGTAGAGCGCCTGGCGGTCGAAGGGGTCGGCGCCGGCGGCGATGAGCAGATCGACCAGAGCGTCGGCCTGCGGATGGCTCGGCCAAGCGCCCTCGCCCAGGCGGATGGCGCCGGTGAGCACCTTGAACGGCGAGCCCCAACCGTCGTCGAACTGGAAGTTGGGATCGGCGCCGGCCTCCAGCAGCAGGCGGGCGACGGCAAGGCCGTTGGCTGGATCGAGCCGGCTGTAGGCGACGTAGGCGAGCGCGGTCCAGTCCCGCGGGCCGCCTGCCTTCGTCGCGGCGCCTGGATCGAGAGCGAGCCGACGTTCCACCTCGGCGAGATCGCCGCAGGCCGCGGCGGCATAGAGGCTATCTTGGGCAATGGTCGGGTAACGGGCGAGAATCCGGCGCGCGGCCGCGGGATCGCCGGTCCAGGCGTGGTCGAGCACCAGCGCGACCCGTTCGGCCTGGGACTTGCGGGCTATCGCGAGACCATCCAGCGCCGCCCTGAGCGCGATCCAGTCCTTGCAGCCGTATTCCAGCGCCAGGGCCTGCTGAACGTCCCGCAGGACAGGCTCGGCCGGCGCCGACGGCCAAGCCGACGCGAGCCGGGTTCGGGCGCGAGGGTCGCCGGCGCGCAGGACCTTCAGCCAGCGCTTGGCCTCTTTCCGCAGGGTTTCGAGATTGGCTTTAGGCGTGAGCGTACGGCTCATGGAAACCTTCCTTCCCATGCCAGACGTCCGCTTACGAAAGGCCGGAAGAAGGGTTCGTAAGGTTGAGTTCAGACTGGGTGGGAGCCAGCTCCCTTGCCGCGGACAGGCGGCGCCCCAGAGGCGCGCTGGAGCAAGAATTGAGTTTGAGGGCGGCCGTTGTCAATCGGTAACCTGTTCCGCTCGTCGGTTGTCACAATCGCCTCTGGACACAGGCCCCATCCGCGACCAATCTCGGTTCCAAACGTTTGTTCTAAACGCCAGGGCTCTCCGCCATGTTCATGAACTTCTTCAACGAGCTCCGTCAGGCCAAGGTGCCGGTGACGCTGAAGGAATATCTGATGCTCATGGAGGCGCTCGACCGCGACGTGATCAACAAGTCGGTCGATGACTTCTACTACCTGTCCCGGGCCGCGCTGGTGAAGGACGAGAAGAACCTGGACCGGTTCGACCAGGTGTTCGGCCATGTGTTCAAGGGGCTGGAAAAGCTCTCCGATATGGGCACGGCCGATATTCCCGCCGAATGGCTGAAAGCCCTCTCCGACAAATTCCTCACCGAAGAGGAAAAGAAGATGATCGAGGAGATGGGCGGCTTCGACAAGCTGATGGAAATGCTCGCCGAGCAGATGAAGCAGCAGGGTGAAAATGGCGAAGGCGACGAGGAGGGCAAGGAAGGCCGCCGCGGCCAAGGTCAGAACTCTCCCTTCGGCGCCAACGGCTTCCACCCCGAGGGCATCCGCGTCGGCCAGGACAAGGGCCGTCACGGCAAAGCGATCAAGGTCTGGGACAAGCGCGACTTCAAGAACCTCGACGACTCCGTCGAGCTGGGCACCCGCAACATCAAGGTCGCCCTGCGCCGCCTGCGCAAATTCGCCCGCACCGGCCAGCCGGACGAGTTCGACATCAAGAGCTCGATCAAGGAGACGGCCAACAAGGGCTATCTCGACATCGTCATGCAGCCGGAGCGGCGCAACACCATCAAGGTGCTGATCTTCTTCGACATCGGCGGCTCGATGGACAGCCACATCAAGCTCTGCGAGGAGCTGTTCTCGGCGGCCAAGACCGAGTTCAAGACCATGGAGTTCTTCTACTTCCACAACTGTCTCTATGAGAGCGTGTGGAAGGACAACCGCCGCCGCAACGTCGAGAAGATCGAGACCTGGGACGTGCTGCACAAGTACGGTCACGACTACAAGATCATCATCGTCGGCGACGCGACCATGAGCCCGTACGAAATCACCTATCCGGGCGGTTCGGTGGAACACTGGAACGAGGAAGCGGGCGCGATCTGGGTCGATCGGCTGACCCAGATCTATGACAGCGTGGTCTGGCTCAACCCCACCGGCGAGCGTCACTGGGACTACACGCCTTCGATCAGCATCATGAAGCAGCTGGTCAACGACCGCATGTTCCCGCTGACCATCGAAGGCCTGGACAAGGCGATGCGCGAGCTCGTGCGTTGACCCAGCTTACGGGCGATGCGGCGGCCGAGCTTGACGCCGAGACGCCCGACTCCGAAAAGGGCGATCTCGAAAACGCCGCGCTGACGCGGAATATGGTGTTTGCGGCGGCCGAGCGTCTGTTCGCCCTGCACGGCTTCCAGAAGGTCTCCGTGCGGGACATCACGGCCGAGGCCGGGGTGAACCTGGCTTCTGTGAACTACCACTTCGGCTCCAAGGACGCCCTGCTGCTGGAGATCTTCCGCCGGCGCACCGCGGAGCTGAACCGCATGCGGGCGCGAATGCTGCACGAGGCCAACGACGCTCACGGGGGCAAGCCGACGGTGCGGGCGATCCTGGAGGCGCTGATCGCGCCGCCGGTGCTGTGGCTCGATCCGCGCGGTGACCGGATGATCTCAGTCCAGTTCATCATCCGCTCGCGCAGCGAAGGCACTGAGGAGATGCGCGAGGCCCTGCGCTCGGACGTCTCGCATTTGCGCCGCTTCGCCGACGCCCTGCTGGCCGCACGCCCGGACATGGCGCCCGTGGACGTCTACTGGCGGCTGCACTTCGTGCTGGGGATGATCCACAACAACCGCTTCGCTGAGTTCGACCGGTTGAGCACCTTGTCCGAGGGACTGACCCACGAGTCAGACGCCCATGCCCTGATCAAACGCATGGTCGATTTCGCCGAGGCGGGGTTCGCGGCCTAAGGCTCGGCCAGATCATCCGCGCCGGCGTAGGTCGTGCAGCCGGTCTTGGCGTCCAGCACCACCAGATATCGGCCATGACTTTCGCCTGGCGGCAGGGTCCCCCGCACCACCCAGCGATAGTCGTCGAGCTTCACCGTGAACGGCTCCTGCCGCAGCACGGACGGCTCGCCCATGATATCGGCGAGGGTGCGCCGAGCGATGCGGCTGGCCGAGGCGGCGTTGTGCGGGACTTCGCCGTGGTGGAGCGGACCGCAGGCGATGGCGAGACTCGGCGTCTTGACGCCCATGGCGCCGCAGCCGCACAGGCCAAGACCCGCGCCGCCAACCGCCGCAAGCGTCAGGAGAAGGGAGCCGACTCGGTTTTGCGCCATGCCTCACGCTAGCGAGCTTGGCTCCCAGCGTGAAGATATCCCTGGCGCCGGATGACCCGCGGCATTTGGCGCGTTAAGTCTGGCCCATGGTCGCCGTCCAACCCATCGCACCCCTGGAGGAGCCCGAACGCCCCTCCCCGGTCGAGCCGCCGCCGACCAGCGCCAATGTCTTCGCCGCCCGGATGGTGGCGATCGCCGTGGCCAGCGCCCTGCTGATGGAATTCGTGGACGCGACGGCCCTGTCCACCGCCCTGCCGACGCTGGCCCGGGCCTTCCACACAGACCCGATCCATCTGAAGCTCGCCCTCACCTCATACATACTGGCGCTGGCCGTGGTGGCGCCGGCGTCCGGCTGGGTCGCCGACCGCTATGGACCGCGCCGGGTGTTCCTGATCGCCATGGGCGTCTTTCTGGCGTCCTCGGTCATGTGCGGCCTGTCCCAGTCTCTGGGCGAACTGGTCTTCTTCCGCATCATCCAGGGTCTGGGCGGGGCGATGATGGCGCCCGTGGGCCGGCTGATCGTCGTCGGCGCATCGCCGCGCGAGCAACTGGTCTCGGCCATGAGTTGGTACACCATGCCGGCCCTGGTCGGGCCCTTGACCGGACCCGCCATCGCCGGCCTGATCCTGCATTTCGCCGACTGGCCCTTCATCTTCTTCGTCAATGTGCCCATCGGCCTTTTGGGTATGGTCGCGGTGATGCGGTTCGTGCCCCGGCTGAAGCAGCCTCATCCCGGACGGTTCGACACCCTGGGGTTTGTCATCGTCGCCATCGGCCTGACCGCCCTGGTCGGGGCGGCGGAAACCATCGGCGTGTCCCTGGTTCCAGTATGGGTTCAGATCGCCGCTGCGGCCGTCGCAATCGGCGCGGGCCTGCTGTTCTGGCGACATTCGAACCGGGTGCAGAAGCCGGTCCTGGCCATCAAGCTGTTGCGGTTCTCGACCTTCCGCACCAGCCTCATCGGCGGCACATTGGTGCGACTAGGTATCGGCGCGACACCCTTCCTGCTACCGCTGCTGCTGCAGGTCGGCCTGGGCTGGAGCCCGCTCAAGGCGGGCCTGGCCAGCGCTGCCCAAGCGGTCGGCATCCTGGTGTTCAAGCCGGTCGCGCCGGCCATCATCCGGCAATTCGGCTTTAAGCGAGTGCTGGCGGTGACAAACCTGATCGTCGCCGCAGTCACGATGGCGCCGGGCTTCTTCCGCGAGACCACCCCGCTCTGGCTGATCGTCGGCCTGTTCGGCGTCGGCGGCTTCTTCCGGTCGATGCAGTTCACCTCCATCAACACCATCGCCTTCGCCGACGTGCCAATCACCGCCGTCAGCCGGGCCACGACGTTGAGCACCGTAGTGCAGCAGGTGGGATTGGCCCTGGGGATCAGTTTCGGCGCCCTGGTGCTGCATCTCGCGCGGGGCTCAGGCGGCGCTCTGACGCCCGACCGTTTCACCCTGCCCTTCGTGGTGGTGGGCGCCATCACCCTGATCGCCGGGCCGTTCTATCAGACGCTCGCGGCGGACGCGGGGGCGAACGTGAGCGGGCACAGGCGCTGAATTGAATGTGAGTGCGTGCTTCGACACGTCGCTTCGCGTCGGCTCAGCATGACGTAGAATTATAGAGCCCACCCAAACACGTCATCCTGAGCCGCGCCCTCTTGGGCGCGTGTCGAAGGACGCACCAACAGCTCAGCGCCCCTTCTCCGTCCCCGGAATTGGCGCCACACCGGACGGCAGCGGCGCGTTCGGATCGCGGATGAAGGCCTCGACGTCCCGCCAGACCGTCGGCGCCTGCTTATCGACCAGCAACAGATGCCAGCCGGCCGGATAGTCCCCCGTCCTGTCGTTTGCCGGCAGGCGATGCGCGGCCTTCAGCATGGCCGAGGGCGGGACCACCTGATCTCGATCGCCGGTGAGGTAGAGGGTCTGCGCCTTGATCCTCGGCACATTGTCCGACGCGTCCTGCATCAGGTTGACCAGGCCGTAGAGGGCGTCGGCGCGGGCGCCCCACAGCATCAGCCGATCCCGGCCCATGGCCCGCAGTTCATCGACATTGTCGGTCGCCTGCACTGTGGTAGTGATGAAATCGGGCGGCTCGACGTTCCAGCCGGGCGCCGTATGAGCGGCCAGCCAAAGCGCGGTCCGGTAGGGCAGCGGCTGGGTCTTCCAGCCCCACACCGCCGGCGCGAGCAGCACCAGCCGATCGGCGGTGGGGGGACGGTCGGAGGCGAAGGCGTTGATCGCCACCGCCCCGCCCATGCTGATCCCGGCCACCGTGATGATGGCGTGCGGATAGCGTTGGCGGATCAGGGCGCAAAAGGTGCGCAGATCCTCGGTCATGAGCGGCTCGCCCGGCCAGACCCCGCGGTTGGGCGAGGCGCCATAACCGCGCTGATCGAAAGCGTAGGTGGCGATGCCGTCGGCGGCCCAGACCGGAGCGGCGAGATGGAAGGCGTTCGAATAGTCGTTGATGCCGTGCAGACCCACCACCACGGCCCAGGGCTCGGCGCCCGCCGGCGGGTCCCAGTGCTTCAGGCCGAGCTTGGCCCCGTCGAAACTGTAGAAGGCGTCGTCGGTGATGCGGGGCCCCTGGAAGTCCATCCCCGGAACGCCGGCCTTCTGCATGACCGGCGCACAGGCCGCGAGGCTGAGGGCGGTGGCGAGGACAATCAGCAGAGATCGGATCATGCGGTCAACATAGCCGCGACACGGGCGCGAAGATAAGGCGTCACTTCGTCCTCGAACCACGGATTGCGCTTCAGCCAGCCGGTGTTGCGCCAGGAGGGATGCGGCATGGGCAGGAATTCGGGCAGGTAGTCGCGCCAGGCCGCCACGGTTTCGGTCATCGACGCCTTGGCTCGCTCGCCCAGATGCCAGGTCTGAGCATAGCCGCCGACCAGCAGGGTGAGTTCGGCCTGGGGCAGCTCGGCCATCAGCCTGGGCCGCCATAGCGCCGCGCATCGGGGTGGCGGGGGATAGTCGCCACCCTTGGGGTTGGTCCCTGGGAAGCAAAAGGCCATGGCCGCCACGCCGATCATGGGACCGTAGAAGGTCTCGCGATCCACCCCGAGCCAGGTCCGCAAGCGATCGCCGGAGGGATCGTCGAACGGCAGGCCGCTCTCGTGCACCCGCCGGCCCGGCGCCTGGCCGCAGATCAGCAGCCGCGCGGCGGCCGACACCCGCACCACCGGCCGAGGCTCATGCGGCAGCTCGCCGGCGCAGGCGCGGCAGGCGGCGATCTGATCCAGCAGGGGTTGGAGAGACATGGCGACGGATATGGCCGCAATGCGCTGGCGGCGAAAGTAGGCGGCGAAGCCAAAGCCGGCTATTCACGAGCCGGCATGAAGCTGGACGGGGTTGGAACCATGCGCTCAAGATTGATCGCCGCCGCCGTTGCAGCGGCCGGCTTGGGCCTGATGGCGACGGGGAGCTTCGCCACCGGCGTCTACCCCACGGGTTTCGGGCCCAACCCGGTGCTACCGCAACCGCACCATTCGCTGATCCCGACCATCAAGCTGGCCAAGCCGATCGGCTGGGCCGCCGGACAGACGCCGGTGACCGCGCCGGGCCTGAAGGTCACCGCCCTCGCCCGCGGCCTGTCGCATCCGCGCTGGCTCTATGTGTTGCCCAACAACGATGTGCTTGTCGCCGAGACCGATGGGCCGGCGGTGAAGGTCAAGGGCATCCGCGGCTGGATCGAGAAGATGATCATGAATAGCGCAGGCGCCGAGTCCGGCAGCCCGAACAAGATCGTCCTGATCCGTGGCGGCCAGCGCTACACATTTCTGAGCGGCCTGAACTCGCCGTTCGGCATGGCCCTAGTGGGCAACGACTTCTATGTCGCCGATACCGACGCGGTGCTGCGCTTTCCCTACCAGCCCGGCCAAATCCATATCAGCGCCACGCCGACCAAGCTGGTCGACCTGCCGGCCATGCCGATCGATCACCACTGGACCAAGAGCCTGATCGCCAGCCCGGACGGATCGAAGCTCTACGCCACCATCGGCTCCAACAGCAATGTCGCCGAGAGTGGGATGGCGGTGGAGAAGAACCGCGCGGACATCCTTCAGATCGATCGCGCCACCGGCCATTGGCGCATCTTCGCCGCCGGCCTGCGCAACGCCAACGGCATGGACTGGCAGCCGCAGACGGGCGCGCTGTGGACCAGCGTCAACGAGCGGGACGAATTGGGCGACAACCTCGTGCCCGACTACATGACCTCGGTGAAGGACGGCGCCTTCTATGGCTGGCCCTACAGCTACTATGGCCACAACGTCGATACGCGGGTCTCGCCCCAGCGGCCGGATCTGGTGGCGCGGGCCATTCCGCCCGACTATGCCCTCGGTGGCCACACCGCCTCGCTCGGCTTCACCTTTTCGCACGGCCAGAGCCTGCCGGCCGCCTGGCGGGACGGCGCCTTCATCGGCCAGCATGGCTCGTGGAACCGCTCGGTTCCCGCCGGCTACAAGGTGATCTTTGTGCCCTTCGCGAATGGCATGCCCTCAGGGCCGCCGCGGGATGTGCTGACCGGCTTCATCACCGCCGACGACCAAGCCCATGGCCGCCCCGTGGGCGTGACCTTCGACAACACCGGCGCGCTGCTGGTGGCGGACGATGTTGGCGGGGTGGTCTGGCGGGTGACGGCGCGATAGCGGCGACTCACTTCGCCGGGCCGTACCCGGGCCGCTTGTAGAGCTGATCCTGCTTATCAGCGATTTCGGGGCCGTAGACCTGGGTCATCCATTCGCTCGGCTGCACATCCTCGATGCCGACGGAAACAGCATCAGCCTGACTACCCACGACCTCGATGACGGCCTGGGTGATGGCCTCGGCCAATCGAGCCTTGACCTCCTCCGACCGGCCTACATTCAGCCTGACCGTGACATGTGGCATTCCGCATTCTCCCGGATGGACTAGGGTGGCGTGGCGCGACGACGCCAAGAGCAAAGAACGGGGACTAGGGCAGGATGAGTGAACTGGTAATTCGCGAGGATCGCAACGGCTGGACCCTGCTGACCCTCAATCGCCCCGAAAAGCTCAACGCGTTGACGGTCGCCATGTTCGCGGAGCTACGCCGGCATGTCGAGGCGCTGAAGGACGACGCGGCGATCGCCTGTGTCGTCCTGCGGGGCGCCGGCAAGTGTTTTTCGGCGGGTCACGACCTTGCCGACATCGCCGAGGGCGAGGCCGTTCCATCACGCGGCTGGCATAGCGAGATCCTGCGGATGATGGAGACCCTTCCCAAGCCGGTCATCGCCGCGGTGCACGGGCATTGCTACACCGGCGCGCTCGAGGTGGCCCTCGCCTGCGATTTCATCGTCGCGGCCAGCAACGCACGCTTCGGCGACACCCACGCCAAATGGGCGCTGACCCCGATCTGGGGCATGAGCCAAAGGCTTCCACGCCGGGTCGGCGCCGCAACGGCCAAACGGCTCATGTTTACCGCCGACATGATCGACGCGGCCGAGGCGGTGCGCATCGGCCTTGCCGAATACGCCGTCCCGCTGGAAGGCTTCGATGCCGAGATCGCCAGCCTCGCCGAGCGTATCGTCGCCAACTCGGCCTTTTCCCATGCCGCCAACAAGCGTTTGCTCGAAGACACCGATGGCGGCTCGCTTGACGCGGGCCTGCAATGGGAGGTGACGCACAGCGAGGGCCGCGGGCCCGACATGCACGAGCGCATCGCGGCCTTCACGGGCAAGAGCAGATAGCCCGAAAGGCGGCCGGGTCGTTTTGCAATTAATCCAAGGATCCCCCGTCTATCTCTAAAGACGCTGGGGATTTCAATTTGCGAAGCTGCGCTCAAGAGCAGGACAGGCAGTACTTGGAGGCGGTCGCCGCTTTCGGCCCCGCCCTCGATCGCCTGGCCCGAGGCTATGAAGCCGACCCGGACCTGCGCCGTGACCTGAGGCAGGACATTCACACCGCCCTCTGGCGAAGCTTCGCCAGGTTCGACGGACGCTGCTCACTCCGCACCTGGGTCTACCGCGTGGCGCACAACACCGCCGTCTCCCACGTCATAAAACATCGGCCAAGGCAGCGGTTCACCGGCCTGGAGGAGATCGACGACCTGCCATCGGATGACGACCCCGAACGATCGACTCTGGAGCGGGACACCCGGCTTCAACTCATCGCCTTGATTCAGACTCTGAAACCGGCGGACCGGCAACTGACCCTGCTCTATCTCGAGGACCTGGACACCGCCGTCATCGGCGAGATCACCGGCCTGCCCCCCGCCGCGATCCGCCTGAAAATCCATCGCATCAAGGCCGTTCTGGCCCGGCGAGTTCAGGAGGGAGAGCGCGATGGCCGCTGAACCCCACGACCCCAAGACGCTTTGGCAGCAACAGGAACAGGAGATCGCCCCCGTGACCCTCGACTACATTCACACCATGTCCCGCAACCTCGACCGCAAGGCCCGCTATAAGCCGGCGATCGTGGCGGTGGCCCTGGTCGCCGTCGGCGTGCTGGCCAGCCTGCTGTGGCGCGACGCCCATTCGGCGCTACAGCAAATCAACGTCGTTCTCTTCGTCGCCGGTCAGCTGGGGTGTTATTTCCTCGTCTACAGGATTGCCTTCACCGCCCGGGACCCGGCGGAACCGGCCGGCGCCTACCTCCACCGCCGCCTGGCTCGCAGCCTGTCCTATCTGGGCGGCGGCGTCGTCATAGCCCTGCTTCCGCTCGCGCCCTTCGTGCTGGTGAGCGGCTATCAGGTGCTCAAGCTGGGCCACGGGCCGCTGTGGCCACGGGTGCTCCCGTTTGTGATCCTGGCTGGCCTGCTGGCCTTCGTCTTTGTCAGAGCCTCCGCCAGCGCGCGGCGGACCCGGGCCCAGCTGCGCGAGCTGGACGATTTGCTGAAGCGCTGATCGCCCGACCTAGAACTGCCCGTGCAGCCTGGCGCTCAACACCGGAACAGGCCCACGGTCGCGGTTGTAGGCGGGGTTCTCGACGCCCTGGAAGTCGAGGGTGACGTGGACGCCCTTGGTCACGCCGATGCTGTAGTAGGTCTCGAGAATTTCCTCCGGCCCCGGATGTGGCAGCTTGCCGTCGCCCACCAGGATGCCGAGGCCGCCATCGTCCAGGTATTCCTGGTGCAGCTTGGAGATCTGGTTGACCACGCCGGCAATGGCAAAGGTGTCGTCCTTGCGGCCCCATTTCTTGCCGCTGAACGAAAACCCCGCCTGCACGGTGTCGTCGATGTCGGCGTACTCGTAGGGCTCGTAGTTCCCCTGATCGGCGCCGGTGCGGGCGAAGAAGCCGACGCCGTCGCGGATCTGCTGCTCGTAGTTCACCGAGACGCCGAACCGGCTGCGGTACTTGCGCACCAGGCCGGTGTCGGCCGGCATGTTGGTGACGTTCGACAGGGCGATGGCGTCGGCGAACCCGCCCATACGGCCACGGGTCATGAAGCCGGTGACCTTAAGCTTGCCGTCCTGGCCGCCGAGCTTGAACCGACGTTCGAGTTCCAGAAGCGTCTGGAACTGGCCGAGCCAGGGCGTCAAGTCCTTGCCGTTCGGCGCGGTGGACAGGTCGAACAGGCCGCCGCGCAGGGTCCAGTCGCCCTGATACCACTCCACCGCCCCGCCGAAGGAATAACCCCAGGCGTCGGCGGCGTAGTCGAAGCTGCCGGCGTCGATCATCGACCAGTTGAGGAAGTCGTTCTTGGAATCGTGGGCGTACTGGTTGTCATCGAAGATGTCGGTGACGTTGAGCTTGCCCACCGTGACCACCACCCGGTTGGCGGTCACGGTCTTGCCCAGCACCAACTGATCAGGATCGACGCTGGTCGCATCGCCGCCCAGGTCGAAGGTCTGGCGCAGGAAGGCGCGCTGGATGCGGAAATAGGGGTGAATCTTGCCGACCTTGGCGCCGTCGCCGTTCACATAGCCGGCCACGCCCAGAGTGTCGGACGGCGCTATGCCCTGGTTGATTTCCGGATCGACCCAGACCTCCATGCCCTTCCAGAGGCTCAGGCCCGCATAGAGGTCGGCGTCCGTGGTCTCGTTGATGTGTTCCAGATGGTCGAGGCTGTTCGTCCCCTGATAGGGCGAGCGGAACTCTGGATGATACTGCCAGATGTTGGTCAGCTGGCCGTGGATCGCCCAGGTTTGCGGCGTGGAGCCAGCGTCGGTCGCGGACGTGTCGTCCGCCCATGCGCAGGCCGCTCCAGCTATCGTGGCGGTGACAATGCATCCGCCAAAGAAGGCGGCGCGCAACAGCGCGATACCGATCAGTCTGGTCATCAGCCCCTCGCCGCCCTTCGCCAATCGAACGCGCCCCGCGAACCGGCGTCCGGGGAACTCGAACAGGTCTAACGTTGCAGTTCGACGGTGGTTCAGGCCCGGCGCGGATCGCCATTGAGATCAGGGCCTTACCAATCGTCGCGGCGGCGGATATACCCTACCCCAGTATAGGTCAACGGAGATTGCGGCGCATGGCTCACATCGCCAATGAGAAGGACAAGCTGCTCAATCGGCTGAAGCGGATGCGCGGCCAGATCGACGCCATCGAGCGGATCGTCAGCGCGGACGGCGAGTGCTCGAAGGTGTTGCAACAGGCCACCGCCTGCCGCGGCGCCATGGACGGCTTCATCGCCGAGGTGATCGAGGACCACATCCGCGAGCACATGGTCGATCCCGGCGCGAACAAGGATGATCCCAGGGTTCAGGCCGCCGAGGAACTGGTGGCCATCGTCCATTCCTATCTGACCTGATCGGCCGGGCGTCAGCCGTGGTGGTGTCCGGAAGGCTCTACCCCTCGGACCGGTCCGCCGTGAGAATGCCGCGCCCGACGCGCATAGCCGGGCCGCCAGAAGGCGAAGATCATCGCCGGCAGGACGATGGCGCTGCCGATTGTCCCGGTTATCAGGCCGCCGAGGATGACAATCGCCATCGGCCCGAGGATCTCCCGGCCGGCGTCCTGGGCGTGCAAGGCCAGCGGCGCGACGCCTAGCGCCACCAGCAAAGCCGTCATCAGCAGCGGCGTCAGGCGTTCGCGGGCGGCCAGGATGATGGTCTGCAGCGACCAGTGAGCCTGCCTTGACAGGACCAGATCCTCCAGGCGCGAAAAGATCAGAATAGCGCTGCGCATCGACAGGCCGAGCAGCGCGATGAAGCCCACCAGCGCGCCCACGGACAGCACCCCGCCCATGAAGGCGACCGCCACCACCGCCCCGATCAAGGCGAACAGGCTCGAGGCCAGGATCAGGGCGCCGGTGCGCCCATCGAAGGCCACCGCCAGGAGCGCGACGACGCCGAAGAAGGCGAGCGCGTAGTTGAGCAGCAGGTGGTTGCGTGCGTCCGTCACCGCCTGGTCCGCGCCGGCAAACGCGATGAAGGCGCCGGCCGGAAGTGTGACCTTCGCGCCAATCGCCCGCTTGGCGTCATGGATAAATCGCCCGGGGTTCTCAGGGTTGGCGGTAATCACCTGGCGCCTCAGGCCGCCGTCATGCGCGATCAGCGCGCGATCGTCGGTCAGATAGACGTTGGCGACGGACTTGAGCGGCACCGATATGCCCGATGTCGAGCGCAACAGCAGATCGCCAACCGCCTCCGGGTCTTGCCGAAGCGAAGCCTGAGCGCTGACGGCCAGATCGACCACCCGTCCATCCTGATAGATCTGCGCCACCCGCTCGCCGGCGAACGCGGCCTGGATGGTGTCGAGCACGTCCGCCGCCGACAGGCCATAGAGGGCCAGGCGCTGGAACTGGATGTCGACCCGGACGGTGGGCGCACGCGCTTGGTTCGCGACCTTCACGTCTCTGGCGCCCGGCAGGGTCTTGAGCACCTCGGCGATGCGGCCGGCGGCGATATCCAGACCGTCCAGATCCTGGCCGAACACACTCACCGTCACCGGCGCGGCCGGCTGCAAGCCATCCTGATCGGCGTCGAACCGCGACTGCACCGTGGCGCCCAGGCCCGGGAACTGTTGCAGCCGGTTTTGCACCTCGCGGGCAAGGCGCTGCTGTCCGTCCGCGCTCAGCCCGGGCGCCAGATCCAGATCGAAGACACTCCGCTCCGGGCCCCAGCTGTCGTCGCCCGTCGCGTCGCGACCCATGCGCTGGCTGATCGACCGGATCCCGGCAATGGGGCGCAGGGCTTCGGTAAGGCGCGCGCCGTAATCGCGGGTGACGGCGATCGAGGTCGAAGGCGGCTCGCTGGTCTGGATAAGCAGGTGGCCGTCATGCACCCGCGGCAGGATCTCGGGCCTGAACAGCAAGAGGGCGCCCAGCGACAGCGCCACCAGCAAGCCTGCCCCGATCAGCACCGGCCTGGGCTGTGTGCAAAGACGCGTCAGCAGCGCGCCGTGGCTGTCCTTCAGCCGCAGAAGAACACGCGGCTCAGCCGGCGGACCGTCGTGCTGGTGGAACAGCAGGCACCAGGCGGGCGTCACCACGGCGGCGACCAGTAGCGAGGCGAGCGACGCAGCGATGATCGCGCCGGCGAGCGGCGCCAGCAATGCGCCGCCCTCGCCCTTCAGCATCAGCAGCGGGGCCAGCACCACGATCAGGGCGAGCGTCGCATAGATCACCGGGCCTCGCACTTCGAGCGAGGCGGCGAGCACCGCCTCCAGGTCCGAGGCATGGTTGTGCTCGGCCTCGCGCAGCCGTGCGATCACGTTCTCGACCCCGATCACGGCGTCATCGATGACGACGCCCAGAGCCACGGCGAGGCCGCCGAGGGTCATCGAGTTCAGGGTCCAGCCGAACGCCTTCAGCGCCACCACCGCGGCAAGCAGCGATAATGGAATACTGATCATGGAGATCAGCACCGCCCGGGCGTCCCGCATGAACAAGGCCAGGACGATGGCGATCAGCAGGGCGCCGACGGCCAAGTCCCAGGCGATGCCTCGGCCGGCGGCGGTGGCGAAGCTCGCTGGCCGATCCAGGTCGGCCCAGACCTTGATGCCCTGGGCCGCGAGCGCCGGCTGCAGCTCCGCCAGGGCGTGCTCGACCGCGTGGGTGGTCGACAGGGTGTTGACGCCGTACTGGCGGCCCACCGCGACCAGAACGCCGGGCTTGCCCATGATCAGGGCGTCGCCGTCCGCCGGCGCGGGCGCCTCAACGACGTCGGCCACGTCATTGATACGCACCGGCGCGCTGCCGGGAGCCTGTATCTGACCTGCGCCGACATCATCGATGGTCAGCGCCTGGCCGTGCGGCTCGATCAGCACCCGCTGCCCGTCAGTGTCGATGAAGCCGGCCCCCGCAGCGCTGGTCGCCCGCTTCACCGCATTGAGGATGTCGAGAAAGCCAAGGTCGCTGTCGGAAAGGTCGCCGGGCCGAGCCCGCACCTCGATGCGCCGGATCTGGCCGCCATAGACAGCGACCCGCGCCACGCCCGATGCGGTCAGCAGGCGTGGCCGGATGGTCCACTGCACCACATCCCGCAACGCCATCGGATCGAGCTTGGCGCTGGTAAAGCCGATCTTCAGCACATCGCCGCCCCGGGGCGTCAGCGGCGCGATGCGGGGCGCGATGTTGTCCGGAAGCAGGTTGGCGAGCGCGGATAGCCGTTCGGACAGGGCCTGTCTGGCGCGGTTGGGGTCGGCGTCGGCGGCGAAACGCACCGAGATGATCGACAGGCCCTGGACGGACTCGGAATGGACGTCAGCCACGTTCGCCGCGCCGATCAGCGCGCTCTCGATGGGCCGGGTGACCAGGTTTTCCACCTGCTGGGCCACCAGACCGGGGGCTTCCGTCTGGATGGTCGTCTCGGCCGGCGCCAGGTCGGGCATGAAGTCGAAGCCCACGTCCCGCACCGCGAAGGCGCCCCAGACCAGAAACCACAGGCAGGCCCAGGCGATCAGCCTGGGGCGTTCCAGCGACCAGCGGACGACGCGGGACAGCACGATCAGGGCGCCGCGCCGGGGACGTTCTGCTCGGCGGTGAACAGCGCTGAGGCGCCCTGGATCACGACCTCATCGCCGGCCGAAAGCCCGTCGGCGACGAAGAAGCCGTCCGCTTCCGGAACCGGTTTCTGCAGCATTCTCCGTTCAAAGGCAGCGGGACCGGTGCGGACGTAGACCCAATCCGACCCACGGAAGCGGATGATGCCGGCGCGCGGCGCGATGACGCCGGACTGGCCGGTCTTGGTCTCGATGTGCGCACTCTGGGTCAGGCCGACCGACAGCAGGATGGCGGACGGGCCGGTGACTTCGACGATCAGGCCGGAAGACTGCAGACGCGGCTCGGCCGCCCGCGCCGGACCCAGCACAACGCCGCGCACCGAGCCGTCGCCCACGTCCACCTTGACGTACTTAGCGCCCGGCTGGCCTTCGTTGTTGTGCGTATCGACATGGACCAGCGCGATCCGTCCGCCGGCGAGCCCCTGGACCAGATGCGCGCGCGCCGCCGCGCTCATCCGCACCAGACCTGGACCCCACTCCAGGCCGAGCCGGCTGCGGAGCATGGCCACCTTCAGCGCGTCCGAACGCGCCTGGGCCACCGCGGTCTCCATGTCCTTGGTGGCGATGCCGGCGTCCGCCGTGTGCAGCGCGGTGCTGCGAGCGGCCTCGGCTTTCGACGCGGCCGCGGCCGCTTCCGCCGTCGCCAGGTCGGAATCCAGCTGAACCAGAGGCTCCGGGTCGAGCACCTTGGCGAAGGCGTCGATCTCGGCCGCGCGTTGGGTGGAGGCGAGCCGCTGGGTTGCAATCCCCAAGGCGTGCTGGACAGCCGACTCCATCCGAACGCCCGACGCCCGCGCGCCGCTGGCGGCCAGCCCCAGACAGATCACCGCCGCAGCGGCTGCTTGCAATGGCTTTAGCAATATGAGCCCCGACATTCCTGGCCAATCGACTCAGGATAACCTTCAGATCGCGACATTTTCTCGAACGTCGCATGGGTGTTGCAGCGGACAGCTAGTGTCAAGCGCGGTAAGCCTTGGATCAGGCGCTCTTGGCTTTGACTAGGAGCGACGGCATTCTGGCGGCGCCGATCCTGAATATTGTCGTTCAGCCCGACCAGACCGAACGTTATTACAGATAGAACCTTCGCAGGCTCCAACATGAGGCGTTTCAGCCAGATGCCGACCCTGCGTCCGATGCTCGCCGGTATCGCCGTTTTGGCGCTGGCCGGATGCGCGGTGGGGCCTGATTTCCGCAGCCCCGCACCGCCGGCAGCCGATCGCTTCACTCGCTCGCCGCTTCCGACCGCGACGGCTTCGGTCGATGCGCCGGGCGGGACGGCGCAACAGTTCGTTCGTGACGCCGACATGCCGGGAGCCTGGTGGAGTCTCTATCGGTCCCCTGCCCTCGACGCCCTGGTCGAACGGGGGCTCAAGGCCAACCCCGACCTGGCGGCGGCCCAGGCGGCTTTGCGGGCGGCGCGCGAGACCTACATCGCCGCCCACGCCGGCCTGCTGCCGACGGTCGATGGCGGTTACAACGTCAATAGCCAGAAGGTCGCGCGTAGCGTCGCCTCGCCGCTTGCCGACAACGCCAGCATCTTCACCCTGCATACGGCCCAGCTGAACGTCTCCTACACGCCGGACCTGTTCGGCGCGGCCCGGCGCGGCGTCGAGAGCGTCAAAGCCCAGGCCGACGCCCAGCGCTTCCAGACCGAAGCCACCTATCTGACCCTGACCACCAACCTCGTGGTCGCGGCCATGCAGGCGGCGACGCTGCACGACCAGATCGCCGCCACCCGGACGATCATTGGGTCGGATCAAGACGTGCTGGGCCGGATGCGCCGCCAATATGCGCTCGGCGAACTCGCGCGGAGTGACGTGGCGGCTCAGGAAACCGTGCTGGCCCAGGCCAAGCAACTGCTGCCGCCGCTGGAAAAACAATACGCTCAGACGCGGGACCAGATCGACGACCTGACCGGGCGCTTTCCGAGCGAGGCGGACACGGGCAGCCTCAGTCTTTCGGACCTGACCTTGCCGGCGGATCTGCCGATAAGCCTCCCCTCCCGGCTGGTCGCCCAACGGCCCGACGTGCAGGCCGCCGAAGCCAATCTGCACGCCGCCAGCGCCCTGGTCGGCGTGGCCATGGCCAACCGGCTGCCGAACATCGCCCTTACCGCGAACGGCGGCGGCGCCTCGACGGCGCTCGGGGCACTGCTCAGCAATGGCAATGGGTTCTGGGGGGTGACGGGCGGACTGACCCAGCCGATCTTCGACGGCGGCGTGCTCAAACACCGTCAGCGGGCGGCCGAGGCGGCCTTGGATCAGGCCGAAGCCCAATACCGCAGCGCGGTCCTGAGCGCCTTCCAGAATGTCGCCGACGCGCTGGAAGCCATCCAAGCGGACGCCTATGCCATGAAGGCCGCGGCCGAGACCGAACGGAGCGCCAAGGAAAGTCTGTCGATCGCGGAGCGGCAGTTCAGCGCCGGGCAGGTGGGCTCAATTGCTGTGCTGAATGCAGAGCAGACCTATCAGCAGGCCGTCGCCGCTCGCGTCCAGGCCGAGGGCGCGCGCTACACCGACACCGCCGCCCTGTTCCAGGCGCTCGGCGGCGGCTGGTGGAATCGCTCGGAGACGCGCGCTGAGTAGGGCCTCGCGCTAGCCGCCGCGCTTGAGCGTCTCGCGGGCGATCACCAGCTTCTGGATCTCCGAGGCGCCCTCGTAGATGCGGAAGATGCGCACGTCGCGGTACAGCCGCTCGATGCCGTAGTCGGCGACATAGCCCGCGCCGCCGAACACCTGCACGGCGCGGTCGGCGACGCGGCCCACCATCTCGGAGGCGAACAGCTTGGCGGCGGCGGCTTCCAGGGTGACGTTCTCGCCGGCGTCACGCTTGCGGGCGGTCTCCATGGTCAAGGCCTTGGCGGCCATGGCCTCGGTCTTGGAGTCGGCGATCATGGCCTGGATCAGCTGGAAGCCAGCCAGGGCTTGGCCGAATTGCTTACGATCGCTGGCGTAGGCCACGCAGTCGGTGATCAGCCGCTCGGCGACGCCGACGCACACGGCGGAGATATGCAGCCGGCCCCGGTCGAGTACCTGCATGGCGACCTTGAAGCCCTCGCCCTCCGCGCCCAGCCGGTTCTCCGCCGGCACGCGCACGCCTTCGAAGATGACATCGCAAATGTGGGCGCCCTGCTGGCCCATCTTCTTTTCCGGCTTGCCGATGCTGAGGCCGGGCAGATCGCGGGGGACCAGGAAGGCGCTGACGCCGGCGGCGCCCTTCTTGTCCGGGTCGGTGCGGGTCATCACCGTGAACAGGCCGGCCTTGTTGGCGTTGGTGATGTAGCGCTTGGAGCCGTCCAGCACATAAACGTCCCCGTCCCGCCGCGCCCGGGTCTGCACCGCCGCCGAGTCGGAGCCGGCTTCCGGCTCGGTCAGAGCGAAGGAGGTGATGATCTCGCCGGAGGCTATGCCCGGCAGGTATTTGGCCTTCTGCTCGTCGTTGCCGAACATGACCAGCCCCTGGCTGCCGATGCCGACATTGGTGCCGAAGGCGGAGCGGAAGGCGGGCGAGGTGCGGCCCAGCTCGACCGCTACCAGGCACTCGTCTTCCATGGAGAGGCCCAGGCCGCCGTATTCCTCCGGGATCGAGAGGCCGAACAAGCCGAGCTGCTTCATCTCCTCGATCACGTCGTCGGGGATGGCGTCGTCGGCGGAGACCTGGGCTTCCAGCGGCCGCAGCCGCTCGGCGACGAAGCGGCGCACGCCTTCGATCAACTGATCGCGGGTTTCCTGATCGAGAGCCATGGCGTTTCCCGGGCCTATGAGGTTATGAGCGGCGCAACTCATAAGACGGCGGGATTAGCGGAGCAATCGTATGGCCGATGGCGGCGAACTCGAAACGGCGAACCCGCCGCACGGACCCTATGTAGCCAAGGACGGTGAGTGGGCCGGCTGGAGCTATTGGGTCGGCGGCGATCCCTATGAGGACCTGTCCGGGCCCTTCTATTTCCGCGAGGAGGCTGACGGCGCCTATCGCTGCGCCTTTCGGGCCGAGAAGAAACACATGAACGGCGGCGGCTTCATGCACGGCGGCTGCATGCTGACCTTCGCCGACTACGCCCTGTTCGTGATCGGCCGCAAGGCGCTGGCTGACGGACATTCGGTAACGGTATCGCTCAATGGCGATTTTGTCGGGCCAGCGCACGTGGGCGACTTGGTCGAATGCACCGGCGAGGTGGTGAAGGCCGGGGCGTCGATGGTTTTCATCCGGGGCATGATCTCCACCGGCGATAACCCGATGATGGCCTTTTCGGGCGTGGTGAAGAAGGTGAAGCGGCGGCTATAGTCACCGCATGTCCACCCTCCTTTCCGTCCTAGATCTGTCTCCAGTTCGCGTCGGCGAGACGCCGGCCCAGGCGATCCGGGAGACGGTGGAGCTGGCCAAGGCGGCCGAGCGGCTGGGCTATCAACGGTTCTGGCTGGCCGAGCATCATTCCAGTCGTTCTTTCGCCAGCGCCTCGCCGGAGATCCTGATCGCGGCGATCAGCCAGGTCACCAGCCGCATCCGCCTGGGCTCGGGCGGGGTGATGCTGGTCAATCACAGCCCGCTGAAGGTGGCCGAGCAGTTCATGGAGCTGGAGGCGCTGGCGCCCGGACGCATCGACCTGGGCGTGGGCCGTGCGTTGGGCGCGGACATGCGCACGGGTGCGGCTCTGCGGTCGGCCGGCTCGGAGGCCTTTCCCAACTACTTCGCCCTGCTCAACGCCTGGCTGCTGGACGCCGCGGGGCGTGAGGCGTTTCCGCTCGACCACCCGGCACAAGGCATCCGCGCTCAGCCGGCGGGACCGTCACATCCGGACATGTTCCTGCTTTGCTCCTCCAGGGAGAGCGCCGCCTTCGCCGGCATGGCGGGGGTGGGTATGGTGTTCGCCGAATTCATCGCCCGCCGCGACGCCGCCGAGGCCATCGCCGCCTATCGCGCGGCGTTTCGGCCCTCGATCTTCCGAGACAAGCCCTGGGCGGGCGTCGGCGTTGGCGCCTTGGCGGCGGACACGGCCGAGGAAGCCGACCGGCTGGAGACGCCCCGCCGCGCCTGGGGCTACGCGTTTTCCGAAGGCCGCGCCGGGCCGTTCCTGAGCGTCGAGGCGGCGCTGGCGGATTTGCAGGCGCGGGATGCCGGACCGCCGTCCGCGGAGGAGCGCCGATTCGCCTTTGTCGGCGATGGGCTGACGGTCCGTACGGCGCTGCAGGCCAAGGCCGAAGCAGTGGGCGCGGACGAGCTGTTTTTGATCACCTTCGCGCCGACGCTTGAGGCTCGGGTGCGGAGCCTGGAACTAACGATGGGGTGAGTCAGGCCGCGTCGTAGTTCATGTGATCGAGGTCGGCGATCATGCCCGGCCCGGTCGGTCGCCAGTCCAGCCGCTGCTGAGTCAGGGCGCTGGAGGCGGAGAGGTCGGCGGCGACGAAGCCGCCGAAGAAGCCGAAGTGGGCGCCGGCGTCTTCCGGCGCGACGGAGATCACCGGCAATTTCAGGCCCCGGCCGATGGCTTCGGCGATGGCCTTGAGCGACACACCCTGCTCGCCGACGGCGTGATAGCGCCCGCCGGCTTCGCCCTTGTCCAGCGCCAGTTGATAGAGTTTGGCGACGTCGAGAATGTGCGCCGCCGGCCAGCGGCCCGCACCGTCACCCACATAGGCGGAGACGCCCTTCTCGCGGGCGATACCGATCAGCATGGTGACGAGGCCCTGCTTTGCGGTGTCGTGCACCTGCGGCAGGCGAACGACCGCGGCCTTCACGCCCTTGCCGACAAAGGCCAGGGCGGCGGGTTCGGATACACGCGGGGTCGGGCCTTGCGGTGGATGCCCGTCGTCCTCGGTCACCGGACGGCCGTCCTTGCCCCAGGGGCCGATGCCGCCGCTGACGATCAGGGGACGGTTCGAGCCGGCCAGGGCCTCGCCCATCGCCTCGATGGCGCGGCGGTCGATTTCAGAGTTTTCAACGAACTTGGAGAAGTCATGGACGAAGCCGCAGTGGATGACGCCGTCAGTAGCGGCCGCTCCGCTGCGCAGGCTTTCGAGGTTCTCCAGGTCGCCGGCGTGTGGTTCAGCGCCGGCCGCCTTCAGCGCCTCCGCGCCAACCTCCGAGCGCGTCAGGCCTAGCACGCTGTGGCCCGCGCCGAGCAGTTCGGGGATGATGTGCGACCCGATGAAGCCGGTCGCTCCGGTCAGAAAAACGCGCATAGACATGTCTCCAGCATCTGGTGGAGACAACCATCCGCTCATCCATTATCCTGGTAAAGTAGTGACCTTATCATATTAAGAGCGCTAACTGGATGAGCCTGCTCCTCAACCCCGAAAGCCCGCTCGGCGCCTATCTCCGCGACCGGCGCGCCAAGCTCGACCCCGCGGCCTTCGGATTTTCCGGGGAGCGCCGCCGCACGCCGGGGCTTCGCCGCGAGGAGGTGGCGCAGCGGGCCAATATCAGCCCGACCTGGTACGCCTGGCTGGAACAGGGACGCGGCGGCGCGCCGTCGGCCGATGTGCTGGATCGGATCGCCCGCGCCCTGATGCTCACGGATGTCGAGCGCGAGCACCTGTTCCTGCTTGGCCTGGGCCGGCCGCCGGACGCGCGCTATCGCAAGAGCGAGGGGGTCACCCCCCGGCTGCAGCGGGTGCTCGACGCCCTGAACCCAACCCCTGCTCTGATCCGCACCGCGACCTGGGACGTGGTGGCCTGGAACCGGGGGGCGAGCGTGCTCCTGATGGACTATGGCGCCCTGCCGCCGGAGCAGCGGAACATGCTGCGCTTCGTCTTTCTCGACCCGCGCTCCCGCTATGCCCACGCGGACTGGGAGAGCGTCGCGCGGCTGGTGGTGGGCGCCTTCCGGCTGGACGCGGCGCGGGCGGGCGCTGCGGCGGATGTGGAGGACCTGGTCGGCGAACTCTGCCGGCTCAGCCCGGAGTTCAAGACCATGTGGCGCGACAACGACCTGCCCAACGGTCACGGCGACGGCGTCAAACACCTCCGCCATCCGGTGTTCGGCACGGTGACCTTCGAGGTCTCGGCGTTCGCGGTGGATGGGCGGTCCGACCTTAGCTTGTTGGTCTATAATCCGACGACGGAGGACGACTGTGAGCGGATCGCGGCGGTGGTGGATGCGGCGGGTTAGAGCGTGTCAAACGGCGTGGACCAGAGGGCAATTCGCCTTCAAAGGACCCGCTGGACAACTCACGCCTTCCAAGAATAGACCATCCTTTTATGGCATACAGGGTGTCGCATGTTGATCACACGCGAAGGAGATTGGCTCAGCGCCACCATCGGTGAAGAGGTGGTGATGATGAGCGCCAGGAGTGGTCGATACATCGGCCTTAATTCGATCGGCGCGCGAATCTGGGAGTTGCTCGAACAGCCCCGCGGCATCGGCGATCTGTGCAACTGCCTGGAAGCTGAATTCGATATCGCGCCCGCCGACTGCGCCCGTGAGGTCGAAGGGTTCCTTACCGAGCTTGAGCAGCATGGCGCGATCAGCCGGTGACTGAGGCGTCCCGCCGGTGAGCGGGGTTCTCGGCGCGCTGCGCTAAGACGACAAGGGGAGCGGTCACAGTCTTGCCCACTTGCAAGCTGGCGCGGCTCATGGAACTTTACGACGCGATAGTCGCACTACGACTGCCAATTTCATCGCGCGGACGAGAAGATCGCAAATGGCTGAACCTGTCGCCGATGATACCATCGACACCGAGAAACGCTCCTGGATCACGCTGGCGATCATTCACTCGAGCATGAACCGAGCGGAAAAGCCTCAGCACCCCGTTGAAAGCACCGGCTATGCTTCGAGCCCCGGTCCATCGTAGCGGCGCCGATTGGAACACCCGTTCTGACCAAGCCCAAGGTCGACGCCGCCCGGCCTTGATTGTTGAATGATCCTGTCCCTCAAGCATCGGTTCCTGTTCGTCCGTGGGCGCAAGGTGGCGGGCACCAGCGTCGAGATCGCGCTGTCGATGTTGTGCGGGCCTGAGGACATCGCCCATCCGCTCATCTCCGTCGATGAACGCATCAGGCAGGACATGGGCGGCCATTGCGGCAACTACAGCGACAATCCGCCGTTCGAGCGGGCGTTTATCGAGATGATCCGCGCCGCGCCGCCCGAGCGCCTGGCCGGGATTGCTGCGCCGCCGTCGCGCTATGGGCCGCACATGTCGGTGACCGCGGTCGAGTCGGTGTTTGGCAAGCCGCTGGGCGACTTCCAGCTCGTCGGCGTGGAGCGCGATCCCTACGCCAAGGTGATCTCGTTGCTGCACATGCGCCGCCAGTTCGACGCCTACCGGGCTGGCGCGAAGCCGGACATGGCGGCGGCGATCGGCACCCTTGAGGAAGATCTCGATGACGCCATCGCCCGTGACGGGCTCAAGGGGCTGAAGAGCCTCGACCTGTATGCGGGCCGAACGCCGCGGATTTTGCACTACGAAACGCTTGAACGCGATCTGGCCGCCTTCGCCGCCGACCTGGGCGTTGCGTCTCCGCCCCTTCCCCACGCCAAGCGCGGACCGCTGTCGAACACCATCGATCCAACCCGCGTTTTTCGCCGCGACCAGATGGACTTCCTTGGCGACTACTTCAGCGAGGAACTCGCCGCCTTCGGCTACGCGGGTCGCTGATCGGCTGGCGGCAGCACGTTGCAGATCAGATGGACGCGCCGTTCAGGTCCCGCGTTCGAAACGCCATGCAGCCGCATGTTGTCGAGCTCATAGACTTGGCCTGCCGGCAGGTGGTGATCGACCTTGTCGATGCTGAACGACACCTGCTCGCTTGTGATAATCGGTAGGTGGCAGCGATGCACCATGCGTAGCAACGCGCCTGTGTCCCGATGAGGCGGGATCGCTCCGCCCGCGCAAAGCTCCGTCAGGAGCAGCCGGGTGACGACGCCGCCGTAGTGTTAGGCGATCAGCCGCGCACAGTCGTCCGCCGCCTGGCGCAGGCTGATCGGCGCATAGTCGAGCCGCAAGACCTCGGGGTCGCCCTCGCCGTACCATGCCTCGCTCCAGACAAGGTTGATGGGCGGGTCAGCTGGTGAACCTCGGCCCGGTTCTGGCGCGCCGTAAAGACATCCCATATCGGATCGTCCTCGCCCGGTGTCGCCGCCAGCAGGGCGTCAACCGGGTAGTCGAACAGGTATTGAAGGGGCGTGGCCATCTTCATGACGGACCGCCTAGCATCCTTCGCGCGGCGGCCCAACACGAGCGCGGCGATTTTCGATCCTTCACTTCGTGCTCGCGGGCGCGCCTTCCGGCAGTTCCTCGAACGCGTCGTTCGGATCGTACCAACTGGCGCCGTCCGACCGCCAGATATGCCACTGGCGGCCGCCGGTCGGAACCGGAGTGTCCAGGCAGCCCAGGCGGAGCATGATGCTGTCCCGCTCGGTCCGCTCGGCCATCAGCTGCGAGCCGCAGTTGGAGCAGAAATGCCGGTTCTTGCCGGGCGAGGATTCGTACGCCTTCAGTTCATCCTCGCGTCCAGCGGAAGCTGGAACGCGGCACGGAGACGATGCTGGAAAAGGCCGAACCATGCGCCTTGCGGCAGCTCTCGCAGTGGCAATGGCCGATCGGCCCCATCTCGGCGTTGGCCTCATAGGCCACCCGCCCGCACAGACAGCTTCCGGTCAGCATTGAGGCTCCTTCGGTTTGGCGATGATCTTGCCTTGGATGATCCTGGCTGCAGACCTCGATAGCAAGTTCAACGCCGAGCAATGGCTTACGGAAATCGACTTGCCGGGAGCCTGCTGTTCGATCACGGTTAAGCTCAACCGGGGGACGTTTCCAATATGGCTCCTATTGGCCGCCACGCTCATCGTTGGAGCGCATACGCTGCACTTGGAATAGCTTTATTGCTTCTCGGCTGCACCACGGCGCGGTCGAGTGCCTCTAACAATACGCTTCTTGCCCACAGCAAGCCAAGCCAAGCGCACCAAACCAGCCACACCCCCGTCGAGCAACGCTGTTCACCAGTCTCCTTCGACTCAGCCGCTGTCGAGGCCGTCGCCACATGCTTGCTGGCGATTATTACTCTGTTCCTCGCATACGTCGCCCGCCAGCAATACGTCACGAGTCGGATGCAGCTTCGTGCGTACGTCTTTGTTGAGGACGCGACGATCAATCCGCCAATCGGCTCCGACGATTGGAAAATCGAATACAAATTCAAGAACAACGGCGTTACGCCTGCGCGAAACGTGCGAACGCTCGACGTAGCTGCGGTCACTGATTGGGAGCCCGCGCATCTGCCAGAGCCAATCGTTGCCGACTACTATGGCACACTGGCGCCCAATGGCGATTTCATCGAGACGGAGGCCGACCCGTTCCAAGCCACGGTCGAGGAAAATGCGCGGATCACTTCCGACATCGCCAGCAAGGCCATCTTCCTCGTCGGGCGCATCGAATATATCGATGTGTTTAGGCAACCCCACTTCACCGATTTTTGCTTCTATTGGCAGGGACGTATAGGCCCCGGCACCAACCAAATGAGCGCGTACGACCGAGGAAATGACGCCGACTAAAACGCTCCCCGCTGCCTTACCCCGAATTAACTTGGCCTCACCCCCGGCTTGCCGCTTCATCCTGGCCGATGTCCCTGGCCCTCTCCACCTTGATCTACGAATTCCCCCGCTATCTGGCGGCGATCGTGGCGCTTGCGCTGTCGGGGTTGATCATCCTGTTCGAGGTGGGCGCCTTCGCCGGCATCATCCACGCCGACCTGGCCACCAGCGAGCGCTCGCCGGCCGACCTGATGATCATGCCGCCCAAGGTGGCCAGCCTGGTCAACAGCAACGTCGCCCTGCCCGCCAGGGTCAAACCGCTGATCTACCTGAACCCGGAGGTGGCGCAGGTCGCCAGTTCGGAGGGTAACGGCGGCCGTTGGGTGACCGCCGCAAAGCCGGGGCAGAAGCGTGTCGATACCTTCGTCAGCTTCTGGGCTATCGACCCGGCGCAGGGCGCGGTGACCCTGCCGGTCGATTATACCGACGCCCAGCGCCAAGCGCTGGAGGAACCCGGCGCCGTGGCCATCGACGCCTCCACGCTGGACCAGCTCGGCGTGAAGCTGGGCGACACCGCCTCCCTCAACGGCCACACCGTCTATGTCCGCGCCATCCTGCACGGCTACGGCAGCGCCGATTCACCCAATGTGGTCGCCTCCCGCGACACCATGAACCTGCTGGGCCTGGCGCCCGACGCGGACACCACCGGCGAGCTGATGGTCAAGCTTAAGGACCCGGCCCGCGCCGAGGCTGTTCGCGATGAGCTAAATGCGGCGTCGCACGGCGCCTATCGCGCCTGGACCGCGCCCGAGCTCAACAAGGCCAACGAGCAGGCCCTGCTGTCGCAGCAGATCATCGGCATCCTGCTGAGCTTCTCGGTGGTGATCGCCATCCTGATCGGCATCGGCATCACCTCTCAGACCCTGCGCGGCGCCATCGCCTCCAACATCCGCGAGTTCGCCAGTCTCAGAGCCTTGGGGATTTCCATGGGTTCGCTGCGGATGATCGTGATCGAGCTGTCGGCCTGGGTCGGGGTGGCTGGGCTTCTGGCCTCCTGCGGCCTGACGTGGCTGGCCTCGATCCTGACCGCCAACGTCGGCCTGCCGATGACGCTGCACGTGAGTTCGGTGCTGGAGGTGTGCGCCCTGTTGCTGGTGATCGCGATCGGCTCGGGCGCCATGGCCATGGGTATATTGAAACAGAGCGAGCCGGCCGAATTGCTTAGGTAAGCCGCAGCCGGCCAGTATTTCGTCAGCTTTATGGCATGGCATACGCCGCCATCGCTGTTCATAACCATCCGGTCGAAGCTGGCCGCGTGATGATTTAACACGCCCGGAACTCTGGATTCGGCGAACGGCCTTCAGTCAATCGAATCAATAGATTGAGCTACATCTCCCGGCTGCCGCCTTACTTCGATTTAACTTGGTTTGAGCGGGCGAATGCCGCCAGATGACCCGGACGCCGAATGAGGGTTCGGCGACGGGTTTGAGGGCTGAATCTAAGTGTCGCTGGCGCTAGCCACCTTGGTCTATGAATGGCGCCGCTATCTGGCGGCGATCATTGCGCTCGCCTTGTCGGGCGTCTTCCTGCTGGCCCAGATCGGCCTGTTCAACGGCATCCTCGACGCCCAATTGGCGGCTGTCGAACGCTCCAGAGCCGACATCTTCATTCTCGATCCAAAGACCGACGATCTGGTGCAGAGCTGGTCCAGCCTGCCGCACCGCGTCCAGCCAATGATCTATCTGAACCCGGATGTGGTCGAAGTCGCCAGCGCTGAGCGCAGCGGCGCGCCCTGGGTCAGCCTGCCGGAGCCGGGCCAGGAGCCGAAGCAGACCTTCGCCACCACCACGGCGGTCGATACCTCTCCCGGCGCCCTGACACTGCCACGTGACTATCCCGACTCTGTCCGGATCGCCCTGATGGAGCCGATGGCGGTGGTGGTCGATGAATCCGACCTGAAACGGCTGGGGGTCAAGCTTGGCGGCGCCGCGTCGATCCGCGGCAAGCTGGTTCATGTCCGGGCGCTGCTGCACGGCTACAAGAGCACCCAGCAGGCACAGGTCGTGGTCTCGCGCGACACCATGGCCCTGATCGCCCGTGGCGCGCCCAGCACCACCACCGGCCCGCTGATGGTGCGGATCAGACACCCCGAACGCGCCGCCGCCGTCCGCGACCAGCTCAACGCCATCTCCGGCGGCGCTTACCGAGCCTGGACCAAGGAGGAGCTGAACAAGACCGATCAAGACGGGATATCGAAGATCCAGATCATCGGCCTGCTGCTCAAAGCTTCGGTGTTCGTCGCCATTCTGATCGGGATCGGCGTCACGTCGCAGACTTTGCGCGGGGCCATCCTGTCCAACATCCGCGAGTTCGCCGGCCTGCGGGCTCTCGGCGTCTCCATGGGCTCGCTGCGGCTGATCGTGATGGAGCTGTCGGCCTGGGTCGGGGTGGCGGGGCTGAGCGCGGCGGTCGGTGTGACCGGGGCGCTGATCTTCATCGCCTCCGGCGTCGGCCTGCCGATGGTGGTCACGCCCAAGTCGCTGATCCAAGTCGCCCTCCTGCTGATGGGCATAGCCATCGCCTCGGGCCTGATGGCCATGGGCGTCCTCAAGAAAAGCCAACCGGCGGACCTGCTGCGATGAACGCTCCTGCTCGCATTGACCACACCGCCCTCAGCGCCAAGGGGCTGACCAAGCGGTTCAAGACCGGCCGCACCTATGTCGAGGTGCTGAAGGGCGTGGATTTCGACGCCAACCATGGCGACGTGACCATGGTCATGGGCCCGTCGGGTTCGGGCAAGTCGACCCTGGTGGCGGTGCTGTCTGGCCTGCTGCGGCCCGACACCGGCCAGGTGACGGCGCTGGGCGACGACCTGTGGAAGCAGGGCGGCGGCCGCATCGACCGCTTCCGGCTGGATCACTGCGGCTTCATCTTCCAGGGCTTCAACCTCTTTCCCGCCCTCACCGCGCTAGGCCAGGTCACCACCGTGTTGAAGCACCAGGGCAAGAGCCACGACGAGGCCCGCACAATCGCCAAGGAGGCGCTCGCCGAAGTCGGGCTCGAGAAGCGGATGAACCAGCGGCCTTCGGAGATGTCGGGCGGCGAGAAGCAGCGCGTCGCCATCGCCCGCGCCATCGCCAAACGCCCGTCCCTGCTGTTCGCCGACGAGCCCACTTCTGCCCTCGACGGCGAAAACGGCCAGGTGGTGATCCGGCTTTTGCGCCGCGCGGCCACAGATCACGGGGCTGCAGTCATCTGCGTCACCCACGACACGCGGCTGGAGGCTTATGCCGACCGCGTCATCCACATCGAGGACGGCCTCGTCCTTTCCGACCAACGCCGCACGCCCCCCGGCGGCGGCCAATAGTTACGGACAACAGACCATGCCCGCCATTCTTCGCCGTCCCGCCTTCTGGATCGTCATCCTGGTTCTGCTCGTCGCAGGCGTGGTGGGCGTGACCATGCTCAACGCCGCCAAGGCCAAACAGCAGGCCGCGGCCGCCGCCAAGGCCGAGCCGCCGTCGCCCTTTGCCGCCGTGGCCGAGGGCAAGGCGGATGTGGAGGGCGGGGTCATCTCCGTCGCCGCCCGCACCGCCGGCATCGTCCGCGAGGTGGATGTCACCGAAGGCGATAAGGTGGTCAAGAACCAGATCCTGGCCCGCCAGGAGGACGACGCCCCGCGTCTGGCGGTCGAGACCGCCGAGGCCGCGCTGAAGCAGGCGCAGGCGCAAGAGCTGTTGACCCAGTCGCAGCTGGTCGCCGCCCATCGCGAGGCCCGCCGCCTGAGCGACGCCCGCGACGTGGTCGCCTCCCAGGCCATTGACCAAGCCGGCGATGTCGCCCGCAATGACGAGGCCACACTGGACAGCCAGAAAGCCGCCGTCGCCGTGGCCCAGGCTCAGCTCGACGAGGCCAAGTACCGGCTGGAGCAGACCATCGTCCGCGCGCCGGTGGATGGTCGCATCGTCCGCCGCTACGCCGCCCCCGGCGTCGGCGCCTCCACCCTGAACGTCACCCCGATGTTCGACCTGGAGCCGGCCGGCCAGCGCATCGTCCGCGCCGAGGTGTCCGAAAGCGCCCTGCCCTTCGTGGCCATCGGCGGGACCGTGCAGATGGTGCCAGAAGCGGACCAGTCGAAGACCTTCAAGGGCCAGGTCCTGCGCCGCGCGCCGGTGTTCGGCGCCCGCAAGCTGCAGTCGGACGATCCCTCCGAACGCACGGACGAGCGGGTGGTGGAAGTGGTGGTCAGCGCCGACGCCGCGCCCTTCCTGATCGGTCAGCGGGTGCTGGTGAAGTTCCTCAAGCCTGGGTACGCGGCGGCGAAGCCGGCCGCGGCGCCGGCGGCGGGGTAAGCGAAAGTCGTCAATAGGCATATGCCATAGCATATGCTATCGGTGCTCCATGAACGCCTATCGCCAGGTCAAATTGTTCAAGAACGGTCGCAACCAGGCCGTCCGTATCCCTCGGGAATTCGAGCTTCCTGGCGAGGACGCCATTATGCGCCGAGACGGCGACAAGCTGGTCATCGAGGCTATGCCGCCGAAATCCTTGCTCGCCATCCTCGCTGAGTTGTCTCCGATCGACGAAAGCTTTGCTGAGATCAGCGACCTCCCGCCGGACCCCGTCGATCTTTGACGCGCTTTCTGCTCGACACCAATATTCTGTCCGACTTGGTTCGCAGTCCGCAGGGGCGAATTGCAACACACATCGCAGAGGCCGGCGACGATTCGATCTGTACCAGTATCATCGTGGCGGCCGAGCTTCGCTTCGGGGCGGCCAAGAAGGGCTCCGACCGCCTGACGACCCAGCTCGAACGCATCCTGTCGGCGATCGATATTCAGCCTTTTGACGCGCCTGCGGACGCTGCCTACGCGGGCCTGCGCACCCAACTCGAATTGGCGGGGTCCCCCATCGGCGGGAACGACATGCTGATCGCCGCCCACGCGCTCGCCACCGGTTGCACCGTGGTGACCGACAACGAACGGGAGTTCGTCCGGGTCAACGGCTTGCAGGTCGAAAACTGGCTCCAATCCAGATGACCGCAGCGGCATGGCCGGGGCTTTTTGCTCGCCCCGTGCCCGAGTCATGCCATGATCATCGGGTGAGACTGCAGGGAGCATACGCGTGGCCGACCCGTCCTATTGGCTGATCAAGTCGGAGCCGGCGAAGTTCAGCTACGCCGATCTGGAGCGCGACGGCTCGACCGTCTGGGATGGTGTGCGCAACAATCAGGCGGCCATCTATCTGCGCACAATGAAGGTGGGCGACAAGCTGCTCTACTATCACTCGGTGGAGGGGCTGGAGGTCGTGGCCATCGCCAAGGTGTCGAAGGAGTCTTTCCTCGATCCGTCCGACCCCAAGGGACGGTTCGTGGCGGTCGAGGTGCAGCCGGACCACCGCCTGCCCAAGCCCGTGCCGCTGTCGGCGATGAAGGCCGAACCCAAGCTGGCCGGCATGGCCATGTTCCGCCAGTTTCGCCTGTCCGTCTCGCCGGTGACCCCGGACGAGTGGAAGGTGATCCTGGGCATGGGCGGGGAATAACAAGTGCGCTTTGGCCACTGACCGAATCGCTCCTCCGATGGAGGAGCTGTCAGCCTGCAAGGCTGACTGAGGAGGCCTAGCCGCTACGCCGGCGTTTCAATCAAATCCTCTCAGCTAACGGCGCGGCTTTCTCTCTTGCCACGACTGGGTAGCGGCCAGGCCTCCTCAGTCCCTACGGGACAGCTCCTCCATCGGAGGAGCGATCCGTCATAGCGGCCCCATCCCCACCGCGCGTTGGTTCGTTCTGACGAAGAAGGTCAGCCCATCGGCGGGGCCGTCTCCATCTCCGCCACCGGCGCCTCGCGCTCGCCGAGCACCACAAGCAGACTCCCGGCGATGATCAGCACCCCGCCCGCCGCGAGCGGCAGGGTCAGCTTGTCGCCGAACAGGCTGACGCCGAGGATCGCGCCCATCAGCGGCTCGATGTTGATGAAGACGCCCGCCGAAGCCGAGCCGACGCGGGCCAGACCGAACTGATAGGCGGCGGTGGCGAGGAAGGTGGAGAAGATCCCCTGTCCGATCACCGCGCTCCAGCCGATGGGGCTGAGGTCGAGCCTGGGCGGCCCGTGCAGGATCAGGGCGAGCGGCAGGACAGTGAGCGCCGCCATGGTCACCGTGATCGCCGGCAGGGCCATGGCCTCCGGCGCCTTGGGCGCGCGGCGGATCAGGAAGAGCCAACCCAGGAAGATGAAGATGGCGATCACCGACAGGGCGACGCCCATCGGCGTGCCGGCGCCGCCCGGCCGCGCGGCGATCAGGATGGCGCCGATGCTGGCGCCGGCCACGCCGGCCCAGGAGAGGCGGCTGATGCGCTCGCCGACGAGGTGGGCCGTGATGGCGATCAGGGCCGGCTGCACGCCGACGATCAACGCCGCCAGGGTGACGGTGACGCGGGCCAGCCCCTCGAACTGCAGCAGGAAGGCTATGCCGTAGAGCACTCCGCCGAGGATCACCGCCGGCGAGCGCATCAGTTGACGCGCACCGGGCCGCAGGGCGAACGGCAGGGCCACCACGGCCGCGACGGCGAGGCGCAGCAGCACCATGTGCGGCGCGTCGATCTCCCGCAGGACCAGCTTGGCCAGCGGAAAGCCGAGCCCCCAGAAGACGCCCGCGCAGGTCAGGGAAAGGAAGGCCATCCGCCGCATGGCCGCTCCCTGCCCGACTCGTACGGCCAAGGCGAGCGATGATTGATGGACACCGCCTATGCCAAGTCGCGACGAACCTTCGTCAGAATGCGACCGAGCAGATTCTCGCCCCTCCAGTCGCCGGGCTTGTTCACAGCAGGATTGTCCGCGCTCAACCCGACGCCCCAAACCCAATCGCGGGGGTTGGCCTCGACCAGCATGGCCGGCGAGGTCGATTTAAGCTGTCGCAGTGCGCCCTGGTTCTGGCTGAATTTCGCCAAGCTACCGCGATAGACGATCTCCACCTTCCAGCGGTCCCACATATCCTGCTGAAACGACGCAACGCTTGCGCCGAGGCGCTTCTGCTCTGACGGATCGCTCGTCGAGAGGATGGCATCCGCGCTGCTTTCATCTCCGAACAACTTCGCCTTGGCGAACATCATCCACTGCTCCGCCGTGACGAAGCTGAGCCCCTCCACATCGAACGGCGTGGCGTGCCATTGGCTGAACACGCCTTTGAGAAACGGATGAAAGGCGTCGAAATCAGCCGGCGACGGCAAGTCATCAGGCCTCATCGGGACGGTGTCGAATATCTCGAGCATGGGCTGAACTTGGCCTAACCCGCCCTTGAGCGCAACCGCCGGCAAACGCCCGTCACGCTCTCGAAAAGCCAAATCGCGAAAGACTGTTCACGCGGCAGGCCAACCTCGTCTTGACGGCCCGCCCGCCGCTCGCGCAAAAGCGGCGCCGAACAGGCGTTTGGCCTGCATATCTATCGAGGATGAGCGACATGGCGGACCTGCGTTTCGACGGCAAGGTGGCGATCGTAACCGGCGCCGGCGGCGGCCTGGGCAAGCAGCATGCGCTGGAGCTGGCGCGGCGCGGGGCCAAGGTGGTGGTGAACGACCTGGGCGGCTCTATGGACGGTTCGGGCGGCTCCTCCGCCGCGGCCGAAGCCGTGGTCGCCGAGATCAAGGCCGCGGGCGGCGAGGCCATCGCCAACGGCGCCTCGGTCACCGACGACGCGGGCGTGGCGCACCTAGTGCAGCAGACCATGGACCAATGGGGTCGCATCGACGTGCTGATCGCCAACGCCGGCATCCTGCGCGACAAGTCCTTCTCCAAGATGGAGATCGCCGACTTCGAGCTGGTGCTGAACGTCCACCTGATGGGCACGGTGAAACCGACCAAGGCGGTCTGGGAGATCATGAAGGCCCAGAACTACGGCCGTATCGTCGTGACGACATCGTCGTCGGGCCTCTATGGCAACTTCGGCCAGTCCAACTATGGCGCGGCCAAGCTGGGCATCGTCGGCTTCATGAACACCATCAAGCTCGAGGGCCAGAAGAACAACGTCCACATCAACGCCATCTCGCCCGTGGCCGCGACGCGGATGACCGAGAACATCATGCCGGCCGCCACCCTCGAGCGACTGAAGCCCGAGTATGTGACCCCGGGCGTGGTCTACCTGGCCTCCGAGGAAGCCCCGACGGGCGCCATCCTGGCCGCCGGCGCCGGCGTCTTCGCCCTGGCCCGCATCTATGAGACCGAAGGCGTGCACCTGGGCGAAGCGGGCCTGTCCGCGGAAGCGGTGCGCGACAGCTGGGCCAAGATCAGCGACGAGGCTGGCCAGAAGGCCTATTTCCAGGGCGGCGAACAGGGCGGGAAGATCTTCCGCAAACTGGCCGAGTAGAGCCCGACAGACGACCCGTCCGCCGCGCGCCTCAAAACAGATTGGGCGTCGCGGCGGGTTACGGTTTTGCAACACGAAACCGGCTTGCGCCCTCCCGATTATCGGCGTTCACATGACCGCCTCAGACGCCCGCAAGAGGCGTCCGGAGGAAGCAACGCCGAGGATGCCAGTGACCGCTGAAGCCGTACCGTCGCCCAATGGCGGCCGCCTGCCGCTGCCCCGCCTAGTCGGCTTCAGTCTCCCAGGCCTTACTGTCGGCGCCCTTGCGGTGGCCATCAGCGTCCATCTTCCGAGATACTTCGCCGGCCATTTCGGCATGGGCCTCGCCCTTGTCGGCAATATTTTCATGTTTGTGCGGGTTATCGACTGCGGGTTCGACCCAATAATCGGCATGGCGATGGACCGGACGCGGACCCGGATCGGCCGTTATCGCGCCTGGCTGATTTTGGGCGCGCCGATCATCGCCCTCGGTGTCTTCATGCTGTTCGTCCCACAAGGGACGGTGACCAGCCGATACCTGTTCTTCTGGCTGCTGATCTACTACATCGGCTATTCGCTGATCACCCTGTCCCACGCCTCGTGGGGCTCGGTGGTGGCCGGCAAGTACAACGAGCGCTCGCGCGTGTTCGGCGCGATCCAGATCGTCAGCACTCTCGGCGCGACTTTGATCCTGGTCATCCCGTCCCTGATGGGCAAGGCGGCCGAACACAGCGGCGCGAACGTGCGCGCCATGGGATGGGCCATCGTCGTCGTCACCCCCATCGCGGTCGCCCTCGCCGCCCTGGCCACGCCGGAGCGGGCGGTCAGCGACAGCAGCCACGAGCGGTTCGGCTTTCGCGACTATTGGGCGATGATCTCCCGGCCGGATATGGCCCGCATCATCATCGCCGACTTCTGCCTGACGTTGGGCCCAGGCTGGATGGCGGCCCTCTATCTCTTCTACTTCCACGACGCGCGGGGCTTCGCCGCGGGCTCGGCCAACCTGTTGCTGCTTATCTACATCGGCGCCGGCGTGCTGGGCGCGATCGTCATGAGCCGCGTGGCGATGAAGGTCGGTAAGCATCGCACCCTGCAGGTGGCGGCCGCCGGCTACTCCATCGGCCTGCTCAGCCTGATCTTTGCCCCCAAGGGCGCCTTCCTGATCGCCGCCGTGCCGATGTTCATCCTCGGCTTCCTGGCCTCCAGCTTCACCATGCTGGATCGGGCCATGGTCGCCGACGTGGGCGATGCGGTGAGGCTGGAGCAGGGTAAACAGCGCGTCAGCCTGCTCTACGCCATGATCACCAGCTCCCAGAAGATCGCCACGGCGCTGTCGATCGGCCTGAGCCTGAATGTGCTTGCCCTGGTCGGCTTCAATCCCAAGGAAGGGGCGGTGAACACGTCTGGCGCAGTGCTGGGGCTGGAGCTCCTTTATCTGGTCACCCCCGTCGTCTTCGTGATGATCGGCGCCGCCTGCTATATCGGCTACAAGCTGGACTCCAAGCGCCACGCCGAGATCAGGGCGCGGCTGGATGTGATGGACGCTCAGGGAGTCGGCGAAATCCTGCCCGGGGATCTCGAAGGACCGGTGGTCGAGGCCATCGCCGGCTAAGACCGCCCGCCGAAACCGTCAACCGGACCGATCGCCGTCGGTCTTATCAAAAACCGGATGATCATCCGCCAAACCGGCCGTTTGGGCTTGCGCCTACGGAAAGGCTGAGTTCTGATCTCGGGCATAGGCGCACGCAGAGGCGCCCCAGTGCATAGGGAGCCAGTTTGGCCATGACGACAGCCGCCGGTGGCGCGACGCCAACCAAGGTATCCTTCCTCACCCTCCTGCTGTTCGGGCCGCCCGGCCTGCCGCTGGCGGGCTTCCTGATCCTGGCTGGCGTCTACCTGCCCAGGTTCTACGTCGGCCTGGGCATCCCCTTCGCCGCCGCCGGCGCGGCCATCGGCATGGTCCGCTTGCTCGACATCGGCATAGATCCGATCTTTGGTCTGCTGATCGACCGCACCAACACCCAGATCGGCCGATACCGGCTGTGGCTGCTGCTCGGCGTTCCCGTGATCATGCTCGGTCTCTATGAGCTTCTGGTGGTCGCCGTTCCCACCACCTCGCACCTGATCACCTGGCTGGTTATCACCTACGTCGGCTATTCGATGATCATACTATCGACCATCTCCTGGACGGCGATCCTGGCCACGGAATACAGCGACCGCGCGCGGGTTTACGGCTGGACGCAAGGGATGGCTGTGCTGGGATCTACGGGCCTGCTGCTGCTGCCCCTCCTCACCCACTACAAGATCATGCTGGGAAGGCAGGACAGCATGCCGACCATCGGCTGGATCCTGATCTACGCCTTCCCAATCTGCGCGGCCATCTGCGCCCTGTTCACCCGCGAACGACTGACGGCCGCCCAGGCCAAGACGCGGTTCTCACTGAAGGATTACGGCAGCGCCATCGCGCGCCCGACCATGCGCCGCATCATCCTGGCCGACCTGCTGCTCACGCTCGGCCCGGCAACGACAGGCCCGATCTATGTCTACTTCTTCAAGGACGCCAAGGGTTTTTCCGTGGCCGAAGTCAGCATCCTCCTGACCTTCTACATCGGCGCGGGCGTGCTAGGCGCGCCGTTCTGGGGGGCGGTCGCGGCCCGCATCAGCAAGCATCGGGCGATCCAGATCGCCTGTATTACCTACGCCATCGCCCAGGCGATGCTGATGGCCATTCCACGGGTCTGGCCGCACCACACGTTCATCGACGCCCTGCCCACGGCGCTCGGCATGGCCGCGGTCGGCTTCTGCGCCAGCGCCTTCCTGGCAGTGATCCGCGCCATGGTCGCGGACGCGGTGGATGAGGCGCGGCTGGAGTCCGGCCAAGACCTGACCGGCCTGCTCTATTCCATGGTCACGACCACGCAGAAAATCGGCACGGCGATCACGGTGTCCATCATCTTCCCGATCCTTGGAGCGGTCGGCTACGACGGCAAGGAGGGCGTCATCAACTCGCCGCACGCCATCTTCGGCCTTGAGATGTGCTACCTGTTCGCGCCGATCATCCTGGTCTTCATCGGCGGTGGCACGATGTTCGGCTACCGGCTGGACAATGCGCGCCACGCTGAAATCCGCGAGGCGCTGGCGAAGCAGGCGATCAGCGCATCGATCGACGGCGCTGGCGAGTCTTTGACCGGCGCCGGGATTTCGCCGGAACCGGCGGCCTAGGTCCTAGTCCTCGATCAAGATGCGGGGCGCCGGCTTGATGTCGGCGCCTTTTTCCAATCCGTCCAGCACGCGCTCGGCGATCTGAAGGAAGGCGAGGCCAGCCGGCGTCCCGCCGTTGGCCATCACGAACGGCCGACCCTCGTCGCAGGCCTCGCGCAGGGCCACCTCGATTGGGATTTCACCCAGGAAGGGGGCGCCGATCGCCTCGGCCGTCGCCCGCGCGCCGCCATGGCCGAAGATCGGAATCTTCGCGCCGGTCGCCGGGTCGGCGAAATAGGCCATGTTCTCGATCACGCCCAGGATCGGCACGTGGGTCTTTTCGAACATGGAGACGCCTCGGCGCACGTCGATCAGCGCCACCTCCTGCGGGGTCGAGACCACCACAGCGCCGGCCAGCGACACCCGCTGCGCCAGGGTCAGCTGGATGTCGCCGGTGCCCGGCGGCATGTCGATGATCAGGATATCCAGCGGCTCGGCCTCGGAGCCCCAGGCGACATCGTTCAACATCTGGTTCAACGCCGAGGAGGCCATTGGCCCACGCCAGATCATCGGCGCGGCCTCATCGACCAGGAAGCCGATCGACATCACCTTCAGACCCCAGGCCTCGATAGGCTTCAGCTTCTTGTCCGGCGTCATCTCCGGCTCGGCGTCGGCGCCGGTCATGCGCGGGATCGAGGGGCCGTAGACGTCGGCGTCGAGCAGGCCGACGCGGCGGCCGAGCAGGGCGAGCGCACAGGCCAGGTTCACCGCGACTGTGGACTTGCCCACCCCGCCCTTGCCGCTGGCCACGGCGACGATCTGGCCAACATGGGCGGGATTGAGCGGGCCCGCGGCGCCAGCCGGCCTTGCCGCTGGCGGCTGAACCTGGGCCTGGGCGGCGGGCGAGAGCTGAGCGCCCCGGCGCACCCGCGTGGCGCCCGGCGCGAGCGGGGGCTCCTCGGCGCGCGATTGGGATGCGCCGCTCGACGACGCGGTCAGCACAACCGACGCCTTCTCCACGCCGGCGAGCGACCTCAGCACGGCCTCGGCTTCGTCTCGCACCGTTTCGTAGAGGCCGACATCAGCACGAGAGACCTCGAGCATGAACCCGGCCCTCCCCGGCCCGACGACCAGGGCCTGGACCAGGCCGGCGGCGACCAGGCCCTCGCCGGTCTTGGGGTCGCGCACCCGGTCCAGCGCCTGCAAAACCGCCGCGCGATCAGGGGATTGGGTCTCGGCCATCGTGTCGATCTCAAGCGTATTGTCTTGCGCGGCGCCGCGCGGGGTTTCATATCCGGGGCCGGGCGGCGCTTTACAAGCCTTGCCGCCCAACATCGTCCCGCCGCGACCCACGCGCCATCGAGAGCAACCTCCCCGCCCATGCCCTGGACCGACAATTCAGACGACGGCAAGCCGGGGTCGAAGCCAGGCCCCTGGGGCGCGCCGCCGAGCGGCGGATCGGGTGGCTCCAATGGCGGCTCGAGCGGAGGTCCGGGCGATGGAGACGATGCGCCCCCGCCGCCGCCACGCCGGCCTTCGGGCGGTCCTCGCCGTGGGCCGCCGCCGCCGATCAGCCCCGATGACCTGACCGTCCTGTTCCGGCGCTGGCGCGAGCGGCTCGAAGGCGTCCTTGGCGGCGCCGGCGGACAGGCGACGCCGCACCTGTTCGGTCTCGCCGCCCTGGCCCTGGTCGTCCTCTGGATCATCGCGGGCGTCTATTTCGTCCAGCCCGCCGAGCAGGGCGTGGTCACCACCTTCGGCGCCTACTCCGGCGTCACCCTGCCCGGCCCACATTGGCGCGCCGTGCCGTTCCAGCGGGTGCAGAAGGTGCAGGTCTCCGCGCTCCAGCGCGTGGACGTCGGCGGCACCGGCGACAATGAAATTCCGGCCGAAGCCCTGATGCTGACCGGCGACGAGAACATTGTCGATCTGACCTTCACGGTTCAGTACCGGATCAACGATCCCGCCAAATTTCTGTTCCGGGTCTCCGATGCCGGCCAGGTCACCATCCAGTCGGTGGCCGAAAGCGCCATGCGCGAGGTGGTCGGCAAGACCAATCTGAACGACATCCTGACCAATGGCCGCGGCGTGCTGCAGGATCAGAGCGAAGTGCTGATGCAGCGCATCCTGGACAGCTATGGCGCCGGGGTGACGGTCGTCGAGGTGCAGGTCCGCTCCGCCAATCCGCCCAAGGACGTGGTGCCCGACTTCCAGGCGGTGGCCAGCGCCGGCCAGGACGCCGCCTCCGCCGTCAACCAGGCCAACGCCTATCGCAACCGGGTGATCAATGTCGCCAAGGGCGACGCGGCCCAGATCGTCCAGTCCGCCCAAGCCTATCGCGAACAGGTGGTGCGCACGGCCCAGGGCGACGCCTCGCGCTTCAACCAGATCTACGAGCAGTACCGCCGCGCGCCGGCGGTGACCCGCGAGCGCCTTTATCTGGAGACGATGGAACGGGTGCTGGCCAAGTCCAACAAGGTGATCGTCGATACCCACGGCGCCACCGCACCCATCATCCTGCCGTCCGACGCCTTCCGGCCCAGATCGTCCGCTGCTGGCCAGCCAGCCCAACCGGACCCCTCCCAGGCCCAGCAGACGCCGCCGCCTCCAGCCCAGCCCGCGCCGACTGGAGCAACCCAATGAACCGCACCCTCGTCATCGTCGTCGGCGTGGTGCTGTTCGCCATCGGGGTAGTCGCCGCCAACACCTTCTATGTGGTCGATCAGACCCACGAGGCCATCGTGCTGCGGTTTGGCCAGCCGGTGCGGGTGATGAATGCGCCGGGCGAGAACAACGCCGGCCTGCAGCTCAAGGACCCCTTCCTTGAGAATGTGGTGCTGTTCGACAAGCGCATCCAGTTGCTCGACCCCAGCGAAGAGTCCGAGGTGATCGCCTCCGACCAGCGCCGCCTGCTGGTCGATGCCTTCCTGCGCTACCGCATCAGCGATCCGCTGCAATATTATAAGACCCTGCGCGACGACACGACGGCGCAGGATCGGCTGGACCGGATGGTCACCTCATCCCTGCGTGAAGTGCTCGGCACCGCGACCTCCACCGACATCATTTCCGGTCGGCGCGATCAGCTGATGAGCCAGGCGCGGGCCGAGGTGGCGACCCAGGCCAAGGCGTCGCGACTGGGCATCGACGTTATCGATTTGAGGATCAAGCGAGCCGACCTGCCCCCTGCCAACGAAACGGCCATCTTCGGCCGCATGCAGACCAGCCGCCAGCAGGAAGCCGCCGGCATCAAGGCCGTGGGTGAGCAGCACCGGCGCGAGATCATGGCCGAGGCCGACAAGGAGGTGCAGGTCACCCTCGCCACCGCCCAGGAAGAGGCGGAAAGCACCCGCGGCGAAGGCGATTCCAAGCGGGCGGTGATCTTCGCCCAGAGCTTCGGCCGCGATCCCAAGTTCGCCGCCTTCTATCGCTCCATGCAGGCCTACGAGAATTCCCTGGGCAAGGGCGACACCACCATGGTGCTCTCGCCCGACAGCGATTTCTTCAAGTATTTCAAGAACGGGCCGGGGAAGTAGGGTGCGTGCTTCGACACGCGCCTTTGGCGCGGCTCAGCATGACGTAGAATTATAGAGCCCACAAAACCACGTCATCCTGAGCCGGACGCGTAGCGGCCGCGTCGAAGGACGCAGGCGGCCTCAGCGGCCCAGCAACTCCCGCACGTGATGCAAGCTCTCGGCGATGTGCACGCACTTCTCGTGCATCTCCTCGGTCGGATCGAGCAGGTCCGGCACCATGACCGTCATCATGCCGGCGGCGTGGGCAGCGCGGATGCCGGCGTATGAGTCTTCCAGGGCCAGACAGTCTTCCGGCGCGACGCCCAGCGCCTTGGCCGCGTTGAGGAACGGGTCGGGAGCCGGCTTGCCGCGCTCGTAGTCGCCCCGCGCGATGACCGCGTTGAAGCGGCCCAGCACGCCGCTCGGGCTGAGATGCGTCTCCACCGCTTGGTGCGGTGAGGAGGTGGCGATGGCGCGCGGCAGGCCGAGCGCATCGAGATGATCAAGGATCTCCACCACGCCGGTCTTGAGGATGTTCTCCAAGTCCAGGCCTTCATGGAACCGGTGGCCAGCGTCATCCAGGTAGGAATCGACGTCAAAGTCGGGCCCGAACTCTTCGTGCAGGATCTCGCGGGTGCGGGTGTCCGGCGTGCCGATCATGCGTTTGAAGGCGTCGAGGTCGAGTTCGCGGCCCACCGCCCGCGCCACCTCGATCATGCCTTCGCGCCACAGCACCTCGGTGTTGATCAGCAGGCCGTCCATGTCGAAGACCACGGCTTTGACCGGGCGCGGAAAGGCCATCAGGCGACTCCCGTGACGAAGTCTTCGGCGCGGTAGCCCTGGAAATAGAGCAGCGCGGTCAGGTCGCCGTGGTCGATCTTCGCGTCGGCCTCGGCCGCCACCAGCGGCTTGGCGCGATAGGCGACGCCCAGGCCGGCCGCATTGATCATCGCCAGGTCATTGGCGCCGTCGCCAATAGCCAGGGTTTGCGACAGATCGATCCCCAACGCCGCCGCGTCTTCCTGCAAGGCCGCCAGCTTGGCTTCACGGCCGAGGATGGGCTCGCCGACCTCGCCGGTCAGCGCGCCGTTCGCCTCGATCAGCCGGTTGGCGCGGTCGGTGTGAAACCCGGCGGCGGCGGCCACCCGCGAGGTGAAGAAGCCGAAGCCGCCGGAGACCAGGGCGCATCGGGCGCCGTGAGCGGCCATGGTCGTGACCAGCGTCCGCGCACCGGGATTGAGCCGCACCCGCTCGGCATAACATTGCTCCAGGGCGCCAAGCGGCAAGCCCTTCAACATGCCGACCCGCTCGCGCAGGGCGCCCTCGAAGCCGATCTCCCCACGCATGGCCCGCTCGGTGATCGCCGAAACCTCGGCCTTGACCCCGGCGAAGTCGGCCAGCTCGTCCAGGCATTCGCAGCCGATGATGGTGGAATCCATGTCGGCGATCAGCAGCGCCTTGCGCCGTCCGTTGGCAGGCTGGACGCAGAAGTCGGCCGGAGCGTTGGCGACCGCGTTCTTCACGGCGAGATGGACCGGAGCCACGGCTTCCGCCTCGACGATCAGGTCGGTGACTCCGGGGCCAAGCGCATGGGTCTGCTTGACGGGGCCGGTCAGGCTTGCGACCGCTGCGCGGACGCGAGCCGCAAGGGCGGCCGCCTGCGCTGAATCAGGGCCGACGAGAGTGATGGCGAGCAACATGGCCCGCATCTGGCTGATCGCCGGCCCCACCGCAAGCGGCAAGTCGGCCCTGGCGCTGCGGTTGGCCGAGGAGACGGGGGCGGAGATCGTCAACGCCGACGCCCTGCAGGTCTATCGCGATCTGCGCGTCCTAAGCGCCAGGCCCGCGTCCGACGACGAAGCGCGGGCGCCGCACCATCTGTTCGGCGTCGCCGACGCGGCAGATGGCTGGACGGTGGGCCGCTGGCTAAAGGCCGCGCTGGCGGTGCTGAGCGAGATCGAGACGCGCGGGCGGCCGGCCATCGTGGTCGGCGGGACGGGGCTCTACTTCCGCGCCCTGACGCAGGGCCTGGCGGAGATTCCGGCCGTGCCGCTCAAGGTCTCGCAGGAGATCGAGGCTCGCTATGGCGCCGTCGGTGAGGGCGCGTTTCGCGATCAGCTGCGCACGGTTGATCTCATCGCCGAAGCTCGCATCGCCGCCAACGACCGCCAGCGTCTAACCCGCGCCATGGCCGTCGCTGAAGCCACGGGCCGGTCCTTAAGCGCCTGGCAGGCCGACACCCGCCCTGCCCTGCCGGCGGACGCCTGGCGCGGCGTGGTGCTCGATCCGCCGCGCGATGTGCTGCACGCGCGGTGTGATCAGCGGCTGGAACTGATGATGGACCATGGCGCGGCCGAGGAAGCCGCGGCCTTGGTGGCGCGAGGCCTGGAGGACCGACTGCCCGCCTTGAAGGCCGTGGGTCTACGCGAACTGGCCGCCTATGCGCGCGGCGAGGCCAGCCGGGCCGAAGCGTTGGCTGCGGCTCAGGCCGCGACGCGCCAATACGCCAAACGGCAGGCGACTTGGTTCAGGAATCAGACACCGGACTGGCCGAGGATTGCGGCCGTTGAGGCGGCCAGTACCTGGAAGATCGTCTTGCAGTCCGACCATTAGGTGTTACCGATCACATTTAGTCGTTAAGCCAGCGTGTGTCTGATAAGTTCGTCGTCCAAGCATTCGCGACGAGGTTGCCGAATTGGCAACTATGCGTCGGTTCGTTGATGTCATTGGGGGACGCCATGTCCGCGCGGATCAACACCATCAGTTTCAGAGTCGCGATAAGCCTTGCCGGGCTCTGGATTGTCGCGATCACCGCGCATGGCCTCACAAGCGGCGATGCAGAACGCATACTGTTGGCTCGCGGTTCAGCGGCCGAATGCGCCGATCTCGCGAAGTTCACAGTACCTGGCGTGTCTCACCAAACCCCAGAGGATTGCCAACTAACAATCAGAGGCACTGAGACCGAGCAGCAATTGTTGATGCGCGGAAATCCTCTTCTTCTGTTCGCACAATATGCTCTGCTGCCGGCGGCTATCCTGTTGGCGCTGACAGCGTATTGGGCGGACATCCGGTCGTTGTTAGCTAAGTTCAGACGCAAAGCGCACAGCGTCGGAACTGGCTACGTCCGATGGATCAAAGAAGGCAATCAAGGTTCAACACCGCTAGGCTAGTCGCTGTCACGGCACACCGCCCCTCATCCGGCTTGACCGCACCGGCCCTTGCGTGTCATCTCAGCCGCAATTGGATTGGAGATACAGCCGTGGCCACCACGCTGCTCGTACTTATTAGGCGATCGATCACGGCGTAGGACCCCTTACGTCGCCGTTCGATCGCGTGTTCACAGGGGCCCTCTGAGGCCCTTTTTCTTTGCCTGAAAACCTGCTCCTCAACCCAAAGACCCAAGCCGGGATTTCTCCCATGAACGCCTCGACCAAGACCGAACATGTTCCCGCTCAGGCCGCCGCGGCCGAGACGCTCACGGGCGCCGAGATCGTGGTTCGCGCGCTCGTTGACCAGGGCGTGACGGACTTGTTCGGCTATCCGGGCGGGGCGGTGCTGCCGATCTATGACGCGCTCTTCCACGAGCCGCGCCTGCGCCATGTGCTGGTGCGCCACGAACAGGGCGCCGCGCACGCCGCCGAGGGTTATGCGCGCTCCACCGGCAAGCCCGGCGTGGTGCTGGTCACCTCCGGCCCCGGCGCCACCAACGCCATCACCGGTATTGTCGATGCGCTGATGGACTCCATCCCGCTGGTGGTCCTGACCGGCCAGGTGCCGACCCATCTGATCGGCTCCGACGCCTTCCAGGAGGCCGACACGGTCGGCATCACCCGCGCCTGCACCAAGCACAACTATCTGGTCAAACGCATCGAAGACCTGGCTGGCGTGCTGCACGAGGCCTTCCACATCGCCACCACCGGCCGCCCCGGTCCGGTGCTGGTCGATATCCCCAAGGACATCCAGTTCGCCAGCACGACCTACACCGGCAAAGAGGGTCCCAAGCCACACGCCTATAACCCGCGGGTGAAGGGCGACCCCAACCGTATCCATGAGGCGGTTGAGTTGATCGCCGGCGCCAAACGGCCGCTGCTCTACACCGGCGGCGGCGTCATCAACGCCGGCCCGAAGGCCAGCGCCCTGCTGCGGGAGTTCCAATCCCTGACCGGCGCACCAGTGACCTCGACCTTGATGGGCCTGGGGGCGTTTCCGGCGTCGGACCCGGCTTGGCTGGGCATGGTGGGCATGCACGGCGCCTTCGAATCCAACCACGCCATGCACGACTGCGACGTGATGATCTGCGTCGGCGCCCGGTTCGACGATCGGGTGACCGGGCGGCTGGACGCCTTTTCGCCGGGGTCGAAGAAGATCCACATCGATATCGACCCGTCCTCGATCAACAAGAATGTCCGCGTCGATATCGGCATCGTCGGCGACTGCGGCAATGTGCTGGCCGACATGATCGCGGCCTGGAAATCGGCCAAGCGGCGCGAGGCGAGCACGCTGGACGGCTGGTGGGCCGAGGTCGAGCAATGGCGCGCCCGCAAGGGTTTCCGCTACCGGCCCTCGCCGACCATCATCAAGCCGCAGTACGCCATTGAACGCCTCTACGCCCTGACCCGGGATAAGGACGTCTACATCACCACCGAGGTCGGCCAGCACCAGATGTGGGCGGCGCAGTTCTTCCATTTCGACGAGCCGAACCGTTGGATGACTTCCGGCGGCCTGGGCACCATGGGTTATGGCCTGCCCGCCGCCGTCGGCGCCCAGATCGCCCACCCCGGCAGCCTGGTGATCGACATCGCCGGCGAGGCCTCGGTGCAGATGACGATGCAGGAGATGTCGACGGCGGTGCAGTACAACCTGCCGATCAAGATCTTCATCCTCAACAACGAGTGGATGGGCATGGTGCGCCAGTGGCAGCAGCTGCTGCACGGGGAGCGCTACAGCCATTCCTATTCGGAGAGCCTGCCGGACTTCGTGAAACTGGCCGAGGCCTATGGCGGCGTCGGCATCCATTGCGACCGGCCCGATGAGTTGGACGCCAAGATCATGCAGATGATCGAGACGCCCAAGCCAGTGATCTTCGACTGCCGGGTGGAGAAGGGCGAAAACTGCTTCCCCATGATCCCGTCGGGCAAGGCCCACAACGAGATGATCCTTGGCGAGGAGGTTGAGGATATTGGATCGGTGATCGATGAGGCGGGGCGGCGGTTGGTTTAGGGCTTGCTCAACCCAGTTTGTACGTACATATATGTAGGCGCAGATGCGGTTCGAATGGGATCCAGTCAAAGCGCGGAGCAACCTCACGAAACACGGCGTCGCTTTCGAAGACGCCGAGTTCGTTTGGAAAGACCCGCTTCACACAATCAATTTCGATCGGATCGAAAGCGGTGAGGAACGGTGGTGGGCCATCGGCATGGTCGGCGCGGTTGCTATTGTCGTGGTGATCCACACCTACCCGGACACGGATAACGACGAGTTGGTGCGCATCGTCAGCGCACGAAGAGCGTCTCGACAGGAGCGCAAAATCTATGAGCAGCAAAACACTTAGCGCGGAGCAACTCGAACGGCTGGCCAAGCTCGCGGCCATGCCTGACGAGGAAATCGACTTTAGCGACATTCCCGAGATCACTGACGAAGCCTGGGAACGGGGTCGTCAGCGCGGCTTCTACAAGCCCGTCAAACAGCCGGTCACGATGCGGCTTGATGCGGATATCGTCGCTTGGTTCAAGGATCACGCTGGCGATAAGCCGTACCAGACCGAAATCAATCGTGTTCTACGACACCACGTCGCCGAATCCTCAAAGCGGCGCGCCTGATTGCCTGACGGATGCCCACAGATATGACCATCGAGCCCCCCGCCTCCGCCTACGACATGAACCACGCCACGGAAGCGGAGCAGCGCGCCACGTTCGCGGTGATCGTCGACAACGAGCCTGGGGTTTTGCACCGGGTGGTAGGGCTGTTCGCGGCGCGGGGCTATAATATCGAGAGCCTGACCGTCGCCGAGACCGACCAGAACGCTCACACCAGCCGGATCACCATCGTTACCTCCGGCACGCTTGAGGTACTCGAGCAGATCCGCGCCCAACTCGGCAAGATGGTGTCGGCGCGCGATGTGCGGGACGTGACCCGCGATCCGCTCGGCATCGAGCGGGAGCTGGCGCTGGTGAAGGTGCGCGGCTCGGGCCTGGAGCGGGCCGAGGCCCTGCGCCTGGCCGACATCTTCCGCGCCCGGGTGATCGACACCACCCACGAGAGTTTCGTCTTCGAACTCACCGGCGCGCCGTCCAAGATCGACAAGTTCGCCGAGCTTATGCGGCCGCTGGGCCTGGTCGAGGTTTCGCGCACCGGCGTGCTGTCGATCTCGCGCGGCGGGATGTAGTCAGGACAGGGTCGCCAGAATCTCCGGCGGCAGGACCACCGCGCCGCTCATCACCCGGCGGCGGCCGATGAAGCGCGTGACCGCGAACTGGATCAGGAACAGGCCGATCAGCGAGCCGGTGCCCCAGAGGGACATGATCTTCGCCCATTCCAGAGCGTTGACCTTCATGGCCACGGCGACGTTCAGGATGGCGGTAAAGAACATCAGGCCCGACCAGAGAAAGCCGAAGACGATGGCGATATCCGGCGTGATCAGCTGGGCGACGTCAGGCAGGTAGCGGTTCATCCAGCCCTTCTTCAGCATGAAGGCGCCAATGATGACGTGGATCACGCTGGGCTTCATCATCACGAAGCGCGGGTCGTTGGTGAGGAAGGTGGCCACACCGCCGGCAATGACCAGGGAGACGCTCAGCCACTGCATGGCATCGACCTTTTCCTTGCGCGCCAGATGCCAGGCGATCTGGCAGACGCCGAGGATCATGCCGGCGGCGACCGCAATCAGGGTCGCCCGACTGAGCTCAATGTGCAGCAGCGCGTTGGTGATCTCGAGTACGATGACGAACAGGATCATCGAGGCCATGTCTTCGGCCAGGTATTTGGCCGAATGGAGCAGCTCTTTCATGATCAGTCTCCGCTGATGGAAAGGTTGGGATGGCGCGTCGCCAGATCGAACAGGGTCACCAGTTCGTGGGCGTAGGCCTTCAGGTCCAGGTCGGGATTTTCAACCACCTGCTGAGGAATGACGTCCAGGGCCTCGATGATGGTGGTCGTCATCACATCCACGTTGAACCGGCGAAACTCGCCGAGCTCCTGGCCGCGCGACAGGATGTTGTTGAAGCCGATCCGGCGCGCCTCGCCCACGGCTGGATCGAACCGGGGCTTGCCGCCATCGATACGGCCAGCGCGGATGATGTTCATGACCGCCGTTGGATAGCGCGGTTTGGCGGCGATGAAGTCGACGCTGGCTTCAATGAAGCCCCGCAGCGCGACCCGCAGGCCGGACTCGCGCGAGACCATCGGGTCGATGTGCTCTTCGCCCACCGCGTACACATGTGCGGCGACAGCCCGGATCAGGTCGTCCTTGCCGGCAAAATAGTAGGAAATGACACCGGTGCTGACCCCGGCCCGCTTGGCGATCTGGGCCAGCGAGGCCTGGGCGAATCCCAGCTCGGCGATGGCGTCGATGGCGCATTCGATGATCTGGGCGCGACGGGCGGCTTCGATGAAGCTCTGCCGTCCCTGATCGCTTGACTGAATATTTGATCGCATGATCAGCTTTTAGCACGACCAGCCAAATACGCAAGTGGCGTCCGCAACGGACCCCTCCGCGCACTGATCGGTGATCGGTGCGATAGGTTCTTCTTTTGGCGACCAATCGCGCCTATATTGGGGGCGTCGGGCAACCGACTATGGAGATAAACGCGCTCGTAATAAGCGGACTGGACCCGGGTGCGATTCCCGGCGGCTCCACCAATTCTTCCCCGCGTTATCGGTGGGGAGCATGGGGCCGATCAGCATCGACAGACGTCTAAAGGGGTTTGCTTTCTCTCGGCTTGGCCCACCGTTTCGGGCTTTAAACTAACTGCGAACGATAACTTCGCTCAAGAGTATGCCCTCGCCGCGTAATGCGGTTCGGTCAAACTCGACCTAAAGCCCTAGTGTCTTAGCAGCGCTAGGCGGGGCCCCAGGGGCGCCTGGCAACAGAAGCCCCTGACTTATCTCTGTCCGTGCGGCGCCCCTGTCTTTTCGTAAGCGTAGGGGCGCCTGGCAACAGAGGCCCCTGACTTATCCTTTTTAGGTTGCCCCACCCCACCACGTCATCCTGAGCCGACGCGAAGCGGCGTGTCGCAGGACGCAGTGGCGTTGCAGCTTCCCTGCGCCCTTCGACACGCGCCCAAGAGGGCGCGGCTCAGGATGACGTAATGAGGATGGGTATTGAGTGTGTTGGTCCAGTCGCTCAAAACCACCCCTCCCCGCCCATCTCCGCTTGCGCGCTTTCACCTTCGCGTTAGGTTTGCCGTTCGCGCTTTTGGGAAGACCCGTCCGCATGGCCATGCCTCCGTCGGAAGACCTGATGCACTACGACGCCCTGATCCAGGACGCGCTCCGGGGGGTGGTCAAGGCGGCATTGAAGAAGGCGGCCTCGCCGGAAGGCTTGCCGGGCGCGCACCACTTCTACATCACCTTCAAGACCCACGCGCCGGGCGTCTCCGGGCCGCCGGAGATCCTGTCCAAATATCCGGACGAGATGACCATCGTCCTGCAGCACCAGTTCTGGGACCTGGCGCCGGGAGAAACCTTCTTCTCGCTGACGCTCCAGTTCGGCGGCCAGCCGAAGACCCTGTCGGTCCCCTATGCGGCGGTCAGTCGGTTCGACGATCCCAGCGTGCCCTTCAATCTGCAATTCGTCGTGCCAGAGACCAAGCCGGCGCCGATCGCCGAAGCGCCGCCTTCGCCCAAGCCGGAGCCCGCGGGCGATCAGCCGAAGGTCGTCTCGCTGGATCAGTTCAGGAAAAAGTAGACGTGACCGACGTCGCCGCCGACACCCCCGCCCCAACCGACGAAGAGCTGCTCGCGCGCTTCCAGCGCGCCAAGAACCGGCCGACCGGATCGCAGACGCTGGGCTTTCGCATGCTCAAAGTCGATCAGGCCAACAGATGCGTCGAGGTGGCGTTCGACGCCCGCGCCGAGTTGCTCTCCAATCCGATGAAGCAGATCCAGGGCGGCTTTCTTTGCGCCATGCTCGATGAATGCATGTCCGTCGCCTGTATGGTCGCCTCCGGCATGACCGCCGTCGCCCCGACACTGGAGATGAAGACCAGCTTCCTCAGGCCCGGCATGCCGGGCGAGTTGCGCGGCGTCGGCCGGGTGATCAAATGGGGCCGCACCATCGCCTTCACCGAGGGCGAACTCTATGACGCCGAAGGCCGGTTGTTGGCCAAGGCCACCGGAACGGCGCAGCCGGCGCCCTTCGCCAACTACAAGAAGTAGTCGGCGATGCGGGGGCGGTTCAGGAGTCTGTCGCTCGGGCTGGCCCTGATCGCGGGCCTGGCCGCCAGTCTTGCCACGGCGCCCATGGCTTTCGCGAGCGGACCCTTCTCCGACTGGGCGGCGATCGTGGTCGCCGGAGACTGGCATGCCCACTCCGGCGAGCCTTCCGAGGTGTTCGACAACGCCCGCCGCGACCTGACCAAAGCCTTCGTGTCCGCTGGCTTCTCCCCCGCCAACATCAGCCAGTTCTCGGTGCGCCCGGAACACTATCCGAAGGAGACGGTGCTAAAGTCGGGACCGCAGAGCGTCCATGACCGGATGCTGGCCCTCTCCAAGCAGGCCGCCGGGGGTTGCCTGATCTACTTCACCTCCCATGGCGCGCCGACCGGCGTGGTGGTGGACACGGAAATCTGGGGGCCCGACAGCGTCGGCGACTTCGTCGATGAGGCCTGCGCCGGCCGGCCCACGGTGGTTGTCGTGTCCGCCTGCTTCTCCGGCGTGTTCGTACCGGCGCTGGAAGGCCCCAACCGTATGGTGCTGACGGCGGCGCGGCCTGACCGGACATCCTTCGGCTGCGGCCAGGCCGACCGCTACACCTATTTCGACGGCTGCTTCTTGCAGAGCATGCCGCAGGCGCACGACTTCACCACCCTGGCTTTATCGACCCGCGAGTGCGTGGCGCGCCTAGAAGTCGCAACTCACGCCACCCCGCCGTCGGAACCACAGATCAGCATCGGCGCACAACTGCGGCCCATGTTGCCGCTCTATGCCTTCCAGGCGCCGCCGGATCGCACATTGGCTTCGGCCAAGACCAACACGGCGCACTAACCCTTCAAGCCGTCGCTTTCACCGTCGGGTCAGGCGCCCTATTAGGGGCGCGGAGGTGGTTCGGATGCGTGTGTTGGTGAGATTGGCCCTGGTTGGAGCGCTTGTTGCGGGCGCATTAGGCGTGGCCGGACTCGGTCTGGCGCAGGCGCCGCCTGCCGCCCAGGCGCCCGAGGCGCCGTCCCAGACGCCAACCTCCGCCACCCGACTGCCCCCCGGAACGCCGATCCCCGCCGCCAATCTGGAAGCCTTCGTCGATGGTGTTGTCCGCACCAGCATGGCCGACCAGCATGTCGCCGGCGCCGCCGTGGCGGTGGTGCAGAACGGCCAGGTGATCCTGAAGAAGGGCTATGGCTTTTCGTCCATGACCCCGGCGACACCGGTCGATCCCGACAAGACCCTGTTTCGCCTCGCCTCCATCTCCAAGACCTTCACCTGGATCGTCCTGATGAAGGAGTCCGAGGCCGGTCACATCCGGCTGACGGGGCCGATCAATATCTACCTGCCGGAAGCGGTGTGGGTGAAGGACAAGACGCACCTCTTGGATCACACCTACAGCCGGCAGGTGACGGTGCGCGATCTGATGACCCACACGCCGGGGTTCGAGGACCGCGCCCTGGGCCAACTATTCGAGAAAGACCCGGACCGCGTGCGGCCGCTAGCTGAATATCTGCGCGAGGAGCGGCCTGCGCGGGTGCGCGAGCCCGGCCAGTTCCCGGTCTATTCCAACTATGGCGCGGCGCTGGCCGGAGAGGCGGTGTCCAATGTGAACGGGCACGCCTATCAGGACATCGTCGAGAGCGAGATTATCCGCCCGCTCGGACTGGCCCACACAACCTTCCGCGAACCCTACCCCGCCCGCGCGGAGTTGCCCGCGCCGATGCCAGCCGCCCTCGCCGCCCAGGTGTCCACCGGATATCGCTGGGTCGGCGGCGGCTTTCGCCCCCAGACTTTCGAGTATGCCACCCAGGTCGCTCCGGCCGCAGCCTTGTCGTCCACGGCCGGGGACATGGCCCGCTACATGGAAATGATCCTCGCCGGCGGCCAGCTGGACGGCGCGACCATCTATGGCCCGGACACGGCCAAGGGTTTCCGCACAACGCTGCAGTCGGCGGCGCCGGGGATCAACGGCTTCGCCAATGGCTTCATGGAGTTCTCCCTGCCCGGCGGCTATCGCGGCCAGGGGCACAATGGCGACACGCTCTGGTTCCACTCCAGTCTGGTGACCGTGCCCGAACTGGGCCTGGGCATCTTCGTCACCACCAACACCGACACCGGCGACCACCTCGCCGCCGAGCTGCCCAAGCGGATCGTGGCGCAGTTCTATGGCCCCGCCGACGAGCTGCCGCGACCGGGCGTTCCGTCGCTGGTGGACGACAAGGGCATCTATGAAGGAACTTATCTGAACGATCGCCGCGCCTATTCGGGGCTGGAGAAGTTCGTGCTGATGATCGTCAGCCAGGCCAAGGTGAAGGTGACCAAGGATGGTCGGCTATTGACCTATGGCGCGCGCGGCGCCGACGCCCACAGCTGGATTCCCGATGGACCCGAGGGTCATTTCCGCGAGACCGCGGGACCGGCGAACATGGCTTTCCAGATCGAAGACGGGCGCGCGGTGCGCTGGTTCCCTGCCTCCGGAACCACCGCCTTTGAGCGGATCGGCCTGTTCGAACATCTCTCAACGCTTGAGTTTCTCGCCGCTCTGGCTGCTCTGTCCTCCATCGCCACACTGGCCGGGGATCTTGTCCGCGACCGCCAGCTTCGCCAGACCGCCTGGCAGAGACGCGCCGGCCTGCTTCAATCGACCACGGCCACCCTTTGGCTGATCGCCATGATGGCTGGCGGCTTCTGGGGCCTCGGAACGGCCGATATGGGCAAGGTCATGTACAGCTTCCCGGGACCTCTCCTGTTGATCGCCTCGGCCTGCGGCTTCGTGGCCGCCCTGGGGACCCTCGTGGCCTTAGGCATGGCGCCGATCGTCTGGCGCGGCGGCAGACGGGTCGATAGCTGGACCACCGGCCGCAAGCTGAGGTTCACCAGCACGACGCTCATCTTCACCGCCTTCGCCCTGGTCCTGATGCTATGGGGCGCCCTGGAGCCTTGGAGCCGGTAGATCGACCTAGGCTAGCGGCGTCGCCCGCACCCTGATCCGCTCCCGCTCGCCCGCCACCCGCTCGACCAGCAGCCGCGCGACCTGGGCGTCGTCGTGGAAGGTGTAGCCCTTGATCGCATCCAGGATCGCCTTGGCCAGGTTATCCAGATCGAGCCACGGCGGGTCGCCGACGTACTCCATGACGATCTCCACGGAGAAGTCGCCGTAGGCTGCCCGAGCGCCGCGCCACTCCTTGCGGAAGAACTCATAGATCAGCGGCTTGTAGTATTTGGCCTGGGTGGTCAGGCCGTCCACGGTGATCTCGAACGCGCCGTTCGCCTCGCGCGCACGCACCTTGCCTAGGCCCGTCCACAATTCGTTCACAGGTGATTCGCCTGGCGCGCTTGCGCCACGTCAAGGGTCATGGTTAAGCGACGTAAGAGGGTAAGACCGTAAGACAAGGGAACCCGATCCGTGGCCATTCTGCTCTCCAAACTAACCTCCAAGGCACAGACCGTCATCCCCCGCGAAATCCGCGCGCGGCTCGACCTGAAGCCCGGCGATGTGGTCCGCTATCGACACACCGACGCCGGCATCGTCATCGACAAGCTGCCGCCGCAAACGGATGAAGATGCGCTGGCCTCCTTCTCCGAATGGGCGTCCAACGCCGACGACCGGGCCTACGCCGATCTATGACCGCACAGTTCAGGCCCTTTGACGTGGTCGCCGTCGCCGTGGGCGAAGGCACAAGCGTAAAGCGACGCCCCGCCCTGGTGGTGTCCAATCCCAACTTCGAAAGCGCCACCGGCCTGGTCTGGGTGGCGATGATCACCACACCCGACCATGAGCACCGGTTCGGCGACATCCCCATCGGCGATCAGTCGGCGGCCGGCCTGCCCGCGCCTTCAGTGATCAGAGCCTCCAAGCTGGCCACCCTGCCGATCGGCAAGATCAAGCGCCGGCTCGGCAGCCTGACCGAAACCGACCGCGCCGGCGCCCGTGTCGCGCTCCGGGCTTCGGCGGCGTTCGTCTAGGCGCCAGTCACCGCCTCCCCCAGGCCGCGTCTGCCGCCGCCTGCAAATCGCCGCTCACCCCGCGCCGCGCCAGCGACAACCCCTCCAACTGCACCCTGTCACTGAGCAGGAAGCGCGGGTGCAGGCTGTAGCCCAACTCGTAGAGAGACCGGTCGGTCTTGGTCTGGCCGTCCTCGATATAGACAGTCTGGATGCCCACCGGCACGCGGCCCTGCTTGGCTTTGCCGGCGGCGGCGCGGAGGCCTTCGTCGATCCAATGCGCTTCCAGGCGCGGATTTCCCGTCGTCTCGACGCTCGACCCTCGCACATCTTTCGGGAACCAGACCGTCTGGGTCTGGATCGCCTGTTCCGAATTGACCGACGTCAACTTCGCCTGGTCGCTTTCAGTGTTCACCGATCCCGTCAGCAGGAAGGTCTGCTTCAGCGCCTCCTCGGCCTGCTGGGCCTGTTCCCGTTTGGCTTCAGCGGCATGTTCGTGGCGGGTGTCCCAGTAGCCCAGCGCCGCGATGATCAAGGCCGCCACGCCGACGAATTCGCCAATGGTCAGCCAGCGGATCGGCAGGCGTTTGCGGGGCGTTTCGCTCATCGGCCTCTCCATCGGCAAGCCCGCGCATCGGCTCCGCCTACCACTCTGACCTAGCGCAGATCGGCGGCGCTCGCAGGGGGAATTTGGCGGTTCGGCGACGGTTCCCGGCCTTGATCACCCCCTGGCGCGTGCTACACCGCCCGCGACTTGAAATCGCCGGAGCTTTCGCATGCCCTCGACCCGCGTTGAGACCGACACCTTCGGCCCTATCGACGTCGCTTCCGACCGCTATTGGGGCGCCCAGTCGCAGCGCAGTATCGGCAATTTCAAGATCGGCTGGGAGAAGCAGCCCAAGTCGGTGATCCGCGCGCTGGGGATCATCAAGCGCGCCGCCGCCGAAGCGAACATGGAGCTCGGCCGGCTCGATCCGGCGATCGGCGAGGCCATCATCGTCGCGGCCCAGGAGGTCATCGACGGCAAGCTCGATGATCACTTCCCGCTGGTGGTCTGGCAGACCGGGTCCGGCACCCAGTCGAACATGAACGCCAACGAGGTGATCTCGAACCGGGCGATCGAGATGCTTGGCGGGGAGATGGGCTCCAAGAAGCCGGTTCACCCCAACGACCACGTCAACATGAGCCAGTCGTCCAACGACACCTATCCGACCGCCATGCACGTGGCGGCGGCCGAACAGGCGATGCACGACCTGCTGCCGGCGCTGCGGCATCTGCACGAGGCGCTGTTCGCCAAGCAGACCGAGTTCGCCAACATCATCAAGATCGGCCGCACCCATACCCAGGACGCCACGCCGCTGACCCTCGGCCAGGAGTTCTCCGGCTACGCCGCCCAGGTGGCCAGTTCGATCCGGCGGATCGAGCTCACCCTGCCGGGCATCTACGAGCTGGCCCAGGGCGGCACGGCAGTCGGCACCGGCCTGAACGCGCCAATCGGGTTCGCCGAGAAGGTGGCCGAGCGGATCGCCGCCATCACCGGCCTGCCTTTCGTCACCGCGCCCAACAAGTTCGAGGCCCTGGCGGCGCACGACGCGCTGGTGTTCGGGCATGGGGCGCTGAACTCGGCGGCGGCGGCCCTGTTCAAGATCGCCAACGACATCCGCTTCCTGGGCAGCGGCCCGCGCTCGGGCCTGGGCGAACTGGCCCTGCCGGAGAACGAGCCTGGCTCTTCCATCATGCCCGGCAAGGTCAACCCGACCCAGTGCGAGGCCCTGACCATGGTTTGCGCCCAGGTGTTCGGCAACCAGACCACCATGACAGTCGCCGGCGCGTCGGGCCATTTCGAGCTGAACGTGTTCAACCCGGTGATGGCCTACAACTACCTGCAGTCCGTGCGCCTGCTGGCCGACAGCGCGGTCAGCTTCACCGACCATTGCGTCGTCGGCATTGAGGCGCGCACCGACAATATCAAGGCGGCGCTGGAGCGGTCGCTGATGCTGGTCACGGCGCTGGCGCCAAAGATCGGTTACGACGCGGCGGCCAAGATCGCCAAAACCGCGCACAAGAACGGCACCACCCTACGCGACGAGGCGGTCGGCGGCGGCTACGTCACCAACGAGGAATTCGACACCCTGGTGCGGCCGGAAAATATGATCTCGCCGGGGTGAGGTGCTTAGGTCATGGTCGAACCGATCAACTTGAACCACGCCCGCAAGGCTAAAGCGCTTGCGACCGCCGAAGCACAAGCCGAGGCCAATCGGGTGAAGTTTGGGCGGACGAAGGCTGAGAAGTTGAACGACAAGGCTGCGGTGGCGCGGCTGGATCACAAGCTGGATCAGACGCGGCGGGAAGACGACTGATCGGCTCGGCTCGAGCGCGGCGACAAACACGGTGTTTTGGGTTAAAATCACGCTCCATGGGCAAGACCGAACTCAAGCTTGAGATCGACGCGGACCTGTTGGCGCAGGCCGAGGCGGCAAACGTTCCTCTTGAGCGGGCGCTGGAGTTCGGCTTGCGGATGGCGCTGGAAGACGCGCCTCGCCCGCTTGGCCTAGTCGAATCCGCGAGACGGAACGCGGTGGATTCCCGGGGCGCCGAGGAACGTGCGGCGGCCTGGCGGCGCGATAAGGCCGACGCCATTGCGTCCTTCAATCGGTACGTAGAGGAACACGGCGCGTTCGGGGAAGATCTGAGCACGTGGTGACACGGCAGTTCGATGTGTTTCACAACCCATCGCCGCAGAGCCGGAACACTTCTCCTTATGTCCTCGTCCTGCAGTCCCACTATGTGGATGCAATCGACACCGCTGTTATCGCGCCCTTGGTCCGACGTGAGGCGATGGAGCCCGATGGAGTGCTTTCGCTAGCCGTGGAGGTGAACAACGAGGCGTTCACTGCCGCAATCGCCTTGATTGTGAACATACAAGCCAAGCGTTTGATATCACGCGTCGGCAATCTGCGTCACTACGAGGACGAAATCCGTCGTGCGCTCGAGCGGCTATTCACCGGCTTCTAACGGGCGACATCCGTATTGACGGTCAGTCTCTGATCTTCCACTCAGCTTTAACCGCGTAAGCGAAAAGCTCAGGCCGCCTCTGCGACCATGGTCGCCTCGTTGCGGAATTCCTTAGGGATGGAATTGTAGATCGCCGGCGCCGGCAGGTTCAGCCGCTTGCGGGCGGCTTCCAGCGGCTCGGCCATCAGCTTTTCGTAGTCCTGACCCAGCAGCCAGGCCGCCGCCTTGCCGCGCCTGTAGCCTTCCCAGATCGCCCGCCGCACCGGCAGGCCATTGGTGTCCCCGGCCGAGAGAGCCGCGCCGACAGCGATGAAGGCCCAGCCGAGACCGCCGGTCTGAGCATAGGAGAAGGCCACGAGGGAAGCCTCGCCCAGGGCGTCGCGGCCATAGCCGGACAGGATGTGCCAGAGGTCATGGACGTCGCGGGTGCGCCGGCCGAACCAGGCCACCGGGTGGGCGGCTTCGATGTCATCCGCGTTGACGCCCTTGCGGCTCTCCTCGGCCAGCCCCTCGGCGGACAGGTTTTCACGGGCGGTGAAGTCGGCGTAGGCGGCGCCGACGGTGCCGGGCGCGAAGCTTTCGACCCAGGCACGGTCCATCAGCCGATCGGCGAACTCCACACGCTCATAGGCGATGCGCCCGCCCTGCGGCGTATCCAGCAGCTTCTGATAGCCGGTATAGGCGGAGCGCCCCGACATGGCGCGCATGATCTCGAATACCTGATAGGTGTCTTCCTTGTCGGCGCGCAGGCGCTGGAACGCCTTGTAGGCGCGGCCCCACTCCAGCTGGCCGGGTTTGGCGGCGCGCGGCGCTTTGGGCGTGGCGGCGAAGTCAGGGGTCGTCGTGGTCATGGCGTCACTCGCAATCAGGTCGTTCACAATAGTGACGCATGCGTCATCTTTTTGCAAGACGTATCGACGTATCGGCAGGAACAGGCTGTTGCAGGTAGCGTTTAGGCGCCGTTGACTTCCTTGGCCGCTAGCTTGCGCAGACGCGAAAGTCCTTATGTTCCCACGCAATCAAACCGACAACGGGCCCGCGCCCCGGCTGGTCTCTCTGTGCACCGCCACGCCCAAGCACGATCTGCCGCAGGAGGCCGTGGCTCACCACGCCGCCGAAATGTTTTCCACCACGCCCGGCGGCTTCGACCATTTGGCGCCGATCTACCGCAACGCTCAGATCGATCATCGCCACTCCACCGTGCCGCTCGACTGGTATCTGGCCCGCCACAGCTTTAGCGAACGGAACGACCTGTTCCTCAAGGGCGCTGTCGAACTGTTGGCGGAGGCGGCCCAGAGGGCGCTGGACGCGGCTGGCCTCAAACCCGGCGACATCGACGCCATCGTTACGGTCTGCTCCACCGGTATCGCCACGCCCGCCCTCGATGCGCGGCTGATGCAGATCATGCCGTTCCGGCCGGAAACCGAGCGGACCCCGATCTTCGGTCTCGGCTGCGCCGGGGGCGTGCTGGGCCTGTCCCGGGCAGCGGCCATGGCCGCTGCAAAGCCTCAGAGCCGGGTGCTGTTGCTGGTCGTCGAACTCTGCGGCCTGACCTTCCGCTATCAGGATCGTTCAAAGAGCAACCTTGTGGCCACCGCCCTGTTCGGCGATGGCGCGGCGGCGGCCGTGGTCAGTTGCCGCCCGGAATATGATAACGCTCCGCGCCTCGGCCCCTGGGGCGAGCACACCTGGCCTGACAGCCTGGACGTCATGGGCTGGGAAGTGGCTGATGACGGCTTGAAGGTGTTGTTCTCCCGCGACATCCCAACGCTTGTGCGCCAGGACCTGCGCGCGGTGGTGGACCGTTTCCTGGCCTCCAATGGCGCCGGCCTCGGCGATATCTCGGGGTTTGTCTGCCACCCTGGCGGAGCCAAGGTGATCGATGCGCTGGAAGACTGTTTCGAATTGCAGCGCGGCGACCTCAAGCTTGCCCGCGACGTCCTGCGCGACCACGGCAACATGTCGGCGGCGACGGTGCTGTTCGTACTTCGCGAGACCCTCGACGCCAAGGCGAAGGGCCCGCAGTTGATGACGACGATGGGCCCGGGATTCACCGCCGGCCTGATGGTGCTGGAGGCCGCATGAGCCTTCTTCCACCGCCGCTGGTCTGGATCCTCGGCCTGGTAATCATTCAGCGGCTGGTGGAACTCGCGGTCGCCCGTCGCAACACCGCGCGGCTGATGGCCAGGGGCGCTCGCGAGGTCGGCGCCGCGCACTATCCGCTCTTCATCCTGCTGCATGCCTCCTGGCTGGCGGCGATCGCCCTGACGACGCCCCTGGATCGCCAGCCCAACTGGTGGCTGATCGGCGTCTTCGCCGTCCTCCAGGGCTTGCGCATCTGGGTGGTGACCACTCTCGGACCCTATTGGACCACGCGGGTGATCACCCTGGACGACGCGCCCCTGGTGAGCGGCGGGCCGTTCCGGTTTGTCCGGCATCCCAACTACTGGGTCGTCTGCGGCGAGATCGCCGTCCTGCCGCTGGCGTTCGGAGACTGGTTGGTCGCCGTGGTCTGGACAGTGCTCAACGCCCTGCTGCTCACCCATAGGATCAGGATAGAGACCAGCGCGCTAAGCCCGCGCAAAACCGCTTGACGCGCCGGCCGCTTGGCCGACCTGTCGAGCCATGGCCACACTAAAGAAACGTTCGATCAATCTTGCCGGACACGCTACTTCGCTGGCCCTGGAGCCGGCGTTTTGGGACGTGCTGGAACAGATTGCTCGCGAGCGCGGCGCGGCGATGGCGGGCCTGATCGGCGAGATCGACGCCGAGCGAGGCGATCAGCCCCTTGCGTCAGCCTGCCGGGTCAGGGCCTTGGGGTGGGCGCTGGACAGGGCCTGAAGCCGTTCGGCGATATTGTTCAACGCCGTCTGGCTGGCCGGCGTCGCCTTCTGGCCCGGCGCCACGGTCGGCACCCCCGACTTGTGGCTGGCCAGTCCAAGCGCGATCAGGATGAGAACGGCCATCACCAACCCCGCCCAGATGGCGATCGTCCTCGGCGACGGCGGCGCGGCGACATGGCCCGCTGTGTCGGGTTGGAGATCGTCAGTCATGGCGCTTCCTCTTTGGCGTGCTGAATTAACAGTCCCCGGAGGTAAGCGGTTCCGCTTATCCGGGGTCATATTAACGACTTCGGTGTGCTACATTCGTTCTGGTTTTCGATTCAAAGGTTTCCCGCGTTGTCCGACCTGCCCACCCCTCGCACCAGCGATCTCGCCCGTGTCGACGCCCGACCGGCCGATTATCTGGAGGGATTGAACCCGGAGCAGCGCAAGGCGGTCGAGGCGACCGAGGGCCCAGTGCTGGTGCTGGCGGGCGCAGGCACGGGCAAGACCCGCGTGCTGACCACCCGCCTCGCCCACATCCTGGCCAGCGGCAAGGCGCGGCCGTGGGAGCTGTTGGCCGTCACCTTCACCAACAAGGCGGCGCGGGAGATGCGCCACAGGATCACCGATATCATCGGCCCGCAGGCGGAGGGCCTGCGCTGGCTCGGCACCTTTCACTCGGTGGCCGCCCAAATCCTGCGCCGGCACGCCGAACTGGTGGGGCTGAAGTCCAACTACACCATCATCGACAACGACGATCAGGAACGACTGATCAAGCAGCTGCTGGAAGCCGAGAATATCGACACCAAACGCTGGACCCCGCGCCACATGGCCGGCCTGATCGACCAGTGGAAGAACCGCGGCTGGACCCCGGATCGCCTGCCGCCGTCCGAAGGCGCCGGCTTCGGCAACAACCAGGGCGCGGCCATCTACAGAATGTATCAGGACCGGTTGCGGGTGCTGAACGCCTGCGATTTCGGCGACCTGCTGCTGCACAACCTGACCCTGTTCATGGCCAACCCGGACGTGCTGGCCGACTATCACGACCGGTTCCGCTATGTGCTGGTGGACGAGTATCAGGACACCAACGTCGCCCAGTATCTGTGGCTGCGGCTGCTGGCCCAGAAGCGGCAGAACGTCTGCTGCGTCGGCGACGACGACCAGTCGATCTATGGCTGGCGCGGGGCCGAGGTGGACAACATCCTGCGGTTCGAGCGCGACTTCCCGGGCGCCGAGGTGATCCGGCTGGAGCGCAACTACCGCTCCACCGAACACATATTGGCCGCCGCCTCCGGCCTGATCGCGGCCAACAAGAGCCGGCTGGGCAAGACGCTTTGGACCGAGGCCACCGGCGGAACCAAGGTGCAGGTGCGGGGCGTCTGGGACGGCGAGGCCGAGAGCCGGATGATCGCCGAGGATATCGAGCGCGCCAAGAAGAAAGGCCGCGCCTTCAGCCAGATGGCGATCCTGGTCCGGGCCTCGTTCCAGATGCGGGCGTTCGAAGAGCGGTTCGTGCTGCTGCAGATTCCTTACACCGTCATCGGCGGCCCGCGCTTCTTCGAGCGGGCGGAGATCCGCGACGCCCACGCCTATCTGCGCCTGATCCAGTCGGAGGACGACGATCTGGCCTTCGAGCGGATCGTCAACACCCCCAAGCGCGGGATCGGCGACAGCACTGTCCAGAAACTGCATTTGGAAGCATCGATCCCACCAGCGCGTTTCTACGACGAACCATTGTTCGACATTCAAACGGGCGAGTTGGTCTCTGAACCCGAGACGCCGGGCAGCGCTGGAACACACTTCAGGAGTCTTTCTGTTGCAGCTCGCCAAGCGGTCCGTGGAGACGGACTGCCGCTGAGAGCTCGCACCAACCTGTCCAACTTCCTGCGCGACATGGACCGGTGGCGGGCGCTGAAGGACACCCTGCCCCACCAGCGGCTGCTGGAGACCATATTGGAGGAGAGCGGCTACACCGACGCGCTTCGCCTGGACAAGGGGCCGACCAGCCAGACCCGGCTGGAGAACCTGAAGGAGCTGGTCCAGTCCATGGGCGCCTTCGAGACCCTGGAAGCCTATCTGGAGCACATCGCCCTGGTGATGGACCTGGACCGGGCGGCCGGCGAGGACGCGGTGCAGATCATGACCCTGCACGGCGCCAAGGGGCTGGAGTTTCCGCTGGTCTTCCTGCCGGGCTGGGAAGAAGGCGTCTTCCCGTCCCAGCGCAGCATCGACGAGAAGGGCGAGAAGGGGCTCGAGGAGGAGCGTCGGCTGGCCTACGTCGGCATCACCCGCGCCCGCGAGGACGCCCGCGTCTCCTTTGCCGCCAACCGCCAGGTCTATGGCCGGTGGACCAGCCAACTGCCGTCGCGGTTCGTGGACGAGCTTCCCATCGCCAACGTCGAGGCCGGGTCGGATACCGGCTACTACGGCGGCGGTCCTGGCATGACCGAGCAGCGCAGCCGCTGGGAAGAGGCGCCCTCCTTCAAAAGCACCGGCAGCGGGTATGACTCGCCGGGCTGGAAGCGGGCTCAGAACCGCGGCGCCTCGGGCGGAGGCTCGCGCCAAGCCGTGATCGAGGGCGAAGGCCGGCTGGTGGCCGTGTCCGAGCCGTCGGCCGGCTCCTACACCCGGGGCGAGCGGGTGTTTCACCAGAAGTTCGGCTACGGGCTGGTGACGGCGGTGGAGGGCAACAAGCTGACCGTCAACTTCGAGCACTCTGGCGAGAAGCGGGTGATCGATACGTTTGTGTCGCGGGCGTCGTAACAACGCTCACTCGCGAATCCAACCATCGAAATAGTCGGTCTCAATGAGAATGTCGGGCCGTTCCTCTACGGTGGCGAGCGTCAGATCGGACGAGACTGGAGGCTTATCTTCATGGCGCAAGCACAAGAACGCCTGTCCGTCGTAGCCAAACGTGACGGCTCGGCAGGTGGCGATCGATCTTATCACGCCGCCATTGAAACCGCTGTTGGGATCAATCTCGGCAACAAGACGCTCCATCAGCTCATGATCCGCCTCAAAGCGCTCAATATGCGGCTCTGCAAGGTCTTCGTGAAATGAGTCAGTGCCGGGCGGCGCGCCAGGATCACGCCAGTCAACGGAAAACTGAAGATGGTCACCACCGCTGCGAAGACAATCGAAGATCAGCCGCGCGATTAGCGAAATGCACGCTTGATCTCGCTCGGCCGTATCTGCCCCGCAAAGCTCGAACGCTGGAAATATCCCGTAGACCTTCATCTAGTCAGTCTGACGTGTCGGGCTTGGATCGACAATGATATAGTCATCCCTCAGGCAGCTTGACCCAGATGGCCTCCGCCGGGACCGGCGGCGTCAGGTTGAACGCTTCATCCAACACCTGAGCCAGGTCATCGGCGTCCGCCAGCATCCTCTGCTCCGTCTGCCCATCCGCCCAGCGCGTCGTGAGCTTGCGGTTGAACAGGCTGTAGCGCGCTTCCGGCGTCAGGCGTTCGGCCACCAAGTCGGTGACGAAGATCGAGTCGGGGCTGGTCGAGGTGGACCAGTTGGCCTGGACATAGTCGGCATGAAACACGGGCTCGAGCCGGAAGACGTGGAGCGCCTGCCAGCCGTCGGGCAGCAGAGCCTCCAGCTTGAGGCCCAGCACGCCGTCATCCACCAGGCGGAAGCTGACGCCCAGAACCGTCTGTTCGACGCCCGCGACCATCCGGATCGGCGCGCCGATGATGAGGCCGCCAAAGCCCACGTCCGCCAGCCAGGGCCCGTCCTCCAGATCGACCTGCAGCAGCATGTGGCTGCGGGCGCCCATGGGCGCTTCGGGCGGCTCCATCCAGCGCACGCGGGCCGCCAGGTTGGTGACCGAAAAGCCGATGGCGGCCAGGGCGTCGCGAAACAGGGCGTTCAGTTCGAAGCAGTAGCCGCCACGCCGGCTATCGACCAGCTTGCGCTGCAGCGACTCCGCATCAAGCTCCACCGGCAAGCCCATGAGGGGATTGAGATTTTCGAACGGCATGGCCGCGACGTGCAGGCCGTGCAGGGCCGTCAGCGTGGCGAGATCGGGCCGGGCCACGCCCGTAAAGCCGATGCGTTTGAAATAGGCGTCGAGATCGAATTGATCGGCCACTTGTCCCCTCCACCCGCTGACTGATCTCGCATTGCGCAACGAGCCTCGCTAGACAAGCCCTCATGACCGAACAAGCCGTCCAGATCGTCGCCCGTGGCCCCCGCGCCGAAGCCGAAGCCGCCGCCCGGGCGGTCGACGCTCATCCGCTATTGGAGGGCACGACCTATTCCATTCTGGAGGAGGATGAGGACAAGGGCGTCTGGCGCATCGACGCCTTTCCGACCACGGACGAGGAACGGGATGGCTTTGCCGCCCTGTTGAAGGAGCATCCCGCGCTGCAGGTGACGGTCGAGGCGCTGGCCGACGCCGATTGGCTGGCCATGGCGCTGTCGGGCCTGCCGCCCGTGCGGGCCGGGCGCTTCTTTGTCTATGGCGTGCACGATCGCGGCCGGGCGCCGGTCAATACGGTCAACCTGCGCATCGAGGCCGGCGCGGCCTTCGGCACCGGCCACCACGGCACCACGGTCGGCTGCCTGATCGCCTATGACCGGCTGCGCAAGGCGAAACGTTTCCCCAAGGTGCTGGACGTGGGCGCCGGCACCGGCGTGCTGGCCATCGCCGCGGCGCGCACCGGCAGCCGGGTCGCCGTGGGCACCGACATCGATCCGGTCTCGGTGCGGATCAGCCGGGAGAACGCCAAGGTCAATTCCGTGCCAGCGCGTTTCGTGCACGCCGTTGGCCTCCAGCATCCCCTGGTGCGCGCCGGCGCGCCCTACGACCTGGTGTTCGCCAACATCCTGGCCCGGCCGCTGGCCACCCTCGCCTCGCCGATCAAGGGCGCGCTGAAACCTGGCGGGCTGGTGATCCTGTCGGGGTTGCTGCGGACGCAGGAGCGGTATGTGCGGGCGGCGTATCGGTCGCGGGGTTTTTCGGTGGTCAGCCGGCTGCACCGGGATGCGTGGGCGACGCTGGTGATGCGGCGGTAGCACTGTGAAACCTTCCCCCTTTATGGGGGAAGGAGGGGCCCGGCCGCGAAGCGGTTGGGAGGATGGGAGCAGCGCTTGCGTCCGACCATGAAGAGTCCTTGCTTGGCGAGCCCTCCGGCTCGCCTGGCCCCATCCTCCCACGCCTTCGGCGCGGGCCCCTCCTTCCCCGACAAGCGGGGAAGGTTTTGCAGCGTCGCGCCCGGTTCCCTTTGCACCCGCGCCTGCACGCGCCTAGATTTCCCCCATGCGCCAGACCTTCGATGAATCCACCGACCCGTCCTTCGGCCCCCGCCATGTGCCCTTGATCCGCAAGGCCATGGCCGATCATGGCCTGGATGGCTTTCTCGTGCCGCACGAGGACGAGCATCAGAACGAATACCTGCCCGCGGCCAACGACCGGCTGGCCTGGGCGACCGGCTTCACCGGCTCGGCCGGGGCGGCGGTGATCCTGAAGGACAAGGCCGCGGTGTTCGTGGATGGCCGCTACACTCTGCAGGTGCGAGACCAAGTGGACACCGGTGTGTTCGAGGTGCGCGATCTGGTCGAGGGCGGCGTGCCCGCCTATCTGGAAGAGGCCCTGACCAAGGGCCAGACGGTGGGCTACGATCCGCGCCTGCACAGCCCGGACACCCTGGACCGCCTGCGTGCGGCGGTGACCAAGGCCGGGGCGGCGCTGAAGCCGGTGGAAGACAATCCCCTCGACGCCGCCTGGGGCGCGGCCAGACCGGCCCAGCCCAAGGCGCCGGTTTCGCCGCACGCCCTGGACTATGCCGGCGAGAGCTCGGCCGAGAAGCGCGCCCGCATCGGCGCCAGCCTGGCCGAGATCGGCGCCGAGGCCGCGGTGATCACCGCGCCGGCCTCCATCGCCTGGCTGTTCAATGTGCGCGGCGGCGATGTGATCCGCTCGCCCCTGCCGCTCAGCCAGGCCATCCTGAACAAGGACGGCACGGCGCGGCTGTTTCTCGATCCCGACAAGGTCAGCACCGATCTGCCGGCCTGGCTCGGCAACCAGGTGACCCTCGAAGACCCCGACGCCTTGGCCGGCGCCCTGGGCGATCTCAAGGGCAAGGCGGTCTCAGTTGACCCGGCCATCTCCTCGGCCTGGTATTTCGAGGCCCTGAAAAACGGCGGCGCCGAGGTTGTCCGGGCGCCGGATCCCTGCGCCCTGCCCCGCGCCTGCAAGAACGACGTCGAGATCGAGGGCACGCGCCGCGCCCATGTGCGCGATGGCGCCGCCCTCAGCCGCTTCCTGCACTGGGTCGCCACCGAGGCCCAGACCAGCCTGCCGGACGAGGTCGAGATCGTCACCAAGCTTGAAGGCTTCCGCGAAGCCACCGGCGCGCTGAAGGACCTGTCCTTCGACACCATAGCCGGCGCGGCCTCCAACGGCGCCATCGTCCACTACCGGCCGACTGAGCGGCTGAACAAGCGGGTCCAGTCGGGCTCGCTGCTGCTGGTGGATTCCGGCGCCCAGTATCTGGATGGCACCACGGACGTGACCCGCACCGTCTCCATCGGCGAGCCGTCGGCGGAGATGCGGGAGCGTTTCACCCTGGTGCTGAAGGGCCACCTCGCCCTTGCCCGCGTCCGCTTCCCCGCCGGCACCACAGGCTCGGCGCTGGACATCCTGGCGCGGGCCGCACTCTGGGCCAAGGGACTGGATTTCGACCACGGCACCGGCCACGGGGTCGGCAGCTATCTGGGCGTCCATGAAGGCCCGGCGCGGATCGCCAAGGCGCCCAACATGGTCGCCCTGCGCCCCGGCATGATCCTGTCCAACGAGCCTGGCTACTACAAGGAAGGCGCCTATGGCATCCGGATCGAGAACCTGCAGTTCGTCACCGCCCCGGCGGCCATCGAAGGCGGCGAACGGCCGATGCTGGGCTTCGAGACCCTGACCATGGCGCCGATGGACCGCAAGCTGGTGGACAAGGATTTGCTCACGGCCGAGGAGCTCGACCAGCTCAACGCCTACCACGCAGAGGTGCTGGCCAAGGTCGGGCCGCTGGTTCCCGCCGATGTCCGCGCCTGGATGGTGGAAGCCTGCGCGGCGATTTGAGACCTGAATCGCTCCTGCGATGGAGGAGCTGTCGCGTAGCGACTGAGGAGGATTCGCCGCTACGGGGGCGGGTGGGACTATGTGGCGCACCGATAGGCATGTTGGTGTCGCTCGACCGCCAGCGTAGCGGCCAGGCCCCCTCAGTCAGGCTTTCAGCCTGACAGCTCCCCCATCGGGGAGCGATTCAGAAGACTGCCGCACGACCCTACAAAGCGCTAGACTGCCGTAACGGCGGCCGGTTCAGATCGGCACAAACATCGTCATTCGCTTAGGGACCCCTGCCATGACTGAAGCCTACATCATCGACGCCTGCCGCACGCCCCGCGGCATCGGCAAGGTCGGCAAGGGCGCCCTGGCCGACATCCACCCGCAGCAGCTGGCCGCCACCGTGCTGGCCGCCCTGGCCGAGCGCAACAACCTGAACACCGCCGAAGTCGATGACATCATCTGGGGCACTTCCAGCCAACGCGGCAAGCAGGGCGGCGACCTGGGCCGGATGGCGGCGCTGGACGCCGGCTACGACATCAAGGCCAGCGGCGTGACCCTGGACCGCTTCTGCGGCTCCGGCATCACCTCGGTGAACCTGGCCGCGGCCATGGTCATGTCGGGCATGGAAGACCTGGTGATCGGTGGCGGCGTGGAGATGATGTCCTACACCGCCTCCAGCGCCGACCGCTCGGGCGGCCCGATGCTGATGGATAGCGGCAACCTGCGCCTGCGCGCCAAACACCCGCAATCGCACCAGGGCATCTGCGCTGACGCAATCGCCACCCTGGAAGGCATTTCCCGCCAAGCGGTGGACGAACTGGCCCTGGTGAGCCAGCAACGCGCCGATGCGGCCATCAAGGGCGGCCATTTCAACAAGAGCCTGGTGGCGGTCTATAAGGAAGACGGCAGCCTGGCCCTCGACCACGAGGAATTCCCCCGCCCGCAGACCACCATCGAAGGCCTGAACGGGCTGAAGGCCTCGTTCGAAGCCCTGGCTGAAGTGCCGATCGATGAGAAGGGCACCACCCTGGCCGGCCTGATCCGGCAGGTCTATCCGGACCTGAAGATCAGCCACATGCACCATGCGGGTAATTCGTCCGGCGTGGTGGACGGCGCCGGCGCGGTGCTGATCGCCTCCAAGGCCTATGCCGACAAGCACGGCCTGAAGCCCCGCGCGCGCATCGTCGCCATGGCCAACATGGGCGACAGCCCGACCCTGATGCTCAACGCCCCCGTGCCCGCCGCCCGCAAGGTGCTGGACAAGGCCGGCCTAACCCTGGACGACATCGACCTATTCGAGATCAACGAGGCCTTCTCGGTGGTGGCCGAAAAGTTCATCCGCGACCTGAAGCTCGACCGCGAAAAGGTCAATGTGAACGGCGGCGCCATGGCCCTGGGCCACCCGATCGGCGCCACCGGCTCGATCCTGATCGGCACCATCCTGGACGAACTGGAACGCCGCGACCTGAAGCGCGGCCTGGTCACCATGTGCGCCGCCGGCGGCATGGCCCCGGCGATCATCATCGAACGGGTCTAAACTTATCTGCTTGAGACATGGCCGGCTTCGTGCCGGCCATGTACGGCTTCGCGCCTTTGCCAAAGCCGAATGACGCCCTGCCCCAATGGGGGCTGGCGGCATTAGAACGAAATAAGAACATAACTTCGCCAAACCGTCAAGCGGCTGTTTGCAAATTTATTGTCGGTCACTCGCGGGCGCCTTCGCGCATGCCGCTGAAGAAGCTGGCCAGGCTGTGCGGCGCCTGGTCGCCGAGGCAGATTTCCAGGATCTGGTGCGCGCCGATGGCGGCCTTCTCGCTGCGGGGGAACATGGCCGCTTCGTAGGCTCCCAGCGCGGCTTCGATGTCGCCGGGATTGGCGACGATGGCCTGGGCGAGTTCGGCGCCGTCGAGCATGGCGAGGTTGGCGCCCTCCCCGGCGGGCGGCGCGAGGTGAGCAGCGTCGCCGAGCAGGGTCACGCCCGGCTTGCGATCCCATCGGTGTGCGTTGGGCAGGGTGTAGAGCATGCGCGGGACCGGGGGGATGTCGCAATCGGTGATCAGGGCGGTGAGCGCCGGTGACCAGCCGTCAAACTCCGCCGCGACGCGGGCCTTGGCGTTGGCGGGGTCGCTGAAGTCGATGCCGGTGACCCAGTCCTCGGATCGCTTGAGGGCGATGTAGCCGTGGAGAATGCCGCCAGCCTCGCGGTGGGCGAAGATGCTCTTGCCGGGTGCGAGGGCGAACATGGCGCCGCCGCCGGCCGCTTCAGCCGCCGCAGCGTGGTTGGTGTCGGCGTCGTGGAGATAGGTGTCCACGAAGGTCACGCCGACGTATTCGGGCTTGGCGTCCGAGACCAGCGGCCGGACCCTGGACCAAGCTCCATCCGCGCCGACGAGGAGATCGGTCTGAGCGGCCCCCCCGTCCGCGAACCTCAGCTCGTGTCGGCCGGCGCCGAGGGCGACCACGTCGGTGAGTTTCCTGCCCCACTGAATCGTCCCGGCCGGCAGGGATTCGACCAGGATCCTCCGCAGGTCGCCCCGCAGCACCTCGGGACGGCCGCCGCCGCCTTCATCCGGCTCGTCGAGCAGGACTGCACCGTGCTGGTCGAGCACCCGCGTGGCTTCGCCGCCCGCATGGATGATGGCGCGGAACTGGTCGGTGAGGCGGGCGGCCGCCAGGGCGATCTGACCGTCCTGCTCATGGATGTCGAGTTGCCCGCCCTGGGTGCGGGCGCCGGCCGACGGTTCAGCCTCGTAGATGGTCGCGGGAATGCCATGCACATGCAGAACACGGGCGAGCACAAGACCGCCCAGGCCCGCGCCGACGATGGTGACTGGGGTGGTCATCTGCTGCCTTTCGTGATCGATTGGAACGTCGTTCCATTCGCGCCTATTGGAACAACGTTCCAATCGTGTCAAGGGACACCATGGCGACCACACCTCAACCGACCGAGCGGCGGGCGGACGCGCTTTCGAAGGCGCGGATCGTCGAGGCGGCGATCGCATTGCTGGACGCCGGCGGCGAGAGCGCCCTGACCTTCCGGGCGCTCGCAGGCCGGCTGGCGACTGGCAGCGGGGCGATCTATCACCATGTCGCCGACAAGAACGACCTGCTGGCGGCGGCCAGCGACAGCATCATCGCGCGTATCGTCGGCGAGGCGGGCGCGACCCCGCGCGAGGCGATCCGGGCCATCGCGGCCGGGGTGTTCGACGCCATCGACGACCATCCCTGGGTCGGCGCCCAGCTGCATCGGGAGCCGTGGAGGCCGGCGATGCTTCAAATCTTCGAAGGGGTCGGCAGCCAGCTTCAGGCCTTAGGCGTGCCGGAGCCGGCGCAGTTCGACGCTGCCGCCGTGCTGGTCAACTACATCCTCGGCGTGGCGGTTCAGAACGCGGCGAACGCGCGCATGCAGCCGCCCGATGCGGATCGGACGGCCTTGCTGGCGGCCGTCGCCGCGCGATGGACGCAGCACGATCCGGCGGAATATCCGTTTGTGCACAAGGTGGCGGCGCAACTGCCCGAGCACGATGACCGCGAACAATTCCTGGCTGGGATTGATCTGATCCTCGTGGGCATCTCGGGGCTGGGCAGATGAGGGGCACGATACCTATCGCCCGGTCTGAGGTGCGATTTGCTTCAGGGGATAGGTATCATGTCCCCTTATCCGCCGGCGGCTCGCTCGCGGGCCGATATCGCGGCAGGCTCCAGCCCAAGGCTATGCCGCCGGCGCGGACGGCGAAGCCTGTGAGAATGCCGGCGATTATGGCCAGGCCGGGGGTGAGGCTGATCAGGTCCCGCGCCACGATGAAAACCGTCGCGGCGACGATGGCGGCGGTGACGTAGATTTCCCGGCGCAGCAGCACCGACGGCTGTTCCGCCAGGACGTCGCGCAACACCCCGCCGAAGCAGGCTGTGAGCACGCCCATGACCACGCACACCGGCGCGCTGAGGCCCGCCGCAGAGGCCTTCCCCGCGCCAACCACGGCGTAGGCGCACAGGCCCACCGCATCCATCCACAGCAGCGCCCGGACGTTGAAGCCGCGTCCGCGCAGGAGGAAGACCGCCAGGGCCGCTACCACGCAGACGATCAGGTAGCCCGGGTCATGCACCCAGAAAACCGGCGCACCGATCAAGAGGTCGCGCAAGGTGCCGCCGCCAACGCCGGTGATGGCGCCGAAGAACAGAAAGGTCACCACGTCCTGCCGCCGCTCGGCCGCGGCCATGGCGCCGGTGACGGAGAAGAAGCCGACGCCCAGATAATCCAGCGCCACCGCTGACGGGACGATCATCGGTCAGCCTCCGATGAAGGCCAGCCACTCGTCCTCGGTCATCACCTGGATGCCGAGGTCGGCCGCTGTCTTCAGCTTGGAGCCGGCGCCGGGTCCGGCAATGACGATGTCGGTCTTCTTGGACACCGAGGAGGCCACCTTGGCGCCGAGGGATTCGGCCCGGGCCTTGGCCTCGTCGCGGGTCATCTGCTCCAGGGCGCCGGTGAAGACCACGGTCTTGCCGGCCACCGCCGTGTCGGTCTTGGCCGCTTCGGGATCCTGGATGGTCAGCTGGGCGACCAGGTCCTGGACGATGCGGCGGTTGTGGTCCTCGGCGAAATAGGCGGCCGCGGCCTCGATCACGGCGTCGCCGATCTGGTCGAAGGCGTCCAGTTCGGCGATGGCTTCCGGGTCCCGCTCGGCCACCTTGTCCATGGCCGCGAGGAAGGCGGTCGCGCTCCCGTATCCCCGTGCCAGGATCAGCGAGGAGTTTTCGCCGATATGACGGATGCCCAGGCCATAGATGAACCGGTCCAGAGCGATGGTCCGGCGCGCCTCGATGGAGCGGGTCAGGTTGGTGATCGAGGTGTCGCCATAGCCGTCGCGTTCGCGCAGCGCCGTCAGGGCTTCCTCGTTGCGCGCCAGCCGGAAGATGTCGGCCGGCTCCTTGACCAGGCCCTCGTCGAAGAAGGCCTGCAGCTGCTTCACGCCCAGGCCTTCGATGTCGAAGGCTCTACGGGAAACGAAGTGGATCAGGTGCTCGATGCGCTGGAAGGGACAGGCGAATTCGCCAGTGCAGCGGCGCACCACCGTCTCGGCGCCGCTGGCGGTGGTCTCGCGGGCGAGCTCGGTGTGTAGTGGGCATGGGCAGTGGGTCGGGTAGTCGTAGGGCTCGGCGCCGTCGGGGCGCTGGTCCAGCACCACCTCGACGATCTGGGGGATCACGTCCCCTGCCCGCTGCAGGATCACCGTGTCGCCGATACGGATGTCCTTGCGGGCGATCTCGTCGGCGTTGTGCAGGGTGGCGTTGACGACCACGACGCCGCCGACCGTGATCGGACGCAGGCGGGCGACGGGGGTGATGGCGCCGGTGCGGCCGACCTGGATATCGATGCCTTCCAGCACCGTCCGCGCCTGTTCGGCCGGGAATTTTCGAGCGATGGCCCAGCGCGGCGAGCGCGAGACGAAGCCCAGCCGCTTTTGCCACTCGAGCTGGTCAACCTTGTAGACCACCCCATCGATGTCAAAATCGAGGTTGGGTCGTAGCGTTTCCATATCGGCGTAAGCGGCCAGCAGGCCCTCGGCGTTCTCGACCCGCTGCGCCTGGAGCGTCACCTTGAACCCCCACGACCTCAGCGCCGCCAGCGCCTCCCACTGGGTTTCGGCGAAGGGCGCGCTGAGCAGGCCCCAGGCGTAGGCGAAGAAGCGCAGGGAACGCTTGGCGGTGATGCTGGGGTCGATCTGCCGCAGCGAGCCGGAAGCCGAGTTGCGCGGATTGACGTAGGTCTTGGTCCCGGCGGCCTCGGCGGCGGCGTTCAGGGCCGCGAAGTCGGCGTGGCCCAGATAGACCTCTCCCCGAATCTCGATCAAGTCGGGCCAGCCGGAGCCCTGCAGCTTGTGCGGGATTTCCGAGACTGTCTTCAGGTTGGCGGTGACATCCTCGCCGGTGCGGCCGTCGCCCCGGGTCGCGCCCTGGACCAGGACGCCGTTCTCATAGCGCAGCGAGGCTGACAGGCCGTCGATCTTGGGCTCGGCGGTGTAGCCGATCGTCTCCTCCGGCCCCAGGCGCAGGAAGCGGCGAATCTTGGCGTCGAACTCGGCCGCCTCCTCGTTGGAGAAGGCGTTGTCCAGCGACAGCATGGGCGTGCCGTGGACGACGGGGGAAAAGGTCTCGGCCCGCGCCGCGCCCACCTTGAGCGACGGAGAGTTCTCGCGGATCAGATGGGCGAAGCGATCCTCGATGTCGCTGTTGCGGCGCTTGAGGGCGTCGTAGTCGCCGTCGGAGATGCTCGGCGCCTCGTCGCGGTAGGCGAGGTCGTGGGTCGCCAGTTCGTCGGCGAGCCGGGTCAGTTCGGCGGCGGCCTCGGCTTCGTTGAGTTTGGCGGCCGGCTTCGAGCGCAGCAGGTCAGACATTCAGCTCAGACATTCATCAGGGCCCTGGCGGCCGCGCGGGCGGCGTCGGTGATTTCGGCGCCGGAGAGCATGCGGGCGATTTCCTCCTCGCGGGCGGCGGGTGCAAGGACGTCGATGCCGGTGCGCAGCTTTTCGCCGTCGCCCAGCTTGACCACCCGCCAATGGGCATCGCCGCGGGCGGCTACCTGCGGGCTGTGGGTGACCACTAGAACCTGGGCCTGAGAGGCCAGCCGCTTGAGGCGCAGGCCCACGGCGTCCGCCACGGCGCCGCCGACCCCCTGGTCGACCTCGTCGAAGATCATCAGCGGCTGGGCGGCGTCTTCCCGGCCAGCCAGCGCCGCCTTGAGCGCCAGGGCGAAGCGGGCCAGTTCGCCGCCCGAGGCGATGGCGCCCAGGCCGCCGAACGGCGCGCCGGGGTTGGTGGAGACCTCGAACTCGACCCGGTCGGCGCCGGCGGGCCCTGCCCGGTCGTCGGCCAAGGGCTCAATGGCGACGCGGAAACGGGCTTTTTCCAGCTTGAGCGGCGCGAGTTCGCCCTCGACGGCGGCGGCCAGGCGGTCACCGGCGGCGCGGCGGGCGGCCGACAGGGCCTGGGCGGCGGCGAGATAGGTTTTGCGGGCGGAGGCCGCCTCGATGTCCGCGGCCTTCAGGGTCTCGTCGGAGGTCTCAATTCCACGCAGGGCCTCGGCGAACTTGAGCCGGGTCGCGGGCAGGTCGTGGACCTGGACCTGGAGCTTGCGGGCCATGCCGCGCAGGGCGAACAGCCGCTCCTCCGCCGTGTCGAGCTGGCCGGGTTCAAAGTCAAAGGCCGCGGCCGCCGCGTCGATGGCGGCGAGGGCTTCGTCCGATTCCACCAGCGCGCGCTCGAGGGCAGCGGCGGCTTCAACGATTCGTTTGGCTGCGTCGCCTTCGGCGCTGACTCCCGCCTGCAGGGTGCGTTCCCGCGCCCGCTCCAGCGCCTTGAGAGCCTGGTTCAACTTGCTTGACAGGCCATCGCCCAGAGCGTCCCGCGCGACGGAAATGTCGGCCAGGGTCTTCTCGGCCGCCCCCAGCAGGGCCCGCTTGTCGGCCAGTTCGGTCTCCTCGCCTTCGCGGGGATCCAGCCGGTCGAGTTCGCCCAGGCGCAGGGTCAGCTCCTCGGCGTCGGCGGCGGACCGTGACGCCGCCTCGCGCAGGGCCTGGGCCTTCTCCCGCGCCGCGCGCCAGGCGCTCCAGGCCGCGCCACAGGCGATGACTTCGCCCTTCAGGCCGCCAAAGGCGTCGAGCTGGGTCCGGTGGGTTTTGCTGTCCAGCAGGCCCACGGTCTCGTGCTGGCCATGGACCTCCAGCAGCATGGCGCCGAGATCGCGCAGCACGCCGACGCTCGCGGCCTGGTCGTTGACGAAGGCTCTGGAGCGGCCGTCGGCGCCGAGCTGTCGGCGCAGGACCAGGTCCTCATCGACCGCGAACCCCAGCCCCTTGTCTTCCAGGAAAGCCCAGACCGGGTGATCCCGGGCGGGGGCGAAGATGGCGGTGGCTTGGGCCTGGGTCGCCCCACGCCGCACCAGGCCGGCGTCGGCGCGGGCGCCGGTGGCGAGGCCGAGGGCGTCGAGGATGATCGACTTGCCAGCGCCAGTCTCGCCGGTGAGCGCGGTCAGCCCCGGACCGATCGCCAGGTCGAGGCTGTCGATCAGCACCACGTCGCGGATGGAAAGGCCAATCAGCATGGCCGCAGGATCGCCGGGAATCCGCGCCGGCTCAAGCCGGCTCAGATCAGATATGCAGCCAGTTGAACCAGCCGCCCGACTTCTTGGCCGGCGCGGGGGTCGTGGGCTGGGCTTGAGTCGGCGAATCCGGTGTCGAGGTCGTAGACGGCGTCAGCACGGCCGGCGTCGAGTCGGCCGGCGGAGCGGGCGTCGTGGCCTTGGCTTCGCCGAGGCCGAAGGGATGCGCCAGGGTGTGGATCAGGCCGTTGTGCACACCGTTGGTGGGCACCACCGCCGGGCGATAGCCCTTGGAGGTCATCAGCTTGTAGGAGTCGGCGTACCAGGGATCGCCCGGGAAGTTGTAGCCCAGCACCGCGGCGTTTTCCTTCGCCTCGCCGATCAGGCCGAGGGTCAGATAGGCTTCGACCAGCCGGTCCAGCGCCTCGGGCGTCTGGCTGGTGGTCTGGTACTTGTCGATCACGGTCTTGAACCGGCCGATGGCGGCCAGGGTGTAGCCGTTGCGCAGGTACCAGCGGCCCACGTTCATCTCGCGACCGGCCAGCTGGTCGTTGATCATGTCGATCTTCAGCCGGGCGTCTTCAGCGTATTCGGTCTTGGGATAGCGCCGCGCCACTTCGCGCATGCCGGCCAGAGCCTGTTCGGTGGCGGCCTGGTCGCGGCCGGTATCGACGATCTGCTCGAAATAGCATTCCGCCTTCAGATAGTAGGCGTAGGGCGTGGTCGGGTGGCCGGGATAGAGGTCGATGAACCGATTGGCGTCGGAAACGGCCTCGTCGTACTCGTTGGCTTCGTAGTGCGCGTAGGCCTGCATCATGATCGCGCGGCGCGACCACTCCGAATAGGGATGCTGGCGCTCCACTTCCTTGAAGTAGACCACCGATTCATTCCAACGGTGATTGTCGAGCTGGGTGGCGCCGGCCAGATAGAGCTGATCCACCGGACGCTCGATATAGGCGCTGTCGGCGTCCTTCTTCTTGCCCTTGCCGAACGAGGCGCAGCCGGACAGGCCGACAGCGGCGGCGAGGACCAAAAGCAGAGCGGGCGTACGAAGAGCCCAGGACCTAGTCAGCACGGAAGACCACCTCGAAAAGACGCCCCCGCGCCATAAAAAACGAGTGCACTCCGGCTTCTACACTAGGCCGCCCGGTACGCAAATGCCGCTCGCGTGACGCAGGTAGCGCTCAGCCGCGCGGCCAGTGGTCGCGGCCTTAAGAGTCAGACCGCCTGAGCGTAGGCTTCGTCCAGAGTGGTCATCCGCCAGGATTGCGGATTGGCCAGCAGCGCCCGGACCAGGGCGTTGTTGACGCCGTGGCCGGAATAGAGCCCCTCGAACCGGCCCATCAGCGGCGCGCCGAGCAGGTAGAGGTCGCCCAGGGCGTCGATCGCCTTGTGCCGGACCATCTCCTCCGGGCGGCGCAGGCCTTCCGGATTGAGGATTTCGTCGCCCTCGATCACCACCACATTGTCCAGCGAGCCGCCCCGCGCCAGGCCGGCGGCGCGCAGGGCGTCGACCTCGGCCGCGAACCCGAAGGTGCGGCTGTCGGCGAACTCGGCGCGGAAGGCGGCCTCGTCCAGCACCACATCCACCTTCTGGCGGCCGATGGCTTTCGAATCGAAGGCGATTTCGAACGACATTTCGAACTGATCGGCGGGGGACAGCGCCGCGCGCTTCTCGTCCTCGGTGACCTCGATGGTCTCCAGAATCTCAATATAGCCCCGCGCTGCTTCCTGGCGACGCAGGCCGGCGCGGTCGATGATATCGACGAAGGGTCCGGCCGAGCCGTCCATGATCGGCACTTCCGGACCGTCCAACTCGACCACCGCATTATCGACGCCCAGGGCGGCGAAGGCGGCCATCAGATGTTCGATGGTGGAGACCCGGGCGCCGGCGGCGTTGCCGATCACGGTGCCGAGCTGGGTCTGGACCACGGCGTCGCCCCGCGCCGGGACGCGGTTGTCGCGATCGGTGATATCGGTGCGGATGAAGGCTATGCCGGCGCCAGCGGGCGCGGGGCGGATACAGACGCGAACATGTTGCCCGGAGTGGACGCCAACACCGGCGAAGATCGCCGAACCGGCCAGGGTATGCTGATAATAGGCCGAAGACGCCACTGGCTGTCCTTCCCGCACGCGATGGGCCGCCCCCGACCCAGTAACCGAAGCTTACCGGATAAGGGGCGTGCCGCAGTGCAGCAAGACAACTCCTGTTTCGGAATGTAACTCCCCGAGAGCCTTGAAATTCAAGGCCTTACTCGCTTAGTTGGCGAGTCTGCGCAGGAAGGACGGGATCTCCAGGTCCTCGGCGCTGTCGGTGTGTTCTTCCGGGGCGGGCTGCGCCTGTTGAACGGCCGAGGCGGCCGCGCGAGCTTGCAGCACGGGGGTCGGGTCGTTGCGGAAGTCGCGCAGCGGCGGCGGGGGCTCGTGCCGGGGCCGGCCACCGCCGAACAGGCTGAGCAGGCCGCTACGCTTCTGGCGGTGGTCGTCGCTGTGCTGATCGACGAACATCGGCGAGTCGTCCGCCTCGATCTCGTCGCTCGCGTGGCCAACCAGCGGCGCATCGACCACCGATGGTCCGAGCAGGTCGCCCTGTTCGGCTTCGTCCGCCTCGTAGTGAGCGGCCTGGGCCGACGGCGTCATTTCCACCGGCGCCTCATAGGCGCCCCGGCGCGGATCACCGAAGGAGGCGGGTTGGGCCGAGGGGGCGATGGGGGTTTCGGCGGCGCTGCGCGAATAGATCGGCGCGGGCTGAACCTGGGCCGGGTTGCGGGCGTACATCGGCCGCGGCTCTGGCGCCGGCTGGACCACCGGCGACGCGACAGGCGCGGGCGGCGGCAGGTCCTTGATCAGCAACGGCGCGGCGTTGTTGGTCGTCACGCGCGGTGCCTTGGGCTCGATCAGCGAGATCGACTGGCCGTCCATGCCAGTGGCGACCACCGAGACGCGAATCTTGCCATCGAGCGCCGGGTCGAAGGCGGCGCCGAAGATGATGTTGGCTTCCGGATCGACCTGGTCGGAGATGGCGTTGGCCGCCTCATCGACTTCGAGCAGGGTCATGTCCAGGCCGCCGGTGACGTTCACCAGCACGGCCTTGGCGCCCTTGAGCGAGACTTCGTCCAGCAGCGGATTGGCGATGGCGTTCTGGGAGGCCATCAGCGCGCGATCCTCGCCGGACGCCTCGCCCGTGCCCATCATCGCCTTGCCCATCTCGGTCATGACGGTGCGGACGTCGGCGAAGTCGAGGTTGATCAGGCCCGGCAGCACCATCAGGTCGGTGATGGAGCGCACGCCCGAATGCAGCACCTGGTCGGCCATGCCGAAGGCTTCGGCGAAGGTGGTCCGCTCATTGGCGATGCGGAACAGGTTCTGGTTGGGGATGACGATCAGGGTATCGACGTAGCGCTGCAACTCGGCGATGCCCGCGTCCGCCAGCCGCATGCGGTGACGGCCTTCGAAGGTGAAGGGCTTGGTGACCACGCCCACCGTCAGAATGCCGCGCTCCCGCGCGCATTTGGCGATGATGGGGGCAGCCCCCGTGCCGGTGCCGCCGCCCATGCCGGCGGTGATGAAGACCATGTGGGCGCCGTCCAGGTGCTCACCGATCTCAAGCCCCGACTCCTCAGCGGCCGACATGCCGATTTCCGGATGAGCGCCGGCCCCGAGGCCCTGCGTCACCGTCACGCCAAGCTGGATGCGCCGGTCGGTCTTGGAGAAGGCCAGCTGCTGCGCGTCGGTGTTCGCAACCACGAACTCCACGCCCTCAAGGCCGGCCTCGATCATGTTGTTGACCGCGTTGCCACCTGCGCCGCCAACGCCGAACACGACGATCCTCGGCTTCAGTTCCGTGGTGCGCGGCGCAGAAAGATGAATAGCCATAGTGACCCCTGCGTCCCTAAGGTCCGTGAGTTTTCAGGAGCCGGCGACCCGCCCGCCGAGCTCCTCGACGGAGTGGCGTTAACTCAACGCCCACCATCCTTAATCAGCGGTTAACTGCATAAGCCGAGTCGGCTCGACGTCGAGCCGGATGCGAAAATTTCTTGATTCGCTAAGCGCTTGCGCGAGTTGTGCGGCGGATTCACGCAGTCAAGGGCGCCGTCCGGCGACGGACGATCTAACAGCTTGGCCTTAGAGGTTTTCGCGCAGCCAGGCCGCGACTCGCGTCAGGGGTGTCGATCGAGAATCGAGCTGCTGGGCCTTGGCCCCGGCCAGAGCCCGGAGCGAGACCACCTCGCGCGGCCCGAAGGCGGCCCGTTGCAGCGCGCCGGCGGCGGCGCAGAAGGCGGGGCCGGCGGCGGAGTCCGCCAGATGCGGCACCCGGCGCGGACGCCCCAGCCGCACCGGCCGGTCGAATACGCGCACCGCGACCTCGCGAACGCCGGCCAGTTGGCTGGCGCCGCCAGTGAGGACAATGCCCGCCCCCGGCTCGATCGGCGCGCCGGAAGCCTTCAGCCGGTCGCGCAGCAGCTCCAGCGTCTCCTCAACGCGGGGCGCGATGATGCCCTTGAGCAGCGAGCGCGGGGCGACGACGGGACCGGCGCCCGGATCGTCGCCGCGCGGGGGCGCCTCGATCATCTCGCGGTCTTCATTGGCTGAGGCGATGGCCGAGCCGTGCAGCGTCTTGATCCGCTCGGCGCCGGCGACGGAGGTCGACAGGCCCCTGGCGATGTCGGCCGTCACATGGCCGCCGCCGACGGCGAGGCTATCCACATGGGCCAGCGATCCGTTGGAGAAGACCGCAACCGAGGTCGAGCCGCCGCCCATGTCGATGCAGATGCAGCCCAGGTCCATCTCGTCGTCTTCGAGCGCGGCGAGCGCCGAAGCGAAGGGCGCGGCCACCACGCCATGGAACTCCAGGTGCGCCCGCTCGACGCAGTAGCCGAGGGTCTGGAACACGGTCTCGCTGATGGAGACCACCAGCAGTTCGAGCCCGAGCGAACGGCCGAACATGGAGCGCGGATCGCGCACGCCGCGCTGGGCGTCCACCGACCAGCTCATGGGCAAAAGGTGGATCGGCCGCCGGCCCGGCATCTTGACTTTGGCCAGGGCCGAGGAGATGGCGCGGTTCAGGTCGCCGTCACCGATCGGGCGAGCGCCCAGGGAGACCTGGGCGGTAAGGCGATGGCTGGCCAGCTGACCACCAGCGGTGGCGACCGTGACCCCCTGTACGCTGTGGCCGGCAAGGTTCTCGGCCCGCTCCACGGCCAGGGCGATGGCGTCGGCCGCCTCGTCCATGTTGACGATCGAGCCGCCACGCACGCCGCGCGACTGCACATGGCCGACGCCAATGGTCTGCAGAGTGCGGGTCTCGCGATTGACGCCGCCCGGCTTCATCATGAAGCAGGTGACTTTCGAGGCGCCCAGATCGAGGGCAGCGACGATCGGCTGGCGTCCCGCAAGGGCCTTCAGGCCGTCGCGGGCCTCACGTTTGTCCTCAAGCTTCGACATTCAGTCGAACTCCGATCACTACAGATAAGGGCGTCCAGACATCAGACGCCCGCCGGCGCCGGCGGTTCTGCCGGCGAAGATCCTCTCGGACGCACGGCGACGAGTTCAGGATCGCGCAGGTCGATCCGCTCAAAGCCGAGCTCGAGAATTCTCGATTTCTGGTCGAGCTGATCCAGTTGGATCAGCGCGGAGTCCTCGCCGATGGCGGGGAGTTGGATGATGCCGCCGTCGCGGGTGCGCAGGTCCCAGCGGCGACCGTCCACGCGCACCAGGGCTTCCAGCCGCTGCGCCACATTTGGGTGGCCATGGATGATCGGCAGGATGGCGGCGGCCTCGTCATTGGCCCCCTCGCCGACGATCAGCGGCAGGTCGGGGAAGCGGCCGGGATCGGCCTCGGCGATCACCGCGCCGTCGTTGTCCACCACCACCGTGTGGCCGGCGTGCTGCCACACCGCCAGGGTCTGGCGCTGGGTGACGGCGATGACGACGGTGTCCGGAAAGAGCCGCACCACCTTGGCGGACTTGACCCAGCCGACCTGTTCGACGTTGCGGCGGACCTGCTGCAAATCGAGGCCCAGCAGCGGCTGGTCCTTGTAGAGGCCGGCGGCGCGGACGATGTCGTCGTGGGCCGCGGGGCTGGCGCCCTGCACAGTCAGCTTATCGACCTTCAGGCCCATGTGGGCGAAGCCCCTGTCCACGCCCGAGCCCATCGCCTCGACGATCTTTTGGGCGCGGTGCCCGGTGGCCAGGCCGACAGCCAGGCTCAGGACGACGACGCCGGCTACGATGGCGGCGGTGAAGTGGGGCGGCAGATCGACGTTGGTGACGGCGCCCAGCTTGCCAGGCGCATAGGCGGTGGGGGCCTTGGGCTTCTGGCCGCGCGGCGCCTGCTGGGCCGGCTTCCGCGCGCGGGGTTTCGCGGAACTAGGCGATCCTCCCCGAAGCGCCACGGCCATAAGCGTCCTCCACGATCCAACACACCAGGTCTTCAAACCCAACGCCAAGGTGCGCCGCCTGCTCGGGAACGAGGGAGGTGGGCGTCATTCCGGGTTGGGTGTTGACCTCTAAAAGGACCAGAAGGTTGTTAATGTCGTCATAACGGAAGTCGGATCGGGTAACGCCCCGGCAACCAAGCGCGGCGTGAGCGGCCTCGGCCATGCGCTTGGCCCGCTCGATCGCCTCGGCCGGCATGCGGGCCGGAACCACGTGGACCGAACCGCCCTCCCCGTACTTGGCGTCGTAGTCGTAGAAGCCGGTGCGCGGCACGATCTCGGTGACCGTCAGCGCCTTGCCGTCCATCACGGCCACGGAGAGTTCGAGCCCGGCGATATAGGGCTCGATCATCACCTCCTCGCCATAGGTCCAGGACGGCGCGATGAGTTCCTGCGGCGGGCCATTGGCGCCTTCGAACACCAGGAAGACCCCGACCGAGGAGCCCTCGGCGTTGGGCTTGACCACATAGGGCGGAGGCATGACGTGATCGCGCGCCGCCTCGTGGCGATTGAACAGACCGCCGCCGGGCACGGTGACCCCCGCCGCCGCCAGCACCGCCTTGGACTTGGCCTTGTCCATCGCCAGGGCCGAGGCGAGCACGCCGCAGTGGGTGTAGGGCAGACCTAAGGTCTCCAGCACGCCCTGGACGCAGCCGTCTTCGCCCCACTCGCCATGCAGGGCGTTGAAGACGACGTCGGGCTTGAGGGCGGTCAGCACCTGGGCGAGATCGCGCCCGGCGTCCACGCGGGTCACCTTGGCGCCGGACGCTTCCAGCGCCTTGGCGCAGGCCGCGCCGGAGACGAGCGACACCTCGCGCTCCGAAGACAGCCCGCCCAGCAGAACGGCGACGTGGTGGCCGGAGAGGCGCGTGGTCATGGTGGTGCTATCCCCGAAATCGTAAGGGCGCTTTTGGCGGAATACCCAGAAAGCGCAAGCCCTCCCCTCTACGTCATCCTGAGCCGACGCGAAGCGGCGCGTCGAAGGACGCACACGGCTGCAACATCTCTGCGTCCTTCGACACGCGCCCGAAGTGGGCGCGGCTCAGGATGACGTAGAGGGGTTGGACGCGGCTTTTCCGATCCGCTTGATCTCCCACTCCAGCTCGACACCGAACTGGGCCTTCACATCGGCGCGGACGGCCTCGCCCAGGTCTTCCAAATCGGCGGCCGTCGCCTCGCCGGTGTTGATCAGGAAGTTTGAGTGCTGCTCGGAGAACTTGGCCGCGCCGTGCAGCTTACCGCGCCAGCCGGCGGCGTCCACCAGGCGCCAGGAGGAATCCCCCGGCGGGTTCTTGAAGGTCGAGCCGCCGGTCTTTTCGCGGATCGGCTGGGAGGATTCGCGGCGGGCGGTGATCTCGGCCATGCGCGCCTCGATGGCGGCGGGCTCGTCGGCGGTTCCCTTAAATAAGGCGCCGGTGAAATAGAGCTCGCCCGAGGCCGCCGCGCGGGACTTGCGATAGACGAAATCCATCTCGGCGTTGGTGAGGGTGACGCGCTCGCCGGTGCGGGTGACGGCGTAGGCCTCGACGAGGATGTCCTTGGTCTCGGCGCCGTAGCAGCCGGCGTTCATGACGCAGGCGCCGCCGATGGTCCCTGGCACGCCGCGATAGAACTCCAGGCCAGCGATCCCGACCTTGGCAGCCTCGCGCGCCAGGATGGCGTCGAGCACGGCCGCCCCGGCGAAGATGGATTGATCGCCACGCGGTTCGACCTTGGCGAAGGCGCGGCCAAGACGGATGACCACGCCGTCCACGCCGCCGTCGCGCACCAGCAGGTTCGAGCCGACGCCGATGGGGGTGACGGGGACGGATGGGTCGAGGGCGGCGAGGAAGCCGGCCAGATCGTCCTCGTCCTCCGGCAGGAAGATGACATCTGCCGGGCCGCCGACCCGCAGCCAGGTGAAGGGGGCGAGCGGTTCGTTGCGGAGGAGCTTGCCCTTCGCAGCAGGGAGATGGTCGGTCCAGGTCATGACGCGGACAGGCCGGCGCGACCCCTCATCCTCCCATGCTGCGCATGGGCCCCTCCTTCTCCCACAAGGGGAGAAGGGATCAGCGCCTTACCTTCTCCCCTTGTGGGAGAAGGAGGGGCCCGCGTCGCGAAGCGGCGTGGGAGGATGAGGGGTCGCGCCGGCCTCACCTTTTCAAGGCTTCCAACTGCCCTGGCAGCGCATACGCCCACGCCGTGATATCCCCGGCGCCGAGGCAGAGGACGAGGTCACCGTCCTTGGCTTCCAGCGACACCATGCCCGCGAGCTCCGCCGGGGACTCCAGCGCCAGCGCATGACGGTGACCCCAACGGCGCAGGCCTTCGACCAGGCTGTCGCGGTCGTAGCCTTCGATGGGCGCCTCGCCAGCGGGGTAGACCGGCGCCACCAGCACCACGTCGGCGTCGTTGAAGGCGCCGCAGAAATCGTCGAACAGGTCGCGCAGGCGGGAATAGCGGTGCGGCTGGACCACGGCGATCACCCGGCCGCTGGACACCGCCCGCGCCGCCTTCAACACGGCGGCGATCTCCACCGGGTGGTGGCCATAGTCGTCGATCACCCGCACGCCGTTCGCCGTGCCGGTGGTGGTGAAGCGCCGGCGCACGCCGCCGAAGCTCTTCAGCCCCTTGGCGATGTCGAGGTCGCTGACGCCCAGTTCCCGCGCCACGGCGATGGCGGCCAGGGCGTTGAGGACATTGTGCTCGCCCGCCATGGGCATGTGCAGGTTCTCGATGCCCACCGAGGCGCCGCTGAGGGGCGTGACCAGCACGTCGAAGTCGGCGCCGTTCGGCCCCATCGCCATCCGCGTCGCGCGGACCTCGGCCTGGGGATTGGTCCCATAGGTGACCAGCCGGCGGTTCTGAACCCGCGAGGCCATGGCCCGCACTTCCGGATGGTCGGTGCAGACCGCCGCGAAGCCGTAGAAGGGGATGTTCTCGACGAAATCCAGGAAGGCCTTCTTCACCGCGTCGAAGTCGCCGTAGTGGTCCAGGTGTTCCGGGTCGATGTTGGTGACCACCGCGACGGTGGCGCGCAGGCGCAGGAAGGTGCCGTCGCTCTCGTCGGCCTCGACCACGATCCAGTCACCCTCGCCGACTTTGGCGTTGGTGCCGTAGGCGTCGATGATGCCGCCGTTGACCACCGTGGGATCGAGGCCCCCGGCGTCCAGCAGGCAGGCGACCATGGAGGTGGTGGTGGTCTTGCCGTGGGTGCCGCCAACGGCGACCGAGTTCTTCAGCCGCATCAGCTCGGCCAGCATCTCGGCCCGCCGAACCAGGGGCAGGCGGCGCTCACGGGCGGCGACCATCTCGACGTTGTCGGCCTTGACCGCGGTCGAATAGACGATGGCCGAGGCGCCCTCGATATGGGCGGCGTCATGGCCGATAAAGATCTTGGCGCCATGCTTGGCCAGCCGCTCCGTATTGGCGCTGGCGCGGGCGTCGGAGCCCTGCACCGTGTAACCGGAGTGCAGCATGATCTCGGCGATGCCGCTCATGCCGATGCCGCCGATGCCGATGAAGTGGACCGGGCCGATGTCGAACGGGATGGGACGTCGTTTCATGCCGGCTTGCTAGCGGATTTCCGCAGGCGGGGACAGCGGGGCGATTGCGGCAATGAGGAAGGTGACGGACAGTCCTGCTCATGACTGTGCGCGTCGCCAAAGTATCCATCCGAACCCTGCTGGTCCTGGCCGCGGCGATCGCCCTGTCCGCGACCGGCCCGGCGGCCTCGTCCGCCGGCGATCCCGCCCCCTCGCCGCCTTGCGAGAGCAAGACCTTCGAGGGCTCGGCCTTCACAGTGTGCACCTTCCGGTCCGGCGCGATGGCGCTGCGTCTGGACTGGACCGGCGCGGACGGCCAGCCGCTCGAAGGATTTGCGGCGCTGGGCCATCTGCTGGGCGCAAAGTCGCGCCAGGTGCGGTTCTCGATGAACGCGGGGATGTACGACCTGGCCAACAAGCCGGTCGGCCTGTTCGTCGAAAACGGCTCCGTCCGGGTTCCGCTGCAAACCGGTTCAGGCGCCGGCAACTTCTATCTGAAGCCGAATGGCGTCTTCTCCGTGGACCGGGATGGGAGCGTCTTCGTCGAGACCATGGAGGCCTTCGCCGCTCGCCACGCCGCGCCGATCTGGGCGACCCAGTCCGGACCGATGCTGGTTATCGGCGGCAAGCTGCATCCGACGATCCAGAACGACGGGGTCTCGCGCCTGATCCGCGACGGCGTCGGCCGGCGCGATGCGACAACGGCGGTGTTCGTGATCAGCGACACGCCGGTCTCGTTCGGACGGCTGGCGCGGTTCTTCCGTGACGACCTGGGCTGCGCCGACGCCCTGTTTCTCGACGGGACGGTCTCCAGCCTGTGGGCGCCGGCCCTGAAGCGGCGCGATCAGTTCTATCGTCTCGGTCCGATGGTGACGGTTCTGGACAAACCCTAGCGGAACCGGGAGAGGTGAGCGGCCGATGGCTGCGTCGGCGTTCGGAGCTGTGACCCCGTGAAACTGGCGCTCAACATCATCGGCGGCCTTGCCATCGTCATGGGCCTGATCTGGATCCTGCAGGGAACCAATATCGTGGCCGGCGTGCCGCTGCTGTCCAAGAGCTTCATGATGGGCAAGACGGCCTGGGTCGGCAATGGCGCGACGCTACTGGCCTTTGCGGTGGGCCTGCTGGTCTGGAACAATAGGGCTCCGAAAGCCTGAGATAGCCTGAACCCGAGGCGCTACAGATGCCGCCCTGGCTCCATCCGTTGATGCAGGATGCGCACTACATCAACGCCATTCTGCGTCCGTCGATAGAAGATGACGTGTGAGCCTCGCGAAACGCTGAAATAGCCTTTACGGAGTTCATCACGACTGCGGCCTCTTAAAGGATTGGCGGCAACCATTTCGATGGCCGCCCGGAGATCACGAGCGTAGCGGGCTGCCTGCTGTCGGCCCCATTCTTGGATCGAGTAGGCTGCAATGTCATCGAGGTCGCGGCGCGCCTTTGGTGTGATCGTATAGCTGGCCATCAGCGAGCCAGATCGCCAGCCTCTATGTTGGCGATATACTCATCGAAATCGAAAGGCGATGAAGGACCGCTTTCCTCTCCTTCAATCAGTGCCGCCCGCAGTGCGCTGAGTTTGGTTTCATGTTCCTCGAGCAATCGGAGACCGGCGCGAACCACATCGCTAGCCGAGCCGTATCGTCCGTCGGCGATCTGATCGTCAATGAAGGCGACAAAGTGATCGCCTAGGCTGATCGAGGTGTTCTTGCCGGGCATTGCGTTCTCTCCAGCGAAGAGGTTACCAATAATTGGTAGATTGACAACAACCTACCGCCCGTCGAACCGCCGCGACAGCACCAGCACGTCTTCCTGCCTATAATCGATCGCTTTGTAGAAGCTGATCACCGCCGCGTTGTCGCCGCGCACCATCAGCTGCAGCTTGGGCATGCCGCGCGCGACGACCCACGCCTCGGCGGCGCGCATCATCGCCTCGCCGAACCGGCGGCCGCGATGCTCGGGCAGGACGCCGAGGTAGTAGACCCAGCCGCGATGGCCGTCCGCGCCGACCATGGCGGTGGCGACCAGGCCGCCGTCCAGCCGGCCCGCCAGTATGGTGGAGGTCGCGCCGGCCATGGCCAGCCGCGCGTCGGCGTGCGGGTCGTTCCAGGGGCGGGTCAGGCCTATCGTGCGCCAGAGCTCGACGGCCGCTTCGATCTCGTCCTCGTGGAGATCGCCGATCTCAAGCTCAGCCACGCGCGGTGGCCTCGACCAAATCGGCCAGCCGGTCGGCGGCGTCGATGCGGGCGACGGATTTGGCCGCGGCGGCCATCTTCGACAGCCGCGCCGGATCGGCCACCAGGGTCTGGATCAGGCCCGCCAGGCTTTCGACCGTGAGCACGTCTTCCCGCAGCATCTCCGCCGCGCCAACCTCCACCAACAGGCGGGCGTTCTCGCCCTGGTCGTCGTCGAGGGCGACCTTGAGCGGGATCAGGATCGAGGGCCGGCCCACCGCCGCGATCTCGCAGACGGTGGAGGAGCCGCTGCGGCCGATCATCAGGTGGGTCCCGGCCAGCCGACTGGCCATGTCGCGGAAGAAGGGCGCGATCTCGGCCTTGACCATGGCTTCCTGATAGACGGCGCGGGCGACATCGGCCGACTCCGGCCGGGTCTGTTGCTGCACCGACAGGCGGGCGCGCAGGGCCTCGGGCAGGCTGGCGATGGCGCGGGGGGTAGTCTCGGACAGCAGGCGTGCGCCCTGGCTGCCGCCGGTGATCAGGATGCGTATCTCACCGGTGGGCGGCGTGTAGGGTTGATCGGCGATGGCGCGGATTTCCGGGCGCACGGGACTGCCGACCACATGGGCGCGGGCGGCGACTTTGGGACTGGCCTTCTTCAGGGTCGGGAAGGCGCAGGCCACCTCGGTGACCATGGGCGCCAGCATACGGTTGGCCCGGCCCATCACCGCGTTCTGCTCGTGGATCATGGTCCGCCGGCCGGTCGCCAGCGCGGCCAGCAAGGCCGGCGCGGACGGATAGCCGCCGAAGCCGACGACGATGTCGGGATCGAGCCGGCGAAAGGCGCTCATCGCCTGGCCGACGCCCTGCCCGATCGCCAGCGCCGCCTTTGCGAGGCCGACCGGATCGCCGGGCTTGTAGGTGGCCGCCGACAGAGGAATGCGCTCCTCGGCCGGAAACGAGCCGGCATAGCCCGCGCCACGCTCATCGGTGGCCAGCACAATTCGCCAGCCGCGCGCGGCCAGGGTTTCCGACAGGGCCTGGGCGGGAAAAAGGTGGCCGCCAGTGCCGCCAGCCGCGACGACCGCTAAGGGCGTCCCCTTGATCACGCGTAAGCGCCAGCGGCGCCTTCGACGGCGTTGTAGGCGCCCGGCCGCTTGCGAGTCAGGGCCAGGGCCATGCCCAGGGTCAATCCCATCGCCAGCATCGATGAGCCTCCATAGGAGATGAAGGGCAGCGTCATGCCCTTGGTGGGGATCATCTTCAGGTTCACCGCCACATTGATGAAGGCCTGCTGACCCACCAGCACGAACAGGGCCGCCGACGACACCTGCTCGAACGGGTCGGACAGTTTCATCGACCTGTAGAGGCCCCGTATGACGATAAAGCCCAGCAGGCTGATCAGCAGCAGCGAGAACAGCAGGCCGTATTCCTCCGCCGCGCCGGAGTAGGCGAAGTCGGTTTGCACATCCGGGATCTGCCGCTTGAGGATACCCTCGCCCGGGCCGCGCCCGAACAGGCCCCCGGCGGCGATGGCGGCTTGCGCCTTGTCGATCTGGCCGGTGTCGGCGGTCTCCGGCGACAGGAACTTGTGCACCCGCTCGGCCACATGGCCGAAGACGAAATAGAGCGACATCAGCCCCGCCGCCGCCGTCGCGCCCAGGCCGACGATCCAGGCCACCGGCACCCCGGCCATAAAGAAGGCCGCGCCGAAGGCGATGGTGATCAACACCGTCTGCCCCACGTCCGGCTGCAGCAGCAAAAGCACCACCGCCAGCCCGTAGAGCACGAAGGCGATGGAGACGCCCGGCACCCCCTCGCCCTTCTGCGCCTCGGCGAACATCCAGGAAGCGATGATCATCAGCGCCGGCTTCATGAACTCCGACGGCTGCAATGAAAATCCGGCGAACTGGACCCAGCGGGTCGCGCCCTTGGCGTGGTGGCCCAAGAGCGGCAGGGCGATCATGATCAGGATCGCGACCAGATAGATGGCCACCGCCGCCCGCTTGATCCCGCGCGGCGACAGCATCGAGACCGTCAGCACGATCACCGCGCCAATCGCGCCGAACAGGCATTGGCGGATGGCGAAATGGAAGGCGTCGGGCAGGTTCATCCTCGCCGCCGCCGCCGGGCTGTTGCCGAAGGACAGCATGACGCCCAGCAGCATCAGGATCGCGGTGGCCGCCAACAGCGGGTGATCGACCGTCCACCACCAGACCCCGAGCTTGGACCGGTCGGTGCGGGAGAAGGCGTAGCTCTGTGGCTTCATGCAGTGGCGCCCCTTATGGACGTGTCTCTTGCCGACGTGTCTCTGGCCGGTTCACGCATCACGTCGAGAACAGCGGCGCGGAAGGCGTCGCCACGGACCTCGAAATCCGGAAACTGGTCGAATGAGGCGCAGGCCGGCGACAGCAGCACGATGGCCGGATCGCCCGCCGCGCGGGCGTCGGCATAGGCGGCGGCGACGGCGGCCTCGATGGTGTGGCTGATGTTGTAGATGGCCTTGCCCTTCAGCGTGCGGGCGAAGGCCTCGGCCGCCTCGCCGACCAGATAGGCCTGGGCGATGCGTGGAAAGAGGTCGGTCAGGTCGTCGATCCCGCCGGCCTTGGCCCGGCCGCCGGCGATCCAATAGAAGCGCGGATAAGAGCTCATCGCCTGCCGCGCCGCGTCGGCGTTGGTGGCCTTGGAATCGTTGACGAAGCGGACCCCGTCGAACACCGCGATGGTCTCCATCCGGTGCGCGAGGCCCGGGAAGGTCGACAGGCCGGTGGAGGCGTCTTCCATCGACACCCCCAGCGCCCGCACGGCGGCATAGGCGGCGGCGGCGTTCTGGGCGTTGTGACGACCGGGCAGCGACGGCACCCGCTCCAGGTCGCAGACCTCCATCACCCGGTCGCCGGTGGCGTCATAGAGCAGGCCTTGCAGCGCATAGATCCCGCGCCCGATAGCGCCCTTCACGGAAATGGGCCGGATGGTGCGCCGGTTGGCGGCGGTGATCTCGGTGCAGATCTGCTGGCCATAGGCGTCATCGACCCCGATCACGGCGGTGTCGCCCTTGCCCTGGTTCAGCAGCACCCGACGCTTGGCCTTCACATAGCCGTCCATGCCGCCGTGGCGGTCGAGATGGTCGGGCGTAATGTTGAGCAGGATGGCGACATCCGGCTTCAGGCTGGAGGTCAGGTCGAGCTGATAGGACGACACCTCCAGCACATAGATGGCCCCGCCGTGCATGTCGTCGAGGCCGAGGACGCCCACCCCGATATTGCCGCCGATCCGGGCGTCGCGGCCGGCGGCGGTGAGGATGTGGCCGATCAGAGCCGTGGTGGTGGATTTGCCGTTGGTGCCGGTGATGGCGATTACCTTCGGCCGCTTGTGCTCCGGCGCGGCGTTGACGGTGCGGGCGAACAGCTCGATGTCGCCGATCACCTCGACGCCAGCTTCATGGGCCAGCTTCACGGTCCAGTGCGGCTCGGGATGGGTCAGCGGCACGCCGGGCGCCAGCACCAGGGCGGCGAACCGCGACCAGTCGGCGATGCGCAAATCCTCGATCGGGAAGTGCTCGGCGATGGCGGCTTCGCGCGAGGCGGGGTTTTCGTCCCAGAGCGCGAGCTCGGCGCCGCCGGCTTTCAGGGCGCGCGCGGCGGTCAGGCCGCTACGGCCAAGGCCGAATACGGCGACCTTCTTGCCCTCGAAACCGCGAACCGGGATCACGTCCTTCTTGCCTTTCCTACCTGAGTTTCAGTGTCGCGAGGCCAAGGCCGGCCAGGACCAGGGCGACGATCCAGAAGCGGATCACGACGGTGGATTCCGGCCAGCCCAGCTTTTCGAAATGGTGGTGGATCGGGGCCATCAGGAAGACCCGCTTGCCGGTCCGCTTGAACCAGGCGACCTGGATGATCACCGACAGGGCCTCGGCCACGAACAGGCCGCCGACGATGGCCAGCACGATCTCGTGCTTGCAGGCCACGGCCACCGTGCCGATGGCGCCGCCAAGCGCCAGCGATCCCGTATCGCCCATGAATATCTTGGCCGGCGGGGCATTGTACCAAAGGAAGCCCAGCCCCGAGCCGACGATAGCCGAGCAGAAGACCGCGAGCTCGCCGACCCCCGGCGCGAAATGCTCCTGCAGATATTCGGCGAACACCCGGTTGCCGATCAGATAGGTCAGCATGCCGAAGGTGGCTGCGGCGATCATCACCGGCACGATGGCCAGGCCGTCGAGCCCGTCGGTGAAGTTCACCGCATTGGCGGCGCCGACCACGACGACGCCGGCGAAGACCAGATAGAACCAGCTGAGGTCGAACACCGCGTCCTTGAACACCGGGAAGGTCAAGGCCGTTGCCAGGTGGGGGGTGTTGGGCGACTTCTGCGCCAGCATCACCATGGCGAAGACCGCCAGGGCGGCGATCAGGAACTCGATCCCCAGCCTCACCCGGGCCGAGACGCCGTCGGTGCTCTGTTTGGTGACTTTGGCGTAGTCGTCCATGAAGCCCAACAAGCCATAGCTGGCCGTGACCAGCATGGCCGTCCAGACATAGACGTTGGTCAGGTCGCCCCAGACCAGGGTGCCGCCCAGCAGGCCGGCCAGGATCATCACCCCGCCCATGGTCGGCGTTCCGGCCTTCTCGGTAATGTGGCGCGCGATGCCGTCGGTGCGGATCGGCTGGCCCTTGCCCTGCCTGGCCTGCAGCCAGCGGATGGTGCGTGAGCCCATCAGGAAGACGATGACCATGGCCGTCACCACCGACATGCCAGACCGGAAGGTAAGGTATTTCAGCAGGTTGAGCACCGGAACATAATGATGTCCCTCGGCCAGATGCAGATAGAGCAGGTACAGCATCAGCTCAAATCCCCAGCGCCCACAGCCATACCGGTAAGCGCCTTGGCCAGGGCGCTTGCGTTCGAACCTTTGGAGCCTTTGACCAGCACCACATCCCCGGGCCTGATCGCGTGGATCAGGCGCGGCTCCAGTCCCGCCGCATCGTCCGCGTAGCCGCCCCGGCGAGTCGGAGGAAGGGCTTCCCACAGCGATCGCATCAAGGGCCCGGCGCAGAAGACCAGATCGACTTTCGCCTCGGCGACCGGCTCGGCCAGGGCCGCGTGCAGGCCAGGGCTCATCTCGCCCAGTTCCAGCATGTCGGTGAGGGCGACGATCCGCCGCCCGCTCGCCGGCCGCGCGCCCAGGGTCTTGAGCGCCGCGGTGGTGGACAGGGAGTTGGCGTTGAAGCTGTCGTCGATCAGGGTGAAGGCGCCGCCGGCGATGGGGACGCTGGTTTCCGTCCCGCGCCCTTCCAGCGGCGCGAACGCAGCGAGGGCGTCCAGGCCCACATCCAGGTCCACGTCGAGCGCTTCCAGCATCAGCAACACCGCCAGGCTGTTCAACCCCCATTGGACGCCGGTTTGGCGCAATGGAAAGTTAAGACGTTGGCCATGCAGGTCGGCGGTGATGCGCAGGCCGTCGGCCTCGGCGGCGATGTCGATCAGGCGGGCGTCGCAAGCCGGGTCCGAACCGAACGCCCAGACCTTGCAGCCCGCCTGAGCAGCCTCATCCTTCAGCAGGTCGAACCATTTGTTGTCGGCGTTGAGGATGGCGACGCCGCCGGGCGCCATGCCGGCGAAGATCTCCGCCTTGGCCCGCGCCACGCCGATCTCGCCGTCGGGGAAGTTCTCCACATGCACCGGGCCAACCGTGGTGATGACCGACGCATGCGGCTGGACCATGCGGGACAGGGGGACGATCTCATCGGCGTGGTTCATGCCGATCTCGAAGATCGCCCGCTCTGTCTCGCGCGGCATCCGCGCCAGGGTGAGCGGCACGCCGATGTGGTTGTTGTAGGATTTGACCGAAGTGTGTGACGGGCCTGTGAGCGCCAGCGCCGCCGCTATGGCCTGGGTGACACTGGTCTTGCCGACGGAGCCCGTGACAGCCCCACGCCGCGCCTTGGTCGCCCGATCCCGCGCAGCGATGCCGAGGGCTTCCAGCGCCGCCAGGGTGTCGCCGACCATGATCCGGTTCCCCGGACCCGGCCGGCTGGCCAGGGCCGCGACCGCGCCGCTGGCCAGGGCCTGGCCGATGAACTCATGGCCGTCGCGCACGCCGGCCAGCGGCACAAACAGGTCGCGGGGCTCGATGCTGCGGGTGTCGATAGAGACGCCATCGGCGGCGAAGGCGGCGCCGGCGAGCGTCCCACCGGTCGCGGCCACGATCTCTGCTGACGTCCAGAGCGGCTCAGGCATGGACCGCCTCCAGGCCAAGCGCCGAGCGGGTCTGCGCGACATCGTCGAACGGCAGCACCTTGTCGCCCACCGTCTGGCCCTGTTCGTGACCCTTGCCGGCGACGACCAGGATGTCGCCCTGGCCCAGCATGGCGCCGGCGGCCTTGATGGCCTCGGCCCGGTCGCCGATCTCCTTGGCCCCCGGCGCGGAGGCGATGATCGCGGCGCGGATGGCGGCGGGTGTCTCCGAGCGCGGGTTGTCGTCGGTGACGATGACCACGTCCGCGAGGCGCGAGGCGATGTCGCCCATGATCGGCCGCTTGCCGCGATCGCGATCACCGCCGGCGCCGAACACCACGATCAGCCGGCCGCTCACATGCGGGCGCAGGGCGCTGAGTACGGTCTCGAGACCATCCGGGGTGTGGGCGTAATCGACGTAGGCCTCGCCGCCACGCGGGCCCGCGCCGACCCGCTGCAGCCGTCCCGGCGCGCCCTCGATATGCTCCAGCGCCGCCAACACCGCCTCGACCGCCTCGCCGGCGGCGATGCAGAGACCGGCGGCGATAAGGGCGTTGCTGGCCTGGAAGGCGCCGACCAGGGGCAGCTTCACATCGAAGGTGCGGCCATCGGCAATGATGGACAGCTGTTGTCCGTCCGCCAGCGGCGTCCGCGACGCCAGCTTCAGCGCCTGCCCGCGCTCGCCCACCGACAGCAGCGGATGGCCGGCGAAGGTCGCCGTGGCGGCGAAGGCGGGAAAGGCGTCGCTGTCGGCGTTGAGCACCGCCGGCGCGCCCCGTGGCAGCAGGGTCTCGAACAGCCGCAGCTTGGCGGCACGGTAGGCGCCCATGGTGGCGTGGTAGTCCAGGTGGTCCTGGGTGAGGTTGAGGAAGCCTGCCGCCGTCAGCCGCACCCCATCGATGCGCCGCTGGTCGATGCCATGCGAGGAGGCCTCCAGCGCCAGGTGGGTGACGCCACGCTCGGCGAGTTGGGCCAGCAGCTTGGCGACATCGCCCGCGTCCGGCGTGGTCAGCCCCGGCGGCGTGATCTGCTCATCGCCTGCGCGCACGCCCAGGGTGCCCATGCTGGCGGCGCGATGGCCGAGCCGGGTGAATATCTGCCGGCAGAAGGTCGCCACCGAGGTCTTGCCGTTGGTGCCGGTGACGGCGACGCACACTGCAGGCTGCTTGCCCCAGAAGGCCGCCGCCGCCAGCGCGTAGGTGCGGCGGGGATCATGGGATTCGATGACTGGAACGCTGAGGCCTTCGATCGGCCCACTGGCGAGCACGGCGACGGCGCCGGACTTTACCGCGCCCTCGGCGAAGCCCTTGCCATCCACCTTGGCCCCTGGCAGCGCCGCGAACAGGAAACCAGGCCGCACCTGGCGGCTGTCGGAGGTGACGCCGGCGATCTCCGGGTCACTCGACGAGTCGGGCGCCAGATCGGTCTCAAGCAGGGCCGAGAGGCGCATGGCTCAATGCTCCTCCCCGTTCAACTCGGCCGGGGTCAGCGCTGGCTTGGATGCGGCGAGCAGGGCGATGGGCGCGCGCTGGACGCCGAGGTAGGGGGCGATCCGCTCCACCACCTTGCCCACCGCCGGCGCGGCGACCATGGCGCCGGTGGCCCAGCCGCCGGTCTGGGCGTTGCCTTGCGGATCGTCGAGCATGATCAGCACGAAATAGCGGTCGCTTCCGGCAGGCCCGTCGGTGGGGAAGACGCCGGCGAAGGAAGAGACCTTTTTCTTGGGGTCGTATCCGTGCGCCGCCGGCCTCTGCGCCGTGCCCGTCTTGCCGCCCAGCCGATAGCCGGGCGCCTGCTGGTCGGCGGACCGGCCGGTGCCCTGGACCGCATTAAGCCGCATCAGGTCCAGCATCTGCCGCGAGGTCGCCTCGGCGATCACCCGCTCGCCATGCGGCGGCTGGTCGATCTTGCGGATGGTGAGCGGGACATATTCGCCGCCGTTCAGGATGGCGCCCATGCCGGTGGCGAGGGCGAGGGGGCTGACCGCAATGGCCTGGCCGAAGGACATCGACGCGATCGTGGAGTCTGTCCGATCCCTGGGTATGATCGGGCGGGCGGATTCCGGCAGTTCGCTCGGCGCGGCGTTGTAGAGGCCAAAGGCGCGGAAATAGCGATCCATCCGATCCTTGCCGGCCAGGATCCCCAGCCGCGCCGCGCCGATATTGGAGGAATGGGTGAACACCTCCCACACCGGCAGGAAGGCGTTGTCCTTGTCGAAGTCGTGGACCGCGCTCCTGCGTCCAGCCAGCACCAGCGGCGTGCGGGCGTCCAGCTTGGTGTCCAGGGTCACGACGTGGGAATCCAGCCCCATGGCGACCGTGAACACCTTGAACACCGAGCCCGGCTCGTAGCGCGCGGCGGCGACACGGTTCAGCGTCGTGTCGGGGGTCGAGGCGTTCAGGTTGTTGGGGTCGAAGTCGGGGTAGCTGGCCATGCCGAGGATTTCCCCGGTGCGGACGTTGGTGACGATGCCGACCCCGCCCACCGCCTTGAAGGTGGTGGCCGCCTTGGCCAGCTCGTCCTGCAGCGCCGCCTGGACCCGCAGGTCGATGGCCAGCGGCACCGGCTTGCCGTCGCTGTTCTGATGGATCGGCCCTTCCAGCGCCCGCTCGGCGCCGGCGAGACCGACCCCGCCCTTATCGACGTAGCCGATCAGGTGGGAGGCGGTTGAGCCCAGGGGATAGACGCGGTGGGATTCGGTTTCGAAGCTGACGCCCGGCAAGCCCAGATCGTCGATACGCTCCCTCTCGGCCGGGGTCAGGCCGCCGAGCAGGTACTGGCGCTTGTCCGCCTTCAGCGCCGCTTCCAGCCGCATGGCCGACAGCTGCGGCAGGGCGGCGGCCAGATCGCGGCGAACCTCGTCGGCGTTCCAGTTGTCGCGCGGGTCGTAGTAGAGGCCGTAGTGCGGCAGATCGATCGCCAGGATCTGGCCGTTGCGGTCCACCAGATCGGCGCGCTGGTCGGGCAGATCACCGGCGGCGCCGGCCGCGCCCGCCTTCGAAAACAGCGCCGCGCGGGTCGCCATCGCGCCCAGGATCACAAAGCCGGCCAGGAAGACCAGCAGGATGAAGAACATTCGCAGGCGGGTGGAATCCTCGGCCTTGTCGGCCGCCTTGGCCCGCTCGAAGGCATGTTCGATCCGCCACAACCGGTCCGTCAGCCAGCGGAAGGGCTGCGGCGAGCGGTATGCGGCGAGATCGGCCGGGCGCATCAGCGCACAACCTGGCTCGGCGAGGTGGCGACGAGCGCCACGGCTGTGGGCGCGGCAAGCGCCGGCGCGGTCGGGACGGGCTGCGCGCTCGGCGCCTTGGACGGAGCGACATGGGCCACATCCGCCAGGGCCTCAGTGGGAATCTCGTGCTTGGGGGCGATCGGCTGCAGGTGCAGCACCTGGTCGGACAGGTCGGCCAGCCGCTTGGGCTGCTCCTCGCTGGCCACCTCGGCCTGAAGCAGGCGAATCTGGCTGTGCTCCTGGTCGATCTGCAGCTGAACGTGGTCGATGTCGGCCGCCGTGCCGCCAGCGCCGGTCTTGGCCAGATAGACCACCAGGATCAGGCCGCAGAGCAGAACCCCGCCGGCCAGATCGATGACGCGGACGCCCCTGACCCGAAGATCGAGAAAACCAAACGGGTTCATGCCGCGGCCCTCCAGACTGGCGCTTCGGTGCGGATGCCGGCCCGCAGCTTGGCCGATCGCGCGCGCGGGTTGGCGGCCATCTCCGCCTCGCTGGGCGTCCGCGCGCCGTTGAACACCAGATCGAAGGTCGGCGCTGGCCCAGCTTCCGTTGGCGGCCTGTGCCGCGAGCCGGAACCGCCCTTCCCCGCCCGCTCGGTGAAAAAGGCTTTGACGATCCGGTCTTCCAGCGAATGGAAGGTCACCACCGCCAGCCGCCCGCCAGCGCTGAGCACCTGTTCGGCGGCGTCGAGGCCTTCCTCCAACTCGGTCAGTTCGGCGTTGACCGCGATCCGCAGCGCCTGGAACGACCGGGTCGCCGGGTGGGTCTTGGCGCCGCGCCGGCCGCCCAACGCCCGCTCGATGGTCTCGGCCAGGTCGAGGGTGCGGGTGAAGGGTTGCTCGGCCCGGCGGCGAACCAGGGCGGACGCGATCCGCCGCGACTGCCGCTCCTCGCCATAGACAAACAAGATGCGAGCCAGCTCCGCCTGTTCCGTCTCGTTGACCAGGTCGGCCGCGCTGGGGCCTGCCTGCGCCATGCGCATGTCCAAGGGTCCGTCGCGCATGAAGGAAAAGCCGCGGTCGGCCTCGTCCAGCTGCATCGAAGACACCCCCAGGTCGAAGGCCACGCCATCGCACGACCGGCCCAGGTGTTCGGTCATGGTCGAGAATCGATCCTCGACCAAGCTGAGCCGCTCGCCGGCGGCCAGGTCGGAGACGAAAAGCCGCGCCAAGGGGTCGCGGTCGAAGGCGATCACCTCCGCGCCGCCGGCCAGGAAGGCGCGGCTGTAGCCGCCGGCGCCGAAGGTTGCATCGACGATCAGCTTGCCGGGCGCGGGGCGCAGAACCTCGACCACCTCGTCGAGCAGGACAGAGGTGTGGGGCGCGCTGCTCATCCGGCCGCCCCTAGCTTGGCGGCGCGTTGCTGCGCCCTCAAGGCCGCGAGGCCTTCACGGGCGAACTGTCTGTGATCGGTGCGCTGCGCCTGGAAGGCGTCGCGGGACCAGACCTGGAACCGGTCGCCAAGCCCGACCACCGTCACCCAGTCGGTCAGCCCGAACTGGTCGCAGAGGTTTTCCGGCAGGGTGATGCGGCCGGCGGTGTCGAAACTGAGCTGGGCCATTCCGCCCCGCAGGGTGAATTCCAGCGCGTAGCGCAGCGGGTCGCCCGGATCGAGTTCGGTGATCAGCGCTTCGTTGCGGTCGAACAGGGCCTTGCCGCCGCCCTCAAGGCAGTCGGCCTCCACCGAGGGGAAGCAGAAGACGCCGTCGAAGGGACCGGAGACCACCGCGCGGAATTCCGCCGGCACCACGATCCGCCGCTTCGCGTCCAATTGTTTCTCGAAGGTCGAGAAAAACACTGGCCCCATCCGTCCCCGGCTTCAAGCGCAGCCCAGCAGCGCCTCCATCACCACGTCCCCCGACGTGGCTAAGCCATAGCGATTGGGTTAACACGGGACTAATTGGGACACAATGACACTTAATGCCTCAGTTGAGGGAAAAACCAAGATATCGCGGAGGTTTATGGTTAACGTGACGCCCATTGCGAGAACATACAAAGAACTCGAGCGCCGTGTTGCTACACGGCGCCCTTGAGGCTCTGTTGAGATGTGAAAACCAGACGGCCTGTAAGCCGGGTTCTGTCCGCCCCACGCAAGCGTAAGGCGTGACGGTCATTCCTCTGGACCGGCCATTGCTGGACGGTTCTCGCGACCTACCCGGACGACTCGGGCCGGCGAGCCCTACCGTGACCCCGAGAGGCCCAGCGCGTCGTCCCTATTCGGTCTTGCTCCAGGCGGGGCTTGCCATGCCGTCCCTGTCACCAGGTCCGCGGTGGGCTCTTACCCCACCCTTTCACCCTTCCCCGCCGAAGCTCCGAGAAGCCGAGACAGGAGGTTTGCTTTCTGTGGCGCTATCCCTGGGGTCGCCCCCGGCGGGCGTTACCCGCCGCCTTTTCGCCGTGGAGCCCGGACTTTCCTCGACCCCGCAAGCGAGACCGCGACCGCCCGGCCGTCTGGTTCGCGAAAGTCCTGGGCGCGAAGGGCGCTCGGGTCAAGTCCGGTGGATGCCCCTTTTTGAGGCGCTCACCCCAGCTTGGCGTAGAGGTAGGTGTCCTGAAATGCATCGCGCCAGAAGCCGTGGTCGCGCAGGAGCCCCTCCCGCTCGAAGCCGTGCCGCTCCAGCAGCCGCCAAGAGCGTTCGTTCTCCGGCATGACCAAGGCTTCGATCCGGCGCAGGCCGATCCGATCGAACCCGAAGCCCAGCATGGCCGGCAGCACCTCGTCCATCACCCGCTGGCCCCACCAGGCGCGGACCAGATCGTAGCCGATCTCGCCGCGGCAGGCGTAGGTCCAGGTCAGGCTGTTGAAGCCGCAGGAACCGACATGGGCGTCACTGGCCTTCTCGCGGATCGCCCAGCGCACGCCGCGCCCCTCCGCGCGGGCAGCGGTGATGCGCAGGATCATCGCCGACGCCTGATCCTGGTCGATCAGCGGCTCGATATTGGTCAGCCTGACCACCTCGGGGTCGGACAACTCGTCGAAGAAGGCGGCGGTGTCATCCGATCCCAGCGGCCGCAGTTCGAACCGTTCTGTGCGCAGAACCACATCGCCGGCCAGGACCGAGGCGAACGGGCTGTCGCTCACCCGGTCGTCAGCCGCAGCAGGTGGACCAGCCGCGCCCGGCTCTCGCCGTCGGCGATACCATCGACCCGTTCCGGCCGCCAATGGCGCTGAAAGGCGGTGACAATGGTCTCGGTGTCGTCGTCGTAGGCGCCGGAGGGCGCGCAGTCGTAGCCCAGCCGGGTCAGGCCGGCCTGCATGGCGAAGACGCCCGTGCCCTGGTCACCCTTGGCCAACGGCGCGCCGGGCGAGGCCGGCGGATCGACCCACAGGCCGTGTCCGGCCTTGGCCAGCCGTTCCCAGGGAAATAGCTCCCCCGGATCCTGCTTGCGCGCCGGGGCGATGTCGGAGTGGCCAATGATGCGGTCGTTGGACACCATCCAGCGCCCACGGATGTCGGCCAGCAGCGCCAGCACGCTGTCGATCTGCACGTCGGGAAACGGCCGGTAGCCCCACTCGTGACCCGGATTGACGATCTCGATCCCAATGGAGACGCCGTTCAGCCCGGTCTCGCCCTTCCAGAATGAGAGGCCGGCATGCCAGGCGCGGCGGGTTTCCGGCACGAGCGAGAAAATCCGCCCGTCCTCCTCGACCATATAGTGGGACGAGACCTTGGCTTCGGGGTCGCGCAGCCGGGCCAGCGCCGCCTCGCCGGTCTGCATGCCGGTGTAGTGCAGCACGATCATGTCGGGCGGCACCGTACGGGCGTCGAAGTTCGGCGACGGCGCGTCGATGAGGTTCATAACTCGAGACTTAGGGCAGGTCGGCCTCGCCGCCAAGCTGGCGACGTGGTGCGATCAGCGGCCGTTCTCGTCCCAGCCGTAGGCGACCCAGGACCGGCCGCCGACATTGCGGGCTTCGATGATCGAGGGGTCCTTGGCGTGGACCGTGCGCCGGGCGCGCAGGGCGAGGCCCGCCAGCCAGAGGGTGGCCGCGCCCATAACCGCGATCACGGCCAGGGTGGCGGCGAAGAAGATGGCCAGCACGGCGCCGACCGCCACAGCGGCCGTCGTCGCCAGCGCGCCGGCCAACCAGGCGAGCCCACGGAAGGCGCCGCCCAGCGTACCGCCGGAATGCGAGCCGCCGCCAAAACCGCCCGAAACACTGATGGACTCCGGCATAGAGACCCTTCCAAGCCCTTGTGGCCCGACCAAGCCCCTAATCTCCGCGCGAACCGCCGAGCCGTCAACCGGGGCGCGGCAAACGATCACGTTATCGAGACGATGCGCAGGTTTCGTGGGCATGGCGCCCAGCGAACCCATTGGCCGCCGACAAACAAGGCAGATTGTCCTGCTAATCCGTCACCACCCATCGCTAGCTATCGCCTCATTGTGGAAGCTTCCTGTTCGTAGGAAGCTTTCAGCTCAATTTACTGCAGGGCGGACGCTCAAAGATGATAACGGCAGTCGTTCTTGGCCTTGCGCTCATATCGTCGGACGGTGGCTCGACTCGGCCTCAACTGCTTGAGGCCAATGCAGCTTGTCGCTTGATCAAGAGAAGCAGAATTCCAGGAGACAAAGCCTATTCCATTTCAGGCGCCTACCATCGCGGGAGTCACTGGACCTCGCTGGAAGTCTCGGGATGCGATGAAGCCGTGGCGGCGGCAGTCGTACCCGGCAGCGCAGCCGACGCCAAGATTTTCGCTTACCACGATGCTTTCAACGGAAAGTGTGGCAGCCAGTTGATAGGGGATCTTGTCTCCGGTGAATTCAGTGGCAAATTCATCAGGAGGAGGGTGAAGCTGCCAATGGTGGAGTCGCCTCCCGTGATGACGACCATTTTCCTCATCAGCGACATCGAGTCCGACGAGTTGACCCCGGCATCGATCACCTGCGGAAAATAAGCGCTCGCTCACCAACCGAAGCAGACATCCACAACCTCCGCCTTCTGAGCTGAGGAGCGTCTGCAGACAGCTATATCGCCCCCGCCAGCGCCCTGCGCTCACGGGTCACGGCATCGAAGGCCGCATTGAGCGCCTGGGCCTTGGCCAGGGCGACATCGACATATTCCGCCGGCAGGCCGCGCGCGATCACCCGGTCGGGGTGAGTCTCCGACAGGGCCGCGCGCCAGGCGCGGTGCACCACCTCGTCGCTGGCGTCGGCGGGTACTTCCAGCACGGCGTAGGGATCGTCCGCCGCCTGGCCGAGATAGGTGGCCTTGATGCGGCGGAAGGTGAGCGGCGACAGCTCGAACAGGTCGGAGACGCGCTGGAGGTAGTCCAGCTCGCTGGCCGTCACCACGCCGTCGGCGCCGGCGATGTGGAACAGGCCGTCCAGCACGTCCTCAAGCAGTTTGGGGCAACCGCGATAGCGGAAGGCCAGGCGCTTGGCGTAGGCTTCGAACCCGTGCGTCGTCTGCCGCGCCAAGTCATAAAGCCGGCGCACATTCTGTTCGGAGCGGGCGTCGGGATGAAAGACCTCGGCGAAGGCGTCGTATTCGCTATGGTCCGCGCGGCCGTCCGCCTTGGCCAGTTTTGCGCCAAGCGCGGTTACGGCGGTCGAGAAGGCCGGATCCTCGCCCGGCAGGCCGGGGGGGCAATCCGGGCACTCGGCAGCATCCACGGCGCGCGCCGCGAGACTTGCTATGTTGCGCCAGAAGGTCATTGGAATGGCCAAGTTTAGAATCAAAACCCTCTGATGGCAACGCGCTACACAAACCCATTACGCAACCAATGGACGTTCTGGATCGACTGCGGCGGCACCTTTACCGACGTGATCGGCCGCGATGGCGCCGGCGAGACCGTCACCCTGAAGCTGCTGTCCACATCGGACGCCTATGAGGACGCCGCCGTCGAAGGCATGCGGCGCCTGTTGAAGGTTCCGCCGGGCGATGCGTTCCCGGCCGAACGGGTCGCCGCGATCAAGATGGGCACGACCGTCGCCACCAACGCCCTGCTGGAACGCAAGGGCGCTAAGACGCTGTTCGTGGCCACCGAGGGATTCGGCGACGCTCTGGTGCTCGGCGACCAGTCGCGGCCGGACCTGTTCGCCCTGGACATCGTCAAGCCCGAGCCCCTGTACGGCCGCGCGATCGAGGCGACCGAGCGACTGGATGCCAACGGCGAGGTGCTGACGCCGCTGGACTGCGAGGCGCTGGCGCACTGGCTACGGATTGCCATCGAGGATGGCTTCACCGCCGTCGCCATCGCCTTCCTGCATGCCGACCTGAACCCGGCGCACGAACTGGAAGCCGGCCGGATCGCAGCCGAGGCCGGTTTCGGCTTCGTCGCCCTGTCGCATCAGGTCTCTCCCCTGCCCCGCTACGTCCCCCGCGCCGAGACCACCGTCGCCGACGCCTATCTGACGCCGGTGCTGCAGGCCTATGTGCAGCGGGTGGCGCGGGCGGTGAACGGCGCGCCGCTCTACTTTATGACCTCGGCCGGCGGCCTCGTGCGCGCCGAGGCCTTTCGCGGGCGGGACGCGGTGACCTCTGGTCCGGCGGGCGGGGTGGTTGGCGTCGGCCAGACCGCGCGGGCCGCGGGCTCTGAAGCCGTACTCGGCTTCGACATGGGCGGCACCTCCACCGACGTCTGCCGCTACGCCGGCGCGCTGGAGCGGCGCGACGCGGCCAAGGTGGCGGGGGTCAAGCTGCGCAGCCCCATGCTGGACGTCGAGACGGTGGCCGCCGGCGGCGGCTCGATCCTCAGCTTCGACGGCCTGCGCGCGCGGGTTGGTCCCGGCAGCGCCGGCGCGGATCCGGGGCCTGCCGCCTACGGCCGTGGCGGCCCGGCGACCATCACCGACGCCAACCTGGTGTTGGGACGCATCGATCCCTCAGCCTTCCCGCGCCTGTTCGGCCCAGAGCATAACCGTCCGCTGGATGCGGACGCGGCCCGCGCCCGGCTCGGGGCGTTGGCCGAGGCCATGGGCGCTCCAAGCACCGAGGAAGCAGCCGAGGGCTTTGTCCGCGTGGCGGTCGAACAGACGGCCCAGGCGGTGCGCCGCATCTCCACCGAGCGCGGCTTCGACCCGCGCGATCATGACCTCGTGGCTTTCGGGGGCGCGGCGGGCCAGGTGGCCTGCGCGGTCGCCGAGGCTCTTGGCGTCCGCCAGGTGCTGAGCCCCCGCTACGCCAGCCTGCTCTCCGCCTGGGGCATAGGCCAGGCCGAGGTGACCAGCCTGCGCCAGCAAGGATTGGACATGGGCCTGGACGCGGCGGGCTGGAAACGGGCCGAAGCCATTACGGCCCGGCTGACCCAGGAAGCCGCCGCCGATCTCGCTGCTCAGGGCGAGAACCTGCACCGTGCGATCACCCGCCTGCGCCTGCGCTACGACGGCGCCGACGCGGCCTTGCCGGTCGCCCTGACCACGCTCGCCGAAGCCAAGGCGACCTTCGAGGCGGATCACCGCCGCCTGTTCGGCTTCGTCGAGCCAGAGTTGGACATCATCATCGGCAGCGTCGAGGTTGAGGCGCGCGCCAAGCCCTTTTCAGCGCTCATCCCCGCGAAGGCGGGGACCCAGGGTTACCAGACTCGATCCCTCCACGGCGCTTCTGTTGTTGCGGCGGATCGGACGGCGCCCGGTCTCCTGGGTCCCGGCCTTCGCGGGGATGAGCGGAAGATAATGATGACTTTCGGGGGTGAAGGCCTCGAAGCCCCCGTCATCGCCGCCGATACCCTAACCTCGCCTATCGATGGTCCGACCCTGATCGTGCGCGGCGACACGCAGGTCGCCGTCGCCCCTGGCTGGCGGGCGACCTCGGAGGCAGATGGCCTGATCCGCCTGGTCCAGATCGCCGAGGCGGCCTCGGCTCACGCCACCGCCACCGACAAGCCCGACCCGGTCACGCTGGAACTGTTCAACCGCCGCTTCATGGGCGTGGCGGAAGCCATGGGCGCGGCGCTGGAGCGGACGGCGCATTCGGTCAACATCAAGGAGCGGCTGGACTTCTCCTGCGCCTTGTTTGACGTCGAGGGTGGTCTGGTCGCAAACGCCCCGCACATGCCGGTCCACCTGGGCTCCATGGGCGCCAGCGTGCTGGCGGTGCGCGACCGCCATCCGGTGCTCCACCCCGGCGAGGCCTTCGCCCTCAACAATCCCTATGCCGGCGGCACCCATCTGCCGGACATCACCGTGGTCATGCCGGTGTTCGTCGGCGCTAGCACCGCCCCCGACTTTTATGTCGCCGCGCGGGGTCACCATGCCGATGTCGGCGGCGTCCAGCCTGGCTCCATGCCGCCCTTCTCCAAGACCATCGACGAGGAAGGCGTCATGCTCGACGCCCTGCCGATCATGAAGGGCGGCCGGTTCCTGGAAGCCGAGGCCTTGGCGGCCCTCGCAACTGGCCGATGGCCCGCACGCAACCCCTCGCAGAACCTCGCCGACCTGAAGGCCCAGATCGCCGCCTGCCAGACCGGCGCGGCCGCTGTCGCGTCGATGATCCAGTCTCACGGCTCTGAGGTGGTGCATAGCTACATGGGCTTCGTGCAGGACAATGCCGAGGCCAGCGTCCGCCGCGCCATCGGCAAGCTGAAGGACGGGCAAGCCCGCGTGCCCATGGATGGCGGCGGAGAAATCGTGGTGAAGACCACAGTCGATGCCGCCAAGGGCGAAGCGGTGCTCGACTTCACCGGCACAAGCCCCGTCCTGCCCTCCAATTTCAACGGCCCGTCCGCCATCGTCGATGCCGCCGCCCTCTATGTCTTCCGCACCCTGGTGGACGACGAGATTCCGCTGAACGTCGGCTGCCTCAAGCCGCTGAAGATCATTGTGCCCCCCGGCTCGATGCTGTCGCCGGCGCCGCCTGCGGCCGTGGTCGCCGGCAATGTCGAGACCAGCCAGCATGTGGTCGACGCCCTCTATGCCGCGCTCGGCGTCATGGCCAATTCGCAGGGCTCGATGAACAACTTCACCTTCGGCGATGACCGGCGGCAGTATTACGAGACCATCTGCGGCGGCGCGGGCGCGAGCGCGCGGGCGGCCGGCGCGAGCGGCGTCCACACCCACATGACCAACTCCCGCCTCACCGACCCAGAGATTCTCGAGCGTCGCTTCCCGGTGCGGGTGGAACAGTTCGCCCTGCGCAAGGGCTCCGGCGGCGAAGGCGAGCACGCCGGCGGCGACGGCGTCATCCGCCGCATCCGCTTCCTGACCAGGATGGAGGCCGCCCTGCTCTCGACACGGCGAGACAACGCGCCGCAGGGGCTGGCCGGCGGCAAGGCGGCAACCGCCGGGCGACAAGGCTTGATCGGCGCCGACGGCGGGGTAAAGGAACTCTCAGGCTGCTTTTCCATTACTGTGCAGCTTGGCGACGCCATCGAGATCGAGACCCCCGGGGGCGGCGGTTTCGGCGATGGCGACGTCTGGCGTTGACGAGGAAATCCTAGATGGCGTTTGCCGCCCTGCTTGCTCTGACCCTGTTCGCCCAAGGCCCGGCCGAGGCTGCCCCGCCGGCGCCCGCGACCATCGCGATCCAGGATCAGGGGCCGGATGAAATCCCGCCAGGCGCGCCCACCGACGACTATGGCTTCGTGGCCTGGTGCTATGGCGCGCTCGACGAGTCGCTCACCGTCTACCAGGTCGTGCTGCCGGACCTGAAGGACATCGACGCCAAGTTCGGCTCGCCGGTGAAGGAGGCCACCCCCTACGCCGAAGACATCGTCGATGAACACAAGGCGCTGAAGCGGTTCGCCGCCGCCATGGAGGCGGCCGAGCGGGCCAGCCCGCAACCGATCGCCGACCATGGGGTCGCCGCCATCACCCTCGGCCGCTCCATCTGGGATCCCGCCAAGGCCCAGCCCCGCCGCCAGCTCGCCCATGCCTGGCTGATGTGGGGCCTGCCCAATCGCTGCGAGTCCACCGCCAAGACGCTGAAGACCCGCGCGACGCTGCTGGGCCAGGCCCTGGCCGTCGGCGCGCCGACGGTCGATGAGCCGGAACATCGCGAGCCGGCCCCGCAGACCGCGCCGGAACCCGCCGCCGCGCCTGCGCCCGCCGCGCCCTCGATCGACACCTTGCTGGACTCCGGGGCCGCGCCGCCAAAAGACAAGCCGGCCGAGGACAAGCCCGCGCCCGCTGGCCCGACCAACTAGGAATCACCAAGGCGGTTCGCCGCAACCCGTTTGCGGGATCAAATATAGATCGTGATTTCAAGGTGTTACGACCTGTTTTCGCACCCTTGACGCCTCGCGGCGGCGTCTATAGGTTCCGCCGCGATCAAACGAGGCCGCCAGCGTCCACGCCGGGGTCGCCGAGACTTGTCAGCCGCCATGCCACAGCCGGACAACACGCCCGATGAGGCGCTCCGGCGTCTCGACAAGGACTTGGAGGCTTTCGACGCCAAACGTAAGGCGCAGACGTCGCCCTTGGGCGACGGCAGGGCGGCTAGCGATGGCTATCGTCTAGTGGCCGGTTTGATCGGCGGATTGCTCGGCGGACTCGGCCTCGGCTGGACTGTCGATCATTTCGCCCACACCAGCCCCTGGGGTCTGATCTGCGGTTTGCTGATCGGTCTGGGGGCTTCGACATATTCGGCTGTTCACAGCGCCAGTCAGATGAGTGCGCGGGCGGTCGAGAAACACGGGATCGCTCCGGCGGTTCCGGATGATGGAGACGAGTAAGGCCTATGGCGATCCAGCCGATGGAACAGTTCATGATCCACAGGATCATGAAGGTAGGGCCGATCCACGTGCCCGGAATCGGCGAACTCGACCTGTCGATCACCAATTCAGTCGCCTTCATGCTGTTCGCCTCGGCGCTCATCACCATCTTCTTCCTGGTCGCCTCCAAGCGCGAAGTCGTGCCGGGCCGCCTGCAGGCGCTCGCCGAAACCGTCTATGATCTCGTCGATAAGGGCCTGACCGGCCCCATGATCGGCGATCGCGGCCGCCCCTTCCTGCCCTTCATCTTCACCCTGTTCTCGCTGATCGCGGTGATGGACATCGTCGGCCTGTTCCCAGGCGCCTTCACCGTCACCGCTCAGCTGTCCGTGACCATTACGCTGGCGGTCATGACCTTCCTGACCGTGATCGTGATCGGCTTCATGCGGAACGGCCTCGGCTTCTTCAAACTGTTCGCCCCGAGCGGCGTGGGCGCCATGGTCTTCATCCTGGCCCCGATCGAGTTCATCTCCTTCCTGGTTCGCCCCGTCACCCTGGCCATGCGACTGTTCGGCAATATGATCGGCGGCCACGTGGTCATGTACATGTTCGCCAGCTTCGTGATCGGCCTGGGCGCCTTCGCCCTGCACGGCGGACTGGCCAGCCTCGGCTTCCTCGGCTCGGCCATGTCGCTCTTCATGGTCGTCGCGCTGTTCGCGCTCGAGTTCATCGTCGCCTTCCTGCAGGCCTTCGTCTTCGCGGCGCTGGCCTGCACCTACCTTTCAGACGTCGTGAACCTCGACCACGGCCACTGATCCCTCAACTTCCCAAACCCTCTTCTACCTAAAAGGACTTCTCCAAATGGACGATCACGCAGCAAAGCTTATCGGCGCGGGCCTGGCCATGACCGGCCTGATCGGCGCGGGCGCCGGCCTCGGCATCCTGTTCGGCAACTACCTGCAAGCCGCCATGCGTAACCCGGCCGCCGCCGCCGCCGAACGCCCGATGCTGTTCCTCGGCTTCGCCGTGACGGAAGCCATGGGCATCTTCGCCCTCGTGATGGCCTTCATCATCCTGTACGCCGCGTAAGAACACCCGATGTCGGCCTTCCTTCTGACAGCCGCGGCGGCCGCCGCCGCGGAACCGGCGGCCAGCGGTCTGCCCCAATTCGACCTGGCCCGTTGGCCGGGCCAGATGGTGTGGATGCTGATCATCTTCGGCGTCATGCTCTTCTTGTTCGCCAAGGTGTTCGTCCCCAGCGTCGGCGGCACGATCGCGGACCGCGAGGACCGCATCGCCGGCGATATTGGCGACGCCCGCAAGCTGAAGGCCCAGGCCGACCAGCAGGCCGCCACGGCGGCCGCTGAAATGACCAGCGCTCGGGCTTCGGCTCACAAGCTGGCCATCGACGCCAAGGCCAAGGCCGCGGCGGATACGGCGGCTCAAGAAGCGGTCGAGGAAGCCCGGCTCAACGAGACCCTGGCCAAGGCCGAGGCGCGTATCGGCGCCTCCCGCGACCAGGCAATGAGTCATGTCCGCGATATCGCCAGTGAAACGGCGCAAGCCATCGTCGCTCACCTGACCGGTCAGTCGGCGAGCGCGGAAGAAGTGAAGTCGGCCCTCGCGGGTCGGGCCTAGGAGACGGCGGTGGAACAGTACTTTCTGAAGGCCATTCAGAACGCCGAAGTCTGGGTCGCCATCGGCCTGCTGATCTTCGTCGTCATCCTGATCGCGGCCAAGGTTCCGGCCATGGCCATGGGCGCTCTGGATGCGCGCGGGATCAAGATCAAGGCCGAGCTCGACGAGGCCGTCCGCCTGCGCGAAGAAGCCAGCGCCCTGCTGGGCCAGATCAAGGCGCAGCGGCTTGAGACCGAGAAGCTGGCGGCCGAGATCCTGGCCTCCGCCCACAGCGAAGCCGACCGCCTGCGGGCCGAGGCCAAGACCAAGCTGGCCGAGTCCATCAAGCGCCGCCAGGAGCTGGCCGAGCGCAAGATCGCCATCGCCGAAGCCCAGGCCGAAGCCGACGTAAAGGCCGCCGCCGCCGACCTCGCCGCCCAGATCGCCGAACAGGTGCTGGCCACGCGGGTCAAGGGCCTGAAGAGCGACCCGCTGATCGACGCCGCCGTGGGCCAGATGGCCGGCCGGTTCTCGTAGGGCGCTCGCGCCCTACCCCGTTTATCTGATCGTTTTTACCCCGCTCATCCCGGCGAATGCCGGGACCCAGATCATATGGCTGGGTCGAGCGGAGTTTTCAGATTCATGGCCAGACCAAAGGTCAGCGCCTTACGATCTGGGTCCCGGCATTCGCCGGGATGAGCGGATTATTTTCCGCCCTTCAAATTCGAACCTGGAAGCTTACCGCTTCGCCCGGAAATACCGGCGCCGCCAATGCCCGGCTCGCCGCCAGCGATGCGGCAGCATCATCTTTTCGATCCGCAGCAGTTGCTGCCAGGCCACCGGGAAGACTTCCGGCTCGCGGCGGATCAGCCGGCGGACGGGGAAGATGAAGCGCGGGTGGCGGTGTTGCAACTGGACGAACTGCCGCCGCGCCCGCGGCGAATGCTTCAGCACCAGGATCAGACCCACCACCAGCAGCGGCAGGCCCAGGTGCCCGGGCAGCAGGGCCAGCACGAAACCGCCCAGCACCAGAACCGCGCCGAAACCGACAATGGCCAGCCGCACGCCCTCGTGCACGATGCGCCGCACGAACGCCATCGCACCCGCCATCGGCGCGGTCAGCAAGGGTTCAGGGCGGAACGACACAGCTTCGGTCATAGCTCGATGTGATGGCGATGCTGAGGCCTGAAGAAACGCGGGACTCAGTCGATCGGTTGGATGGGCCTCATATGCGTACGAGGAGCACCTTAGCCAAGGTCCGGTTGCCGGGCCGCTAACCTTGATGGTGTAAATAGGATGAACTGTTGCTTATCCGCCTCATGGTCGCGGTCTGTTCGCAACGGCAGATTGCCGCAGGCCACGCGGCCCGAGCCTCAAACGAGAACAAATCCTTAAGTCGTCCTGGCTAGGCTGATCCAGGAAAAGCCCCCGGATCTCTGGGGAGGAAGGCCAGCCGATGCCAATCGCCTCCAATTACCGCCGTCCCACGCACGAGCATTTCGAACCCGGCGACGACCTCGATCCCCAGGCCCAGCGCCGCCTGCGCGGCCACCTCGAGCAGATCGACTACACCGCCTACGCGGCCAACAAGGAAGTCGTCGCCGCCATGCTTGGCGCGACCGACGCGGCGAAGTTCCAGAAGCTCGGCGTCGCCACGGCCCAAGCCCGGGCCCGTTGGGTCTCCGCCGCCCTCCAGGCCACCGACGCCGGCCAGCCGCCCGGCCACGAGCAGGTCGAACGCATCGCCCGCCTGCGCATGGCCTATGAGGAACTGACCGAGGTCTACGACGCCATGCGCCGCATGGTGGAACGCGGCTACCTGGCCTTCTCGGCGCCTTAAAATTCCGCTCATCCCGGCGAATGCCGGGACCCAGATCATATGGCTGGGTCGAGCGGGATTAGTTCAAGTCAACGATTGGCGGCGAGCGCTCTACGATCTGGGTCCCGGCATTCGCCGGGATGAGCGGTTTAAGCAGGCTTGATTCTGAACAATCCTACTCCCGCTCAGACCGCCTCCGCCGTCCACTTCAGTTTCGGCTTCCGCGCCGCCAGGGTCTCATCCAGGCGGCGAAGCGGGGCCTGCACCGGCGCGGCCTTGAAGCGGTCGGCGTTGTTACCCTTGGCCTGGCCAGCTAGCGCCGCCAGGACGTCGCAGAACCGGTCAAGCTCGGCCTTGGATTCCGTCTCCGTCGGCTCGATCAGCATGGCCCCGTGCACCACCAGCGGGAAGTACATGGTCATCGGGTGGAAGCCCTCGTCGATCATCGCCTTGGCGAAATCGAGGGTGGTCACCCCCGTCCCCTCCAACCAGGCATCGTCGAACAGGGCCTCGTGCATGCACGGCCCTTCGAACGCTGCTGTCATGACGCCGCCCAGCCGGGCCTTGATGTAGTTGGCGTTCAGCACCGCATCCTCGGCCACTTGCCGCAGGCCGTCGGCGCCGTGGCTCATCATGTAGCTGAGCGCGCGGACATACATGCCCATCTGGCCGTGGAAGGCCGAAAGCCGGCCGAAAGCCTGCGTGCCCTCGGCATGCTCGACAAACGCCAGGCCGCCCTCGCCGTGGACGATCCAGGGCGCCGGCGCGAAGGGCGCCAGGGCCTCGCTCAGCACCACCGGGCCCGCACCCGGTCCGCCGCCGCCATGGGGGGTGGAGAAGGTCTTGTGCAGGTTGATGTGCATGGCGTCCACGCCCAGGTCCGCCGGCCGCACCCGGCCGACGATGGCGTTGAAGTTGGCCCCATCGCAATAGAAGTAGGCGCCCGCCGCGTGGGTCAGCCGGGCGATCTCGACGATGTCACGCTCGAACAGGCCGCAGGTGTTGGGGTTGGTGACCATGATGGCCGCCACGTCCGGTCCCAGCTTGGCCTCCAGGTCGGCCAGATCGACCCGGCCATCGGCGGTCTGAGCGATCTCTTCCACCGCATAGCCCACGAAGGCCGCCGTGGCGGGGTTGGTGCCATGGGCGGAGGTCGGGACAAGGACCCGCTTGCGCGCGTCCCCACGGGCCTCGTGGGCCGCACGGATGGCCAGCAGGCCGCAGAGCTCGCCATGGGCGCCGGCCTTGGGCGTCAGGGCCACGGCGGGCATGCCGGTGAGCGTCTTCAGCCAGTGGGCCAGGCTGTCCATCAGCGCCAGCGCCCCCTGCACGGTCGAGACCGGCTGCAGCGGGTGGATGTCGCCGAACCCGGCCAGCCGGGCCATCTTCTCGTTCAGGCGCGGGTTGTGCTTCATCGTGCACGAGCCGAGCGGATAGAGGGCTAGGTCGATGGCGTGGTTCTTCTGGCTCAGGCGCACATAGTGACGCAGCGTCTCGGGCTCCGACAGGCCGGCCAGGCCTATCGGCGCGGTGCGGACCAGGTCGCCGAGATCGCTCCCGTCTTCCGCCGCCTCGGGCAGATCGACGCCGGTCTTATCCCAGCCGCCCAGCTCGAACAGCAGCGGCTCGTCCTGCAACAGGCCGCGCCCGCCCAGCATGGCCAGGGTGTCATTGGCGGGAGTTTCGGTGGTGGCCTCAGGCCGGGTGGGTCGGCCAACGTTCAGCATGCTCATCAGAGGGCTCCCTTCAGGGCGCTGGCCAAGGCCTCGATATCGGCGTCGGTTGTGGTTTCGGTGGCGGCGATCAGCAGCACGTCGTCCATGCCGGCGTGCGGCGCCAGGCGCGAGTAGGGCACGCCGGCGATCACCCCCTGCCCGGCCAGGGTCTCGACTATCCCGGCGGCGGGTTTGGAGAGGCGGACGGCGAACTCGTTGAAGAAGCGCGGGGTCAGCACCTCGACCCCCGCAACGGCGCCCACGGCCTTGGCCGTCTTGCGCGCATTGGCGTGGTTGATCTTCGCCAGTTGGCGCAGGCCCGTTTCACCCAGCAAGGTCATGTGGATGGTAAAGGCCAGGGCGCAGAGCCCTGAATTAGTGCAGATATTCGAGGTCGCCTTGTCGCGTCTGATGTGCTGCTCGCGGGTGGACAGGGTGAGCACGAAGCCGCGCCGGCCCTCCGCATCCAGGGTCTCGCCGCAGAGCCGGCCAGGCATCTGGCGGACGAACTTCTCCTTGGCCGCGAACAGGCCGACATACGGCCCGCCGAAGTTCAGCCCGTTGCCGATCGACTGGCCCTCGGCCGCGACGATGTCGGCGCCCATCTCGCCGGGCGACTTGAGCAGGCCGAAGCTTACGGCCTCCGTGGTCACTACCACCAGCAGCGCGCCGGCCGCGTGGGCCGCCTCGGCGATGGCGGTCACGTCCGTGGCCGTGCCGAACACATTGGGGGTCTGCACCACCACGCAGGCGGTCTCGGCGTCGATGGCGCCGGTGACCGCCGCCTCGCCGTCGATGGCCGCCGCCTGGCTGATCACCTCGACGCCGGCCACATGGGCCAGGGTGCGGATGGTCTCGGCATAGTGGGGATGCAGGCCGCCGGACAGGATCACCTTGGAGCGCCGGGTGACGCGGCAGGCCATCATCACCGCTTCTGAGGCGCCGGTGGATCCGTCGTACATGGAGGCGTTGGCCACATCCATGCCGGTCAGGGCCGCGACCTGGGTCTGGAACTCGAACAGATACTGCAGCGTGCCCTGAGCGATCTCGGGCTGATAGGGCGTGTAAGACGTGAGAAATTCCGACCGCTGGATAATGTGGTCCACGCTGGCCGGCACATGGTGCCTGTAGGCGCCCGCGCCGCAGAAGAATGGCCCTTGCCCCGCCGCCCGGTTACGCGCGGCCATGGCTGAGAGCGCCCGCTCCACCTCCAACTCCCCAAGATGATTGGGCAGATCGACCAGACCCGAGCGGCGAGCCGAGCCCGGCACATCGACATAGAGATCGTCGATCGAGCCAGCGCCGATCACGGCCAGCATGTCGGTGCGGTCAGTAGGCGTAAGCGGCAGATAGCGCATCAGTTCACATCATCCTGTCATCCCGGGCCGGGATGGCTGCATCAAAGGGTGGCGAGGAAGGCTTCGTATGCGTCGCGGTCCATCAGCCCATCGACCTCGGCCGGGTTGGACAGCTTGACCTTGGCGAACCAGCCGTCGCCTTCCGGCGATTGATTGACGGTCTCGGGCGTATCGCCCAGGACGCCGTTGGCTTCCACCACCTCGCCGGACACCGGCGCATAGACGTCGGAGGCGGCCTTGACGCTCTCGACCACAGCCAGGTCCTCTCCGGTCTTGATCGTCTTGCCGACCGCCGGGGTCTCCACGAACACCACGTCGCCCAGCTGGTCGGCTGCATAGGCGGTGATGCCGATGGTGGCGACGTCGCCGTGCACCTCGACCCATTCATGATCCTTGGTGAAACGCATTTTCGAGTCCTTCTTCAGGGCTTGCGGACATAGCGGTGGGGGACGAAGGGCATGGCGACCACCTCGGCGGCCTGGGGCTTGCCGCGGACGATGACCTTCAGGGCCGTGCCAACAGCGGCGACGGCGGGATTGACGAAGCCCATGGCGATGGGCGCGCTGAGCGAGGGCGCGAAGCCGCCGCTGGTGACCTTGCCGACCACGGCGCCAGAGGCGTCAGCGATCTCGGCGCCTTCACGGGCCGGAGCGCCTTCGAGCACCCGCAGGCCGACGCGCACGCGAGCCAGATCGCCCTCCTTCTCGCGCCGCACCCGCTCGGCGCCGGGGAAGTCGCCCGCCTTCAGCCGGCGCTTGGAGACCGCGAAATCCAGCGCCGCCTCGATGGGAGAGACGGTTTCGTCGGCGTCGTGGCCATAGAGCGGCAGACCGGCCTCCAGCCGTAGCGAGTCCCGCGCGCCGAGGCCGATGGGCCGGACGCGCTCGTCCTCCAGCAGCTTCATCCAGAACACCTGGGCGTAGGCGGGCTTGATCAGGATCTCGAAGCCGTCTTCGCCGGTGTAGCCGGATCGGGCGATCACCACCTGGTCGCCGGCATAGTCCACCCGGCGGAAGTTCATGAAGCTCAGCTCGGCGGCTTCCGGGATCAGGGCGGTCAGCACGGAGGCCGCTTCCGGTCCCTGCAGGGCGATCAGCGCTCGATCGTCGGCGCGGGTCAGCTTGGCCTTGCCGTTGGCGGCGGCTTCAAACAGGGCGAAGTCCCCGTCCTTGGTCGCCGCGTTGACGACGATGTAGAGCATGCCCTGGCGGTCCGGCGCGGCGGGGCGGCCGATCATCAGGTCGTCGATCAGCCCACCGTCCTTGTTCAGCAAAAGCGTGTAGCGCAGCTGGCCGGGCTTCAGCCCCTTGATGTCGCCGCAGACCAGGGTCTCGGCGATGGCGGCGATGGCGGCGTGATCGGCTTCCCCGTCGCCAGTGAGCTCGGCCAGGGTCAGAAAGGACGGACCCATGTGCGAGACGTCGAAGGCGCCCGCATGCTCGCGGGTCCACAGATGTTCCTTCATCACCCCGTCGCGGTACTGCACGGGCAGCTCATAGCCGGCGAAGGGCACCATCCGGCCGCCGGCGGCGACGTGGGCGTCGTAAAGCGGTGTGTGGCTCAGCGATTCGGCAGATTCGGACAACAGACGGACTCCGGCGGGCGAAGAGACGGCGACGCCGTCCCTTGTCTCGCCCCCGCTGTCCTTAAGGCCTGAGAGATTTCAGGATTTCGGCCCTGGCGGGCCGCCATCCCTTGCTCCTTCGGCGAGCCGCGTCCTGATGGAGCGACTGCTTTCCAGCGTCCAGTGGCTCGCGCGGTCCTTTTGCCTGAGCGTTTCCGGGGCGGTTGCGCCTTCGGCGCCGGAGGCAAAGCCCCGGCCTCTCCCGCGAGAGTTGGCGCGACCGTGGTTGAGCCCGCTCGCGGAGTCAAGCGGCGCTAGGCCGGGCTTGCGGCTCACTCGGTATTTTGATCGCGCGCAGCTGACGCCGCCATCAAGATGCATTCAATAATGCCATCAAACTCGCTCCGGCCGATAGGATCGAGCCCTTCGTAGGATTTGCAGTTTTCCGGCCACCAGCCGTAAAGCAAGCCAAAGGCGAACAGTGTCGATCCGGCAGCAAAAACCTCTTCGTCTGATGGGCGATCAGCCATTCGTCACGTCCCGCTTCTTGTAAGGTCTACGCCCAGATCGCATCACACGGCCTGGACGGGGGCGTTATTTCCACTCCGTCGCGGCCAGGAAGGCGATCAGGTCGTCTTTCCAGACCGCCGCCTGAGTATGGGTCCCATGCCCTCGCGTGGCGTCGGAGATGGGCACCAGGATGAACTTGGCGTGCGGCATCAGCCCGACCATCTTCTGGGCGATGCCCAGCTCCGGCGGATTGATGAAGTCGTCCGCCGAATTGATCCAAAGCACCGGCGCGGTGATCGATCCCAGCTTGGCGGACGGGTCGTAGTTCCGGCTGGCGTTGACGTAATAGATGAAGTCGTTGGCGTCCGTGGACGCCACCGCCCGCGCCAAAGCCGCATCGACCCGCTGCTCGGCCAACTCCCGCGTCGGAAACAGCTTCTGCATCTGCAAGGGCGCAGAGCCCATGATGAAGATCATCGCGTCGGCGGTCCAAAGCCCCTGCGCCGGTTGGGCCTTGTATTCCCCGCCCATCCAGGCCGGGTCATGCTCGATCGCCTCGATCGACATGTAGCGCATCATCCGGTTGCGGCCGGCCAGTGGCACGGGCAGGCAGGCGAAGGGCGCCAGCGCATCCATGAAGCCCGGATAAGTCTCGCCCCAGACGAAGCTCTGCATGCAGCCCATCGAGGTGCCGAGGATCAGCCGCAGGTGGTCCACATGCAGCCCGTCCAGCAGCATCCGGTGCTGGCTGGCGACCATGTCGTCGTAGTCATAGGCGGGAAAGTGCATGTGCAGCCCGTCCGAGGGCTTGCTGGACTGGCCGTGCCCGATGTCGTCGGGAAGGATTAGATAATATTTGCCGATATCGAGCGGCTGCCCCGGCCCGAACAGCACCCCGGAGAACACCGGGTTCAACAGCGAATGGGCGTCGCCGCCGGTGCCGTGCAACAGCAGCACCGCATTGTCGACATGGCCCTGGGTGTCGCGATGCGGCGAGCCGAGCGTGATGTAGTGCAGGTGCAGTTTCGGCAGCGTCCCGCCATCCTTGAAGTGGAAGTCGGCGATGTCGTAGGCGCCGTCGTGGATTGGCAAAGGCGGTGTCGCGGCGGGCGTCTGGGCGCCTGCTATCTGCGCGGCGACAGCGACGACCAGGCCCGCAACGGCGGCGGCGATGGTTCTGAGCATGGGGCTACCGGTTTCCAAACGGATAGAGGGTGATCAAGGTGATCCTTGAATTTACCGGGAAGCGGCGAAGGATGAAGCCCGTCCCTTTCGCCTTGCCCGACTGGATGCCGGCCACGGCCGCGCCGACATCGCGCAGGTCACTCATGGCCAAATAGGGCGCCTGGGCCGGCACGTCGTTGCGGCAGCAGTGAGCGCCGTAGATGATCGTATCGGCCGGCAGGTCCGCGAGCAGCCGCTTCGTGGTCGCCGCATAGGCGGACAGGCTGGAGTCCGGCATGAAGGCATAGAGGCTGGTCGTATAGATCAGGTCGCCCGTGTAGAGCCGCTTGGCCGCCGGCTCGTAGAGCGAGATCGACGTCGCCGTGTGTCCAGGCGTCCACAAGAGTTGCACCCGCCGCCCGCCCAGATCGATGAAGCCGTCGGGCTTGACCCACTCCGACACGGTGATCACCGGCGGGTCGTGTGCGCCGGATGTGCCCAGGTACTGGTAGCGCGTGAAGTGGAACTTGCCGTCCTTCACCCCTGCCCGCGTCTCCGGCAAATCGACCAGGGCGATGTCGGTGAAATGCCTCAAGCCGTTGGTGTGGTCGTAATGCAGGTGGGTGGGGATGACCGTCACCGGCAGCTTGGTCAGGGTCGCCAGCACCGGACGGATGTCCCGCTTGGTGGTCCCGGCGTCGATCAGCAGGGCGCGGGTCTGGCCGATCAACAGGTATTCGTAATTGTCGGGATCGTTCTGCGGCTCGCCCAGGGCATATGTGTCCGGCGCGATCTGCTGCACCCGCCAATAGCCGCCGACCACCGTCCCAAGGGCAGGACCGGGCTTGGGCGATCCGTCGATCAGCGCCGGCGGTTTTACAGGCAGACCAAGCACGGCCAGTAGCGGGGCGGCTTCGGAGTAGACGAGGGGCGCGAAGGCCAGGGCAAGGGCAGTCAGAACGAGCAGCGTCGCCAGGGGCGCGCCGCCAAGCCGCCACCCTCTCATCCGCCCTCGCCCGGTTCCAATCGCCATGAAGTCGCCATACCATTCTCGCCCCTCAATCTCAGGCCTCGATGGGCGGCAGTCGTTTCAGCCAGTCATGAATCGATCGGCCCCATCGTCCGTCGATAGGCAGCTCCTTCCAAACCTTCTGGTCTTTGGCTGCGGTCAACAGTCGCAGATATTCGGGGTCTCGGTCGAGCCAATAAAGAAAGGCGTACGCATCGACGGCGACGATGGGCGGCACATTCTCCCGCACGTCATCGAGCAGACCGAGTTCATTCTTGATGCGCTGACGTTCATCTGAGCTGAAGCTGTGGTGTCGCCACCGCTTCGCATAGTTCGGGCTGAGCATGAACAGGTCCATCAACCCCGCATTGACCGCGAGTTGAAGACGGCTCGCCGGCGCAATCTCTACGTCCGAGCTGTCGGCCAAGGACCAAGCGCGTCGAATCTCGCGAATGGCGTTCTGACACTGCGTGAACGCCAACGCGTGGTCGAAGCGCTCGTGCCTGAGCTCGTCCTCGGTCATCACGGCACCCCACATGAGATAGAAGGCCCGCGACGCCACCAGTTCCACCAGAGACCGGAACCGGCGGCGCGGTTGCTTGGCTCCATGAAAACTGAGCAGCCGTTTGGTGGTTCGCTCGATAGCCAGCAGATGCGGCTGCCAAGCATCCGGCAGGTCCTGTTCTCTTGGGCGCTCCATAGTCGGCTCAGAGGATGGCTGAGTTTCAGCAACCAGGAACCGGCGAGCGATGACCGATAGATATTCATACTCGCCGCGCACGATCTCGCGTTCCTCGCCACCGAGCCCAAGCGCGGCGGCCTCTTCATCCGACAAATTGCCAAGCGCATTGAGCGCATCACTTGCGAACCGTTCCGCGTGAGCCCAGAGCTGAGCACGAAGCGTGAGCGCGGCGGCGACCGCGAACACCAAATCCGTCCTGCGTCGAAGCGCGTCGTTCTTCATCGGATTCAGCAGATCCGCCGCGCGTTCGTCACCGTTCTCGCACTCCGATAGAACCTCGGCGAACGCCCGGACCTCACCGCCCGGAAGCGGGAGCCTCAGCTGAATTCGGAGCGGCGCGCGAGGCTCGGTGTTGATGGATCGGCTGGCCTGTAGCCGAGATTGAACGATATCGATGGCGAACGAAATGTCGCTATCCAAGCCGTCGCGGGCGATTTTGGCGAGCAGGCCGGCGATATATTCGCTGAAGACAGCGCTCCAGTCGCCATCCTGCGCGCGCTCGGCGATAACGGCGAATACACCCTGTCGCCGGGTCCAGCGGGTTTCGAGCGCTGGGTAGCTGATACCGATAGCCGCTCGTTCCGCAGCCTGCCAACTCTGCTTAAGCTGCTCGAACGATTTTTCCCTCAGGCTCCACCAGCCATCGTCGAGATGATGGGTGAAGAACTGGGTTATGGGATGGTTTTCGGGGTGCGGATTGTTGATCAGGAACTCGGCGAAATATTCTCGCCTCGGATCGAGTTGGCCCGCGACGCCCTTGTCAGCCAGTTCTATTCCTAAATTGAATGTAAGCATCGGCGCGTCCAACGCGCTCCTTAAGGTCTCGAATATGGGCTTCGCCCCGTTCCCTTCGGCGATCTCGTTGGGAGCGTCATGGGGATTGAGCAAGGGGCTGTACTGATTGATCCTGCGGAGCAGGAATGCTTCTCCCGCGTCCCGCCCGGAGTGCCATCTCCGATAGGCGTTGAACAATCGGGAGTCGCCGGTCACCAGGACGATCCGTTCGGTCCGCTTCAGCTTCCATTGCGCGACCCAATGGACATAGCCGACCGTCCGCGCGTCGGAATCGATCCCTATTTCGCCGCGGTCAGTGATCTTTTCGTCGCCAAACACCCTGACCCACAGGGCGATCCACTCCCGAAGCAGCTGCTCTTCGTGCTCATTTTCAGGCCAGAAGGCCGCCGACAGCGGCTTAATGTGGGGCAGGATGTCCTCATAGACACGCCCTATCTGTTGAAGCGGCTCGAGGCTCAGGTCATTGGCAAGCAATGGAGCCCGTTCACGCGCAAGCACAAACCGCCGGACAGCGGCTTCGGCCTGTTGCTCATATTCACGCGGAATGGTGTCTGCGAATATTCGCGCATCCTCTCGCAAATCTTTGTTTCGAATACTTCTGATGATCTCGTCGATCGAAAGCTGATCGATCTGCTCGCGCCTCTGCGCGCCCGCTTCAGCCTCGCGCTGAATTTGCTCGGTAGACGATTGATTTTGGTCAGCGTGGCGGAGCGTCGTGCGCATCTCGCGCAGTCGTCTGATGAGCTGATAATAATGCCATTCGCTTACGAGAATTTGACCATCGGGACCGAACCCCGGCAAGCTCCCGGAAAACAGGTATTCTCCGGCGATTAGCGCAGCCTGCGCCGTATAGTCCCTGGACCTTGGGCCACGTTCCCAGCCTCGACCATAAAAGTTTGAGCAAAAACTCAAATTGTCTTTGGGATTTACGAATAACTCAAAGACATTTTCGTCGAACACATAATATATTCGATCGGAATGTGGCTCTTTGGGTCTTGAAAACTCCGTGTCAAGTCCGCTCCGGCCGATATCTCCCAAAGTGTCGAGCAGAAGTCCGAACTTCTTGAGCACCCCTCTCTTTAGATCACCGCCGTTCGGATCAGCCATTTACGCCTCGCGGCCATGCGCCGGGACTGCGCTCTAGCTTCAGCTTGCTTTCGACGGACGTTTCGGCGAAGCGGGCGTTCACCACCGATTCCACCCGATTTGCGATCAAATCCGATCGGACCTCGGCGTTAAAAAGGCGAACCATCTCTTCGCTTATTTCGACCGCCGTTTTCTCGCGAGTGACGCGGTCATTCACGATCACGACCTGTCCGCCCAGCCGTTGAGCTTCCGGATCGAGAATCTCTATACGATAAAACTCCAACGAGAACCTGACTTGCTCGACCATGTCTTTTTGCGCATGCAGCGCAATCTCGAGCGCCTTTTTCACACCTACCGTATCGACGAGCGTATTGGCGAAATAACGATACAACCTGCCGCTTGCCGGACTGGTGTCATAGTCGCCGCCGAAGAGGGCCGGAAGAAGGGTCCGTAGATGCATAACGATCTGCGGGCCGGAACTGATCGCGGCGTAGGTCAGGAGTTCTATCGCCGCGACGGGCTCCAGAAGCTTGAGGCTTTTCAGCCGATAGGCGAGTTCGCACGCATCCTGCGCACCGCCCCGTCGCCGGCCAAGATGGGCAATCGCCTCTGACAGGTCTCGCCGCTCAAGCCCGGCCGCCCGCACGGGGCGGCTAAGATAGGCGTAGATGGGTTCGAGCCCGCGGGCGTTGTTAAAGTGGATCGCCAGGCGAAAGATCAGAATCGCAGCCGATGATGGCGCGGACGGTTCAAGCGTCTCGATGACTTGCGCGATCGCCATCGACAGACGCTCGCGCGCGTTTGCATCTTCCCCGATCCACCACTGCGAAACAAAGCGGGCCGGTTCTTCGTTCGGCGGCACAAGAAGCGGATCGAACGCGAGGATGCGCTGATCGCTTCCCGCACTCTCGGCACAGGCGAGGATCGAGGCGCGCAGCCAAACCACCAGATCTGCAACATTCAATTCCGCCAGAGCGGCGTGACTCCTTGGTCTCCGCTGCAGATCGCTGCCATGTTGGTGGCTGGTCAGTGGAATAACCTCGCTTCAAAGGACGCCACTAGGTCGAGAATGGACTGCGAATGGCAGATCGCATCCGCAAACCGCTCGTCCGCCCGGCGTCGTTGTTCGCGGGTTTCGCTCGGCGTCCGGATCGGCCCGGCTGGAATGATCGACTCGATCTGAAACACTGGCAAAGGTGCAATGACAAACTCAGCGGCGCCGCAATCAGGCCGAAAATTCTGATTGTCATCTAGATCCCAGGTCCGACCGAAATCGATCGCGGGCGCATTGTGATTTTGCGGCCAGTGGCGAAACCGATCATGCCCGACAGCGTCGAATTGCGTCGGCGCGGCCATGGGCCGGCGACCGGCGACGCCGCCCGCGGGCGGCCGTAGGGGGGCGGCGGCCTGCTGGAGTTGGCCAATGCCACCCTTGAGCCGAATGATCACGCCATATTCGCTGTTGTTCCGCGAGCGAAGTCCCAGCAGGTTGCGCATGCGATCAGCGATAGCATGGTCTTCCAATGTCAACTCACCGAGCCGATGAGGCGCTTGGTGGATTCCCGCAGCAGTGGCGCAGAGCTCCTCGATCTCGCCGACCTCCGGGGTAAAGAAGACGACGCCCCCCGATTGGCCAACGGATTTGTCGTTTGCCCGATGTTGATTCAGTCTGAAGGCGGCGATCAGATCATCCACGGGAATTTGGCCATAGTATTCGACTAGGATCTTCAGGTCGGATTCCTGAGGATCCGGTCTCCTTGCGGCAGGTTCGATGTCATCCGGGAACCACCAGTGAAAGGCCCAACTGGGCTGGAAACTGACCGCCCTCTCCTCGCTGAACGAATCGAGCTCGTGACTGCGAGAGAACATCCATTCACGTTGCGCTCGTGAAAGCGCGACAAAGAGCAGATTGTACGCTTCATCGACATGCATCGTTTCGGGATCGCCTGCCGAGCGATCTCGAACCAAAGCCAACCACGTATCCAAAACGCCCTTTACGGCGCCACGCGATACATGGCCCTGGTCGAGCGCACGGAAAAGGTTGTGCAGCACTACCCGGAGCAAGCTCGCGTTTGAGGAAGGAGCCGACGCGCCCACCCCCTCGAATCGAGTCAATTCGTCCAGCGCCCCCGCGCCGCCCCCCAGGACCATCTTAAAACAACCAACCCTCAGCGATCGCTACGACCAACTAAATGATTTCATCCACAACCAGAGCTAGCCAGCACACATTCCTTCGGAATCATCTGGCGCAGGCTGCTTCGGAAACGAAGTTCCAGTAGAACAAAGTCCACAATAATGAAGAGGGTTTTTCAGCAGATACCCTTGGTGTTTCGAATCGGCGAAATAAAACGGACCCATCGGAAGGATTTCCGTCGTGATATCGTGGTGACTATTAGCAGAATCTCTTAGGGCCTGCGCGTATACCCCCTTGGACCAATTCGCGATTTCTCTCTGCTTGGGAGATGTATAAAATATCGCCGACCTATACTGAGTTCCCTCGTCATTTCCCTGCCTCATCCCTGTTGTGGGGTCATGATTTTCCCAAAACCTGTTGAGCAGCTCGCTGTAGCTGACGACCTGAGGATCATAGATGATCTGAACCGCTTCGGCGTGTCCGGTTCCCCCCGTGCAGACCTCCTCGTAGGTGGGGTTGGGCGTGTATCCGCCGGTGTATCCGGCCGCCGTGACCCAAACGCCGCGGGTTTGCCAGAAGAGGCGCTCCACGCCCCAAAAACATCCCATTGCGAAGACGGCTTTGGACATTCCCCTTGGATAGGGCCCCTTCAGCAGCCGCCTGCTGAACTGGTGGTTGACGTCGGTCACGATGGGCTCGGCGCGACCGGGAAGAGCCTCTTCCGGGCGGGGCATGATGACGGAACTCTGCACCATCGGCGTACTCGCTCATTTGTACGAGCAAAGGTTAACACCACTCCACGGTTGCGCCAGCCCCTTAACGCACGAAATCGGCGCCTGCCTGAGAAAATTCAATTCCGCTTCGGAATGATCACCGGCAAGGTCTCATAGCCTTTGACGAAGATCGAGTGGGTGCGGGTCGGCTCTTCCACCAGTTGGATGGTCGGGAAACGCTTCAGCATCTCCTCCCAGATGATGGTCAGCTGCAGCTCCGCGAGCCGGTTGCCGACGCAGCGGTGGATGCCGAAGCCGAACGACATGTGGGTGCGCGGCCGGGCGCGGTCGATGATGTAGCTGTTGGGGTTCTCGATCACATCCTCGTCGCGGTTGCCCGAAACGTACCACATCATCACCGCGTCGCCCTTGGCGATGGTCTTGCCGCCGATCTCGAAATCCTGCGTCGCGGTGCGTTTCATGTGCGCCAGCGGCGTCTGCCAGCGGATGGTCTCCGACACCATCGACGGGATCAGCTCCGGATTGGCGCGCAGCTTGTCATACTGGTCCGGGTTCTTGTTCAGCGCGAAGACCGAGCCGGAGATAGTGTTCCGGGTGGTGTCGTTGCCGCCGATGATCAGCAGAGTGACGTTGCCGTGGTACTCGTGGATGTCCATGTTCCGCGTCGCTTCGGCGTGGGCCATCATGGAGATCAGGTCGAACTTCGGCTCGGCGTTGACCCGCTCGTTCCACAGGCCGTCGAAGGCCTCGAAACAGTTCTCGATCTCAGACCGCTTCTGCTCCCAGCTCTTGGCCGGGCCGTGGCCGGGCGGATTGGTCATCATGTCCGACCAGTAGGTCAGCTTGCGCCGCTCCTCGAACGGGAAGTCGAACAAGGTCGCCAGGGTCATGGCGGTCAGCTCTTTCGACACCAGGTCGACCCAGTCGAACACCTCGCCGATCGGCAGGCCGTCCAGGATCTTGCCGGCCCGCTCGCGGATCACCGGCGCCATCTGCGCCAGGTTGGAGGGCGCCACCGCCGGGCTCACCGCGCGCCGCTGCTCGTCATGCTTCGGCGGGTCCATGCCGATGAAACTCGGCCGGGTCGGCCGGCCCACGGTCTGGGCCTTCGCCTCCAGGCTCTGCAGGGCGATGCCGTCCTCCGAGGAAAAGACCTCGTGGTTGGTGTCCACCGCCATGATGTCGTTGTACTTGGAGATCGACCAGAACGGCCCATAGGCGCTCTCGGGCGTGAAGTGCACCGGCGCCTCGGCCCGCAGCCGCTCGAAATAGGGCCAGATGGCGTCCTGGGCGAACAACTCCGGCTGGGCTGGGTTCAGCGTCTCCAAGGGCTCGGCGAACACCTTGGCGCGCGCTTCATGCCGCAGATCGATGGAACCGTCGCTCATCGTGAGCCTCCCTGGCGGCGGGCGCCTCTTTGAACGCCTCGTCTTCTCCATGGGAATTGGGCGCCCATGTGCGGATTGGCGCAAGGGGTTATTTTCCGATCAAGTCGCACCGCGCGGCGCTTCGTGCGTCCTCACATGGGGATTTTCCGGTCAAGTGGGTTTGTCAGTGTGTCACGATTGAGTTCCCTGTCTTGTTGGGATCCATGGTTTGAGCCTTATTGAGACGCTTGGGCTTTGGCCGTCCGCATCAACCTCACATTCGGTCGGCGCTGTTTGCGCCCGCACCCACATTCCGCGTTCGGCGGGACAGGCTCAGGAAGACGAGACCCTTCTTCGTAGCGGCGGG
>FTKM01000010.1_pt2 | contig 162032 bp, 169 predicted proteins | sample 1658051 | NCBI WGS metagenome assembly FTKM01 (sample SAMEA3914794, study PRJEB12502) | metagenome | biome: forest; material: soil | place: Canada | collected 2011-07-05 | depth 0.1 m | reverse complement strand
CCTCAGTCCCTTCGGGACAGCTCCCCCAACGGGGGAGCAATTAGGAATGCTGGCGGCGAAACTTCAATTCCTCCCCCGATGGGGGAGGGGGACCGCGAAGCGGTGGAGGGGGCCTCGCCGCTACGCAGGCCTTTGTGGTTTCAAGCCGCCGAAGCGGACCGATTCTCAGCGGCCTCATCCTCCAGCACCGCCTCCATCGCCGCGAACAGCTCGCCGATCTCGATCGGCTTGCCGACAAACCGGTCCATGCCGGCTTCCACGTATGAAGCGATCTGGTGGGACATGACGTTGGCGGTCAGGGCGATGATCGGGGTGCGAGCTCGGCCAGTGTCGGCTTCGCGGGCGCGGATGGCGCGGGTGGCGCCCAGGCCGTCCATGATCGGCATCTGCATGTCCATCAGGATCAGATCCCAGTCCTGGTCCTCCCAGGCTTCCAGCGCGGCCCTGCCGTTGCCGACCATCAGGGGATAGACTCCGACCTGATGGAGCAGGGTCTTCAGCACCAGCTGGTTGACTGGATTGTCCTCGGCCGCCAGCACCCTCAAGGTCCGTTCACCCATCTCCGCTGCACTGGTCTCGGCTTGCGGGACCGTCACGGCCGTCGCCGGCGCATCCGTCGCCCGCTCCAGCGGCAGCACGGCGGTGAAGACCGAGCCTTCGGCCACGACGCTTTCCACCGTCACCGTCCCGCCCATCAGGCCGGCCAGTTCGCGGCAGATGGACAGGCCCAGGCCCGTGCCGCCGAAGCGGCGGGTGGTGGAGCTGTCGGCCTGTTCGAACTTCTGGAACAGGTGGGCGGCGCGGTCGGGGGCGATGCCGACGCCGGTGTCCGCGATCCGCATGGAAAAGCCGCGCGGCATGGCCGCCAGGGTCACCCGCACCTCGCCGACCTCGGTGAATTTCAAGGCGTTGGAGAGCAGGTTGTAGAGAATCTGCCGCACGCGGGTGGAGTCGCCCAGATAGGCGCCGGCCGCGTCGGGCTCGACGGTGAGGTTGAAGGACAGGCCCTTCTTGTTGGCGATGGCGGTGAAGGCCGCGTGGGCGCCCATGGCCAGTTCGCCGAGGTCGAACGGCGCCTGTTCCAGCTCCAGCTTGCCGGCCTCGATCTTCGACAGGTCCAGCACGTCGTTGAGGATGGCCAGCAGCATGTCGCCGGACTTGCGGATCACCTCCAGCCGTTCGCGCTGCAAGTCGGACAACTCGCTGAGCTCCATCGCCTGGGCCATGCCGAGCACGCCGTTCAGGGGCGTGCGGATCTCGTGGCTCATGTTGGCGAGGAATTCGCTCTTGGCGCGGTTGGCGGCCTCGGCGGCCGCGCGGGCTGCGCGGGCGGTGGCGTGAACCCGCTTCAGCCGCTCGGCGGCGCGGTGGCGCTCGCCCAGCTCATTGGTGGCCGGCACGGCGCAGACGAAGACCGCGACCACGAAGATCTGGATCATGAATTGGACGAGGTAGGGGGTCTGGCCGGCCACCAGCACGATCGGCCCATAGCCGTGGGCGGTGAAGGCGGCGGCGATGAAGCCGACGATCAGCACCTGGGCGGCCACCGCCGGCGGGCCGGCGCGGAAAGCCGTCAGCACCAGCAGCGGGAAGATCAGCACCAGGGCGAAGGAATGGGCCTGCGAGAACGCCATCACGCTCAGGGCGGCGGCGAGGGTGAGCATGAGCAGCCGCTCCAGCCGTCCCGCGTCGCTGGCGTAGAGGGCTCGGCCGCTCTTCAGCGACAGCAGCACGGCGGGGGTGGCGATCAGGGGGCCGAGCGCGTCCTCCGCCCCCCATTGCAGCCATGCCCGCAGGCCGTAGCTGTAGTCGCCGCTGATGACCATGTAGGCGGCCTGGCCAATGGCGGACTCGATGGCCGCGCAGGCGAAGACGATGACCGCGAAGGTCGCCAGTCGGCGAAACCGCGACAGGTCGATGGCCGCGCCGCAGTATCTGCGCGCCAGAAGCGCGATGGCGAAACTGATCGACTGGTTCAGCGTCGCGAACAGCAGGTTGTTGCCGAAGGGGATGCTGGCGGCGGCGTTCTCGGCCAGATTCAGGCCGAAACAGGCCAGGCAGAAGCCGATGGCCACCCGCCGGGGCAGCACCAGGAGGCCGGCGATGATCGGTCCGTTGGCCAGGTAGAAGGCCGCCGTGCCGTTGGAATCCTTGCACAGGAAGGCGACCCCGAAGGCGGCGGCGGCATAGAGCACCCATAGGACCGCCGCCGTCCGCCAGGTGCGCGGCGGCTCCGCCGGCCGGTCGAGGCGCAGGGAGAAACTCATTGGCCTGACCGGGAGACTGAGCAACGCATACCGCCGATATTGACCCAGCGGCGCCTGAGAAAGGATTAAGGCGCGGAGGGGCTGTTTCGCGACCTTTCAGCGCGGCGTTTCAGTGAACGAACACCGCCTTGGGCAGCATCACGTGCACGCCCTTGTTGCGGTCCACCAGTTCGGTGATATCGACATCGGCCGCGGTGCTGATCAGCATGTAGGCGTCATCGCGGCTCAAGCCTTTTTCCTTCACCAGGAAGTCGATCATCTGGTCGATCGCCCGGTGGGTCGCCACCGTCAGGTCATCGTCGAAACCCATGGCGATGTAGTGGGTCGCGGTCTCGGCGCGGGGATAGGTCTGGCCGGTGTGCTTGTGCAGGATGAACTGCAGCGTGCCTATGAGCGAGGTCTCGATGGCGGTGATGTCGCTCTCGCCATTGCCCTGGTTGGCGTGACCGTCGCCGATCTCGAACAGGCCGCCGGGGACGAAGATCGGGAAATAGACCGTTGAGCCGACCTGCAGCTCCTTATTGTCCATATTGCCGCCGATGAAGGTGGGCGGCGCCGAGTCATACCGCCCCACCGCCGCCGGCGGCGCGACCCCCATGGAGCCGAAGAAGGGGTGCAGGGGGATGTCGATCCCGGGGCCGAAGTGGCCGATCATCTTCTGGCGGTCCAGCGGGATGATCTTGACCTTGGAATAGGGGAATTCCTCGGTCTGGAACCCGGCGCCATAGCGGAAGGCGTTGTAGCCATAGGGGATGGCGATCTCGATCTTGAGGATGCGCACCTCCAGCGTGTCGCCGGGCTCCGCCCCCTCGATGGCCACCGGCCCGTCCAGGATATGGCCGCCGGGGCCTCGGTCGGTGACCTGGGCGAAGACATCCTTCAGCGCCTGCTCGATCTGATCGTCCGGCACCCCGGCCTTGGCCAGGCCGGTGGGGCTGTTGGTCAGCAGGGTGTGGAAGACGACGGTGTCGCCCGAGCGGATGGTCAGCACCGGCTTGGCGGCGGCGTTGTAGTTGCCCCAGGCGACGGTCTTGGCCGTGGGGAGGAGGGTGTAGGTCTGCGGCGCGGGGTCGGCGGCCACGGCCAGGGTGGCCGCGCCCAATCCAACGGCGGCGGCGAGGGCGGCGTAGGCATGCTTCGACAAGCTCAGCATGAGGATATTCCAAGGCCTGCGCTCAAAGCACCCTCCATCCGACCATCCACCTCACCCTGAGCCTGTCGAAGGGTGAGCGCGCAACTGTGTGCGTGGTTCGAGATGCGGCCAAGAGGCCGCTACCCACCAAACTCGATATTGTGAGACCTCGAAATGCTCAGTCCCGAATGGCGAGTCTGTGGTGAGGAGGCCGAAGGCCGTCTCGGACCACGCAGAAGAGTTGATGCCGGGCGCTACTTCGGCTTCTTGAACCGCAGCAGGAACTGGTCGGTCTTGCCGCGGATCGCCGGGTCGAACACCATCTTGGTATGGTCGTCGGCGGGGTTGGCCAGGACGTTGCTCTCGCCGTCCAGCACGAAGCCGGCGGCCTCGACCTCGCGCTTCACCGCCGCCTCGTCGATCCGGTGCAGAGTCTCGGTGGCGGCCAGGTCGGTGCCGGGCGCGGAATGGTCCAGCACCACGAACACGCCGCCGGGCTTCAGGGCCTCGAACACCTGGCGGTTGAAGCCGGGCACGTCGGCCGGACCCATGAACTTGTCGTGCAGGTCGTGATAATTCTGGCGAATGAAGACCGCGTCCAGATGGTGCGGCAGGCCCATGGCGTTCACGGGCTGGGCGCTCGCCACCACATTGGAATAGCCCGGCGCGCCGGCGATGCTGGTCAGCATGCCCATCACCTGCGGGTGGGCCTTGACCACCTCGGCGGTCTCTTCCGCATAGACCTTGCCGGTCGGCCCCACCGCCTGGCTGAAGGCGCGCACGAAGCGGCCGGCGACGATGTCGGCGACCCGGTCGCCCGGCTTCAGCCCGATGAAGGCGACCACCTCGGCGCGCTTCATCGCCGGATCGGTCATCGCGTCCTGCGGCGCCTGGGCGCGGACGGCGGGCGCGAGGGCCAGGGTGATGAGGGCGATGCCCGCAAGAGCGGTGGATTTCAGCTTGGTCATGGAAGGCCTCCCATATCTGTTTGACGGCAGCTTAGCCGGGGAGGGGAGGTTAAGGTAGCCGGGCGCGCGCGTTTGATCCGCATTGCTGCTCCGACGGACCCAAGGCCTATCGCCCCGCCGCCGCGCGTGCCTGGTTCAGCGCGAACAGGTGTTCGAGCACGGCCTCGTCCGCCAGGTCCGCGGGCCAGCCGTAGGCGGCGGCCACCGCTTCATCGAGGGTCTTGTGCGCCATCGCCAGCCACGCCGGTCGGGCGTTGTAGAGGTTGGTCAGGGTGCGCTTCTTGAGTTCCGCGCCAGCGGCCTCGTCCTTGGGCAGGATGCGGTCGGGATAGCCGGGAACCACTTCGGGAACCCGAACGACCAGGTCGGGCGGATTGAGCCAGGCTTCGCGCAGGTCGTTCAGCCGCCGCGCGGCTTCGGCGATGGCGATCGCGCGCGGATCGGCCGCGTAGTCGGCCGCCGGGGTGTTGGGCGTCAGCCCTTCGGGAAAGGGGAAGGTCTCGAAGGTGGTGGAGGGGGTGTAGCGCGGATCATTGCCGACACCGAGCCAGGTGCCCATCCGCAGCGACCAGAGTTCATGGAAGCGGGAGTGGAGGATGCCGAAGGTGGTGTCGTCGTCGCGCGCAACGGCATCGAGCAGGTTCGAGGGCCAATACGAGACTGGAAACCAGACAAATATCCTGTGTTTCGCGACGACCGGCGTTGCAATGTAGCGGCCAAGGTGTGCCAGCGCCTGTCGTAGTTCAGGACGTGTTCTGTGGTGGCGCCACCAATGTTCTCGGTTGGTTGGAAGACTACTGGTCACTCGAACCGGTCGGACGAAATCTAGAACGTGTTGAAACGGCTTTTCATAAAGGGTTGCTTGCGCTTCATCCAACTGATCACCGAAATCGACTACCCACGTATCACTCGATCTACGCACCAGATCAGAGGAATTGAGCAGTGGCCGGAGGACGTCAGCATTTCTCCTGCCGTTAGGATTGGCCGGTGCTATCAGCCACTCGCGAGCAGTGTCCCCTTGCACCTCAAACGGCCCGTGCTTTTGGCCGCCTTCGAAACACACTCCAGCGCATTCGGTAAGCCTGGCCGCTTTGGTCAGATCAGCATTTGACGCGGTGAGGTTTGAGTTGATCTGTTCGACGTCGCGGCCATCTAGCTGCTTTTGTCGAGCCTCCTTGGCAAAGCATACCATTGATACACGGACGGCGGCGCCTTCCAGCACCCAAGGTTCGTCGGACCAAGCGTCGAAGATTGCGCCTGCATCGCTAATCCGATCCAACACTGCCCTTGAAGCGCCGCCTCGAATTGAGTTTGTGGCGACTAGGCCGGCGGTACGAGCCGCGCCATTCTCGATCTGCTTCCAGCTTTTGCCAAACCAGTAGCAGACAAAATCAGCAGAGGCGGGAACTGTGCTACCATAGGCTAGCTGAAGGCTGTCCACGTAAGCATCACCTAGAGAGCCGTTGCGCTCCTTCCCGCCCGTGCGAAGCTTCTTACCGCCCAGAAACGGCGGATTGCCCACGATCGCGTCGGCATCCGGCCACTCCGCTTCCGTCCCGTCCGGGTTCAACAGCGCGTCGCGGTTTTCGATCTGGTCCAGGCTCGACAGGATCGGCTCGGCCAGGCCGGTGTAGTTGTTCTTGGCGTTCCATTGCAGGTCGCCGATCCACAGGGTGACGCGCGCCAATTCGGCGGCATATTCCTCGATCTCGATCCCCCGCACGCACGCCAGTCCGACGCGGGGCAGGGGAACCTGAAGCCCCAGGCGCTCGGCGTCCACCAGCGCCCGGCGTTCGATGTCCTTCAGAGCGTGCAGCGCGACATAGAGGAAGTTGCCGCTGCCGCAGGCCGGGTCCAGCACCCGGTAGGCGTCGATGCGGGCGAGGAAGGCCTCGAGCCGCTCCTTGGCGAGACCCAGTGCGGCGTCGGCCCGTTTGGCGATGGCGGCCAGTTCGCGCCGCCGGCCGGCCTCGCCGGCTCTGGCCTTGTCCGAGTCGGCCTTCAGAGCCTCGGCGCCCGCTTCGAGAACAGCCTTCCGCTCCGTCTCGGTCGCCGCCCGCGCCTCCATGGCGGCGCGGATTTCCGCCAGCGCCTCCTGCCACTCCGCATTCAGCGGCCTGACGATCACCGGGTCGACAATCTTCAGTATCTTGTCCCGGTCGGTGTAGTGGGCGCCGAGCGCCGGCCGTTCGCGTGTCGCCTTGAGCGCCTCCTCGAACAGATTGCCGAAGATGGCCGGGTCGATCTCCGACCAGTCGTGTTCGCCGGCCGTGTCGCTGATCAGCTTGAGGTCGGCGCGTTCCAGCGGCAGCGCCGGCTTTTCATCGAACAGGCCCCCGTTGAACCAACGGATCACGTCGGCGCCGAACAGGCCGCCGGTGCGCATCATCGCGAACAGGGCGTCGAACTGCGCCGCCGCCTCTGTTGGCGGACGCAGCTGCATCGAGCGGGTCATCCGCGTGAACAGCCCTTCTGGCAGCAGCCGGGCGTCCTCGGCGAACATGCAGAAGACCAGCCGGTTCAGGAAGTGGGCCACGTCGCGTGGATGGTGCTTGCGGTCCTGAAGGCGCCGGCCCAGTTCGCCGAACCGCTGGACCACCTTGGCGGTCAGTTCCTGTGGGCTGATCTTCGGCTTGAGGCTGTCCGACCCCTCGAACACCAGACGCAGAACCGCCAGCTTTTCCGGCTCGTGCAGGTCGTCCAGGGTGAACTCGATGCGCCGGCTGATCGTGTTGGTCCAGTTGGTGTGGACAACGATCCGCTCCATGTCGCTGACGACCAGATAGGGCGGGTTCTGCAGATCGAGGGCATAGGTCTGAACCTGGCGGAGCGCCGCGTTCAGGTCCTTGTGTTTGCCCTTGTATTCCCAGGCGAAGCAGCCCTTGCGCCAGACGTCCGCCCAGCCATCGCCGCCGCCGGTCTTTTCCGCGCCGCGCTCGAAGCAGTAGCGTTCGCCGAGCGGGTCGTCCTCGGCGGGCGTCGGCTCGCCCAGCATGCGGCAGAGATCGATGAAGTGCTCCTGCGCGCCCTGGCGTTCGCGCAGGCGGCTGTCGCCCCACTTCTTGATGAAATCCGCTGGCGTCATCTGATCCCCGACTCGCCGCGATCATAGTCGGGCGTTTCGCCGAACGCTCGCGGATCGTGCGGGCCGCGGCCGCGACAAATCTACTGCCTCAGCCTTCGCCGGCCTCCTTGCGCCGCATCCCGCTCACCGGCGTCAGCACCGTGCGGTCGATGATGTCGGCCATGGTTTCGGCATCGACCTCGCCTTCGTGGCCGAGCCACCAGGCCAGCAGGTTCAGGATGGCGGAGACCAGGTGGAACACCAGAAGGTCGTCGAGCGGCCCTTCCGGCGGCGCGCCCTCGGGCCTTGCGGGCCTGGCCTTGGCGACGGCGGCGAGGCATTGGCGCAGCATCTCGGCCCGAACCATGTCGCCGGAGCCGCCGGCGATCAGGGCCTTGTAGATCGGCCGGCGCTCATCGACGTAGGCGCAGAGGGATCGTGCCGCGCCCAGGCGGTCCTTCTTGCGCGCCAGCGGCGCGATCTGGCGGAAGAAGTCGCCGGTCAACACCTCGGCCACATCGGCCAGCAGGGCGTCCTTGTCGGCGTAGTGGCGGAAGAAGGTCGCATAGCCGACGCCGGCCCGGACCGCGATGGCCCGTACGGTGATCGCCTCCATCGCGCTCTCGGCGGCAAGGGCGAGCATGGCCTCGCGCAGGGCTTCCCGGGTGCGGACAACACGAACGTCTGAACGGGCGTCTGGCGCAATTGACATGGAAATTGATTAGCACCCTTATGATCCACTGTGTATCATAACTAAGCATGAGTTGACGCTGGACGCATGGCGACTTGAGTCGGGGGACTTGAGGCCGCCACGGACAGATGAAAGGGCTGGGAGGCCAGGATGACGGGTTCACGCAAGGCGGCCGTGCTGTCGGCATTGGCGATCGGGGCAGCTTGCCTCGGTCTGAACGCAACCTCCGGCCCGGCGCGGGCGACCGACGCCCCGGCGGCGCAGGGCCTGAAGGCCGACGACTTCATGCTGGCCGACCAGAACTTCCTGGCCCGCCAGCTGCACCGGATGAAGGACGCCAAGGCTGTCGTCCTGATCACCTACGCCAACGACCCGATCGTCCGGCGCGAGGCCGCCCGTTATATGGCGCTGAAGACCGCCTACGCCGGCAAGGGCGTCGAGGTGATGATGCTGGACTCCGTGCTCGGCGACAAACGCGACGCGGTGATCAGCCAGGCCAAGGCTGACGGCATCGATATGCCGATCCTGTTCGACTACGAGCAGTTCGCCGGCGAGCAGCTCAAGGTCACCCGCGCGGGTGAGGTGATCGTGATCGACCCGCGCAGCTGGCGGGTGGTCTATCGCGGCCCGATTGGCAAGAGCTGGGCGAACGACGCCGTGGCGGCCCTGGTGGCCGGCAAGGACGTCGCGCCGACCGTGCGGCCGGCGACCGGACGGACCATCGCCTTCCCGGCGCGCGCTCAGGCGGCGAAATTCTCCGACATCTCCTACGCCCACGACATCGCGCCCATCGTCGCCGAAAAGTGCGCCGGCTGCCACGAGCCGGGCGGGATCGGCCCGATGCCGCTGAACACCTACGCCCAGGTAAAGACCTACTCGCCGATGATCCGCGAGGTGATCCGCACCCACCGGATGCCCCCCTATCTGGCCGACGAGACCGTGGGCAAGTTCCAGGACGACGGGCGCCTCACGCCCGACCAGATGAAAACCATGGTCCATTGGGTCGAGGGTGGCGCCACACGCGGCGCCGGCGAGGATCCGCTGGCCAAGGTCAAGTTCTCGGCGCCCGACTGGCCGCTGGGCAAGCCCGATGTGGTGTTGAACGTGCCCGACGTGACCATCCCCGCGACCGGGGTGCTGGACTACCAGCATCCGGTGGTGGCCAACGACATGAAGGAGGGCCGCTGGATGAAGGCGACCACCTTCCGCATCTCCGACCGCCAGGTGGTGCACCATATCCTGACCGGGGTGGTGGCGGATCTGCCGGCGCCGGGAACCGTGGTGTCTGAAGCCCAGTGGGGCGCCTCGCTGGGCGGCTACGGCCCCGGGCGCGGCTCCAACATCGAGCCCGTGGACACCGGCGTCTGGGTGCCTCCGAGCGGCGGGGTTCTGTTCCAGAACCACTATACGCCCTATGGCCGCGAGACGACCGAGAAGACCCAACTGGGGCTCTACTTCTACCCCAAGGGCCAGGAGCCGAAGTACGTCCTGCAGACCTTCCTGATCGCCAACCCGACGATCATGATCCCGCCGGATGAGCAGTACCATCCAGAGGTCGCCTCCATCGAGTTCCCGCACGACGCCATCCTCTATGGCATCACCCCGCACGCCCACCACCGCGGCGGTTCGGTGAATGTCGCGATCCGCTATCCGGACGGGACCGAGAAGGTGTTGCTGGCGCTGCCGCGCTATGACTTCAACTGGCAGTACGAGTATTTCCTGGCCGAGCCGATCACCATTCCCACCGGCTCGAAAGTCATCGCCCGCTGGACCTACGACAACTCCGTCCGCAATCCGGGCAACCCCGACCACAGCAAGATGATCACCTGGGGCGAGCAGTCCAGCGACGAGATGCTGGCCACCTACCTGCACTTCCGCTGGGCCGGCGAGACCGTGGCCGACCAGCATCCGGAGTACAACAAGGACCTGCAGGCCAATATGATGATGGGCATGCTGGACGCCAACCTCGACGGCAAGATCACCCAGGCGGAGCTGAAGGGCCGGCTTGGCGACATGCTGAAGAAGTATTTCACCCTGATCGACGCCAACCACGACGGCTTCATCGAGAAGCCAGAACTGGCGGCGGCGATGAAGATGATGGGCGGCCGCAACGTCTTCGGCGGCAAGCCGGCGACCACCCCGGCCGCGGCGCCGAAGGTGGCGGCGACCCCTGCGGCGCCGGCGGCTGCACCGGCCGCTGTCCAGGCCAAGGTCGCCCAGGCCGATCCGGCCAAATCGGTGCAGACCGCGTCGAGGTAGGACGGCATTTTATCAGCGCTCATTCCCGCAAAGACGGGAACCCAGGAGACGCTCTGTCGGTGACAGACCCCTGGGTTCCCGCAATGGCTGCTACGCGCCTCTGCTTCGTAGTCGCGGGAACGAGCGCATTGAGAAATCAACGCTCGGGGAGGGCGCTATGACGGTGAAGGGTTCAGCCAGGATTCTGCTTGTGGGCGCCGTGTTCGTGGCGTGGGGCGTTCAAGCCCAGGCGCCAAAGGCCAAGCCCAAGGCGGAGGCGGCCTACGCCGTCCCGCATAACAGCCTCGGCCAGCCGGATCTTGAGGGCTATTGGAGCAACGCCAGCCTGACGCCGGAAAGCCGCGCGGGCGGGCTTGGCGACCAGGGGGTCTTCACCCCCGAACAGGTGGCCAAGCTGGAGGGCGCCGCGCAGCACGAGAAGGAAGTCCTCAACAAGCCGCTCGACCCCAACGCCCCGCCGCCCGCCGTGGGGGGCGACAAGCCGGTGGAGGGCACGCGGCCCGAGTTTATCGCCGGCGGTGGGGCCACGGGCGGCTACAACTACGGCTGGCTCGATCCGGGCATGAATGTGATGCGGGTCCATGGCGAGCCGCGCACCTCGATCATCACTACGCCAAATGGCCGCGCGCCCGCCTTCAAGGCCGGCGTGAACATGGCCGGCGGTCGCCGGTACGGCGGCGGCCTCGGCTCGTTCGACAATGTGGAGAGCCGTTCGCTCGGCGAGCGCTGCATCTCCAGCTTCGGCCGCAACGCGGAGCCGCCGATGCTGGCTAATGGCTTCTATAACAACGACTACCAGATCGTTCAGAGCAGGGACGCCGTCGCCATCTTCGTGGAGATGGTCCACGACGTGCGCATCGTCCGCCTGAACGGGACCCACCGCGCCGACGGCGTGCGTCCCTACATGGGCGACTCCATCGGCCACTGGGAGGGCGACACCCTGGTGGTCGAGACCACCAACCTGCCGCAGGTGCAGGCCTATCACGGCTCGTGGAAAAACCTGACGGTGACCGAGCGCTTCACCCGCGTGGCCAAGAACCGGCTGCTCTATCAGTTCACCATCAACGACCCGAGCCTGTGGGATAAGCCCTGGGGCGGCGAGTATGAGTTCGCGACGCTGAAGGGCATCGTCTACGAATACGCCTGCCACGAGGGCAACTACGCCCTGCCGGACATGATGGCGGGCGCCCGCGCCGACGAAGCCAAGGCCGCCGCCGCGGCGACCGCGGCGAAGCCGGAAGTCAAGGCGCAGAACGAGACCAGGGCTTCCGCTCACTGATCGCCAGAGCCTGCTGAGTTCAAGCTCAGACGTGCAAGCCGCCCGCTCTACGCCTCGAACCCAACGAACACCGCGGCCTCATCCACGGTCTTGCGTTCGGAGACGACGGCGTTGGCCGGGAAGGTCTCGTCGGGCCAGCCCAGGGCGACGCTCTTCATGATCACCTGATCGTCGGCGATCCCCGCATGTTCGCGGACCACCGGCGACTGCATGATACCCTGGCTGTTGATCACCGCGCCCAGCCCGCGCGACCAGGCGGCGTTGACCAGGGCGGTGGTGACCGCGCCGCAGTCGAAGGGCGTATCGTCACTGCCGTCCAGGGCGCGGTCATAGGTGACGATGATGCAGACCGGCGCGTCGAACTGGCGAAAGCCGCGCAGCACCCAGTCCTGGCGCATGTCCTTGTCGTCGCGGGCGATTCCCATGGCGGAGAATAGCTGTTTGGCGACGCCGATTTGCCGTTCGCGGTGCGGACCGGCGAAGGCCTGGCCGGTGCGGAACTCCCGCGACTGCGGCACGCCCGCCACCATCCGCTCGGTGTTGCCGGCGCGGATGCGGTCCAGCGGCTCGCCGGTGATGATGTAGAAGTTCCAGGGCTGGGTGTTCATCGACGAGGGCGCGCGCATGGCCAGTTCGATCACTTCCCTGATCAGGGCCTTGGGCACGGGATCGGGCTTGTAGCCGCGGATGCTGCGGCGACCCAGGACGACATCATCGAACTTCATGGCTGATCTTGTTCCACCCCTGTTTGCGGCCGACCCTAGCCAGGGCAGGGGTTCGTCGGCAAGGCGAAGATGATCTCGGCTTCGTCGAGGGCGGCCGCGGCCCCTGTTTCGATTGCTGATTTTATTTGTGCTCGGCGCGAATTTCGGATACCGGACTTCCGGTCAAATATCGATGGGTTCGGTTGCTCTCCACGCTTGCTCTTCGGATCGAGCTCCCGGGTTCACAACGCTTCTCTCCGAAAATTTGATCTCTCGGTCACTCCAGACCGGGTGTGAACATAGACCTCTCAAGGTGATATCCATGGCTTCCGGTACTGTTAAGTGGTTCAACGCCACCAAGGGCTTCGGCTTCATTCAACCTGACGACGGCGGCGCCGACGTCTTCGTGCACATCTCCGCCGTCGAGCGCGCGGGCCTGGGCTCGCTGAACGAAGGCCAGAAGATTTCCTTCGAACTTGAGCGCGACCAGCGCAGCGGCAAGATGGCGGCGGCCCAGCTCAAGGCTTAAGACCATAGGCCCGGTCGCCCCGGCGGCCGATCCAGACTTAAGGGACAGGGCGGCCGAGGCCGCCCTGTTTCCGTTTCAAGACCGTCCGAACGGAGGTTCTCCCATGGCGCGTACGCCCAACTATTCCTTCGAACGCGCCGAGCGCGAGCGGCAGAAGGCCAACAAGGTCGCGCAGAAAGCCGCCGAGAAACGCGAACAGCGCGAGAAGGCCCGCAACAACGGCGAGCCCACGGAAGGCTCCGAGGAGCCGTAGGCTAAAGCCCCGCGAACACCGTCCGCACCCGCTCCACATCCGCTCCTTCAGCCAGCAGCAGCTGCAGCAGGATGCGCGCCTTGCGGCCGTCCAATGGGCCGGCGGGGATCAGGCCCTTGCCGATCAGCTCGATCTCGCCGCCGCCAAAGCCATAGGACGCCCGCAGGGTCTCGCCAGCGCCCGTGCGGCTGGCGAACACCACGGGCCGCCCAGCGGCCAGCTTGGCCAACGGGGCGACGGCGTCCGCCGCCACGTGTCCCGCGCCGGGCAGGGCGACCACCAGTCCCCGCGCTATCCCAGCCAAGGCCTCGACCACCACCGGCTCCAGGCCGGGGCCGGCCTCGATGATTGGAACCACCGGCGCGCCGCCGCCATAGGTCAGGCGAGGCAGGTCCCAGCTTGGCGCCAGCGCGATCCGCACCCGGTCCTCGGCGATCCAGCCGATCGGGCCGAAGGGGGCCGACGAGAAGGCATGGGTGCGGAAGCTGTGCGCCTTGCGGACCAGCGGCCCCGAATGAATCTCGTCGTCGATGACCACCAGCACGCCCAGGCCCCGCGCGGCGGGACTGGCCGCCACCCGGATCGCGGCGGCCAGATTGGCCGGCCCGTCTGCGCCGAGTTGATCGGGCCGCCGCATGGCGGCGGTCAGCACGAGCGGCGTCTCGGTGCGGACCAGCAGCGCTAGGGCGAAGGCGGTTTCTTCCAAGGTGTCGGTGCCGTGGGTGATCACCACCCCGTCGGATGTCCGCGCCGCGTCGGTCGCGGCGGCGGCGATGGCGCCGAGATCGGCGAGGGTGAAGCTGGCGCTGGGCTTGGCGAGGACATTGCGGACCTCGACCCGGGCGATCGCCTCCAGCCCGGTGACGCCGGCCGAGAGGGCGGCGCCGTCCAGCGCCAGAGTCCCACCTTGGCCGCGGCCAGGCGCGGTCATGGCGATGGTGCCGCCGGTGGTGAGCAGGGTGACCAGGGGCGTCGCCGTCATCGTCTGTCCGCTCATGATCCAAAGCCAGGAAGGCCGCCGGTGTGCGGACCTTCATAGGCTGGCGGGGCCAGAGGGATCAAATCATCCGCTCGTCCCACCGGAGGATGGGACGAGCGGCGATGGCTGGGCGGGCGGAGAAACCGACCCAGCCGGGGGCCGGTTTCAATAGACGTTGATGTGTCCGTGCAGGACGAAGCCGGTGATCTTGTACTCGTAGGTGTTTGGGGCGCCGATCGACAATGGGAAGGTCGGTGCGGAGGTCCCGTTGCCGGGAAGCGAGACCGGCGGGAACAGCGGAGCGCCGCCTGAGGCGAGCACGTCGGTGATCGTCAGGGCCGTGCCGGTGCTGACATTGTGGAAGATCACATGCCCGCCGCGGCAGATGCTGACGGTCTGTGGGCCGAACGGCGTCATCGGATTGTAGAAGTAGACGTCGGCGGTCATCGGATAGGCGGTGCAGGCGCCCGGTCCCGGGACGGTGATGGTGGTGCAGATGTTGGTGTTGTTGGCCGGGTTCGGATCGGGAGACGATCCGGGGTTCGGTCCCTCGCCCACGCTCGCGCAGTTGGTGAAGGATCCGCCGGTGGGCAGGCGGAAGTCGAACAGGGCGTTCTTGGACTGGCCGGGCGCGAGCGAGGCGCTGGCGTTGCAGTAGATCGGCAGGATGGGACCCGCTCCGGGCGTGCAGCTGATCGGCAATGTGCCGCCGCCGCCGACGAACTGACCGTTAGACGGCGCGCTGGTCACATTGTCCGACAGGTGCATCGGCAGGACCGAAGGCGCGTTGCCGACGTTGGTCACGGTGATGGTGCAATGCACGTACTGCGGCGCGGTGACGGCGCAGGTTTTGGTCACCGACAGGTCGGGATGGAGCGGCGACGCCACGCTGATGGTGGTGCAGATGTTGGTGTTGTTCGCCGGGTTGGGGTCGGCCGGCGTCCCCGGGCTCGACGCCTGGGTGGCGGTGGCGCAGTTGGTGAAGCTGCCGCCGGAGGGCAGGTGGAACGAGAACAGGGCGTTCCTGGATTGGCCTGCCGCGAGCGAGATGTTGGCGTTGCAGCTGATCGGGGTGATCGGGCCGGCGCCGGGGCTGCAGCTGATCGGCAAGGCGCCGCCCGCGCCGGTGTATTGGCCGTTGGACGGCGCGCCGGACACCAGGTCCGACAGGTGCATCGGGCTGGCCGAGGGGCTGTTGCCGACGTTGGTCACCGTGACAGTGCAGAGCACCGACTGCGGTCCATTGACGGCGCAGGTCTTGGTGACCGAAAGATCCGGGTGGAGCTGGGGCGGGACGGTGACGCTGGTGCAGATGTGGGTGTTGTTGGCCGCGTTGGGATCGGCCGGCGCGCCGGCGCCTTGGATAGCGGTGGCGCAGTTGTTGAGCGTTCCGCCATTGGGCGGCAGTTTGAAATAGAGGAAGTCCGAGCCGGAGGCGCCGGAGCTATTGCCCGTGGATAGGGAATAGGGCGCGCCGCAGTGAATCGCCGCCGGCAGGGCGCCGGTGGGCGTGGCGCAGGCGAAGCTGCCGCTGGCGCTGGTGAAGGTCGTGCCGGCGGGGCCGGTGGGCGAGTCGGTGAGGGTGATCGGGCTGATCGAGTTGGCGTTGCCGATGTTGACGACGTTGATGACGCAATAGACGGCGGTCGGTCCGTGAGCCGGATCGAGGGAGCAGCCCTTGGTCACCTTGATGTCGGGGGCGCCGGCGCCCGGCACGACCAGGGTCGTGCAGATGTTGGTGTTGTTGGCGCTGTTGGGATCGACCGGGGAGCCGGGCCCTTGAGTGGCCGTGGCGCAATTGTGGAAGGTCCCGCCCGACGGCGGCAGCTTGAAATAGAGGAAGTCGGAGCCTGAGGCGCCGGGGTTGTTGCCGGTGTTCAGGGAGTAGGGCGCGCCGCAGTGGATCGCTGACGGCAGGGCGCCTGTCGGGGTCGAGCAGGAGAAGCTGCCGCTGACGGTGTTGAAGGTGGTGCCAGCGGGGCCGGTGGGCGAATCCGTGAGGGTGATCGGGCTGATCGAGTTGGCGTTGCCGATGTTGACGACGTTGATGACGCAATAGACGGCGGTCGGTCCGTGGGCCGGGTCGAGGGCGCAGCTCTTGGTGACCTGGATGTCCGGGTTGGCCTGGGCGGCGAGGGGCGTTGTCAGCATGGCCAAGGCGGCCACGCACAAGAGTGCCCAAAAGCGCGTCTTCATTCTGGTTCCCCAACCCTTGATCCGGCCAGCATAGGAGCCGGCCAGCCATGCCGGACCGTTCCCGATGAACAGCCCGCGGCAGATTCAATTTACCGTCTTGAGCGCGCTCGCGGCTGGCTCGCGGATAGTCCGAATGGACTAAGCGGCTTCGAGCTGCGGGCATTGTCACCTCGGAGAGCCCGTCACCTTCCGTTCCGGCATCAGGTTGCCCCAGCGGTCGAAAATGGACCCGCTTTCGAACTCAGGCGCCAGCACGGGCTGGCTCGGCTGAAGCTTGCCGTCGCTGAGCCTGGCCTTGGTGATCGCCACGAAGCAGGCCCAGGTTTCGTGGCCCTTGTCGTATTGCCACTGGCCGCCCTTCGACAGGCAAGCGTCCTTGCGGTTGGCCGAGGCGTCCGTGGCGACCGCCAGGGTCCCAGCGCAAACCGTCAGCGCCAATAGGGTTTTCAAACTCATATCTTCATGCCTTCCGTTCGGATTGAATTCGTCCAGGGCTCTACAATTCGTCCGCGGAGTCGCTTCACGGCGCCTTGATGAAATCGCCCCGCGCGGGCGGCTGGCCGTCCTGGATCGTGGCGATGGAGATCTTGGCGCGGACCTCGCCCACCTTCACCGTGCCGATGGTGGTCATGGCCACATCCAGCACCGCCCCGGTGCCCGGATCGGTCAGCGCCTCGCCCTTGCGGAAGACGGAGAACACCATGCCGGACTGGACGTTCTGTTCGGCGCCGGCGTTCAGGTAGACCTGTCCGTCCCGGTTATCGATCACCATGCCCGACCAGGCGACACTGTCGGCCGCCGGATTGATCTGGCGCACCGCTTTGCGAATGGCGTCCTCCATCGCCTTGGCCAGCGGGGTGGCGCGGAAGGCGTTGGCGCCGGCGGTCTGGCCGGTCATCCGGTTGATGACGCCGGCGTCGGCGGTCTGGTTCGAGGCGGCGCCGGCGGCGTTGACGGTGGCGATGATCTGGCCGGTGGTCGTGTCGATCAACCGCAGCGAGATGCTGACCGTTGCGGTCGCGGTCTTCAGATCGCCGCCAAGGCCCAGCAGCTTTCCCCCGGGCAAGCCGCCCATCGACAGGCCGCCGCCGCCCGCGGCCGGGTTGAACTTGGTGATCGCGCCCTTGATCAGCAGGCGCGCGCCGATCAGCTGGCCGGTCTTGGCCGCGGTTTCCGACGTGGCCGCGCCGCTGGTCCCTAGCTGTTGTTCGGTCTGGACCGCGGCCAGCGCCGGCCGCTCGACCACCACGAACCGGCCGTCCTTGATCAGTACGTCTGTCAAAATGGCCGCCAGGCTATCGGCGTCCGCCGCCCCGGTGGTCAGGTCGGCGCCGCCGAACGCATCGACGGCGACGGTCTTCTTCAGACCTGTGTAGGCGGCGGGCGGCGTCGCTGCGATCGCTGGCGTTAACGGGGCAAGCAGCAGGCTGGCGACCAAGGCCGATGGGCCGAGGCGGCGCAGAACCGAAACCAGACGGGTCATGAAATACTCCGGCGCAGGCGCCGACCTGAGAGCCGGACGCCCGGAGCGCGGCTTGATATCGAACCGGACGGGACAGCAATGTGCTGTAAATCCAGGTGAATATCTCGCGGCTTCCTGTATCGCCCGGGTGTTCGCATCGATCAGCGCTGATGAGGTAAAAACAGGCACGATCCTATGGCATCGACCTAGTCCTCGATATTGGTGCGGCTAGTCCAAATGGACTATGTTATGGGATATCATCATGGCGGCGGCGTTGTCCGGGGGGATGGCATGCTTGGCGAAGGCGACTATGACGCAACCGTCGCCGACCTGCATGCCGCCGGGATGGGCGACGTCGCTTGGGCGGTGACGCTGGAGCGCTTGGCGGGCCGTTTCGGCACCAAGTCGTCTGTCATCCGCGTCATGGATGCGAACTTCACCACCGTCGGAGTCGCCAGCCACGGCTATTCCCCGGCGTTCGCCGAGGAATACTACGCAAGCGACATTTACCTTGCAGACCCGCGAACGCCATTGATCCTGAACAGCCGCCCTGGCCAGGTCTATTTCGATCACCTGCTGTTCGACCCCGACGAGATGTGGCGCGACCCGCGTGTCCGCGCCGCCTGCGACCCGGTAGATCTGCGTTACTCTCTTGGCGTCCTCATTCGCCTGCCGAACGGCGGCTCCGCGGCGGTGGCCCTGTTGAGTTCGGATCGGGAGGGCCATGCGTCCGAGCATGCGGTGGGCATGTTCCGCAGGCTGGCGCCTCAGGTCGCGCAAAGCTGTGCGCTCGGCCAGGTGCTGGAGCAGGCGTCGGAGTCGCGGGCCGCCATGCTGGCCGCCCTTTCGCGCCGAACCGACGGCATGGTCCTGCTCGATCCGCGCGGTGCGCCGACCTTCGTCAACGACGCCGCACAGGCTGTGCTGACCGCCGGGGATGGGTTGCTCCTGCGCGGAAACGACTTTGTCACCCGCCGACAGCCGGAGACGCGCCGCATCGCCCAGCTGATCCACTGCGCGCTCAACGGAGCCGCCGGTGTCGCGGCGGCTGGCGGGCGGGCCCTGGTCAGTCGTCCGTCAGGACGCCCGCCCTATGTGGTGACGGTAATGGCGACACCGCCCATGGAGCGCTTCCTGACCAGCAAGACGATCGGCTGTGTCGTCCACATCCAAGACCTGGGCGCCGCCGACCTGCCGTCCCGCGAGGCCTTGCGCGATGTCTTCGGCCTCACCGACCGCGAGTCCGACTTCGCCATCGAACTCGTCCGATGCGCCGATCTCGAACGGGCCGCGGTGAGCGCCGGTATGGCGGTCAACACGGCCCGCAATCACCTGCAGAGCATTTCGCGCAAGACCGGCGTGTCCGGCCAGACCGCGGTGGCCCAGCTGCTGGCGCGGCTGGGCTGAAGGCGAGCTCAGTCCATGTTGAAGACGCAGACCTTGTTGCCGTCGAGGTCGCGGAAGTAGGCGCCATAGAAGGTGGGCAGGCGCTGGCCGGGGGCGCCGTCGCAGGTTCCGCCGGCGGCGATGGCCGCGGCGTGGGCGGCGTCCACCTGGGGCTTGGTCGCGGCGGGCAGGCCGAACATGGAGCCGTTGCCGGCGGTGGCCGCCTCGCCGTCATAGGGCTTGGCGATGGCGATCATGCCGGGGGTTTCCTTGCTGCCGTAGAACTGCATGCGGTCGCCGTTCATGAAGGTGCGCCGGCCGCCCAGCGGCTCCAGCACCTTGTCGTAGAACTGGCTGGCGCGTTCGAGGTCGTTGGCGCCGATGGTGGCGTAGCCGATCATGGTGGTGTCCTCCCTTTGTGACGCGGTTCTAGCTGATGACGTGTGCGGAAACGCAAGGCCGGGTTAGACTGGCTGCGGAAATGAAAGAAGGGAGTGGATCCATGGCCGCCGAAACCCTGGCCCCCGCCATCGACCTGGCGCGCGCCAACCCCGTGCGAATACCCAACGAGAGCGCCGAGTATCGCACCGCGCGGACGGCGCTGCTGGCCGAAGAGATCGAGCTGCGCCGGCACATGGAGCGCGTCGCCGCCCTGCGCCGCGCCCTGCCGCCGGGCGGGCCGGTGACCGGCGATTACCGGTTCCAGGGCGAGGAAGGCCAGGTCGATCTCGCCGGCCTGTTCAAGGACAAGCAGACCCTGGTTACCTACAGCTACATGTTTGGTCCGCAGCGCGAGCGGCCCTGCCCAATGTGCACCAATCTCCTGGGCGGTTGGGCCGCCAATGCGGCCGACGTCGAGCAGCGCGCGTCCCTGGTGGTGATCGCCCGCTCTCCGATCGACAAGCTGCTCGCCTTCAAGCGTGAGCGCGGCTGGAAAGACCTACGGCTCTACACCGACCTGACCGGCGCCTACTCCCGCGATTATTTCGCCATCACGCCGGACGGGTCGGAAGTTCCGGCGATGAATGTGTTCAGCCGGCGCGACGGCGTTATCCGCCTGTTCTGGGCCGGCGAAATCACCGACCAGGCCGCGGACCCAGGTCAGGACCCTCGTGGGGAGCCGGCGTCGGTGGCGCCGCTGTGGGATATCCTGGACCTGACGCCCGAGGGCCGCGATCCCGAATGGTACCCGAAGCTCAGCTACGACTGAGACCAAGCGCCGTTGTCCCTGACCTTCAGTCGGGCCGAACCACGCACGATGCCCATCCCAGCGCGGTCGGCAGGATCAACGGCCGCGAGTGTGCGCCGCTCGACTACTGGCCGATGATGGTCGCCAGGATGTTGATTCCCAACGCCAGGACCATGCTGTTGAAGAAAAAGGCCAGGATGGCGTGCACGGTCACCAACTGGCGAAAGCGGGTGTTGGTGATGTTGAAATCCGACACCTGGGCCGTGGCCCCGATGCAGACGGCCATATAGACGAAATCCCGGTAGTTGGTCGGCTCGTCGCCGGGGAACTTGACCCCGCCGTCCATCTCGCCGTTCTTGTCGCCGTCCCCGAAATAGCGGTGGGCGTAGTGCAGTGTGAAAACCGTCTGCACCAGCGCCCAGCCCAGCAGCACCGTGGAGATGGCGAAGATCCAGGCCCAGGATCGCGCGCCCGAGACGTCGCCATGACCGCCCTTGGATTCATGCAGGGCCACGACGGCGCCGGCCAGGCCCGCGACCACGGCTGACAGGACAATGGCCAGGGTGATGGCCTGGCTCTCGTCCTCGGCCGCGGCCCGCCGGCGCAGGCTGGTCTCGTCGTCACGGCAGATGATCCACAGGGTCGGGACCAGGAAGACCAGGGCTGCGGCGTTCCAGGCGATCAGGCCGGACAGGCCCGGCGGCAGGTGGGCCAACTGAATGGGCGCCAAACTGGCCAGGCCGGCCGCGGCGGCCAGCACCACCCGCCAGCGACGCGCCCACAGGCCGGTCGGCGGATTGGTCTTGGTCGCGGTGGGCATAGGCAGAATCCAGGGCTGGACGAACGGACGTCAGCTACTGCAACGCCAGGACGAAGGCATCGATCCGCCGAGCGTCCACAGGCGGCGGCGCGGGTTTGCATCACCCTTCAGGTTATGCTTGTTCACCCTCGACCAAAGGACGCCCTTCGAGTGGCGCCAAGTAGGGAGTTCAACGCGTGACCGACACGACCGCCGCTTCATCCGCCCCCACCGCAACGCCTGCCTGGCCGGCCATGTCCATTGCCCAGGCCCACGGCATGCTGACCGCGCCGGGGATGCCGTTCGAGATGGAGGAGCTCGACATTCGCGGCGTAAAGACCCGGGTGTGGAAGAACGCCCCGGCCTCCCTGCGCGACGTGCTGCTGCTGGCCAAGACCCACGGCGACAAGGTCTTCCTGGTCTATGAGGATGAGCGTGTCACCTACGACGCCTTCTACCGCGCCGCCGCGTCCTTCGCCCACGAACTCCAGGCGCAAGGGATCAAGAAGGGCGACCGGGTCGCCATCATCATGCGCAACCTGCCGGAATGGCCGGCGGTGTTCCACGCCATCGAGGCCTTGGGCGCCATCGCCACCCCGCTGAACGCCTGGTGGACCGGGCCGGAGCTGGAATATGGCCTGGTCGATTCCGGCTCCAAGATCGCCATCATGGACGCCGGCAGCTTCAGGCGGCTGAGCGAACATCTGCACAACTGCCCGGATCTTGCGCGGGTCTATGTCAGCCGCGAGGCCGACGAGATCAGCCATCCCAATGTGATCAAGCTGGAGAGCGTGCTGGGCGCGCCGCCGGCCTATGCCGACCTGCCTGACCGCGACCTGCCCATTGTCGAGGTGACGCCGGAGGACGACGCCACCATCTTCTACACCTCCGGCACCACGGGAAAGCCCAAGGGCGCCCTGGGCACCAACCGCAACATCGTCTCCAACATCATGGCCGCGGCCTGCGTCGGCGCCCGGGCCTTCCTGCGCCGGGGCGAAATGCCGCCCGCGCCCGATCCCACCGCGGCGCAACGGGCAACCCTGCTGTCGGTGCCCTTTTTCCACGCCACCGGCTGCTTCGCGATCCTGAACCCCACCATCTACGGCGGGGCCAAGATCGTCATGATGTACAAGTGGGATCCGGTGCGCGCCTTCGAGCTGATCGAGCGGGAACGGGTGACCATGGCCGGCGGCGTGCCGACCATCGCCTGGCAGCTGATCGAGCATCCGTTGCGCCAGAACTACGACCTGTCGTCGCTGGAGAGCGTCTCCTACGGCGGCGCGCCCTCGGCGCCGGAACTGGTGCGCAAGATCGTCGAGACCTTCCCCAAGTCCGCGCCTGGCAACGGCTGGGGCATGACGGAGACCTCGGCCACGGCCACCACCCACGGCGCGGAAGACTATCAGAACCGCCCCGACTCCTGCGGCCCCGCCGTACCGGTGACCGACCTGAAGGTGATGACCGTCGAAGGTGACCGCGAACTGCCGATCGGCGACGTGGGTGAGCTGTGGTGCAAGGGCCCGCAGGTGGTGAAGGGCTACTGGAACAAGCCCGAGGCCACGGCGCAGACCTTCGTCGATGGCTGGGTCAAGACCGGCGACCTAGCGCGGCTGGACGCCGAGGGTTTCTGCTACATGATCGACCGGGCCAAGGACATGCTGATCCGGGGCGGCGAGAACATCTACTGCATCGAGGTGGAGAACGTCCTCTACGACCACCCGTCGGTGATGGACGCGGCCCTGGTCGGCATCCCGCACAAGACCCTGGGCGAGGAGCCCGGCGCGGTGGTGACTCTGAAGCCCGGCGCCGAGGCCACCGAAGCCGAGTTGCGCGCCTTCGTCGCCGAACGCCTGGCGGCCTTCAAGGTCCCCGTGAAGGTGGTATTCTGGCACGAAACCCTGCCGCGCAACGCCAACGGCAAGATCATGAAGAACGAGCTGAAGAAGGTGTTCGTGGAGGGGTGAGCAGGGCCGAAATCCCCTTATGCTTCGACAAGCTCAGCATGAGGATTTCTACTGAGGGCTTTGCTTCACCGACGCTAAAGTAGCCCTCACCCTGAGCCCGTCGAAGGGCGAGGGCGCATCCCCGCGCTCGCCGTCATCGCCTCAAGGAGCGTGAGCCAAACAATGCGCCAGCGCGCCGACCTCCTGCTCGTCGAGCTCGGCCTGTTCGAGAGCCGGGCCAAGGCGCGGGCGGCGATCGAGGCCGGCGGGGTGACGGCGGCCGGCGCGCCGGTCACTCGGGCCGCCCAGATGCTGGACGCAGGCGCCGCCATCGTCGCCCAGCCGGCCCACCGCTTTGTCGGCCGGGGCGCGCTCAAACTGGATCACGCGCTCAGCGTCTGGCCGGTCCCGGTCGAGAGGCGGGTGGTGTTGGATGTCGGCGCCTCCACCGGTGGCTTCACCCAGGTCTGCCTGGAGCGGGGCGCGGCCAAGGTGTTCGCGGTCGATGTGGGCCGGGGCCAGCTGCACCCCGTTCTCGCCGCCGATCCCCGCGTGATCGATCTGTCAGGTATCGACGCCCGCACCCTCGAGCCGCTCGATCCGCCGCCGTCCCTGATCGTCTGCGACGCCAGCTTCATCGGTCTGATCAAGGTGCTGGAACGGCCGCTCCAGCTGGCCGCGCCGGGCGCCGATCTGGTCGCCCTGGTCAAACCGCAGTTCGAGGTCGGGCCGGATTTGGTTGGCAAGGGCGGCCAGGTGCGCGACGCCAACCTGCGCGAGGCCGCGCTCAAGGCCGTGGTCGAAGCCCTGGCCGAACGCGGCTGGCCGGCACTCCAGACAGACGAAAGCCCCGTGCGCGGGGGCGACGGGGCGATCGAATACCTCGTCTGGGCGAGGCGGACCTGAAGGCCGAAACCCCTCCGCCCTCTGTGGCGAAGGGGGTCCGATCAAGCCCTATTGGGCGACGTGCCAGACGCCGGTTTGCGGATCGCGGCAGGCGCGGGTCGGATAGGATTCCGAGCTGCCGTCCGGATAGATGATCCGCGTCTCGGCCCGGCCGCACCGGTGGTACATCGGCGGCGGGGGCGGCGGCGGCGGCGGGCCGTCGTAGTAGCCGGCCGGGGCCGGACCCGGACCATAGCCCGGAGGCGGCGGCGGACCGTTCGGGTCGCAGGCCGCCGAAGCCTTGCCAACGCCAGCGCCAACCGCGGCGCCCGCGACGCCGCCGATGATCGAGCCGCCGGCCCGGCCTGGGCCCTGGCCGATGTTGTTGCCCAGCACCGCGCCGGCGATGCCGCCCAGGATGGCGCCGCCCACTTCACGATTTGTGGTGCTGCGCTGGCATTGGTCGTAGTAGGTCCCCCCCGGTGGGGGCGGAGGCGGGGGACCGTCTTGGGCCGACGCGACCGTCGGCGCGGCCAAAAAGCCGGTCAGCACCGTGGCCGCGCAGGCCGCGGCCATCAGGCCCTTGGCGAATGTGTTAGGTTGGCTCATCGAATGTCTCCGTTCGGACTTGCGGTTACAAAGAATTTCGCTTCCCGCCGGCGCACATCGTCGCCTCGGGATCGCGCATGAGGTTACCGGGAATCTGAAACATCAATGCGGCGCTCATGAGACTATGAACGCCTGAGTCTGAACGCAGGCTAATCGCCCCGTTCATTTTCGTTAGCATAGGCAGGTATCAGAGGCCGGCCGCCCAGACTTCACAAGGACGAACAGTGACGCTTGGTTCCACCGAGACATTGCAAACGGTGCGGATCGAAAAGATCGGCGCCCAAGGTGACGGTATAGCCGGTGACCTATTCGCACCCCTGACCCTGCCGGGCGAATTGGTGCGCGGCGAAGTGCGAGAAGGCCGGATCGATCCCGCCGAGGTGCTGGAAGCGAGCGCCGACCGTGTGTCGCCGCCCTGTCCGCACTTCGGCGACTGTGGCGGCTGTTCGCTGCAGCATTGGGCGGCGGAACCCTACCTGGCCTGGAAACGCGAGCAGCTGGCCGTCGCCCTCGGCCGGGCGGAGATAACCACCGAAATTCTCGAGACCTTCGCCAGTCCCCCGCACAGCCGCCGCCGCCTCGCCCTCCACGCTCGCCGCGACGGACGCATCGTGCGGCTGGGGTTCAAGGCGCGGCGGAGCTGGCGGCTGGTGGAGCTGGACGTCTGCATTATCGCCAATCCGGCCCTGGTGCGTGCGCTGCCGGCCCTGCGCAAACTGGCCGAGCCCTTCCTCGAACACCCCAAGTCCGCGCCCACCCTGCATGTGACGACCACCCTAACGGGCCTCGACATCGACATCACCGGCGTGGAGCGCAAGCACGGCGGCGGCCTCTCGGTCGGCGCCCGCACGCGCGCGGCGCAGGCGGCCGCGGCCGGCGATTTCGCCCGCGTGACCCTGGCGGGGGAGGTGATCTACCAGGCCCGCCAGCCGGTGGTGAAACTCGGCCCCGCCGTGGTCGCCCTGCCGCCCGGCGCCTTCCTGCAAGCCTCGCCCCAGGCTGAGGCGGCAATGGCCGAGATGGTGGTCCAGGCTGTGGACGGCGCGGCCCGGGTCGCCGACCTCTACTGTGGAGTCGGCACCTTCAGCTTCCGCCTGGCCCAGGCGTCGTCGGTCTATGCCGCCGATTCATCGGCCCCGGCGGTACGCGCCCTGGCCTCGGCCATCGGCTCCGCGCCGGGCCTGAAGGCCGTCACCTCCGAAGCCCGAGACCTGACCCGCCGGCCCTTGCTGGCCATGGAGATGAAGTCCCTCGACGCGGTGGTGTTCGACCCGCCCCGAGCCGGCGCCCTCGACCAGGCCCGCGAAATCGCAGCGTCCAAGGTCTCCCGCGTCGTCGGCGTCTCCTGCAACCCCACCACCTTCGCCCGCGACGCCCGCATCCTCGTCGATGCCGGCTTCAAGCTGGAGACCGTCAAACCCATCGACCAGTTCCTCTGGTCGCCGCATATCGAGTTGGTGGGGGTGTTCCGCCGGTAGTTGAAATCTGATGCTAGGTCGGGCTGTCAGATTGACGCGATCGCCACACCAAGCTTGCCTGCCGCTTCCGCCAGTCTGATGTCCAAGGTTACAAGCTGGGCGCCGAGCCTGCGGCAGATTGCGACATGCAGGGCGTCCGGCGTACGGAGCATGAGGTCGAATCGGCGGACGATCAGCCCCGCGCCACGCACATCAGCGCCTTCTACCTCGATTGCTTCAGCCACCGCTGCTTTCCAGCTGTCAAATTTGAACAGCCGCTCTTTGGCGTCCGCATCGCCAAGACGACCCGTCCGAACTGAGCGAGATAAGGCTGAAGCGACCTCCGCTGCGGTAAACTCGCTGACAAGCAAAACTTCGGAAGCTTGATCCAGAAACCGATCGACGCGCGCCGAGCCCGGTTCGGCGACGAACATGGGCAACAGCGCGCTGGCGTCGAAATAGAGGCTCAAAAGTCGCTCTCGTCATGAAGCGCATTCAGCAATTCGACCGAAGTGATGCCGATGGGACCGCGAGCATCTCGGTCGGCGCGAAGCCGCGCATAGTCGAACTTGCCTGGCCGTTGGGTCTGAGCGGTCATGGGCCGGATCTCGGCGATCGGCTTCCCATGCCGAGTGATGATCACCTCTTCGCCTGCCGCCGCCTTGTCGAGCAGGCTGGACAGGCTGTTCTTGGTCTCGGCGACGCTATAGCGGCTCATGACGTCTCTCACAGGATTATGTCCATAATTATAGCCATAATTCGAAGCGTCTCCAACCCTACCCAAACAGCTCCATCTGATCCCCGGCTCGTGGCGGCGGCCGGAACAGGTCTGTGGCCAGCGGGACCCGGTCGCTGTTCAGCCCATACTGCGCCGCCGCCCGCTTGAATCTGGCGCGGATCAGGTCGGCGATGGGGCCTTCGCCGCGCATCCGCTTGGTCCATTCGGCGTCGTAGTCCTTGCCGCCCCGCGTTTGCCGCACCAGCGACATCACCCGCCGCGCCCGGTCCGGCCGCTCGGCTTCCAGCCACTCGCGGAACAGGTCCTTGATCTCCAGCGGCAGGCGCAGCAGCACATAGCCAGCCCCGTAAGCGCCCGCCTTGGCCGCCGCCTCCAGCAGGCTCTCCAGTTCATGATCGTTCAGCCCCGGGATTATCGGAGCCGTGTTGACCGAAACCCGCACCCCCGCCTTGGCCAGCATCTCCACCGCCGCCAGCCGCCGCATCGGCGTCGCCGCGCGGGGCTCCATCGCCCGCGCCAGCTGCCGGTCCAGGGTGGTGATCGAGACGATCACCCGCACCAGGTTCCGCTCCGCAAGCGAGGCCAGCAGGTCCACGTCGCGGGTGATCAGGTTGGACTTGGTGATGATGGAGCAGGGGTGATTGAAGCGGTCCATCACCTGCAGCACCGAACGGGTGATCCGCAGGCGCCGCTCCGCCGGCTGGTAGGGGTCGGTATTGCCGCCGATATGGATCGGCCGGCAGACATACGCCTTCTTCGACAGCTCCCGCTCCAGCAGCCCTTCGGCCTCGGGCTTGAAGAAGATCTGGCTCTCGAAATCGATCCCCGGCGACAGGCCCATATAGGCGTGGCTCGGTCGCGCGTAGCAGTAGATGCAGCCGTGGCTACAGCCGACATAGGGGTTGATCGACTGGTCGAAGCCGATGTCCGGACTGTCGTTGTGGCTGATAATCGTCCTCGATTTCAGCGCGGTAAGCGTGTCGTCCAGCCTGGGTGGCGTCTGGTCCTGATCGGTCCAGCCGTCATCGAAATCCTCCTTGCCGCTCCACTCGAACCGGCCCGACCGATTGGACTTGGCGCCGCGCCCACGAACCGCGCCGACGATGGGAACTGATTTTGCCATGGCGTCGATTATGGCTTGACAAATGGAACAAATAAAGAACATATTCGTCACATTGGCGAGAGGCGGGTGAGCGCCGCCAGATTACGGGCGTAAGGGCTGGGGGAGGGGGCAATGGTGTTCTGGTGGACTGGGCGCGGGTATCTGGCGCTTCTGACGACCATCGGCGCGGTCGGGGTTTTCGGCGCGGTGGTGACCCTGGCCTTCGGTGACCAGGCTTTCGACCGGTTTCCCTGGCTGTGGACCATCGCCTTTTGTCTGGCTGCCGCCGCGACCTGGGTGATCGGCAGCCGGATCAACGGTCGCCCCGTGGCGTGGAACAGGGGGCAGCGCTCCTTAGGCCGTCTGATCTACAACGCGCCCAACAGGTTCATTTCCCTTCCGGTCGAAACCTGGGCGGTCCCGCTGATCGCCATTGGATTGCTGGTGGGCCTTATCGGCACGTTCGCGTGAGGCTAGGGTTCGGAAAATTGTTCAGGATTCGACCTATGTCTCAGCGCGCCGCCGCCGGCCTTCTCGCCCTCTTGCTGTCTACCGCCGCCCTCGGCGCGGCTCAGCCCAGCCTCGCCCAAACGGACGCCGCGGCGCGCGCCAAGAAGGCCGTGCACACCCAGGACGACCTGCCGCGTTACAACTACCCCATCTCCGGAACCGCGACGGCTCTGCTGACCGCGGACGACGCGACCTTTGGCGCCTTCGCCGCCAAGGTCGGCGCCGATGTCGACAATCTGCTGGCCAACTATGACGTCCAGGATCACGCCACCCTGAGCGGCATCCTGAACGTGAAGCTGGCGCTGCAGGTGCTGTCGGGAACCCAGGACAAGGCGGCGCTGAAGACCATCGCCCGGATCCGCGCCCTGGAAGACAAGCCGGACGCCAAGCTGCTCACCGCCTTCCGCACCGAGGCGGTGCTCAAGGCCCGCATCGCCAGCGGCCAAAGTTCAGGCCCCGCCTACGAGAAGGCCTATGCCGACGCCCTCGCCAACCTGGTCACGCCGCTGCCCTGGGCTGTGGCCGGCAACCGGATTCAGGAAGCCAAGAGCAGCGCCCAGATCGTCACCGCCTCGCTGGTGCTGGGGCAGATCCAGGCCGGTATCGAACCGGCCCTGGCCAAGAGCCATCAACTCAGCAACGAGCTGGCCTGGGGCCTGATCGGCGCCCGCATGACCCTGAAGGTCGCCGTGCCGCTGCAGCGGCCGACGGTCGCGGTGCTGGCGAAATATGTGGCGGCCAATAAGGTCGTGAAGCCGGATATCTGGGCCGCGCGCGAGGTCACCCTGACCGCTGCCGACCACCTGACGGCGGTGACGGTGGCCATCTGGGACAGCGGTTCCGATCTGGCCCTGTTCCCGGGCCGGGTCTTCACCGATCCGCATCCCGGCCCCGACACCGATCCGCACGGCCTGGCCTTCGATCTCGAGAGCCGGCCCACGCACGGCGAGCTTCTGCCGCTCGACGCCGCGCAACAGGCCGAATACCCCACCTTCCGCAACGATCTGAAGGGCCTGTCCGACCTGCAGCTGTCGATCGACAGCCCGGAATCGGCGGCGCTGAAGCAGCAGTTCACCCATCTGGCGCCCACCGAGGTGCCGGCCTTCCTGCAAAAGCTGGAGCTCTATTCGATCTATTCGCACGGCACCCACGTCGCCGGCATCACCGCGCGCGGCAATCCGGCCATCCGGCTGGCGGCCACGCGGATCACCTTCGACTGGCGCAATGTGCCGGAGAAGCCGACCGAGGAACTGGTTCAGCGCGGCGTCGTCGCCTACCGCGCCTACATCGCCTGGTTCCGCGAGCATGGCGTTCGCGTCGTCAACATGAGCTGGGGCGGCACGCCTCAGGACGTCGAAACCGCGTTGGAGAAGAACGGCGTCGGCAAGGACGCCCAGGAGCGCAAAGCCGTCGCCCGCAAGCTGTTCGACGAGGATCGGGACGGCCTCTATGCGGCGATCAAGAGCGCCCCGGACATCGTCTTCATCTGCGCCGCCGGCAACGCCGACGCCAACAGCGGCTTCGATGAATCCATCCCCGCCTCCTTCAAACTGCCCAATCTGCTCACCGTCGGCGCCGTGGACCAGGCCGGCGAGGAAGCCAGCTTCACCAGCTACGGCGAAACCACCCGGGTGGACGCCAACGGCTACCAGGTGGAATCCACCGTCCCCGGCGGCGCCCTGGTGCGCCTCTCCGGCACCTCCATGGCCTCGCCCAACACCGCCAACCTGGCCGCAAAGCTGATCGCCCTGGACCCCAAGCTGACCCCCGAACAGACGATCAAGCTGATCATCGACGGCGCCACCCCCAGCCCCGACGGCCGCCGTCACAACATCGACCCGAAGCGATCGGTGGAACTGCTGAAGGCGATGGCGAAGGGCTGACGGGGAGTGCGATCCAGGACCGATGCGCGCGATAGACGCCCAGCACTATTGGATCGCCGCCCGCTTTGAACGGCGCGAAGGATGGGACGAGAACGCCTATCCCTTCAACCTGCCGGTCGTGCGTACGGTCGATGAGCTCGAATTCCACCCCAAGGTCACCTTCCTGGTGGGCGAGAACGGGTCCGGCAAATCGACCCTGATCGAGGCCCTGGCCGTGGCCTGGGGCTTCAATGCGGAAGGCGGCAGCACAAACTTCAACTTCGGCACGCGCGCGTCGCATTCCGAGCTGCATAATTTCGTCAGGCCAATCCGGTCAGCCAAGCGGGCGAAGGACGGCTTTTTCCTGCGCGCCGAGAGCCACTTCAACGTCGCGACCTACGTCGAAAATACTGGCGTCAGCGGCTACGGCGACGCCTCGCTGCACGAGCAGTCCCACGGCGAATCCTTTTTCGCTCTGTTGGACAACCGCTTTCGCGGCAACGGCCTCTACATCCTCGACGAACCCGAAGCGGCCTTGTCGCCCAATCGCCAGCTCAGCTTCTTGGCGCGGCTGCATGAGTTGGTGAACCAAAAATCCCAGTTCATCATCGCCACCCACTCGCCGATCATCCTCGGCTACCCGGACGCCTGGATCTACCAGACCACCAGCTCGGGCCTGGAGCGGATCGAATACGAAGACACCGACCACTTCCAGGTCACCCGAAACTTCCTGAACCGAAGGCAGACGTTTCTGGATGTGCTGCTGGAGGAGCAGTGAAGCCACGCCTTGGTAGAGCTAGGACGCCAACTGGTTGTTGACGTGCCAGGGAGGCCTATATCTGATATCAACGACTAGATGTGATCGCCGAGGCGTTCGCAATGACGGAGAAGGAGGCGTGGACATGAGTTTTTCGGAAAAGGAAGACCCGAAGAAAGCGCGCGCCGCAGCCAAGGCTCCCGCTAAACGCCCGAAGGACTATTTCCGAGCCCGGCCGTCTGGCGAGATCGACTACAAAGAGCTGGCTGCGGATACAAAAAAGCAATTCCCCAAAATCCTCGCTCGCCTTGCTGAATGAGCCGATTTGGGTAACCCCCGGTGGGGTTATCGAGCTCAACCAAAACCTTCTTGATGAAGGTGAGCGTCATGTCGTTCGCGACCTGCCGCTGCTTGAAAGCGCGTGCGCTCGTCCCAAGAATCTCTGGCTCTATGAGGGGCAGGATGACGTGACGGTGCTGGCTACATGTCTGCTGTTCGCTATCGCCCGAAACCATCCGTTCGAGCAGGGCAATAAGCGGACAGCTTTCGCGGCAATGCGCGGGTTTCTGCTGGCGAACGGGTTCAATCTCATCCTGTCGGACGATCTGGCGTGCGCCGATTCAATTCTGGCCGTGCTGGTCGGCGAGGAGACGGAAGAACAGTTCGTCGAAAGCCTGAAAGCGGTGGTGGTCAGGCACGATCTGCGCGACTGGCGCTGATCTTTTCCGCTGACGTCCGCGCCGCATCGCACTAGGCTCGCCGGCAACAATCCGGGGGAGGGGACAATGACCCATTTCATCGCCAGACTGGCCGGCGGCCTCGCCGCCATCGCTCTGTTCGGAACAGCTGGCGCCGCCGCGGCGGGACCAGCCGACGTCAAGGTCGACTCCGGCGCCCTGGCCGGCGTCGTCGAGCACGATGTTGTCGCCTTCAAGGGTATCCCCTTCGCCAAGCCTCCGGTGGGCGATCTGCGCTGGCGGGCGCCGCAGCCGGTGGAGGCGTGGAGCGGTGTCAAGGCGGCCGACAAGTACGGCGCGCTCTGCATGCAGAAGATCAACATCAAGGACAACGGCGTCGGCCCGCCGCCCGCCTCGGAAGACTGTCTCACCCTCAACGTCTGGAAGCCGCTGCACGCCGGCAAGCGCAAGCTGCCGGTCATGGTCTGGATCCACGGCGGCGGCCTGGTGAACGGCTCGGGCACCGCCGCCCTCTATGACGGCTCGGCCCTGGCGCGGCAGGGCGTGGTGGTGGTCACCCTCAACTATCGCCTCGGCCGGTTCGGCTTCTTCGCCCACCCGGCGTTGACGGCGGAAAATCCCAAGGGCCCGCTGGGCAACTACGGCCTGCTGGACCAGATCGCCGCGCTGCAATGGGTCCAGCGCAACATCGCGGCCTTCGGCGGCGATCCGAAAGAAGTCACCGCATTCGGCGAATCCGCCGGCGGGGTGTCGGTCAACCACCTGATGCTGGCGCCAGCCGCGCGCGGCCTGTTTATCCGCGCCATCGTCGAATCCGGCGCCGGCCGCGAGATGTCCGCGCCCCTGCACGGCCCCGGCGTCGGCGGCATCCCCTCCGCCGAAGATCAGGGCGAAGCCTTCGTCAAAAAGCTGGGGGTCAAGGCGACAGACGCCGCGGCCCTGCGCGCCATCCCCGCCGACGCCATCATCGCCGGCGGCGATCCAGACATGTCCAAGGGCGAGCTGATCGTCATCGACGGCGTCACCCAGACCATGGAAGTCACCCAGGGCTTCCGCCAGGGCCTGGAGATGAAGGTCCCCTACATCGTCGGCTCCAACAGCCGCGAACTGCCGGTGCCGCCCTCGATGATCGACACCTTCTTCGGCGGCGCGGGCCACATGTCCGCCGCCGAAAAGGCCAGGCTGGCCGACACCTACGGCGGCCAGCAGGCCTTCAACGACAATGTGCTCAGCGACATCGTCTTCACCGAGCCGGCCCACTACCTGGCCGGCCTGCACGCCGCCAATGGCGCCCCGACCTGGCTCTATCGTTTCTCGATCCTGTCGCCGACCGCGCCCAAGATGCTCACCGGCGCCCCGCACGCCTCGGAGCGACAGTATGTGTTCAACACCTTGAGCACGTCGCCCTGGCCGACCGTTGACGCCGACAAGCCCCTGGCGGCGGGCATGAGCGCCTACTGGGCCGATTTCGCCAAGCGCGGCGACCCCAACGGCGACCATCGTCCGACCTGGCCTCGCTACAGTGCGGCTAGGGACGAGCTGCTCGACTTCACCAACAAGGGCCCGGTGGCGGAAAAGACCCCGCGTCCGGACGCGCTCAAGGCCCTGGCGGCGCGCTATCCGTAAACCCTCATGATCTCGGTGATCATCGCCACGCGTAACGACCAGCGGCGGCTGGCGCGGACCCTGACCGCCCTGGTGCCGTCCGCCGTGGACGGTTTGGTGCGGCAGGTCATTGTCGCCGACTCCGGCTCGAGCGATTCAACGCTCGAGATCGCCGATGACGCCGGGGCCGTGGTGGTCAAAGGCCCGTTGGCGCAAGCCTGCGCGAGCGCGAAGGAAGACTGGCTGCTGATCCTCGATCCGGGCGCCCGTCTGGCCGACGGCTGGGAGCGAACAGCCCACGACCACATCGTCCGCATCGCCCGCCCCGGCGTGATCCGCCTCGGCCACCGGCGCGGCCTGCTGGGCATGATGTCGCCAGCGCCCGCTGTGGGCCTGCTGATCCGCAAGGCCGAGGCGGCGAGCGAAGGCGGCCTGGGCGACATGGTGCGGGCGGCGCGGGATGCGGTGGGGCTGAAGGTTGGCGTGAGCTACCTCGCTTGAATTCCTGAGAGCGCGGCATCAGCTAAGTGCGTCCTTCGACACGCGCCCCAAGAGGCGCGGCTCAGGATGACGTGCTTTTTTGGGCTGCAAATTTCTACGTCATCCTGAGCCGGCCGCGTTTGCGGCCGTGTCGAAGGACGCACTCACGCCGCAACCCCCTAAGCAGGCCGTTCCGGTCGATCCAGCCGTTCCATCAGCGTCAGCATATCGGCCCACGCCCGCTTCTTCGCCCCCGGCTGCCGCAGCAGGAAGGCCGGATGCAACGTCGGCATGGCGGGCAGGGACTGGCTCCCGTCGCTGGACGTCCAGTCGAACCACCGCCCGCGCAGGCTCAAAATCCCCTCCGAGCGCTGCAGCACCGACTTGGCCGAGGCGCCGCCGGCCAGCAGCAGTAGCTTGGGCGAGACCAGCACGATCGCCCGCTCCAGGAAGGGCTGACAGACCGCCTGTTCCTGCGGAGTCGGCGTGCGGTTGCCGGGCGGGCGCCAGTAGACGGTGTTGGTGATGAAGACGCGGTCCTTCAGCCCCGCCGCGGCGATCATCTTGTCCAGCAGCTTGCCGGCCCGGCCCACGAAGGGCAGGCCCTGCACATCCTCTTCGCCGCCCGGCCCCTCGCCGATGATCATCACGTCCGCGTTCGGCTCGCCGCGCGCGAACACCGCCTGCTTGGCGCCCTCGAATTTCAACCCGCAGCCGTCAAAGGCGGCGATGGCGGCGGCCAGGGCCTCCAGCGTCTCGCAGCCGGCGGCGAGCTCGCGCGCCTGGGCGATGGCGGCGGAGATATCCGGTCCGGCCGGCGCGGTGACCATCGTAGCGACGCGAGTCGGCGGCGGCAGGGTCCTGTCGCCAGCTCGTGGCCCAGCCGCAGTCGCAGCCCGGATCGGCCGCACGCGCTCGGCCAGGCGGTTGACCGCTGCATCTTCGTAAAGGGTGTCCACCCCCGCCTCGGCCCAGAAGGCGAGCAGGCTTTCCAGCGCCCGGGCGCTCATCCCGTCGCCGCTGCCTTGGGCTCCGCCTTGGGCCCCTCCATGGGATTGTCCTTGACCGCGCATGTGTCACCTTCCGATAAGTCGGTATGCGATGCAACGCGGCGCGAGCCGCCGGCCTGATGATGCTGGGGACGAAGACGAGATGAGCGACGAAGCCGAACGCGAGTCGATGGAATATGATGTCGTCATCGTTGGCGCCGGCCCGGCCGGCCTGTCGGCGGCGATCAAGCTGAAACAGCTTGCCGAGGCAGCCGGAACGGAGATCTCCGTCGCCGTGCTGGAGAAGGGCTCCGAGGTCGGCGCCCACATCCTGTCCGGCGCCGTGATCGACCCCAAGGCCATCACCGAACTCTGGCCGACCTGGAAGGCCGACGGCGCGCCGCTCGAGACTCCGGTCAAGAAGGACAAGTTCCTGATCCTCGGCCCGGCCGGCGAGTTCGATTTCAGCTTCACCGTCCCCTTCATGCCGCCGTTCATGAACAACCACGGCAACTACATCGCCTCCCTGGCCAACGTCTGCCGCTGGCTGGCGGAGAAGGCCGAGGGCCTGGGCGTCGAAATCTATCCCGGCATGGCGGTGTCCGACCTGGTCTGGAACGACGATGGCTCGGTCAAGGGCGTGGTGGCCGGCGTGTTCGGCATCGGCAAGGACGGGGAGAAGAAGCCCGACTACCAGCCGGGCCTGGAGCTGCACGCCAAATATACCTTCATCGGCGAGGGCGTGCGCGGCTCCCTGGCCAAGGTGCTGCAGGCCAAGTTCGGCCTGAACGAGGGCCGCGATCCGCAGAAGTTCGGCATCGGCGTCAAGGAACTGTGGCAGATCGATCCGGCCAAGTTCCAGGCGGGCCTGGTTCAGCACACCTTCGGCTGGCCGCTGAAGAACGACACCGGCGGCGGCACCTTCATGTATCATTTCGGGGACAACTACGTGACCCTGGGGCTGGTGCTGCACCTGAACTACAAGAACCCCTTCCTGTCGCCCTTCGACGAATTCCAGCGCTTCAAGCAGCACCCGTCGATCCGCCCGTATCTGGAAGGCGGCAAGCGCGTCGCCTATGGCGCGCGAGCGATCACCGAAGGCGGCTACCAGTCGGTGCCGAAGCTCAGCTTCCCCGGCGGCGTGCTGATCGGCTGCTCCGCCGGCTTCATGAACGTGCCCCGCATCAAGGGCAGCCACAACGCCATGAAGAGCGGCATGCTGGCCGCTGAACAGGCCTTCGCCGCCATCCAGGCCGGCCGCGCCAGCGACGTGCTCACCGAATACCAGACCGCCTACGAAGGCTCCTGGATCGCCAAGGAGTTGAAGCTGGTCCGCAACGTCAAACCCCTGTGGTCCAAGTTCGGCACCGCCATCGGCGTGGCCCTTGGCGGCATCGACATGTGGGTCAACCTGCTCACCGGCGGCTTCTCCTTCTTTGGCACCCTGCACCACACCAAGACCGACGCGGAATCCACCGGCCTGGCCAAGGACTACAAACCCATCGTCTATCCCAAGCCCGACGGCGTCATATCCTTCGACAAGCTGTCGTCTGTGTTCGTCTCCAACACCAACCACGACGAGGACCAGCCGGCCCACCTGAAGCTGAAAGACCCGTCGATCCCCATCTCGGTCAACCTCGAACGCTATGGCGAGCCGGCGCGGCTCTACTGCCCGGCGGGGGTCTATGAGGTGCTGTACGACGACGCCGGCCAGAATCCGAAGTTCCAGATCAACGCCCAGAACTGCGTCCACTGCAAAACCTGCGACATCAAGGACCCGTCACAGAACATCACCTGGACCACTCCCGAAGGCGGCGGCGGACCCAACTATCCGAACATGTAAGGCGTGCATCGCCTTGCGAGGGCTGCAATTTGCGATCAAGACTTTGGGCATGACATCGCTCAAAAGCCTGCTGATCCTCGCGCCCCTGCTGGGCCTCGCCGCCTGCGCCGATGTGCCGACGCAGACCGCCTCAAGCCCGGCGCCCGCCAGCGTCGCGGCCATCCCCGACGCCCACGACACCGGCTCCCTCTATGGCTTGTTCCTGGCCGGCCATAAGGCGCTGAACGACGGCCATGGGCAGGAGGCGGCGGACTATTTCGCCAAGGCCGCCCAGTCCGATCCATCGGGGTTCCTGCGCGAGCGGGCCTTTACGGCGGCCCTGGTCGCCGGTGATGTCCACCGCGCCGCCGGCCTCGCGCCAGCACCCGGCCAGGCCTCCCTGTCCGTCCAGCGCCTGGGCCAACTCACCCGCGCGGTGGATGCCCTGGCCGAGGATCGGGGCCATGACGCGCGCGCGGCCCTCGGTCCCGAGCCGCTCGGCCCGCCGCACCGCGAGGCCAGCGTCCTGCTCGCGCCCTGGCTGGCCGCCGCCGATGGCGACGCCAAGGCCGCGTTGACTCTGCCGGACGCCCGGGGCGACCTGCTGGTCACCGAGTTGTCCATTCTGGACCAGGCGCTACTCTACGAACGCTTCCACCGCTACGACCAGGCCGACGCGACCTTCCGTCAGCTCACCTCCACCGGTGATCCGTCGGAGGCCACCGTGACCGCCTATGGCGGCTTCCTGGAGCGGCGAGGACGCAAGGCCGAGGCCAAGGCGCTGTATGACGCGGCGCTCAAGGCCGACCCCAGCAACGGTCCTGTCCGCGCCACGGCGGACCACCTCGCCTCCGGCGCGTCGCCGACGCCCCAGCCGACCATCGGGCAGGGGGCGGCCCAGGCGCTGCTGGGTCCGGCCGCGGCCTATTTCGCCGAGCGCCAACCCGAGCTTGGCCTCACCTACCTGCGCCTGGTGCTGCGGCTCGACCCCGCCCGGGAGGACGCCCGCATGCTGCTGGGCGACACCCTGGTTTCGGCCGGAGATATAGACTCCGCCCGCGCGGCCTATGCCCACGTCCAACCCGGCTCGCCGCAGTATGTCAGCGCGCGGGGCCGGTTGATCCTGACCTACCAGGGTCCGGACGACGCGCCCAAGGCTCTGGCCATCGCCCAGGAGACGGTCAAGGCCGTCCCGAACAGCGACGACGCCCTGGCCCTCCTGGCCGACTGCCTGCGCACCAGCGAGCGCTACGCGGAATCGGCCAAGGTGCTGGACACCCTGATCGCCCACGGCGGCGATCACGCCGGCTGGCAGCTCTACTATATGCGTGGCGTCGCTCGGGCTCAGGCGGACCGTTGGCCGGAAGCGGAGCCGGACCTGAAGAAGGCCCTGGCGCTGAAGCCGGATGATCCGGAAGTGCTCAACTACCTCGGCTTCTCCTGGGTCGATCGGGGCGAGCATCTCGACGATGCCCGGGCCATGATCGAGAAGGCCGCCGCCGCGCGGCCGGACAGCGGAGCCATTATCGACTCCCTGGGCTGGGTCTATTTCAAGCTCGGCGACTACAACAAGGCGGTGACCGAGCTTGAGCGCGCCGCCAGCCTGGAAGCGGCCGACCCGGACATCAACGACCACCTGGGCGACGCCTATGCCCGCGTCGGCCGTCTCACCGAAGCCCGCTATCAATGGGCCCGGGTGCTGACGCTGGAGCCCAGCAAGGAACTGCGCGGGCAGGTCGAGATGAAGCTGAAGAGCGGCCCGGGCGCGCCGGCCTCGGTCAACCCCGCCAAGGTCGCCGCCGCGAGCGGCGCCGCCGGGTGAAGTGAGCCAGATACTGACGACCGCCTTCGCGCCGGCGAAGGTCAATCTCTACCTGCATGTCGCCCCGCCGGGCATGGACGGCATGCATCCCTTGAGCAGCCTGATGGTGTTCGCCGACGTCGGCGACCGGATCTGGCTTGAGCCGGCGCCCCAGCTGTCCTTGTCGGTGACCGGCCCATTCGGCGCTTCGGCGGGTGAGGGTGACGACAACCTGGTCCTACGCGCCGCGCGCGCGTTGGCCGGGGAGACCGGCCAGGCGGCCGCCTTCCATCTGATCCTGGACAAGCAGCTGCCCGTCGCCGCGGGCCTCGGCGGCGGCTCCAGCGACGCCGGCGCGGCGCTCAGGCTGCTGGGCGCCGCCATGGGCCTGCCGGCGGATGATGAGGCGCTTGCGCGGGTGGCGATGCGGCTGGGCGCCGACGGCGCCGCCTGTCTAGGCGGCACGCCCGTGCTGGCCGAAGGTCATGGCGAGCGCCTGAACCCTGCGCCAAAGCTGCCGGAACTCTGGGCGGTCCTGGTCAACCCGGGGGTCCCGTCCAGCACGCCGGCGGTCTATCGCGAGTACGATCGGTTGGGCGCGCGGGGCAGGGCGGATCGGCCCTCCCTGCCCGAAGCCTTCGAGAGCGTCGAGGAACTGGCCGCCGTCCTGGCCCGGACCCGCAACGACCTCGAAGCCCCCGCCATCGCCCTGAACCCGGTGATCGGCGCGGTGATCGAACTCTTGCGCGACCAGCCCGAAGCGCTGCTCGCCCGCGTCTCCGGCTCCGGCGCCACCTGCTTCTGCCTCTGCACCGGCGACATCGAGGCTGAAGGACTGGCGGAGCGGCTGGAACGATTGGAGCCCCGTTGGTGGGTGCGGCGTTGCCGCCTGGGCGGGCCGTGGAAAACCTGATCTGATGTGAGGCCCGCCTTCGCCGAGGCCTCGATCCAGCCTCCCCCTCGGCGGCAGCGCCAAACGCAAACGGGGGACCCGAAGGCCCCCCGCGCGTACGCTTGAACTGTGTGGTCCGTCTGGCCTAGCCGTGCACGACTTCGCCGTGCAGGTTGATGTCCAGGCCTTCTTCTTCGACCTCTTCGCTGACCCGGATGCCGATGGTGTATTTCAGCACCAGCAGGATGAGGGCCGACACGACCAGGCAGTAGACGAACACCGCGCCGACATCGATCGCTTGCAGACGCATCTGATCGAAGTTGCCGTCGATGAACCAGCCGCCCTTTGAGGGGATGCTGCCGTTGATGGCCTTGGAAGCGAACATGCCGGTCATGATGGCGCCCAGGGCGCCGCCCACACCGTGCACGCCCCAGCAATCGAGCGCGTCGTCGTAGCCGAAGAACTTCTTCATATGGACCGCCGAGATGTAGCAGACCACGCCGGCGGCGAGGCCGATGATCAGGGCGCCGGTCGGATTGACGAAGCCGGAGGCCGGCGTAATGGCCACCAGGCCGGCCACCGCGCCGGAGACCATGCCCAGGACGGATGGCTTCTTGGCGATGATCCATTCGGCGAACATCCAGGCCAGCGAAGCGCCGGCCGTGGCGATCTGCGTCGCCACCGCGGCCATGCCAGCCTGACCGTCGTGGGACTCAACCGCCGACCCGGCGTTGAACCCGAACCAGCCGACCCACAGCAGCGAAGCGCCGATGACGGAATAGGCGAGGTTGTGTGGCGCGAAGTTCTGCGTGCCGAGGCCCTTGCGTTTTCCGAGCATCAGCGCGGCCACCAGGCCCGCCGTACCGGCGTTCAAGTGCACCACCGTGCCGCCGGCGAAGTCGAGCGCGCCAATGCCGCCCGTGCCGAGCCAGCCCTTGGCTGACCAGACCCAGTGCGCGATGGGGCAATAGACCAGCAGCAGCCAGGCGCCCATGAACAGCAGGAAGGCGGAGTACTTCATCCGGTCGGCCAGCGCGCCGGCGATCAGCGCCGGGGTGATGATGGCGAAGGTCATCTGGAAGAACATGTAGACCGTCTCGGGGATGGTCGGCGCCAGCGGGCTGGCGATGTTGATGTCCTTGTTCAGCGGCGAGAGGAGGAAATATTTGAATCCGCCGATGAGCTTGTCGTGCGACCCGCCGTCGGTGAAGGCGAGCGAGTAGCCGATCACCATCCACAACACGGTGATCACGCAGGTGGCGCCGAAGCTCTGGGCCAGGGTGGCCAGGATGTTCTTCTTGCGCACCATGCCGCCGTAGAACAGCGCCAGGCCCGGAATGGTCATCATCAGCACCAGGACCGATGAGGTCAGCATCCAGGCGGTGTCGCCGGAGTTGGCGCTGTCGCCGGTGTAACAGAAGGCGGCGTCGCCCCCGGTGGCGGCGCTGAAGCCCTTGGCGCAGGCGGTGGCCGAGGCCGGCGCCGGCGTTGCGGCGGCCGGAGCAGCGGCGGCCGGGGCTGGCGCGGCGGCGGTCGCCGCCGAAGCCGTGGCCGCGGCGGAAGACGCCGGCGCCCCCGACGTTTGGGCGAGGGCGGGCGCCGCGATCAGCGCTCCCGCCATCGTCGCGGCGAGCAGCAGGCCCGCTAGCGGTCGAAATCTAGAATTGGTCATGCGTGGTAATCCCCTTAGGTCCCCGATGTTTGCGAGTGTTAGAGCGCGGCCGAGCCTGTTTCGCCGGTGCGGATGCGGATGGCTTCGTCCACGGCGAGTACGAAGATCTTGCCGTCGCCGATCTTCCCGGTGCCGGCGGCGGCCTTGATCGCCTCGATCGCCTTGGCGGCGGCGGCGTCATCCACCACCGCTTCCAGCTTTACCTTCGGCACGAAGTTCACCTGGTACTCGGCGCCTCGGTAGATCTCGGTCTGGCCCTTCTGGCGGCCGTAGCCTTTGACCTCGGACACCGTGAGCCCCTCGACCCCGGCGCCGACCAGCGCTTCACGCACCTCGTCGAGCTTGAAGGGTTTGACGATCGCCATGATCAATTTCATTCAGCCGCTCCTTTAGGGCGCGAGTGCCCGTCTTTGGTTTCGCAATTCGCGTCGGAAAGAGGCTGAGACACTCCCCCGCCCCTCAGCGCATGAATGGACGCTAGCCGCGGCCGCGCCGTTCGCAGGTGATGGAGCGTAGGCGAGGGGGGTTTTTGGGAAGCGGCGCTTGGTTTTTGGGCGGTGTGCGCGGGAATCGCCAAAATTTTAAACGCGACGGGCGTCCGGCGCGCGCCGGACCCCACGGCTAACTATCTCGCAGTGTTATGAATTCGCACCCGGCTTCGACCGAACGCGGATGAAGGCCCCAACGCTTGCGGCCGGGCTCACGAGCCCGTGTTTTTGGCAACCCAATCGCGGCTCACGCGTAACGATGCATAGCCGGCGCCGCGCCGGCGCGTCCCAAACGCGAGAGCGAACATGACCCGCAAATACATTCTGATGGCCGCCGTGGCGGCCGCGCTGGCAGCCCCCATGGCCGTGCAAGCGCAAACCGACCAAGCCGCCCCGGTTGCTCCGGCGACCCAGCCCGCCCCTGACGCCACCGCGCCGGCGCCGGCTCCGGCCCCCGCTTTGCCCGCGACTCAGGTCGGCTCGCCCGCCTCGGCCACCATCGGCGATCCGAGCACCAACCCGGCCCTGCCGACCACCACGGACGCCACGGGCGCGCAGGTCGTCTCCAACGGTCCGGTGCCCGACACCCGCGCCAATCGCATGAAGTACGGCAAGCCCATGAGCACCGCCGGCCGCCACACGGCCCCCGCCGGTAACTAACACGAGCCTTTCGGGCCAAACCCAGGCTTGAAGCACAGGTCGGCGGACCCTATGGTCCGCCGACTTTTTTGCGCCGCCGCAAAGCCGCTGGATTCAACGCTTCAAGCCCGTCATGTCAGCCGTACATCCCCTCTCGTTTCAGGAGCTGATCCTGAAGCTCCACGACTATTGGAGCCGCCAGGGCTGCGTGATCCTGCAGTCCTATGACACCGAGGTGGGCGCCGGTACGCTGAACCCCGCCACTGTGCTGCGCGCGCTTGGCCCCAAGCCCTGGCGCGTCGCCTATGTGCAGCCGTCGCGCCGTCCGGCCGACGGGCGGTTCGGGGAGAACCCCAACCGCCTGCACCAGCACCACCAGTATCAGGTGATCCTGAAGCCCAACCCGCCCGACATGCAGGCTCTATATCTGGGCTCGCTGGAGGCGGTGGGCATCGATCCGGCCCTGCACGACATCCGTTTCGTCGAGGACGACTGGGAAAACCCCACCGTCGGCGCCTGGGGCCTGGGCTGGGAAGTCTGGTGCGACGGGATGGAAGTCACCCAATACACCTACTTCCAGCAGGTCGGCGGCCTGGACGTCGCCCCCGTGGCCGGCGAGCTCACCTATGGGCTGGAGCGCCTGGCCCTCTATGTCCAGGGCGTCGAGAACGTCTACGACCTGGCCTACAACAGCCCGCAAAGCCCGGACTTCCAGACCTATGGCGACGTCTTCCTGAAGAACGAGCAGCAGTTCTCGTCCTTCGAGCTGGAGCACGGCAACGTCGATCTGCTGCGCGAGCAGTTCGAGAAGCTCGAAGCCGAGGTGAAGCGGCTGCTGGCCTGCGTCGACCGCCAGGGCAACGCCCTGGTGCTGCCGGCCTACGACCACGTGCTCAAGGCCAGCCACACCTTCAACCTGATGGACTCCGCCGGCGCCATCGCCGTCGCCGAACGCCAAAGCTACATCGGCCGCGTAAGAGACCTCTGCAAAGCCTGCGCCCTGGAATGGGTCAAGCAGCAGGGCGTGGCGGCCTAGGTGGATGATTTCGCACAAACGGACCCGGCACTCCAAAGCCCTCCCCCTCGATGGGGGAGGGTGGGGTGGAGGTGTGCCATTGCGGTTGAGGCGAAGAGCGCAGTTTGGCGCCGGCGCCCTCTTGCGCCTCAGCCACAACAGCCGGCGCGAACACCCCCAACCCTGCCCTTCCCCCATAGAGGGGGAAGGGTTCCAGTTGGCGGGCTCGACCCGATGACCAGCCACCACGCCCCCGGCGCCATCGCCCGCGCGCGCCACCTGCGCCGCAATATGACGAAGGCCGAGACAGCTCTGTGGGCCGAGGTCCGCAAGCTCGGTCTGGGCATCCGCCGCCAAGCGCCGATCGGTCGCTTCATCATCGACTTCGTTCATCATCGATCCGCTGTGGTTATCGAGCTGGATGGCGGTCGCCACGACGATCAAGAGGCGCAGCTTCACGACCTGGAGCGAACGACCTGGCTCGAGTCGCAAGGCTATAGGGTGATGCGGTTCCAGAACGCGGATGTTTTGGCTGACGCCTACGCGACGGCTCAGGTCATCGCCACTGCAATCCGCTTTCCGAAAGCCATCCCTCTTACCGGGATCGGTCACTAACCCATGCCCCAACTCCTTCTCGAACTCTTCAGCGAAGAAATCCCCGCGCGCATGCAGGCGCAGGCCGCGCGCGACCTTGAACGCATGGCGCGGGAAAAGCTGGCCGAGGCCGGCTTCCTGCCCGAGGCCATGGCTAGTTTCGCCGGCCCGCGGCGCCTGACCCTGGTGATCGAGGGCCTGCCTGTGGCCCAGGCCGACCGTACCGAGGAACGCAAGGGCCCCCGCGCCAATGCGCCGGACCAAGCCATCGAAGGCTTCCTCCGCTCCACCGGCCTGACCCGCGATCAGCTCACCGAGCGCGACGGCGTCTATTTCGCCGTCATCGCCCGCACCGGCCGCCCGACTGCCGAGATCGTCGCCGAGATAGTCGAGCAGATCGTCCGGGATTTCCCCTGGCCCAAGTCGATGAAGTGGGGCACGGGCTCGCTCCGCTGGGTCCGCCCGCTGCAACGCATCCTCTGCGTCTTCGCCGGCGAGATCGTGCCCTTCGAGATCGACGGCATAGCCTCGTCCGACATCACCGAAGGCCACCGGGTGATGGGCTCGCGCCAGCCCTTCCACGCGCGGGACTTCGACGCCTATGCAGAAGGCCTGAAGGCCAACTTCGTCCTGCTGGACGCCGCCGACCGCAAGGCGCGCATCATCGCCGACGCCCGCCAGGTCTGCTTCGCCCGCAATCTGGAGCTGGTCGAGGACGAGGGCCTGCTGGACGAGGTCGCCGGCCTGGCCGAATGGCCGGTCCCGATCCTGGGCAATATGGACCCGGCCTTCCTGGACCTGCCGCCGGAAGTGATCCGCACCTCCATGCGCACCCACCAGCGCTATTTCGCCGTCCGCGACCCGGCCACCGGCAAGCTCGCCCCGCACTTCGTCTCGGTGGCCAATATCGCCGCCAAGGACGGCGGCGCCGCCATCGCCCACGGCAACGCGCGCGTGCTGTCGGCCCGCTTGAGCGACGCCAAGTTCTTCTGGGACGAAGACCGCAAGGTCCGCCTGGAAGACCGGCTGGAAAAGCTCAAAGGCGTCACCTTCCACGCCAAGCTCGGGACCATGTACGAGCGGGTGGAGAGAATTGAGGCGCTGGCGAGAGAGATCGCGCCGCTGGTTGGGGCTGATGTCGAACTCGCGGCGAGAGCTGCGCGTCTCTGCAAGGCGGATTTGACCACCGGCCTCGTGGGAGAATTCCCCGAGTTGCAGGGCGTCATGGGCCGGTATTACGCCCTGGAAGAAGAACCCTTCCCCCTCCATGGGGGAAGGGCAGGGTTGGGGGTGCGCGCACCGGCTGACGTGGGTTCCGCGCAGATGGGCGCCGGCTCCGAACCGAGCCCTTCGCCTCAACCTCGCGGCTACACCCCCACCCAACCCTCCCCCATCGAGGGGGAGGGCTCAACAGTCGCTGACGCCATCCGCGACCACTACAAGCCGCAAGGCCCCAGTGACGCCGTGCCCACCGCGCCGGTCTCGGTCGCCGTGGCGCTGGCGGATAAGCTGGATACGCTGGTGGGGTTCTTCGCGATCGACGAGAAGCCGACGGGATCACGCGACCCCTTCGCTCTGAGGCGGGCGGCGCTCGGGGTTATCAGAATTCTTACCAGTTCCGGCACTCGTGTTCGCCTTCGAGAGCTTGCATATCAGGGCTACTCGACGCTAGCGGCCCAGCGGGGCGAAGCTGCTGTTCTTGCCCGGGCGGATGCCATCCAAGACCTCCAAAGGATGGAGGGGATCAGTGAGATAGTGTCCGAGCCCATGGCCGCGCGAGTCAATTCCGCTGGGGATTTTGTCGCCGACATGCTCGGTACCGCCAATGACCTCCTCGCCTTCTTTGCCGACCGCCTCAAGGTCCTTCTCCGCGACCAGGGTAAGCGCCACGATCTCGTCGATGCCGTTTTCGCCCTCGGCGACGACGACCTCGTCCGCATCGTCGCCCGCGTGGACGCGCTCAGCGAATTCCTGAAGACCGACGATGGCGCCAACCTGCTGGCCGGCTACAAGCGCGCCGCCAACATCCTCAAGGCCGAGGAAAAGAAGGGCGCACTGCCTACCGGCCCCGCCGTACGCATGCCCTTCCCGCCGGAAGATGAGCGGACGCTGATCGATGTGCTCACCGAGATCGAGCCCTCCATCGAGCTGGCCGTCGAGAATGAGGATTTCGAGGGCGCCATGCGCGAACTCGCGGCGCTGCGTGCTCCGGTAGACGCCTTCTTTGACAAGGTGCTTGTGAACAGCGATGACCCTGCGGAACGCGCGAACCGCCTCAAGCTTTTGATCCAGGTTCGCGACGCCATGGGGCGGGTTGCGGACTTTTCCCTGGTCGCCGGCTAGGCGAATTTACCTGAGGGGTCCCTAATCCCTCACCCTCCCACCGCTACGCGGCGGGCCCCTCCCTCTCCCTCCGGGAGAGGTGTGGGAGCACACCCTGAAACACCTCTCCCGGAGGGAGAGGGAGGGGCCCATCCGCAGGATGGGAGGGTGAGGGATTAGGGACCCCTCCGAACTGACACTGGAGACACCATGCCGGCTGACACCGCTGTGACCGATCGCTGGGTCTACGCCTTTGGCGGCGGCTCCGCCGATGGCGATGCGTCGATGAAAAACCTGCTCGGCGGCAAGGGCGCCAACCTGGCGGAGATGAGCTCGCTCGGCCTGCCCGTACCCCCCGGCTTCACCATCACCACCGAAGCCTGCGTCCACTACTATTCCAACGGCTCCACCTATCCGGCCGCGCTGAAGGCCCAGGTCGCCACCGGCCTGGCCCAGGTCGAAAAGATCACCGGCAAAAAGTTTGGCGACGCCGCCCTGCCGCTGCTGGTCTCGGTCCGCTCGGGCGCCAGAGCCTCCATGCCCGGCATGATGGACACCGTCCTCAACCTTGGTCTCAACGACGAGACCGTCGAAGGCCTGGCCAAGCTCAGCGGCGACCGCCGCTTCGCCTTCGACAGCTACCGCCGCTTCATCCAGATGTATTCCGACGTGGTGCTGGGCCTGGACCACCACATGTTCGAGGAGATCCTCGACGACAAGAAGGACCAGCTCGCCGTCACCGTCGACACCGCCCTGACCGCCGACGACTGGGAAGAGGTGGTCGCCGAGTACAAGAAGGCCGTCGCCCGCGATCTCGGCCGGCCCTTCCCGCAGGATCCGCAGGACCAGCTCTGGGGCGCCGTCGGCGCCGTCTTCGCCAGCTGGATGAACGACCGGGCCAAATTCTATCGCCGCATGCACGACATCCCCGAAAGCTGGGGCACGGCCGTCAACGTCCAGTCGATGGTGTTCGGCAACATGGGCGAGACCTCGGCCACCGGCGTCGCCTTCACCCGCAATCCCTCCACCGGCGAAGCCAAACTCTATGGCGAGTTCCTGATCAACGCCCAGGGCGAGGACGTCGTCGCCGGCATCCGTACGCCACAGGCCCTCACCCAAGCCGCCCGCGAGGAGATGGGCGAGACGTCCGCCTCCATGGAAGAGGCGATGCCCGAGGTGTTCGCCCAGTTCAAGGCGGTGGTGGAGCGGCTGGAACGCCACTACCGCGACATGCAGGACATCGAGTTCACGGTGGAGCGCGGCGCGCTCTACATGCTGCAGACCCGCAGCGGCAAACGCACCGCCAAGGCGGCGCTGAAGATGGCCGTCGAGATGGCCGCGGACGGCCTGATCACCGAGGACGAGGCGGTGATGCGGGTCGAGCCCATGTCGCTGGACCAGCTGCTGCACCCCACCATCGACCCCAGCGCCCAGCGAGACATCGTCGCCACGGGCCTGCCGGCGTCTCCGGGCGCGGCCACGGGCGTTGCGGTGTTCGATAGCGCCGAGGCCGAGCGGCTGGGCCTGGCGGGCCAGGCGGTGATCCTGATCCGCGAGGAAACCTCGCCGGAAGATATCCACGGCATGCACGCGGCCAAAGGCATCATCACCGCCCGGGGCGGCATGACCAGCCACGCCGCCGTGGTCGCCCGCGGCATGGGCCGCCCCTGCGTCTCCGGCGCCGGCGAGATGCAGATCAACGGCAAGGCCGGAACCTTCCGCGCCCGGGGCCGCACCTTCAACGCCGGCGACATCATCACCATCGATGGCTCCAAGGGCGAGGTGATGGCCGGGGCGGTGAAGATGATCGAGCCGGAGTTGTCCGGCGACTTCGGCGCCCTGATGGTCTGGGCCGACCAGGCCCGGCGGCTGAAGGTGCGCGCCAATGCGGAAACCCCGCTGGACGCCCGCACCGCCCGCCAGTTCGGCGCCGAGGGCATCGGCCTCTGCCGCACCGAACACATGTTCTTCGACCCCGAGCGCATCGGCGACGTGCGGGAAATGATCCTGGCCGACGACGAGCAGGGTCGCCGCGCCGCCCTGGCCAAGCTGTTGCCGATGCAGCGGTCCGATTTCGTCGAGCTGTTCACCATCATGGCCGGCCTGCCGGTGACCATCCGCCTGCTCGACCCGCCGCTGCACGAATTCCTGCCGCACACGGAGGAGGAGGTGCAGACCGTCGCCAAGGCCATGGGGCTGGAGCCCGCCAAACTGCGGCAGCGCACCAGCGACCTGCGCGAGACCAACCCCATGCTCGGCCATCGAGGCTGCCGCCTGGGCGTCTCCTATCCGGAAATCTACGAAATGCAGGTCCGCGCCATCATCGAGGCGGCGCTGGAGATCGCGGCCTCGGGCAAGACGGCGCCCGTGCCGGAAATCATGCACCCCCTCGTGGCCAAGGGCGAGGAGATGAAATACCTGCGCGACCTCACCGACCGCACCGCCAAGGCGGTGATGGCCGAGAAGGGCGCCACCATTGAGTACATGGTCGGGACCATGATCGAGCTGCCCCGCGCCGCCATCCGCGCCGCCGACCTGGCCGAAAACGCCGAATTCTTCTCCTTCGGCACCAACGACCTGACCCAGACCACCTTCGGCATCAGCCGCGACGACGCCGGCCGCTTCCTGGAGGCCTATATCAAGAAGGGAATCTTCGAAAAGGACCCCTTCGTCTCCATCGACGTCGAAGGGGTGGGCGACCTGATCCACCTCGCCGTCGAACGCGGCCGCAAGGTGCGCCCCGACATCAAGCTCGGCATCTGCGGCGAACACGGCGGCGACCCAGCGTCGATCGCCTTCTGCGAAGCGGCGGGCCTGGACTATGTGTCTTGCTCGGCGTTCCGCGTGCCGATCGCGAGGCTGGCGGCGGCCCAGGCGGCGTTGGCGGCGAAGTAGGTCAGGTCCTGGAGTCGCAAGGCAAACCTGGAACACCTCGCCCGGAGGGAGAGGGAGGGGCCCGCGCCGAAGGCGTGGGAGGGTGAGGGGTTACGCGGGCGCCGAATAGGGCACCGGAGTCGCAGCTTTATCCTGCACCGTCCCTAAGCCCTCATCCTCCCAAGCTTCGCTTGGGCCCCTCCTTCTCCCTCCGGGAGAAGGTATGGATGCTCAGACGGTTCGTAGGGCGCAGTACTTCATCATACTTATGAAGGCGGCGTATTGCCGGTTTGGCCAAACCACAGAGCAGGCTAAACTCCCCCCACTGTCAGGGGAGACACACAAACCATGTCCGATCCCGCGCTCGAAGCGCATGAACATGCCGAGCACGCCGAACACGCGGCGCATGAGAACAATCCCTTCATTTCGCTGGTGTCGATCACCATCGCCCTCTTGGCGGTGATCGCGGCGGTGACCGGGAGCCTGGAGACCATTGAGGACGGCAGCGCCATCATCGACGCCAACAAGGCGGTGCTGGCCCAGGACCAGGCCACCGACCAGTGGGACTTCTACCAGGCCAAGAGCCTGAAGAAGCACATGTACACCATCGCCGCCGCCTCCGGCGGCGCCAGCGCAGACAAGTTCGCCGCCATCGCCAAGAAGGAAGGCGAAGAATCCGAAGACGTCCAGAAGGAGGCCAAGAAGCTGGAGGCCGAGCGCGAAACCCTGCTGGCGGAAAGCCGCGCCCACGAATCGCGGCACCACCGCCTTAGCCTCGGCGCCACCCTGCTGGAGATCGGCATCGCCATCGCCACCATCGCTATCATCACCCGCCATAAGCTCACCTGGGCCTTGTCAGGTATTCTCGGCCTGGCCGGCGCGGCGGTCGCGGTGCTGGCCTTCCTGCCGGTGGGGCTGCCGTTTCTGTGAGGCTGGGGCGCTCTTTGAACCCTCGCCCCACGCAGTGGGGAGAGGGCAGGGAGAGGAGTCTCTCCGCGTGACGAGCTTTATCGGAAGGATGAGCGGCGGCTGAAGCAGCCCTCTCCCTGCCCTCTCCCCGCGAAGATGCGGGGCGAGGGTTGGTCACCGCCTCCTCACAAACACCGTCCCCGCCGAATAGCCCGCGCCGAAGGAGCAGATCAGCCCCTCGTCGCCGCGCTTCAGGTCGTCCGAATGGGTGTGGAAGGCGATGATCGAGCCGGCCGACGAGGTGTTGGCGTACTCGTCCAGGATGATGACGTTCTCCTCCGGCGACGGGTCGCGGCCCAGCACCTTGCGGCCGATCATCTCGTTCATGTTGATGTTGGCCTGGTGCAGCCACAGCCGCTTCAGCCCCGTGGCCTCGATGCCCAGATCGCCGGCGTGGTCGAGGATCATCTCCGAGACCATCGGCACCACCTCGCGGAACACCTTGCGGCCCTCCTGCACGAACAGCTTGTCGGCCTGGCCGATGCCCTCCGGCGCGGCGTTGTTCAGGAAGCCGTAGTTGTTCCTGATATTGTTGGAGAACTGGGTCTTCAGCCGCGTGCCGAGGATGTCCCAGCCGACGCCCGCGTCCGCCTCGTCCGCCGCCTCGACGATCACCGCCGTCGCCACGTCGCCAAAGATGAAGTGGCTGTCGCGGTCCTTGAAGTTCAGGTGGCCGGAACAGATTTCCGGATTGACCATCAGCACCACCTTGGCCGAGCCGGCGGCGATGAAATCGGCGGCGGTCTTGATGCCGAAGGTGGCCGAGGAGCAGGCGACGTTCATGTCGAAGGCGAAACCGCCGATGCCCAGGGCGCTCTGGATCTCCACCGCCATGGCCGGATAGGCCCGCTGCATGTTGGAGGCGGCGCAGAGCACCGCGTCGATCTGGCTGACCGGCTTGCCCCACCGTTCGATCGCCTGGCGCGCGGCGGCGACGGCCATCTCGGCGAGGATCGAGATTTCCTCGTTGGGCCGTTCGGGCAGGATGGGCCGCATGATCTCGGGATCGACCAGGCCAGTCTTGTCCATCACGAACCGGGACTTGATGCCCGAAGCTTTGGTGATGAATTCGGGGGAGGAGGGCGCCAGCGCGGTGACGTCGCCGGCGGCGATGGCCTCGGCGTTCTTGGCGTTGAACCGCTCGACATAGGTGTTGAAGGTCTCGACCAGCTCCTCGTTGGAGAGGCTGAAAGGTGGTGTGTACAGGCCGGTCGCGGCGATTACTGCGGAAGGCAAGGCGGACGTCTCCTCCAGGATTTACTCTCTGATAGCACGGTCCGCCCAGGCTTTGCCTTAGTCACATAACGGCGACACGTACCGCACATTTTTGCCACGGGAGGGACCCGAAAGGGACCCATGCGCGTTTGATGGTCCGCTGGGCTGGCGGGGTAATGAGTCTCTCAGCACTTTGGAGTATTGTTATGAAAGCGTTTTTGATCGCCGCGGCCAGTCTGACGGCCAGCGTCGCAACCTTGGCCTTGGCGGCCCCGGCCTCGGCTCAGACGGCGCCCTATAGCGGCGTCAGCTGGTACGGCAACCTGGGCTATACGGACTTCAACCCCAACAACGCCAACGTCAGCGCCATCACCGGCCGTCTCGGCGCCCGATTCGGCCAGTACTTCGGTGTCGAAGGCGAACTGTCCGGCGGCATCGGCGACAGCCACATCGACGGCGCCAGCGTCCACCTGCAGAACCAGGAAGCCATCTATGGCGTCGGCTTCCTTCCGATCGCCCCCAACGCCGACCTGTTTGCCCGTGTCGGCTACGGCGGAGCGGACTATAAGGTGTCGGCCAACGGCGGCGACTTCCACGGCAACCTGCAAAGCTGGAACTTCGGCGCCGGCGGCCAGTACTTCTTCGACCACGCCAACGGCATCCGCCTCGACTACACCCGCGAGGACGCCACCAACCACGGCCCGGACGCCAACGTCTGGGGCGTCGCCTACGTTCGGAAGTTCTAAGACCGAACACTCCTAAGAACCGGCCAAAACGGCCTCATGCGAATGGCGCGCACCCGCGAGGGGCGCGCCATTTTCCTTGACGGAAGCGACCTACGCGGCCGACTAAGCCCCTATGGATACGAGTTTTCTGCTCAAGACGGCGGCCTCGGGCGTCGCCATCGCCCTGATGGTGGCCTTCGCCGCCTGGGCGCGGATCGCCCGCCCGACCCCGCCGCTGGATGAAGAGTCGGTGCGCGACCTGCTGGCCTTCGAGGCTCCCGGCGCCCAGATCGACCTGATCTGGATCGCCGCCGATCACGCGGGGGCCGTGATCCGCTCCGCCGACGAGGCCCTGCTGGTCTTCCGCAGCGGCGACGGCTACGTCACCCGCGCGGCGCCTTGGGACCACCTGTCCAGAGTCGCGCCCAGGGATGGCGTGATCGACCTGCGCCTGATCGATATCGGCTGCCCGCGCGCCCGCTTCCGGCTGCACGACGACGGCGCCTGGCCGCCGGGCCTGGAGGCTGCCGCATGACCTTCGATCCTGTCACCCTGGCCACGCCCTTCTTCATCCTGGCGGTCATCGCCGAGATTCTGATTGGCAAGTTCGCCAAGCGCGGTCGCGCGCATTACGAGGCCAAGGACACCGCGGCCTCCCTGATCATGGGCCTGGGCAGCACCGTTGCCGGCGTCCTGATCGGCGGCGTCATCGCGGCGGCCACGCTCTGGGCCTACCAGCATCGCGTTTTCACCGTCCCCATGACCGCCATCTGGGCCTGGGTCGCCATCTTCTTCCTTGAAGACATGACCTACTATTGGTTCCACCGCCTCAGCCACGAGCGGCGGTTCTGGTGGGCCGCGCATGTGAACCACCACTCGTCGCAGCACTACAATCTATCGACCGCGCTCAGGCAAACCTGGACCGGCGGGATCAACGGGACATGGCTGCTATGGTTGCCGCTCGCCTTTTTGGGCTTTCCGCCGGTGATGATCGCCATCGAGAAGGGGATCAGCCTCGTCTACCAGTTCTGGATCCATACCGAGGCGATCAAGCGGCTGCCGGCGCCCATCGAGGCGGTGTTCAACACCCCCTCGCATCACCGCGTGCACCACGCGCGCAACCCGCGCTACCTCGACCGCAACTACGCCGGCATCCTGATCATCTGGGACAGGATGTTCGGCACCTTCGCGCCGGAGCTGGACGAGGAGCCGCCACGCTACGGCATCGTCAAAAACCTCGGCGACTTCAACATCGTCCGCATCGCCTTCCACGAATGGATCGGCATCGGCCGCGACCTGACCAAGGCGCGGTCGGTCGGTGAAGCCATGGGCTACGTCTTCGGCCCGCCAGGCTGGCGGCCGGGCGGGGAGGGGACGACCTCGGAGGACTTGCGGCGGGCTTGGAAGGCGCGGGTGGGGGCGAGCGACGCCTGAGGGCGGCCAACCAAACCCCGCTCATCCCGGCGAATGCCGGGACCCAGATCGTATGGCGCGATGCCTGGGAAGAGCCGACAGGGGGCTATCAAATACCGTCCGAGCTTTGTGATCTGGGTCCCGGCATTCGCCGGGATGAGCGGATTTAGTAGAGCTGTTTGGCCAGTCCTCTACTTCGGCGCGTACGCCGCCATAAACACATTCACCGCGATCTCCACCTCGCGCTCCACCCGCTCCGGCGTCGGCTCCGGCTCCATGCCCATCATCCGGCGCAGGTGCAGTTCGCCGCGGAAGAGGGCGCATAGCACGCCGGCGGCATGCTCCGGGTCCGGCACATGGATCTGCCCGCGAGCTTGCGCGGCGCGCAGGAACTGTGCGGTTGCGGCAATCCCCTGCTGCGGTCCGGCCGCATCGAATCGCTTGGCCAGCTCCGGGTTGCGGATCGCTTCCTCGGTCACCAGCTGAAAGGTGCGCACCGAGGACTCTGAGCTCATGGCGACCACCAACTCCCGCCCGAACGTGGTCAGGGTTTCGCGCAGGTCGGCGCCTTCTTCGGCGTTAGCGAGGGTTTCCTGGATAACGGCGCACTGGTCGCCGATGATCGCGTCGAACAAGTCTTCCTTGTTTTTGAAATAGGCATAGAGGGTGCCCTTCGAGCCGCCCAGCCGCGCCGCGATCATCGACATGGTGGCGTTACTGTAGCCCACCTCGAAGAAGACCTCGCGCGCGGTGTCGAGAATTCGCTCGCGGCGCTGGTCACGGATGCTCTGCGCAAGGCCCTGATTCATAAATCGTACCGTATCGTATGATTTTCCCTTGACGCAAGGGCGCGGCTTGTCGCACATATCGCACCGTACAGTACGGTTCTATTAATGCGAGGCGGAACCCGCCCCGACCGTGCCCTACCCAACAAAACCTCGTCTCTGCCCTTCTGTGCAGGTTGCCCAGTCATGTCTGCTGTCCTGTCCGCTCCAACTGTCGCCAACGGCCGCGCCCAACCCCTGACCGGCGGTGCGCTCTGGGCCGCGGGCATCCTCCTGGCGCTCGCCAACTTCGTTGCCGTGCTGGACCTCAGCGTCGCGAATGTCTCGGTCCCCAACATCGCCGGCGCCCTGGCCGCCTCCACCAGCCAGGGCACCTGGATCATCACCTCCTACGCGGTGGCCGAGGCGATCACCGTGCCGCTTACCGGCTGGCTGGCCGGCCGGTTTGGGCCGGTCCGCACCTTTGGCGTCGCCCTGATCGGCTTCGGGATCACCTCGGCCCTCTGCGGCCTGGCGCCGTCGCTCGGCTTGCTGGTGCTGTTCCGCGTGCTTCAGGGCGTCTGCGGCGGGCCTTTGATGGCCCTGTCCCAGACCCTGCTGATGCAGATCTTCCCACCGAAGCAGCAGCCGGCGGCCATGGGCCTGTGGGCAGTCACCACGCTGGTGGCTCCGGTCGGCGGGCCGATCCTCGGCGGCGTCCTGTGCGACGCCTTCGGCTGGGGCTCGATCTTCCTGGTCAATGTGCCGGTGGCCATCCTGGCCGGCGTCATGGTCCTGCGCACCTTGGCCCGCTACGAGGGCGAGACCCGCAAAACCCCGTTCGACCGCGTCGGCCTGGGGCTGCTGATCGTCTGGATCGCCGCCCTGCAGATCCTGCTGGACCTGGGCAAGGACCGGGATTGGTTCGAGTCGCCGCTGATCGTAGCGCTGGGCCTGGTGGCGGCCATCGGCTTCGCCGCCTTCATGATCTGGGAGCTCACGGACAAGAACCCCATCGTCAACCTGCGGGTCTTCCGCCACCGGGGCTTCAGCACCTCGATGATCACCCTGACCCTGGTGATGGGCGGCTTCTTTGCGACCAATGTGCTGACGCCGCTCTGGCTGCAGAACAACATGGGCTACACGGCCACCTGGGCCGGCTATATCACCGGCATGATTGGCGTCCTGGCCATTGTCGCCGCCCCGATCACCGCCCAGCTGATGACCAAGACCGATCCTCGCCGCATCCTGTTCGCTGGCGTCGCCTGGCTGGCCTTCACCACCTTCATGCGCAGCCTGGGTTCTTCCCAGATGAGCTTTGGCCAGATCGGCATCTGGCTGTTCGTGACCGGCTGCGCCATGCCGATGTTCTTCCTGCCGGTGACCACGGTGGCGCTCGGTGCGGTGGACCCTTCGGAAACCGCCGACGCCTCGGGCATGCTGAACTTCCTGCGCACCATGGCCGGCGCCGTCGCTACCTCCATCGTCACCACGGTCTGGGAGAACGACGCGGTGCGCAATCACAGCGAACTGGCCAGCATCATGCCGCACGCTCAAGCCACGATCGACACGCTCAAACCCTCGATGGGCCAGGGTGGCGCCCTGGCCGCTGTCGGCAGCCTGGTGGAATCTCAGTCGGTGATGCTGGCCACCAACCAGCTCTTCGTCGCCTGCTCGATCGTCTTCGCCATCGCCGCCGCGCTAGTCTGGCTCACCCCGCGCCCGACCCGCGAGGTCGATACGAGCGCGGCGCACTGATCGATGAAATAGCTGCTCCGTCCAGTCTTCGCCGTTCCCTCACCCTTGTGGCGAGGGTCCATTGAGCGCCGGCGTTAACCGTCAGGGCACGAACTCTGCCGCTGCGCCAAACCTCCCACCGTTCGAGTCCAATGGGCCCTCGCCACAAGGGCGAGGGAACGGCGGCTGAGGGGCGGGCAGATCGCTAGCCGCCCTAATCCCGCACCATCGGCAACGGCAGCCCTGGCGCAGGCCCGGCCCTGACCACCTCTCGCCGGAAGCGGAACAACTCCGCCGGCCGACCGCCGGTCTCGGCGTGCAGCCGGCCCAGGCCCTCGACCAGATCGGTGCGTTCCAGCCCGCGCCGGAAGTTCTGTTTGTGCAGCGACACCCCGGCGACCGCTTCGACGATCCGCTGCAGCTCCGACAGGGTGAACTCCGGCGGGGTCAGCTCGAAGGCGACCGGGCGGTACTTCAGCTTGCCCCGCAGCCGCCCGAGCCCGGTAGCCAGGATGCGCCGGTGGTCCGACAACATGGGTTCGCCCAAGGCCGGCGAGAGGGCCTTAGGTTCTTCGGCCGCCCGCCCGCGCGCCAGCTCCCGGTCCCGCGCAAGCTCCGGCGCCAGGCCGGCCTCATAGAGCAGCTCATAGCGGTCCAGCACTCGTTCTTCGTTCCAGGGCGCGCCGTCGAGGGCGAACAGCAGCCTGGCCCGCGCCAGCCGCTCCGGCGTGGCGGCCCAAGCGCGCAGGGCCGGTGCAATCGCCTCGTCGATCAGGGCAGGGCGGCCGGACCGCCAGTCCTCCCAGGGAAAGAAGCGCGAGAAAGGCCCCCAGACCGTGTCCGGCCCCAGCGCCGATTCCACCGTGGGTGTCAGGCCCAGATAACCCACCGAGATCACCCGCGCGGCGCCGGCGCCGACATCTGCCCGTGGCGCGTCGCGGCCCTTGTCGCCGAAGGTGTAGAGCTGCTCCACATAGCCCAGCTCGAACCGGGTCTGCTCCGCCACGAAGGCGCGCAGGGCCAGTTCGAAGGTGCGGTGGCCATCGGGATCGAACGGGCCGAACGGCAGGCCGGCCAGGGCGGAGGTCTGGTGGGTGCGGGCGTCGTGCGGGCGGACCGTAAGCACCACGGCCTCGCCGTCGCGCACCGCGACCACCACCGCCGACAGGCCGATGACGATATCGGTCATGGCCTATTCCGTGTTGAAGGCGTCATCGCCGGTCTCATAGCCTGTCGCGTGCGCCAGAAGGTGAAAACGGTGCAGATACTGCACCTGCGCCTCCGCCGCCGGAAGCGGCTGGATCATCAGGGCGTACCCCTTGGGCGGATGGCCAAAGAAGTTCAGCGATTCCGGCACGGTGAAGCCGGCCAGCTGGGTCGCCTCGAAGAAGGCGCAGGCCCGGTCCGCCTGTTTAAGCAGGGTCTTGATCGGCGCCGGCGTCTTGGTGGGCAGTCCGAACCGCATATGGATCGCCGCCTCCAGCCGGTCCTCGAACGCGCGATAGTTTAGCCCGAGCGCGGCCTTGAACGGCGAAATCATGTCGCCGATCACGAACTCCGGTGCATCGTGCAGCAGCGCCGCCAGCCGCCATCGAGGCTCTAGGTCCGGCTTGATGTGGACCGCGATCTCCTCGACCACCACCGAATGCTGGGCGACGGAAAAGCCGTGGTCGCCCACCGTCTGCCCGTTCCAGCGCGCGACGCGGGCCAGGCCGTGGGCGATGTCCTCGATCTCGATATCCAGGGGCGAGGGGTCGAGCAGGTCGAGCCTGCGGCCGGACAGCATCCGCTGCCACGCGCGGGGCGGCTGCAAAGCTTTTCGGGATTGACGCATCTCAATGGCCACGAGGCCGTTCCTTCCTAGGATCAAGCGTTGGGCCTATCCTACCGGCATCGATAAGCGGATGGGAAATCCGCAAGGGAGGCGAAGATGAGCAGCTTGAGCACCAGTTGGGCGCGGATCATGGCGCCGATAGCCGGAGGCGAAGTGGACGCCGGGGTTCTGTCGGCCGCCGCGATCCTGGCCGAGCCGTTCGGCGCGGAGGTGGCGGGGGTCTATGCCCCCGCTGATGTGGCCGACCTGATGCCCTGGATGGGCGAAGGCTTCATGGGCGGGGTGCAGGTCACCGCCGTCCAGAGCCTGAAGGACGCCGCCGCCGAAGGCGAAAAAGCCGCGCGCGCGGTGTTCGACCGGGTCGGCTATGGCCGCAAGACCTTCACCGCCCTGACGTCGCCGGTCTGGTCGGCCCTGGCCATGGAGGGACGGCTTAGCGACGTGGTCGTATTTGACGACGCTACCGCCAAGGGGCGTGGCCCCCTGGCCGAGACCTTCCAGCAGATCGTCGCCGACGAACAACGGCCGACCCTTGTCGCCCGCCCCGGCCTGACGGCCAACGGCTGCGTCGCCGTGGCCTGGGACGGAGGCAAGGAAGCCAGCCGGGCCATGCGCACGGCCCTGCCGCTGTTGCAACAGGCGTCGCGGGTGGTGATCCTGTCCGCCCCGGCCTCTTCGGCCCGCTATTTCGATCCCGCCCGGCTGGGAGATTTCCTGACACAGCGTGGGATCAAGGCCGAGGTCCACACCATCGCCGAGACCGGCGAGCCGGCGCCGCTGCTGCTGAAGGCCGCAAAGACGGTGGCCGCCGACATCCTGGTGGTCGGCGCCTTCGGCCACCCGCGCCTGCAGGAGTTCATCTTCGGCGGCGCGACGCGGACCTTCCTGAACGCCCCTTCGGCGCCATCCCTCTTCCTGTCCCACTAGCGTGAGTGTCGTTCCATGAGCCTCAATCGCATCGTCATGCGCCTTGCCCGCAATCCCGGCACCGAGTTCGCCGATGGCGACGACCATCGCGGGTACGCCCTGATCGCGCCGCTGACCGCGGACGGGATGATCGACGACGGCGAATACCGCAAGAAGCCGAAGGCCTGCGTCGTGCGCCACTTCGCCCCCGACGAAGACGCCTACGAAGGCCGCCTGGCCAAGCGCGGTGACCGCTGGTTCTTCGACTACGGCGACCAGGCCGACGACGTTGAGCCGCTCTACCGCCTGGGCGAGCACAAGTTCGCCGTCGGCGAATACGTCAGCATCACCGACGAAGACGGCCGGCTGCTGACCTACAAGGTGACGGACATTCAGCAGGCGTAAGGCTTGCCGCAGCTACTTCGCGACGATGCCACCGCCCTCGATGCAGGCTGCGCTTGGGTTTGTATCGTCCGGACACATGGTCAGGACGCCTTGACCCATGACGTAGATCTGGCCATCGGCGCCCTTGAGCGGCGTCATGGCCAGGGCGCCGCCGCGCAGGGAAGTGGCGTCGCCGATGGCCACGACTTTCAGGTTCACCACGCGCTCCACCTTCAGGTCATACGATCCGTCGGAGTAGCCGCAGGAGAGCAGGCCCGTAGTGACCATGACGACGGCGACCGTATGTTCGAACACGGAGGGATCGAAGTCGCCGCGCTCGATGTGGCCGACGCTCAATTTGAGCATATCCAGCGTCATAGGGTTGTTTTTTAAATCGTCGCCGGTGCCGGACAGGCCGACGACCAGGCCATAGCCGACCATGTGGTTCTTGCGACAAAGGGTGACGGTCGCACCAGGCGTGCGCGGAGCGGATGTCGCCGATGCGCAGCAGATCAGCGTGAAAAACAAGGCCCACAGCGACCGCATGATTTGCCCCATTGTCCGACTCGCGATGGTCGTCAGCTTACCGTAACGAGGCGTCGGCGCCCGCGCTTCACCCGTCCTTAACCAAACCCGGAAAGGCTGGCGCTCGCGCCATCGGTTGTGCGCAGACAAGGACCGTCATGGATTTCGGCCCCACCGACGTCGAAGCCCCGGCCGTTCTCAGCGATTTCGCCGAGCATGGCCGCCACCTCTTCCCCGAGCCGGTGGACGCCGCCGCGGCGAGCGACCTCCTGGCCGCCATCAAGGCCGACCGGGCCTTCGACCTGGGCCTGTTCCAGGACGAGGCCGACTTCCTCGCCAATCCGCAGCATATCGGCGTCAACCCGCGCCCCGGCCGCAACCTGCTCGACACCTTCGAGGACCGGCTCGGCTTCATCGAGCGGTCGCCTATGATCACCTCGGCCCTGATCGCCCTCCTGGGATCGGACTACGAGCGGCTGGGCCGCAAGATCGTCTGCGGCGTGCCCGACAGCGCCATGCCGCAATGGGTCAAGACCCGCATCGCCGGCAACCCAGTCAACAATCTCGGCGCCTTCGTGAAGCCGGAATACCGAGATATTACATATTTCTACGGCATAGACTTCCACCAGGACCTGATCGATTTCAAGGAGCGGGACGCCGACTTCGTTACCCTCTACTGCTATCTGCACCCGGTGACCAAGGCCGACGCGCCGCTCTTCCTGCTCGACGACAGCCACAAGCTCGGCGCCACCGTTTTTCCGCATGATTTGACCCGCACCAGCGAGACCACCTGGCGCTACAGCGACCGTCGCGGCGGTGAGACGCAGGTGCATCAGCGCCTGCTCACCGGCGAAACCGGCTTCACCGCAGTCTGGCACGCCTGCACCCTGCATGGCACCCAGCCGGACGCGGCCGACCATGAGCGGATCTCGCTGCGCTACCTGTTCGCCCGCAAACCCGGCGCCCCCGCCGGCATCGACGCCATCAACGCCGCGCTCAACGCCCCCATCCGCCTCGCCGGCACCCGCGTCGACATCGCCCCCGACGGCGCCCCGACGATGAAGGGCAATACGGTCAATCAGGTGTAGGGCTCGCGCTCAATTCTGCGCCGGTGTAACTCCTCGCCCTCCCACCGCTATGCGGCGGGGCCCTCCCTCTACTTTCAGGAGCGGTGTTTCAGGACAATCCACTCACACCTCTCCCGAAGGGAGAGGGAGGGGCCCAGCGAAGCTGGGAGGGTGAGGGATTACGGTCTCTCAGAAAGTGGCGCGACATGATCCCTTGGGTCCAACTCGGAACGGCCAGCGTGCCTGGTGGCGACAGCGAGCTGCGTCTCATGCAGCGCGGCCAGGAGTTCTCCATCTTCGCCGGCCCCATCGAGCTCATGAGCAGCCGGCTCAGCGGCTCGGAGGAGGCGCTGGCGTCCATGACCTGCTCGCGGGTCAAGGACCGCCCAAAGCCGCATGTTCTGATCGGCGGCCTGGGCATGGGCTTCACCCTGCGCACGGCGTTGGCTGAGCTGGGCCGGAACGCCACGGTCACCGTGGCCGAACTGATCCCCGAAGTGGTGGCCTGGGCGCGCGAGCCGCTGGCGCACATCCACGGGGCCAGCCTTTCGGACCCGCGCGTGATCATCTTCGAGGGCGACGTCGCCGCCCTGATCACCGGTGTGGAGTCGCGCTATGACGCCATCCTGCTGGATGTCGATAACGGACCCGTGGGCCTGATGCGCGCCGCCAACGACGATCTCTATGACGCCTACGGCCTGCGTGAGGCCCACAAGGCGCTCAAGCCCGGCGGCGTCCTCGCCGTCTGGTCGGCGACGCCAGATACGGCGTTCGAGAAGCGGATGCGCGCCGCCGGCTATCGCGTCGAAGACCACCGCGTCCGCGCCAACAGCCGAGGCAGCGGCGGCGCGCGCCACGTCATCTGGCTGGGGACTAAGGTCGGCTGAGGCCGGCTTTTCTAAGCCAGAACCTCGCTCAGAAACTCGCCGCCCAACCTCAAGCCACTCAGATCCACGCTATGCCCCACGCCAGGCGAGACGTGGGTCGCCACCTTGAAGCCGAGCGCAGTCAGACCGGCCTCGGATTGATGAAAGGCGGCGATGGGGATCATCGGGTCGGCGTCGCCGTGGATCAACAGGATCGGCGGCCGGGTCAGAATGCCGGTCGGGTCGGCGTCGGCCAGCATGCCGGAATAACCCACGACCCCGGCCAGGGTTCGCGCCCGTCGCGGGGCCACGTGCAGGGCCATCATGGTTCCCTGGCTGAACCCGACCAGGGCAAGCCGATCCTCGCTCAGGCCATAACGGGCCAACTCCTGATCGATGAAGGCGTCCAGCACGGGCGCCGCGCCGCGCACGCCGGCCGCGCGGTCCATGTCCCAGACCGGCCACCACTGGAACATTCCCGGGGCGCCGGGGCAGGGCTGTGGCCCATTGGGCGAGATGAAGATCGTGTCCGGCAGCGCCTCGCGCCAATAGGGCGCCAGACCGATCAGGTCTTCGCCGTTGGAGCCATAGCCATGGGCGAGGATGACCATCGACGTCGGCGCGCGGCCCGAAAGCGGCTGAACGCGAGGGCCGTCGATGGTGGGAATGTTGCTCATGCGGCGACGCCAAGCCTCCCTCTCGCTGAAAGGGAGGCTTGGGCGATCCTATTGCCCGGGACGGCCCGCGCCTTCGCGGCGAGCCAGGAAGGCCAGGCGTTCGAACAGGTGGACGTCCTGCTCGTTCTTGAGCAGGGCGCCGTGCAGCGGCGGGATCAGCTTGGTGGGGTCGCGCTCGCGCAGGGCCTCGTCGTCGATGTCCTCGACCATCAGCAGTTTCAGCCAGTCCAGCAGTTCCGAGGTCGATGGCTTCTTCTTCAGGCCCGGCACCTTGCGCATGTCGTAGAAGATGCGCAGCGCCTCGTTGACCAGCTTCTTCTTGATCCCGGGGAAGTGGACATCGACGATGGCGTTCATCGTGTCGGCTTCGGGGAAGCGGATGTAGTGGAAGAAACAGCGGCGCAGGAAGGCGTCGGGCAGTTCCTTCTCGTTGTTCGAGGTGATGATCACCACCGGCCGAACCTTGGCCTTGATGGTCTCGTTGGTCTCGTAGACGTAGAACTCCATCCGATCGAGCTCTTGCAGCAGGTCGTTCGGGAATTCGATGTCGGCCTTGTCGATCTCGTCGATCAGCAGCACGGGCCGCTCGGGGGCGTCGAACGCCTCCCACATCTTGCCCTGCTTGATGTAGTTCTTCACATCCTTCACCCGCTCGTCGCCGAGCTGCGAATCGCGCAGGCGGGTGACGGCGTCGTATTCATAGAGGCCCTGCTGGGCCTTGGTGGTCGATTTGATGTGCCAGGTCAGCAGCGGCGCGTTCAGCGCCTTGGCCACCTCATAGGCCAGCACGGTCTTGCCGGTGCCGGGTTCGCCCTTGATCAGCAGCGGCCGCTCAAGCGCGATGGCCGCATTGACCGCGACCTTCAGATCCTCGGTGGCGACATAGTCGCTGGTGCCTTCAAAACGCTGCCTCATCGGTCCCCTCCGGCGCTGTTTTTGCGCCTCTAACAACTGTTCGACTTGTTTCTCACACTAAGGGGAGGGGGCCGCGTTGCAAGCGAGATTGTTGCGGGCGCGGCAATGCGCGTGGTGCGGATGAAAATTTCACCGACGCGGAAGGTGAGGTTTGGGACTAGCCCGCAACCCACTCGGCCAGCGCCCCCGCCACCTCGGCCATTACCGCGTCCCACGCGCTCACCTCGGGCGGCGTGAAGACGCGGGCCTGCCCGTACCAGGGATAACCCTCGGTCCCAAATCGCGGCCAGGCCGCAGGCGCCGAGATCAGCCAGACGTCCGCGCCACAGGCGGCGGCGATGTTGGTGGTGGCGTTGGCCGGGCCGATGGTCAGGTCCAGCGCGCGGGACAGGGCGCCGACGTCGTCCAGGTCGTTCTTCAAATCGATGCCGGGCGGCGTCCAGATGTCCAGGCCCAGCGTCTCGCGGGCCTGCGCGAGTTCGGTCTCGCACTCGCCGTACTGCATGTTGACGAAGCTCACGCCCTGGGTTTCCAGCACCGGCCGCCAGCGCTCGAACGGCGAGAATTGGCGCAGGCGCGCGCCGTCCAGCTTCAGACTCTTCCAGAGAATGCCAACCTTGGGCCCCGGCAGCTCGGCCAGGACGCCGCGCCAGTGCTCTACCCGCACGGGGTCGGCGGTCAGATAGCCGCGTCGCGTCGGATAGTCCTCGATCGTCCGGCGAAAGCGCCGGGGCAGGTCGGCCAGCGGCGCCCACAGGTCGAGGACGTTCTGGTCCTGGATGAAGGGCACGCCGCGAATGGTGTGGCCATCGACCAGCAGGGTCGAATGGCCGCCGATGGTCGCGCCCGGGAACGAGCGCTCGTAGAGCGGGATCAGCCGGGGCTCCAGCGCCAGGAGCAGATGCCCCTCCGGACCCAGCGCTTCCAGCACCTCGGGGATGACGGTGGCGAAGGACACCTCGTCGCCCAGGCCTTGCTCGCCCACCACAAGCAGCCGCTGTCCGGTCAGATCCGAGTCGGGGTTCCAGCGCGGCCGATCGACCATGAAGTTGGTCACCCCGGCGAAGTCCTTGTCCAGCCGCACCTGATAGCTGTCCCAGCCCTCGCCGATACGGCCCAGGCAGAACAGCATGGACGAGCGGGCCAGCTTCATCATCGCCAGGTCGGAGGGCGTTTCGGCGCCGGCCATGGCCAGGTCGCACTCGGCCAGCGCCGTCTCGGCGTCGCCCCGGCTCAGCAGGGTGTTGGCGCGGTTATAACGGGCCTTGGCGAAGGCCGGCTCGCACCGCAGCGCCTCGTCGAAGAAGGTCAGGGCCGAGCCCAGGTCGCCCTGCTCGCTGAGCACCGTGCCCAGGGTGTTCCACAGCGACGAGCAGTCCGGATTGACCGCGATGGCCTCTTGCAGCACCCGGATCGCGCCGCTGTAGTCGTGCAGGTCGCGCAGGGCGCAGGCCAGGTTGCTGGCGCCCATGGCGCAGCTCGGGTTGGCCGCGCAGTAGTGGGCGAACAGCTGGGCGGCGATGGGCTTCATGTTCAGCCGGAAGGCCAGCCGCCCCAGATCGCCGGCGATCTCGGCCGGGTCCGGCGTCAGGGCCAGAGCCGATTCGTAGCACTGGATCGAGCTCCTGAAGTCGCCGGCCTTTTCGCGGGCGATGGCCAGAAGGTGCCAGGCGAGGCCCGACCGCTCATCGATCTTCAGCGCCTGCAGCGCCGCCTCGGCCGCGGCTTGCGAGTCTTCGGCGGCGATGGAGTCAATGGCGCGCCGCAGGAAGGGGACAACGCTGCGGGATTTCAGCTCACCCACCGCCAGGTTCAGCCGCTCCAGCGCCGCGGTGGACGCCGCGTCGCCCATCTCGCCGTCGGCCAGGCGTGGAATGACCACCGGCGCCGGATCGCTCGCGGCGGCCAGGACGGCGGTCGAGGCGCCCAAATTCAGCGACGACTGGCGGGCGGCGGACATGGAGGGACTCGCAAGGTACGACTGGTGCGCCAGCACGCGCGTAACGTGGTTAAGGCGGTGTAAATCCGCCCGGGCTTAAGCGTCGCTCGGGCGGTGAAACGGGCGAGGACGCGCATGGTGGACGGGGTGGTCAGCGTCCTTAGCCAGCAATGGCGCGACGCCGGCGTCCGTCCCGGCGATATCCTGCTGCTCCACTCCAGCCTGCGCCGCACGACGCGCGTCGTGGTCCGGGCCGGCGGCCAGGTCGCCGCCGCCGCCGAGATCGTGCTGGACAGTTTTCTTGAGGCGCTGGGACCGGACGGGACCCTGCTGCTGCCGCTGTTCAACTTCGACTTCACCGCCGGCGTGGGTTTCGACATCCGCTCGACCCCGAGCCAGATGGGCGCCCTGACCGAAGCCGGACGACTGCGCCGCGGCGCCGTCCGCACCGGCCATCCCATCTATTCCTTCGCCGTGCTGGGCCGCGAGGCCGAGCGGTTCCGGGGCCTGGAGAACTTCAGCGGATACGGGCCGGACTCGCCCTTCGCCGTACTCCACGCCCTGGGCGGGCGGATCGGCGTACTCGATCTGCCGGACCAGCACAGCATGACCTTCTACCACCATGTCGAGGAGATGAAGGCCGCGCCCTGGCGCTACCACAAGACCTTCGAGGGCGACTATGTCGGCGGGGACGGCGTCTCGGGGCGCCGCCGGTTCGGCCTGTTCGTCCGAGATCTGGAGCGGGGCGTGACAACGGATGTGGACGCCATGGGCGAGCGGCTCTGGGCCGCCGGCCTCTATAGCGGTGACCGCCCGGGCGAGGGCGGCGGGCTTCGGTTGATCGACGCCGGCGCCCTGTTCGATGCGACCGCCGAAGTGATCGACCAGGGCCGCGCGGAGGGCCTGCTCTACCGCATCGAAGCGCCGGCGGCCGCATGACCGAGCCCATGCACCAATGGGCGCGGGACCTCTTCCCGATTTGCCGCAGCCTCACAGGCGCTGGCGTGCGCGAAACCCTGGCCTATCTGTCCAGGCTGATCCCCGGCCTTACGACCCATTCCATCGCCTCGGGCGAGCGCGCCTTCGACTGGACCGTGCCGGACGAATGGACCGTACGGTCAGCCTATGTGGAGGACGAGGCCGGTCGCCGCCTCATCGATTTCGCCGACCACAATCTGCACCTGGTCGGCTACTCCGAACCGATCGACGCCTGGATGGATCTGGACGCGTTGCAGGCTCACCTGCACTCACTCCCGGACCAGCCGGACGCCATTCCCTATGTCACCAGCTACTATGCCCGCCGCTGGGGCTTTTGCCTGACCCATCGCGCGCGCCAGGCGCTGAAGCCCGGTCGTTATCATGTGGTGGTCGACGCGAGCCTAGCGCCCGGCCAGCTCAACTATGCCGACCTCATCCTGCCCGGCCGTGAACCCGGCGAGGTGCTGCTGTCCACCTACGTATGCCACCCGTCGATGGCCAACAACGAGCTGTCCGGGCCTGTGGTCACCGCCGCCCTGGCCCGCTGGCTCATGAGCCTGCCGGAGCGCCGCTTCACCTACCGCATCGTCTTCGTGCCCGAGACCCTCGGCTCCATCGTCTACCTCAGCCGCCACCTGGCCCAGATGAAGGCCAACACGATCGCCGGGTTCGTCCTCACCTGCTGCGGCGACGAGCGCGCCTGGTCCTTCATGCCCTCGCGCCTGGGCGGAACCTTGGCAGACCGCGCCGCCTTAGCTGTTCTGAAGCGCCACGCGCCCGGCTTCGACGCCTATTCCTTCCTGGAGCGCGGCAGCGACGAGCGGCAATACTGCAGCCCCCTGGTCGATCTGCCGGTGGTCTCGGTGATGCGGTCGAAATATGGGACCTACCCGGAATACCACACCTCCCTCGACGACCTGTCCCTGGTGACCCAGGCCGGCCTCGAAGGCTCATTGACGATGATGCAGCGCTGCATCCTGGCCATCGAGGTCAACCGCACCTACGTCGCCGTCCAGCCCTGCGAGCCGCAGCTCGGCCCACGCGGCCTCTATCCCACCGTCTCCACCCGCGACAGCGGCCGGGCCGTGCGCTCGATGATGAACCTCTTGGCCTATGCCGATGGCGCGACCGATCTGATCGCCATCGCCGAGCGTATCGGCGAAGACGTCGCCGACTGCGCACAGCTGGCGCTGCATCTGGAAGCCGCCGGCGTTCTGGCCGGGATGTGACTGCGGCGACCTGTCGCTGCCGCATCGAATCGGCGCGTGCGAGTCGAAACCGGCCATTAACCTAGTCGTCGGTAAGCATGGCTTTCGCGAGCGATGTTCGCGCAAGGGGGAGCGCCGCATTCGATGGCTTTGAAGTTGTCGCTGAAGCCTGGCGAGCGGTTCGTGCTCAACGGCGCGGTCGTGCAGAACGGCGACCGCCGCGGCGTGCTTCTGCTGCAGAACAAGGCGTCGGTCCTGCGCGAGAAGGACATCATGCAGGCCGAGGAGGTCACGACCCCGGCCCGCCGGATCTATTTCCCGGTGATGATGATGTACCTCGATGAGGCCGCCGCCGGCCGCCACTACGACGAGTTTGTCCGCCGCCTCTCCGAGTTCATGGGCGTGATCCAGAACGGCGATGTGCTGGCCGATTGTGTGAATGTTTCCAAGCATGTCCTCGGCCGCGAATACTATCGCGCGCTGATGCTGTGCCGGAAGCTGATGGACTATGAGGACGAAAGGTTGGGGCATGTCCCTGCGAGCGTATCAACAGGCGAGCGCTAGGGCCGAGCGCCCTCGCGAATCGGAATACCGCCTGTTCGGACAGGTGACGCGCGCCTTGATCGAGGCGTCGAAGGCGCCGGCGACGGATCTGAAGACGCGGATCAACGCGATCGACTGGAACCGGCGCCTGTGGGGAACCCTGGCGGCCGACTGCTGCCAGCCGGAAAACCAGCTGCCGGCGCCCCTGCGCGCCCAGATCATCTCCCTCAACGCCTGGGTCCGCCGCCACTCCAGCCAGGTCATGCGCGGCGACGAAGCCTTCGAACCCCTGATCGAGATCAACCGCATCATGATGCAGGGGCTCGAGGTTAAGGTGCCGGCGAACTAGGCGAGGGCCGCGGGGTTCCGCGCAAGGGCGGCGGCGAGAAGCCTGGGTGAAGTTCCAGCAGGGGCACACGAAGCGGCGAGGAGTTTCGGCAATGGATATCGCGTCACCGTAATCTTGGGTCGTCGCCTGGCCCCGCGGACGCCTGGCCGCAAGCCAAAAGCTCGAGTATCAGTATAGTGTCCCCGGATTTCCTATTTACTTACAAAAGCATTTTTACGTTTTAGTATCAAAAAATTTTGAACCACCGAATACACGTCCAACCGATGGTCTATTTTACATTGGACAGATATTGCACCAGGAAGCGTTTGCATATCGTAACGAAAAAAGGTGACGCCCCGCTTCGATGGGTCCGCGAAGAGGTTAAATGCCGTGAGAAAGCCGGCCAGCCAAGCATCTTCTTCTTTTGAATGCTGGTCGCGAGCCTGCTGATGCCGGAGCCAGGACGAACAACTCTCGATGCCAAGCCCTATTGGGGCTAGCGGTTTTTCTGCCGTAGCCGCCATCGTCGATGGCATCGTTAGCAAAATTGCTGCCAGAAATACTATTAGCTTTGATTCGGGACGCATTGATTGTTTGCCTTCGCAGCGCTTGTGAAATTCGGACTTACCCCTTTGGGAATTCCGGGGACACAATACCTAATTGACCTAACTCGGTCGCCGCGCCAGATTGCGGTGACGTGATATCAATTGCTGGAATTCGTGACGCAGTAATTCCGGGGACACAATACCTAATTGACCTAACTCGGTCGCCGCGCCAGATTGCGGTGACGTGATATCAATTGCTGGAATTCGTGACGCAGTAATTCCGGGGACACAATACCTAATTGACCTAACTCGGTCGCCGCGCAAGAATGACGGATGGCCAGGCTCGCTCGTGTCGTGGCGCCCGGTGTTCCGCATCACGTCACCCAGCGCGGCAATCGGCGCCAGCAGACCTTTTTCAACGACGAGGATTACGCGCTCTATCGCGAGTTGATCGCCGAGAGCTGCCGCGCGGCGCAGGTCGGCGTCTGGGCCTATTGCCTGATGCCGAACCACGTCCACCTGATCCTGACGCCGAGTGACCCCGACGGCCTGCGCGCGGCGCTGAGCGAAGCGCACAGGCAATACTCCCGCCATGTCAATTTCCGCGAGGGCTGGCGTGGCTATCTGTGGCAGGGCAGGTTCGCCTCGGCGGCGATGGATGAGCGGCATCTGATGGCTTGCGCGCGCTATGTCGAGATGAACCCGGTCCGCGCCCGGCTCGCGGCGCGAGCCGAGGATTGGCCCTGGTCCAGCGCCCGGGCGCACCTGGCCGCGACGAGTGACGGGCTGGTGGACATTCGTCCCCTGCTGGAGCGGGCGCCGGATTGGCGCGAGGTGTTGGACAGCGCCCTGTCGCAGGCCGACTATGAGGCCATCCGGCGCGGCGAACGCACGGGCCGGCCGTTGGGCGCGGCTGAATTCGTAGCCCGGCTTGAAGAACAGCTGGGCCGTCGCCTGGCCCCGCGGACGCCGGGCCGCAAGCCAAAAGCTCCGGTATCAGTATAGTGTCCCCGGATTTCCCGCGGATTTTAGTGTCCCCGGATTTCCCGGATTTCCATTAATTACGCTACGTCACCGAAACGACATCGCTCAGCTATCGGCTGGTCGATCAGGATTACCGAGGCCGATCAACGCCCAAACCACGTATCCACGGCTAAATAACAAACCAAGGCCAATAAAAAACAATATAAACGCACCGCCAAGATCAAATATTTCGCCAAATGTTCCCGTGGTCGGGACAATTAGCGGTGCTATAAATGGCCAAACGAACGACAGAAGAACAATAACCACTCCAGCGCCCAAGAGTAATTTCGTCCTCCGCGTGAGCGCTGGACCGTTGGTAGATTTATTGGCGGCGTCTTGAAAGCGCCTCCATCGCTGCAACCCCAACACAGCGAGATACAGGGTGAAGGAAAGGCCACAAATAGCGCCCAGCGCATCCGACAGAGCGCCCGCCTTCTGAACAAGCCAAGTAGCGGCCAGCGCCACTAGTCCGATTGCGCCGAAAACACGCCTTAGGCGAGTCAGCGTGTCAAACGGTGTTGGCGAAGGATTTCCCATAACAATTTACCTACCCTGCACCAGGACAACCCGCCTCTGGCGACGCACTGTCAAGGAGGCCCCCAGCGGCATCGCCAAACTGATCATCCAACACATGATTAATCGGAAAAAGTTTACCGAGGCCAGTTGTAGTAATCGCGTTGAGGAAGGGATGATAGTTGCCCGTCTGTTGCCAAAGGACCGCGCCAGAAATGATCTGCGTGCCCGCTCCGACCACCACGCCAGCTCCGCCAAACGCTGCCACTGCCGTACCGGCTGTCGCTGCTGCTGCGCCGGCAGGCGCGCCTACGCCGGTGGCTGCTACTGCCGCAGCAATCTCGTCAGTTCCTGCGCCAAGCGCGACCAGACCCCCGCCAGCCTTTGAGACAACTCCTCCCGCTTTGTAGATGGCGTTGGCCCAACGGACAACATTAGGGTCGCACGGAGTTCTTTTTGGCATAGGCCTTGGCGATGGAGTCGGCGATGCCGCGCCCCCTCTGCCAACTCCCCCCGGCCCATGTAAAGTCGGTGACTCGGAAATTGGACCAGACTCAGCTCCGCACCCCCAACGACCGGGCAAATCCGGACTGTCGGAGGGCTCACGCACGGCAGTTTGGCCAGCAGGACATGGAGGGGGCGCAGTAACGATCGTGTCGCTGGGATCCAGACCGGAAGGGTCGAGGAAATTGAGCGGGTCATTCCGAACATACGCATACATATTGATATCGCTCTGATACCCGATCGGATCAGTCTGCAGAAATCGACCCGAAGCCGGATCGTAGACTCGGGATTTGTAATAGTAGAGCGCCGCTTCCGGGATCATCAACTGGCCGGTGTAGCTGTAGCGCGATCCGGACCAAGAACCAGGATTTCCATAAGGATCATAGGTGTAAGTGGCGTTTGAGGCGCCCGTGCTGTCGGACCACCCCACGACGGAGCCCAACTGGTCGGTGTGCAGCCACCGGCGGCTGGCCGTTCCCGAGCCTTCATACCAGACCACCGGCTGATCGGCGTTCGCCCCTGGAACATAGCGGCGCAAGACGGCGGAGCCATTGTATTCGGCCACCAGTTGGTCGCCGGCGCGCAGATAGGTGGTGGTCGCCGAGCTAGCGGTGCTGGTCTGCATCCGGCCCAGGGGATCATAGGTGAAGGTCGCCGCCGCGGGTCCGCCCGTCTCACTCAGAAGGTGGTTTTCGATATCGTAGGTGAAGGTGCGCGTACCGTCCGACGTCATATTTCCCTGACTATCGTAGGTGAAGGTCGCGCCCCCCACCGTTCCGTACTGGTTCAGTCCATTGGCCGTATAGGCGGTGCTCAGGTTGCCGGGGTGGCCGGTGTAGAGGTCGTTGCTGCTGGAGCGGTTGAGCGCCAGGTTCGCGGCGTTGTAGGCAAGGCCGAATGTCACATTGGCGCTTGAGCTGGTGAAACTCTGGGCGATGCTGTTAAGGCGGAAGGCGCTGTCGTAAGCGTAGCTGGTCGAGGCGCCGTTGCCCCGGGTGACCCCCGTCAAGGTCAGCTGCGAGCCAAACGCATAGTTGGCAAGCACGCCGACACCGGACACCGCGCCATTCTCGTTGACCGTCGTCAGGCGGTTGTCGTTGTCGTACGCGTACCCGGCATAGAAGGTGTCCGGCCAGGTAATCCGAGTCCGGTTGCCTGCAAGATCGTAGGCGAAGGTCATGGTCAACCCGCCGCTCGTCTCGGTAAGTTCGCGGCTGAGGGCGTCATAGGTTGCGCTGACGCCAGCGCCCGATGTGCTGCCGTAGGTAGCCGACAGGGTGCGGTTCAGCAGGTCGTAGGTGTAGTAGACATCGCTGCCGCCGCCGCCCGTGGGCCAGTGTTTCACCGACAGCCGGCTCAGGGTGTCGTAGGTGAAGGTGAGGCTATTGCCACTGCGCATCCGCCGGGTCGTTACGTTGCTGTTCGAGTCATACACGTAGCTTTCGTAGTCGGTGGGATCGGAGGTTCCGGCCCCCTGGGTCGTCGAAGGAAATTCGACCTTCGACGCCCGGACGAACCCATCGTAGATGGTCGTCGTCAGATTATTCTGGGCGTCCTTGACCGTCAGCACCTCGCCATTAGCCCCGTAGGTCGAGGTCACATAGTTGTAGGCGGCTGATGTGCCGTAAGCCTGCGTGACCTGGGTCAGGTGGTTGTCAGCATCGTAGCTGTTGTGTGTGACCCGATCGTCGCCGTTAGCCCCGTTGGGCGCCAGGGTGCAGGCGGAAGCCGGCGCCGCGCCGAAGTTCGCCTGGTTCATCCGCACCACCGAACAGGTCACGCGCCCGCCGGCGTCATAGGAAAACTGGGTCAGGTTCTGGGTCACGCCGGCGCTGGTCGCGGCGTCCGATATCTTCTGATCGGCGATATCGTAGGTCAGCACCTCCTGCGAGAGCGAGTTGAAACTCGACCAGCTGGATGGGCTGGGAACCGTACCGACCTCGGTCTCGGCGACCAGACCATCGGCGGTGTAGCTGGTGCGCTGGGCCGGGCTTAGCAGCGGCCCCGATCCATCTGGATCCGGCGCTATGACGCCCACCTGCTCGCGGTCCTTGTCATAAAGATAGGTTGTGGTGAAGACGGAGCCCGAGAGCGGGCCGTTGACAGTCGCAAGGTCGCCCTGCGGCGTGAAGGTCAGGGCCACCGTCGCCGTCAGCGAACCGCTTCCCGAACCCTTCGACACCGAGATCGGCAACAGGTTATTGGCCGCGCCCGACGAGCTGTAGGCAATCGTCTGCAAGACCTGATCGGCCGTGCCTGAGCAAGACGCCGTCGTGGCGCAGGTGTAGGCGCTCGTCAGCTTGTAGACGGCGCTCGGCGCCGCCTGCAGGGAATAGCTGCCGCCCGAGGGCTGGTAGTAGTAGGCGGTTTCGGCGGAATAGACGGAGGTGACGACCGGGGCGACCGCGCCCGTCGTGGGCGGCGGACCGGTCGTTGTCAGCGTGAAGCCGTGCGTGTTGTCATAGGTATAGGTTGTGACGTTGCCGTTGCCGTCCGTAGTGGTGTTGGGCTTGTTGCACTTGGCCGGATAGGTGCAGGTGGAATCGAAGGCGCCGGAGGTGACAATGTTGGACAGGCCTGAGCCGGACACGGGCACGGCGGTCTGCGTCAGGATGTTCCCCCGCCCGTCGTAGGCGAGCTGGATTTCGTTGCCTTCCGGCAGAGACGTCTGCGTCACGCGCCCAAAGCTATCGTAGGTATAGCTGGTCACATTGCTCAGCGCGTCAGTGTCGGTGTTCATCAACGAGGTTGTCGCGTTGATCGCCACTACGCGGGCGTTGCTGTTGGGGTCCGTCGACGTGACCGTCAGCACATTGGTCATCGTGTTCAGGGAATAGGCGTAGGTCCATGTTCCTATGCCGTTCGACGTCGCGCTGACTTCGCCGGAGGTATTGTAGGAGATGGTGGTGGTCGCGCCGGAAGGACGCGCGATGCTCACCAGCCTAGGCGTGGAATCGAAGGTGTAGGTCGTCACCCGCCCCAGCGTGTCGGTTACCGTCTGCGTCGATCCGGAAACGGCGTAGGTGGCCACCGGCCAGGTCTGCGTGAAGCCGGAGCAGGTCTCGGCCGTCGGGGCGCAGTAGTCGATAGCGTTGTTGATCCCCATCACGCTTACGACCGTCCACCAAGGCTGAAGATCGCTGAGCACCGACAGGGTGTTGCTGGCGTAGGTTAATTTGAGCTGGTAGCCGAGGTTGTTGGTGATTGACAGCAGACGGCTGCAACCGCTCACGGTGCATGGCCCACCGGAGGGATTGGTTTCGGTTTCGTAGTTGTAGGTGTCTATTTCTCCGTTCGGATAGGTAATGGACTGGAGTTGAGCAACACAGTTGCCTGAACTCCCGTTCTGGCAAGGCGGCGTTCCGCGAACGTAGGTCGTTGAAAAACTGTACGCTACGCCGGCTGAGTTCGTGTAGGTCCAGGCGGAGCCATGGATCAGCGTCGCGCCATCGCCAGTCGCGCTCGTGAAGAGGAGGCCGCTGCGCGTGAAGCTGTCGGCTGATCCGCCGATCGCGACTGTGGCGCTGAAGGACGAGACATAAACGGCGGCGTCGGTCCACGCGAACCATCCCAGTGCGCCGCCCACGTAGCTGCGGCCATACGCCAAACCGCCCGCGCCCGGCTGGCCGATCGACACTTCTTGGGTCGCGTAGCTGTATGTGCCGTCGGCGAGATCAACGTGCTGATTGTTGACCACCGACCGGATCGGAGGCGTGGCGCCTGTGGTTGGCGTGAACGGCGGAAAGATCGGCGTCTGGGCTAGGCCACGCCCGGGCCACGCCCCAAGGACAGCAAGCGCGACAAGCACTGCAGCGAGCGCCCTTATGGCGACATGCGGACTACAATTCCCGGCCCATACGCGAGCTGGAGCGGCCACGCCCATAATGCCCCCTTTCCCCGTATGCGCTAAAAATTCGCTCCAGGGTTGCCGAACGCTATTGCAGCGGGAGCGCAACCGTCAATAGTATCTGCGGCGTTCGGTGAACTTCGTTACGCCGATGAGGGGGCAGATGGCAGGCAGATGTGCGCGCGCTTTGGCGGCCCTGATCGGCGTGGTGGTCCTGTCGCTTGCGGGCGCGGCCAACGCCGGGACGACCACCTATACCTACGACGCTCGCGGTCGGGTGACGGGCGTCACCTATACCGATGGAACGACCATCGCCTACACCTACGACTCGGCTGGGAACCGCACCCAATATGTCGTCAGCGGCGCCGCCGCGCCGACCACGGGACCCGTGAGCTATTCGGTGGCGACCGGCAGCACAAACAACACCGTTCCCCTCGCGCTGTCAGGTACGCCGGCATCCGGCGTGACGGTTTCAAGCGCGCCCTCGCATGGTTCCGCCGCGGTTGTCGGCACGATGATCCTGTACACCCCGACGAGCGGCTATTCGGGTTCGGATTCCTTTCAATACACCGCCTGGAATCCGAGCGGCACATCCTCGGCTTCCACCGTGAGCTTGACGGTGGCCACCGGCTCGATCTGGGGCGGCTTCAACTGGGGGCCGCCCAACACATGGTTCTGACCTTATCGCGGCCCGCGTTAACCGCGGCCCCACGACGCCGACCCATCAACGGCATGCTCGGCCGTCAACCAGAGATCCGGGAGGAACCGGCATGAAGATATTCAGACAATCGCTCTGCGGCGTGGCGGCCTTTGCGCTCATGGCCGCGGCGGCCGGAAGCGCCAGCGCCCAGACCTGCACCAGCTATCCCAATACTCTCACCAACGGCTCAACAGCCGACGCCACTCAGGTGATGGCGAATTTCAACTGCGCGGCCCTGGTCGGCGCGGCGCACTTCACCGCCAATGTCGGCATCGGCACGGCGACTCCATCGACGCAGCTGACGTTGCTGTCGCCTAGCGTCAACAACAACTTCGGCATTTTGGTGCAGGCTCCCGCGAGCGGCGCCGCCACCGGCAACGACGCTGTTGTCTCGCTGGTGGGAACGCGGCTTGGCGATGACAATGGGTCGCCGCCTTTCCTTGGCTCACTTTACCTCGCGCGAGCGAGAACCGATGCGGCGGCCGGCGGGACCTCCGGTAACACCACCTATGGCAACCTGGGCATGCTGGCCTTTGGCAGCAATCCCACGACGGCCGGGCCATCCGGCGTGCTCTACAGCGCCTCGATCACCGCGCTGGAAGACGGGACATGGTCGAGCGCGTCGGCGATGCCAACCGGGCTCGCCTTCCGCACCGGCTCAACTGGGCAGGCAATCGGGACGCTCGGCACGGAGTATGGCGCCGTGCGAATGTACATCAATTCGTCGGGCGACATCGGGATCGGCACGATCACGCCGGGCGCCTACCAGCTGTACGTCAATGGCTCGGCCTATGCGACTGGCACCTGGAGCACCTCCGACGGGCGGCTGAAGGAGCATGTGGCCACCGTCACCAATGGCCTGGCCCTGATCGAAAAATTGCGGCCGGTCCGATACGACTGGATGCCCGCCGAGAAGCGGACGATTGGCAAGGACCTCAGGCTGGCCACCGACCGGCGCCAGATCGGTTTCATTGCCCAGGAGGTCGAGAAGGTGGCGCCCGAGGCGGTCAATGCGCCGACAAAGGGCGGGCAGGACACCTACAGCTTGAATGAAGCCGCGCTGGTGCCGATCCTCACCGCCGCGATCAAGGAACAGCAGGCGGAAATCGAGGACCTCAGGGCGGAGGTGGCCTCCATGAAGTCCGGCTCGTCGCATCACAAGCATCGCTCCTAGTTCGCCGTCGGTGCGTTGGAGCGACGCAGGCCCGCACCTTAACATCTCGCCCTAGGCAGAAACCGCCTAGCCATCCGGCAATTCCTGCCCACCCTGTTGAATCTAGGCCATTTTTGCCGGGCGCCTGTTTCTCGCGCCGGCAGATAACATCGTTAAATCAACCGGTTAACAAACGGCTCCGGCTGTCCTGAATTGGCACAGGCATTGCTTGCCTAGCGGTGCGGGCAAAATGCCCTCGGCATCAAAATGATGCTGGACCACCCAAGAACAGGAAGTTTGTGCCATGACGCTCAGCGTAAACACCAATAGCGGCGCCCTTATCGCGCTGCAGAACCTCACCTCCACCGAAACTCAACTGCAAAAGGCCCAGAACGAAGTTTCGACCGGCCTGGCCGTCGCGATTCCTTCGGACAACGGCGCCATCTGGGCCATCGCCCAGAACCAGAAGGCCACGGCCAACTCCCTCGACTCGGTCACCCAGTCGCTGCAGCGGGCTCAATCCACCATCGACGTCGCCACCTCGGCCGGCCAATCGGTGTCGGACCTCTTGAACCAGTTGAAGTCCAAGGCGCTCGCCGCCTCCGACACCTCGCTGGACACCGCCAGCCGCAGCGCGCTCAACGCCGACTTCACCTCGCTGCGCAACCAGATCAGCTCGGTGGTCGACAATGCGACGTTCAACGGCGCCAACCTGATCGATTCCGGGGCCAAGAACATCTACGCCCTGGCCAACGCCGCCGGATCTTCCCAGCTGACCGTCGTCGCCCAGGACCTTTCCCTTGGCGGCGCCAACGTGACGCTGACGGCCACGACCTCGATCAGCACCGCGACCCTGGCCCACAACGCCATCTCGGTGGTCGAGACCTCGCTGACCAACGTCAACAACGCCCTGGCCAAGCTGGGTACGTCGGAAAACGCGCTGACCTCGCAAGTCACCTTCGTCGGTAACCTGCAGGACACGCTGACCGCCGGCGTCGGCAACCTGGTGGATGCGAATCTGGCCAAGGAAAGCGCCCAACTCCAGGCTCTGCAAACCAAGCAGCAGCTCGGCATCCAGGCCCTGTCCATCGCCAACTCGTCCAGCTCCTCGCTCCTCAGCCTCTTCCGCTAGCGCAATGAACCGGGGGCGGGCCTTGGTCCGCCCCCCTAGCCGGGAGGCGCCGCGCAGGCGGCGTTAGCAAAGATGGGTAGCAGCTTTTCAGTCAGCAGCGCCGGCTCGCCAGGGGATTCCACCTATGGCGGCGGCGCCCACCCCCAGCCGGAAGGCCAGGGCGCGGGCGCCGGGTCCGCCGCGGCCGATTCGGCGCACAGCGACGCGCCGGACCCGGCCGACCTACGGCTGGTGATCGAGGACGACCTGGTCGCCGGATCCTTTGTCTACAAAACCGTGGACCGCAGGACCGGCAAGGTCGTCCAGCAACTGCCTCGCGAGCAGATCTTGGCGCTCCGCGAGGCGTCCGACTACACGGCCGGCGCCGTGATCAAGGCCAAGGTCTGAGGACCTGACGGCCGGGTAAATCGCGGCTCGATTTCAAGGGCCGCAACGAAGCGTTCAGCCGCCACCCCTACGGGGTGCGCGGCTACGCGCCCATGGGCGTTAACCTTTCGGTCACCACGTCTGCTTAGCGTGGTTAATGAAGACCGAATCTTCAGGCGCGGACAGGGATCGGGGAAGGCCCCATCGTTCGCTTGAAGGCGGCGCGGAGAGACCAAATGTCGCTTAGCGTGAACACAAACCAGGCCGCGTTAATCGCCCTGCAAAACCTGAATGCGACGGAGTCCACGCTCCAGACCACTCAGAATGACATCAGCACCGGCTTGGCGGTTAACAGCGCCAAGGATAACGCGGCGGTGTGGTCGATCGCCCAGGGGCAGAGGGCCGATATCAGCGCCCTCGACGCGGTGACCAGCAGCTTGAATCGAGCCACCTCGATCTCCGATGTGGCCAGCACAGCCGGCGCCTCGGTGTCGGACCTGCTCACGCAGCTCAAGGCCAAGGTGGTGGCGGCGATCGACACCTCGCTGAACACCTCGTCCCGCGACGCGCTGAATTCCGATTTCAAGTCCCTGCTCAACCAGATCAGTTCGGTGGTGAACAACGCCAGTTTCGACGGCGCCAACATCCTCAACGGCTCGCTGACCAACGGCCTGCAATTCCTGGCCAATGCGGACGGCACCTCCACGCTGACCCTGTCCAGCGAAAACCTCACCCTCGGCGGCTCTATCGTCACCATTCCATCGACGGCCAGCATCACCACGGCGACCCTGGCGCAAGGGCTTTTGACCTTCATCAACGCCTCGCTGACCAACGTCGATAGCGCCCTGGGCGGCCTGGGTTCGCAGAGCAACGAGATCGCCGCGCACACCACCTTCATCGGCAAGTTGCAGGATGTGCTGCAGACCGGGGTGGGCAACCTGGTGGACGCCAACATGGCCACCGAGAGCGCCAAGCTGCAGGCCCTGCAGGTCCAGCAGCAGCTCGGCGTGCAGGCCCTGTCGATCGCCAACCAGGCGCCGGACGCGATCCTGAGCCTGTTCAAATAGGGCCTGATCGATTTCTGGGCCGCCATTCGTGGCGGCCGCCGACGCATCGTGATTTTGACGTCGTCGCGCTGTAGAGTTCATCCATGATTGAGTTGCGTCCGCTAGGCGACGAAGACTGCGAACGATTGTTCCGCTGGTGCCAGGAGCCGGAGGTCGATCGGTGGATGAGCGACCTGCCGCCCCAGACTCTGGAAGACCATCGCGGCTGGTTCGACAACTTCCGCGCCGATCCGGACCAGGCCGGGCGCATCATTCTCGAAAACGGCCGCCCCGCCGGCTTTCTCAGCCTGAGCGGCGTGGGCAGTCGGCACCGGCGCGGCGGCTGGGGCTGGTACATCGGCGAAGCCGCCGCTCGCGGCCGGGGCGCCGGGCGCGCCGCCCAGGCGCTTGGGCTGGATCTGGCCTTCAGTGAACTGGCCCTTGAAAAGGTGTTCGCCGAGGTGCTGGCCGAGAATGGCGCCGCGCTCAAGGCCCAGGCCGCCGCCGGCTTCCGCCGCGAGGGGTATCTGCGCGACCACGTGATCAAGGACGGCCGTCGCCGTGATGTCGTGCTGCTGGCCATGCTGGCCTCGGAGTGGGCGGAGCGGCGGGAGACGGTGCGAAAATCCCTCACCACCTCAGGGCTGATCGCCGCTTGAGCGGGCAGGTCTTAACGCCCCTTCAGCTATTGAAGTCTAAAATCAAAGCGCGGCAGCCCCGCAGCCTGAGTCCAGTCTGTTGATCACGATCGATTCCAGCGTCCTGAGCAACTACTACCTCTCCAAGGAAGGCCTCCTGGGGAGCAGCACAGCCGCGTCCGGAACCTCGACCTCAAGCAGCGGTTCGACGACCTCTGGTGGCGCGACGCCCCTGCCGCCGTGGGACGCAACCGTACCGAAGACCCAGAAGGCCACCGCCGCCAGCGCGCTGGCGACTCAGGTGCTCAACGGCCAGAACATCATCGACCCGAACACCAAGCTGACCGACGTGTCGGGCGCCAGCGCCGAGTATAAAAGCCTGTTCACCCTCTATCAGGGGCTCAGCGCCCTGGAGGGCATGACCGAGCAGATGCTGGCGGCCGGCTCATCGACGGCCAACAACGCCAAGATCGCCACCGCCTTCCAGAACGGCCTGAGCCAGGTGCAGAGCTATGTCACCGGCCTGAACCTGCCGTCGAACGCGCGGGTAACGACCGGAACGGTCTCCAACTCCGCCACCTCCAGCGTCGGCCCCGCCACGGAGGACGACAGCTACAACACCCCAGTCATCTTCGTGGGCTCGCAGAGCACACCAGTGCCGTCATTCCAGGGGACCGTGCAGTTCAACATCAATGTCGCCGGGCTGAACCACAAACAGACCACGGTGCCGATCGACCTCAGCGGTATGGGCTCGACGCCCCGGACCATGCCGAACGTGACCAACTACATCAACTCACAGCTGCAAGCGGCTGGCCTGGTTACGCGTTTTGCCGACAATGAAACGCCCGGTCAGCCCCAGACCATCCAGGTCAGTGGCCAGTCCGTCACCCTGCCGGCCGGACCCGACCAGTGGGGCTGGACCATCAACGGCGTCGCCACCGAACAGCTGTCCTTCTCCGCTCCAGCCACGGCGGGCGCGGTCTATGTCGCCCAGACCTCGGGCAATGTCGCTGGCTATGCGTCCCAGGTCGCGTCGGACGCCTCGACCGCGGCCCTGGATGCGGCGGAGGGCATCAAGCCGGCGACGACCACCAGTTCCTCCACCTCGACCAGCGGCGCCTCGACCTCCTCGAGTTCCAGTTCCACCTCGTCATCGAGCGCCAGTTCGAGCACCTCGTCGACCGACACCATCACCCAGCCGTTCCAGCAGCTGCTCACCTTCCAGACCAGCACCTCGACCTCGGCGACGGCTCCTGGCGCGGCCACTTCGCTGCCGGGCACGACCAATGCGGTCGCCGGCGAGATTTCCGCGACGGCGCTCGACACCAGCATCACCTCTGTCCAGGCCACCGCCACCGGCGCCGACGGGTCGCTCTACCTGCTCGGCAGCGTCAACGGAACGACGGACAACCAGACCATCCAGGGTTCCCAGGACGTGGTGCTGCAGAAGTTCGATTCCACCGGCAACCTGCTCTACACCCAGACCCTGGGCGCCGAGAGTTCGGCCAGTGGCTACTCCCTGGCCGTGGCGGCCGACGGCAGCGTCGCGGTGGCGGGCTCCTTCACCGGCTCGCTCGATCCCTCCGACACCGGCAACGGCCCCAACGGAACCGACAGCTTCGTGACCCTGTACGACGCCGCCGGCGACGAGCAGTGGACCCAGACCGGCCTCCAGCCCTCCAACAACCAGGTTAATTCGGTGGCCTTCGGCGCCAACGATGAAGTGCTGGTCGCTGGCCAGACCAACGTCTCCACGCCGGCTTCACCCGCCGTCGGCGCGAGTCAGGGCTTCATCTCCGGCTATTCCTCGACCGGCGCCCAGCTGTTCAGCACCACCACCGGGACGGCAAACGCCAGCGACATCGCGGTCGATGGCAGCACGCTGGTGGTGGCGGGAACCAGCAAGACCGGGGATGTGGTCGTCAGCAACTATACCCTGCAGACCAAGGGCGCGCCGGTGCTCAACACCACCCGCGACCTGGGCGCGCTCGGCACGGGCTCCATCGCCGGGGTGGCGATCAGCAACGGCCAGGTGATCCTGGCCGGGACCACCACCAACGGCGCCTTGAGCGCCGGGACGGTCACCAGCGCCGCCGGTGGGGGCCAGGACGCCTTCGTCGCCCAGCTGTCGGAAAATCTTACCCCCGCCTCCGGTGACCAGATCGCCTATTTCGGCGGGCCCAAGGGCACCAAGACCACAGCCACGGCGCTGACGGTATCCGGCGGTCAGGTCTATATCGCCGGCTCGTCCAACACCGCCTTCTCCGGCCTGAGCAAGGTCGGGACCCAGGACGGCTATGTGGCCAGCGTCGATGTCGGCGCGGGGACCATCGGCTGGTCCGAGCGCTTTTCCGGCCAGGACGGCTATGCCGCGCCGGAATCCATCGCCGTGAACAACACCGGCGCCAGCATCCTGAACAAGCTCGGCCTGCCGACCCAGACCATCCAGGAAACCAGCTCGCAGGTCCTGACCAGCGCCACCTCGCTGCGGGCCGGCGACAGCTTCCAGATCCGCACCCGGGAGGGCGGCACGCCGGCCACCGTGACCATCGCCGCCGACGACACCATCCAGACCCTGGAGAACAAGATCGAGGCGGCGACCGGCTTCACCGCCAAGGTCTCCACCGAAACCCTCGACGGCGAAACCCAGGTTGAGATCAAGCCGAACAACCCGGCTTCGACCATCGAGCTGCTGCCGGGCCCCTCCGGGTCGAACGCCCTGACCGCGCTCGGCCTCAGCGCCGGCGTCGTGCAGAGTTCGCCGGCCCTGGCCAACGGCAAGAAGCAGCTCAGCTCCGCCGTCGCCCTCAACACCTATGGCCTCAATATCGACGGCGGCTTCGACCTGACCACCACCGCCGGCATCCAGGCCGCGCAGACGCAGCTGCAGAAGTCCGCCGCCCTGGTGCAGACGGCCTTCTACAACCTTGTCAACGGCAACAAGCCGGCCTCGACCACGCCGCAGGTCACCGGGACGGTGCCGGCCTATTTGAAGGCCCAGTTGGCCAACTACCAGGCCGGCCTGGCTCGCCTGCAGGGCTCCGGCTCATCCAGTTCCTCGGGCTCAAGCTCGGCGGGAGCGCTGAGCGCCGGCTCCATCGCCCTTTCCATACTTGGGTGACGAGACCGGGGTGACGATACTCTGATGACGGTACGGGGCTGGCTTGCAACCGTCGCGCTCGGGGCGTAGCGAAGTCGATCATGGATTGGCTCCAAGACCGCAGGCTTCTGCTCACGATTGGCGGCGGCGTCTTGGCGCTGCTGATCTCGCTGGGCGTCGCCCTGGGCCTGACCGCTCGCGACCATAAGCCGCCCGCGCCGCCGCCCGCCTCCGTCGGCGGCCTGGTGGTGCAGATGGGCCAGCCCGACAACGCCAAGCTCGACCCCGCCCAGCCGCTACGCTGCTTCGTCGGCGGCCAGTTCGAAGGCATGGAGACTCTGGCCGACTGCGCCAGGAAGAATGGCGTCGCCACCAAGGCCCTCGACGTCGGGGTCGATCCCAACGGCGACCTGACCGCCGCCAGCGGCGTCGGCGCCGACCTGGCGCCGCTGCCGCCCCCCGACGCCGCCCAGGCCGCCGCGAGTCCCGCGCCAGTCCAGACGGCTCCGACGCCCTTGGCCGGCGCCCACGGCGCGGTGGCCGACTGCCTGCGCTATGGCGGCGGAGGCTGGCACAAGGCCGGCGACAACCTCACGATCGGCGCCTGCGTCCAGGCCCTCTATGCGGGACGTTGCGTGAAAACCGGGGAGGCCGCCTATGGCCGTTGGGGCGCCCAGACCCTCAGGCTGGTGCCGCACCGGGTGGAAACCTCGAACGACAATCGCAGCTTCCGCAACCTGGTGGACCAGGACGACACCAACTGCTCGATCGCCGACTTCTGAGGTTAACGCGCCGCTCGCGCGACGCGGAATCCGGGTGTAGCGTCGGGGCCATGAACAAAGCCGCCCTCATTCTTTGCGCCCCGATCTTGGCCGCTTCGGCCCTGGTCCTTACCGCCTGCACGCCGGAGGTGAAGGCGCCGGAAACGTCCGGCGTCTGCTATCACGCCGTGCCTCGGGTCAACGGAACCATCACCTTCAACCAGCTGTCCGCGCACGAGGACACCATGGAATCCTGCGCCGGGGCGCTGGAGGGGATGCGGCTCAGGTTCCTTGGCATGGGCGGAAGCGTCCACAGCATTGTGGGCTCCTATAACGGCCAGTACCTTTTCCTCGACCCGAGCGGCGTCTACGAGTCGCAGTCCTACAAGGGCGTGCGCTTCCCGTTCCTGGTCCATACCGAGGACGGCCGGCTTGCGGCGCCCGGCAGGGTGCAAGAACAGTAGTTGACAAGAACGTAACAAGAACATTAACTGATGAGCGTCACCCGCGCGCCCTCACCGGGGCGTCCGGGTGAATTCCACGGAACGCGAAGAAGTCGAGGAGATGGCCGATGGCCGGCAGCGTAAACAAGGTGATTCTGGTGGGTAATCTGGGCAAGGACCCGGAAATCCGCACCCTCAATTCCGGCGATCGGGTCGCCAATCTGACCGTCGCCACCTCCGAGACCTGGCGCGACAAGGCCTCCGGCGAGCGCAAGGAAAAGACCGAGTGGCACCGGGTCGTCATCTTCAACGACAATATCGCCAAGGTGGCCGAGAGCTATCTGAAGAAGGGCGCCAAGGTCTACATCGAGGGCTCGCTGCAGACCCGCAAATGGACCGACAACTCGGGCGTTGAGAAATACACCACCGAGATCGTGCTGCAGAAGTTCCGCGGCGAGTTGACCATGCTCGACGGCAAGGGCGGCGATGACCGCGAAGAAGGCGGCTACTCCGGCGGCGGCTTCAGCGCCGCGCCGAGGGCCCAGCCCTCCGGCCCGCGCGAGACCTTCTCGGCCGATCTGGACGACGAGATCCCGTTCTAGGGAACGGGCGCCGAGCTGAATTTCGGTGACAATTTGCTTAGTTGGCTTGCAGTGAACGGTCGAGCCGACGCGAAGCCAATTAAGTAAATTGTCACCGAAATTCTGACGCGGCTACAGTCAGTTCGGACAGGTTGGGGAATATCCATGTTCGCACGGGAGGCGCGCGCCGTCGGCGGCAGACCAGCCGCCAGGTTGGCGGCCGTATTGCTCGTGGCGGCTTGCAGCCTCCGCTGGTCAATGTCCGCGGCGCCAGCGGCCGCACAGGGCTCTTCGGCCCACCCGGAAACCTGCCAATCGACCATGTCGTTCGAAGTCTGGGGCGCGGCGCGATGCGTGGCGCCGCCCACGCGCACACCGACAGTCATCTACGGGCACACCTCCGTCTATCTGATCTCGCCGCCGGATGGTGGGCCGCAGACTCGGGTTCTGGCGGACCTAGACAATGGGCCGGCCATGGTGCGACTCGGCCACTTCTATCGCCTGGAGGGCGATACCGAGCAGGGTCTGATGTGGACGCGCAAGGCGGCGCAGGCAGGCGATCCCGAGGCCATGCTGGATCTGGGCAACTGCTATTTATACGGGCTCGGCGTGGAGAAGGATTACGCGGCCGCGCTCGATTGGCTGCGGAAGTCGGTCGCCGCCGGCTATGGCCGCGCCGAATACGATCTTGGCGGCGCCTATTCGTCCCCTGATCTCGGCACGACGGATGAAGCCGATGCGGCGCACTGGTACAGGATCGCCGCGGACCATGGCGACATGCGCGCGATGCTGCAGATGGCCCAACGTTATCAGAGCGGACGGGGTCTGCCGAAGAGCGGCCCCGACGCTGTCTTCTGGCTTAGGAAGGCCTACGACCATGGCGCCCGTGTCGCGATTCAACTGGCCTGGATTTATGACCGTGGCGATGGGGTGCCGGCCGATCCGGTGGAGGCCGCCAAGTGGTATCGCGTTGCCGCCGACCAGGGCGAACTCTTGGCGATGCGAGCCCTCGCGTCCATGTATCAGGTCGGCCGTGGCGTGGCCCAAGACATGACCCAGGCGGATTTCTGGGCGAATAAAGCCGCTCAAATGGCGCGGATTCCGAACCCTCCGCCTCCCGCGCCACCGCCGCCTCCTGCATCGCGCCGGTAGCCGTCTTACCGGAAGCAGTCCACCACCGCCTTCAGCCAGACGCGGACATTGTCCTTCATCGCTTCGGACTTGCCGTGGCGCACCAGCACCAGGTCGAGCTCTGGAACCACGATGGTGAACTGGCCCTCATAGCCGTTGGCGGAGAAGGATCCCGGGCCGGCGATGTCCATCCACCAATGGGCGCCGTAGGGCAGGTCTTCCAATCCCTCCTGGCGCGGCGTCTCGGTGCGGGCATAGTCGACCCAGCCCTCCGGCAGCAGGCGTTTGCCGTCCCACACCCCGTCGCGCAGATAGAGCAGGCCGAAGCGGGCGAAGTCCCGCGCCGTGCAGAAGCAGTAGGACGAGCCGATGAAGGTTCCCGCCTCGTCGAACTTTGGATTGGCGCTGGTCATGCCCAGCGGCCCGAACAGGCGCTTGCGCATGAAGGCTTCGAAGTCCGGTCCGTAGGCATCGACCGCCCGCGACAGGCAGCGGCTGACGATGTTGGTCGTGCCGCTGGAATAAGACCAGAAGCTGCCCGGCTCATGCGCCAGCGGCATGTCGGCGGCGAAGTGGGCGACATCCTTCTCGCCCTCGCCGAACAGCATGGCGATGACGTCGGAGGGGTTTTCCGGCGAATAGTCCTCCACGAAGGCCAGGCCGCTGGACATGCGCAGCAACAGGTCCAGCGTCAGCGCCCCGCGCGAGTCCCCCGGAGCGCTCCATTCTGGCACGTCGGCCGGCGCATGGATGTCCAGCTTGCCGTCCAGCACCAGCATGCCGGTCAGGGCCTGGGTCATGCTCTTGGCCATCGACCAGGAGGGGTTGGTGGTCTCGGGCCCATGGCCCTCCGCATACCGTTCCAGGATCAGCTTGCCGCCCTGGACGATGACCAGCGCATGGGTCTCGCCCAGCGCCTCGGACGACGTTTCCAGGAAGGCGTCCGCCAGCAGCTTGGCCAGCGCCGGCTTGGGGACACTGGCAGGCAACTCGCCGCTCGGCCATTCCGTGGTGGGCCAGGCGGTTCCGGCAGGCTGGGCGGGCAGGGGCGGCAGGCTCATACCTGTCAATAGCAGGTCGTGTTGCCCTGGCCAGAGATGTCGCTGTACTTGCCGCAGCTCGACGGGCGCTGGTTGTCCAGCGCCTCGCGGCGACCGGCGAGGGTCTTCTGCACCTCGGCGTCCGTGGCGTCGTACAGGCTGTCGGCCTGGGTCTTGGAGATCTTGCCGGCGTCGAACATGGCCGCGACCTGCTCGTTGCGGGTCGCCGCAGCCTGATAGAGATCCATGTTGACCGGGTCGTGCGACTTCTCGTAGGCCAGCTCGGCCTTGTTGCTGCATTGCCAGAGCTGCGCGGCCGTCATGCCGCCGGCCGCATATTGCGACTTGCAGACCGCGACGGCGCTGGCGGTTTGCTGGGGCGAGGGACCGGCGTTGGCGGCGAAGGCCAGGCCGCTCATCACGGCCGCGGTCAGCAGAAGTTGGCGTTGCATGAAGTCGCTCCCTCTCTGTGAAGCCACTGATCTACAAGCCAGAATTGAGGTTGTCGATAAGACCAATTTTAGCGAGGGCCAGCGCCGAAGGAGGATTTCGCTCCGACGTTAGCCGCCTAAAACCACATATCCGCCACGCATGTCGCGGCCCGCTCAACCGTGGTCCAGGCGCCGAAGCCGTCCAGGTGTTTGACCGAAATGGCGCCCACCGTATCCGGATCGGCCAGCCGCAAGTTGACCCCCATGCGTTTCAGCCAATCCTGCCCGGGTTCGGGCGTCCTGATCGGCTTCCACCAGGCGATGCAGTTACAGGTCGGGCAGGCGTGGAAGCCCAGGCCCTTGTCGCCCCAGCTATAGATCCGCGTCTCGCCGGAGACCGTGATCGCCTCGCCCTCGATGCCATAGGCCCAGAGGGCGCCATAGCGGCGGCAGACGCTGCAGTTGCAGGCGGTGGCGCCTTCCGGAACCCCTTCGAAACGCCAACGCACAGCGCCGCAGTGACAGGATCCTTCGATCATCGGACGCCTCCGCTATTTGACCACCGCCTTGTGAACGCCGCCAAGGAAGGCGTCTTGCGCCCTATATAACTCATCACCCACCGCCGTCGGCCAGGCGGCGTTCTGGATCACGACGGTCTTGTCCTTCGGATAGATGGTGATCGACTGGCCGAAGATGCCCTCGGCGTCGAACCGCTCGGGCGAGGTGATCCACCAGAAATAGCCATAGCCGGCCGGCGGCTTCTCGCCATTGTCGATCTGCACCTTGGTCGCCTCGGCCACCCAGTCGGCGGGTACCACCTGTTTGCCGCCCGCCTTGCCGCCGCCCAGGATGAACTCACCCACACGGCCATAGTCACGCAGGGTCATGGAGATGCAGCAGCCGCCCCGCTCACGGCCGGCCGGATCGGTCATCCAGACCGCATCCTGCTCCATGCCGTAAGGCTTCCAGATCTTCTTCGACGCATAGTCGGCCAGCGGCATGCCAACCGCATTGGAGACCAATATGCCCACCAGGTCGGTCTCGCCGGTGTTGTAGTGGAACCCGCTTCCCGGCGCCTGGGCGCGGGGCAGTTTGCCGAGATAGTCGACCATCGGGTCATGACCGGGCGGCACGGCGTTGGCGCCGGCCTGGGCCACGTCGGATTTCGGGTCGGCGTAGTCCTCGTTCCACTTCACGCCAGAGCTCATCATCAGCATCTGGCGCACCGTCACGCCCTCATAAGCGCTGCCTTTCAGCTCGGGGATGTAGTCGGTGACGGGGGAGCTCAGGCTCTTGATCTTGCCGTCCTGGATCGCCGCGCCCACCAGGGTCGAGGTCAGCGACTTGGCGACGGAGAAAGAGGTCCAGCGGTCGTGTGGGCCGCGCCCCAGGGCGTAGCGCTCCATGACGATCTTGCCGTCCTTGATCACCAGGAGGCCGGAGACGCGGTAGGCCTTCATATAGTCGGCCACCGTCCAGGTCTTGCCCTGGTACTGGAAGGTCGGGTCGATCTGATGCTTCGCCACCGGCAGCGGATGCACATGTGCGCCGCGATGGATAGTGTGGGTCTTGTAGATCTTCTCGATGGTGCGGAAGCCCTTGGCCTGCTCCTCGCCATGCCAGAACAGGATGCTGGGCGCGCCGGGCTTGAGCGGCGTCTGGGCGAGGGCAGGGGTGGCGATCGCCAGGGCGGCTATGGATGCAAAGATGCGCTTCATGATCGTTTCCCCCGATATCGATTTTGTGGATGCTGGTTAGCAACGCCCGTAACCGGACGCCATACGCTAAACTTGGCGGACTTGCCCCGACTTCAGTGGCCGGGCCAGCCGCGTGCGATGGCAAGGGCCTCGGCCGCTCCGTTGGTTGCGGCGCTGGGGGTGGGGCCGTGGCAGGCGACGTCAAAAGCCCGTTGATCGAAGCTGGTGGTCGGTCGAGTGATGTTGGGATAGTCGAAACTGCTCCAACCTTCGGTTTCACCGTCCCAGTCGAAGTAGCGTATGCCCAGCATCGCAATCGTCCCCTTGCCGCAATCCACTCGGGTTCTCGCAACCTGGAAGGTCGCGGTCCGCAAGCCGGCCCGCGGCATGACATTCAGCCTTGTGAACTCCACCTCGCCGCCATGACGATGTTGGCCATCAAGCACAACAAAAGACATGATGGTCCCTTGTTTGGTAACACCCAGGATGCCCAGCGGCCCCTGCGGCAGGTCCAAGGCTGCAAGCTCGGGTGGCGCGGGCACGTGAGACCCCAACTGCGCGTAGCTTTGCTTAGCCGCCGGTCGCTCCGGGTTGGGTTGACCCGGATAGGCTTTGAAAACAATAGGTATGCTGACTGAGAAGCCGGCCACGGGCGCACCATCTACCATGCCGGGTCGCATTTCGAAGAGCGGCGCCACTGAAAGGGCCGCGCGACCGAAACCATATCCGTCCGGCGCCTCCGAGGCGATTTCGCAGTCCGTCAACCGCCCTTCGGCGGTCACCCGGCAATTCAGAGTCGCCGTTCCATTAATCCGTTTAGATAACGCCGCCCTTGGATAGGCGCGCGACAGCGCTTCGCCGCTCGGCGCGCCAATGCGGTCGGGATTGGCGATGACGTGGCCGCCTAGGTCCCCAAGATCATACAGGTCGGCGTAGTTTATCGGCGTCTGCGCTAACGCAGAGCCTGCGAGCGCCAAGGTGGCCGCTGCTGCAACAATCAGTTTGATCATTTTCGCCCTGCGCGCCTGCCCAGTCGCCGAAGCGCTAGCAGTGGCCGCCGGGCCACTATTGGTCAATGGTCAGATCCCGCTGGCGAAGATGATGATCTCCGCGCTGCCGGTCGCCAGCGGGTGGCCATCGAAGTCGCCGAACTGTTGCTCGATGCGCAGGCCGGCCTGCGTCAGCAGCGCCTGCAGGGCGGTGGGGTCCAGAAAGCGCAGCGTGCTGCCGCTGACCTGAGGCAGGCTAGGATGGTCGCCGGTAAAGGTGTGGGTGAAGCTCACCGTATCGCCGTCGAACGGCGCCACGACCTCGGTTGTGATCCGAACCGGCCAGCCTTCAGTATCGACGACTGTGACCGCGTTTTCGGGCCGCCACCGCTCCCAGGGCTGGGTCGCGGGATTGCGGGTCTCGAAGGCGAAGCCGCCGCCCGGCTTTAGGGCCCGGCGGACAGCCGCGAGGGCGCCGTGCAAGTCCTCGTCGGTAACGATCGCCTGAAAAGCGTGGCCGGTCATCACTACCAGATCGAACGCACCATCCCACGCCGCCGATTGCAGATCGCCGAGCACCCACTCGATGTCTGTCCGTCGCCGCGCCAAGGCCAGCATGCCTTCAGCCGGATCGAGCCCGACCAGCCGCCCGGTATGGCCGGCGTCGCGGGCGTCGTGCAGCAGCGTGCCGGTTCCGCATCCGGCGTCTAGCACCGCCTCGGCGGCCATAATGTGGGGCAGGTAGAAGTCGTAGTCGTCCCGCGTGGGCCGGGGATGCCAGATGTCATAGACGCCCGCGAGGTAGGCGTCCGCGAAGAGGGTGTCGGCCATGACGCCACTATGGGCGATTATCTCCGCTCCGCGCCAGCCCGCCAGGACCGCGCTAGCAACGCCGCCGCCTCCGCATGCCTGGATCGTAAAACGCGATGCTCTCCGGACCGGGACCAGTCGCGAACAGGCGCCCGTCAGGGCTGGCGGAGGAGGATGAGCTGGTCCACCTGCTCGGGGTCGTGATCGTCGGACAGCACGCGCACCAGGGTGCGATCCACCCAGGCCTCCCGCACGATGTGCTCGATGGCCGGCTCATGGGCGCGGAAATGGCGTTCGTGTCCGGCCTCGGTGAGGATGACAAAGCCTGAGAAGTCGCCGAAGCGGTCGTAGACGATAGCCTCCACCTTGCCGACGCAGTCGTGAGCCAGCTCCAGTGGGTGAGGGTGTTTGGACCCTATGACGCCCTCGCCGGCGGTGAAGCCGGTCTGGGAGGGCTCGATGGTGTTGGGATCCACGCCCAGGTTCCACAGCAGCCTCTCGGAGTAGTTGAGATAGCGCTCCAGCACCGGCTTCCAGCGGTTTGACTTCGGCAAGACGTCCAGACGCCACTTCAGCCAGCTGACAAGCCGCGCCTGTTCCGGCGCCAGAACGGCCTGCGGTTTGGCCGTGACTGTATATTGGAAGGCGCCATGCAGACGGCGCCAGGCGACGGTCGTGGTTTTAGCGGTGTCCGCGTCCGTCTTGGCGCTCTTGGAGCGCGGCGGCGGTCGGATCGTTGCATGCGCCGTATCGAGTTGCCGCACGCTGACGGCAAAGCTCGATCTGGCGGGCATGTCTGGATGCGGCTCGACCGAGAGCAGGCCGACGCACCGCCCGCTACCCGTCGGGATCGGGACCAGCGCCATGTCGGCGGCGGGGAATTGCAGGGTGTGGGCGTCGGTGGCGGTAAGCCGATGGCGACCGTAGAGGCGGCCGGCCAGAACCACGATCCGGGCGGCATCGACCGTAGGCAGGTAGAGCTCCGCCACGCTTTGCGCCGGTGCGCCGCGCCAGGAAATCATGAGGACGGCCGGGTCATCGGCGCTGGTCGATGGCTCGATCTCGAAGGGGTGAGAGATCACGGCTGAACTCCTAGCCAGGCGATGTTCCGCTGCGCGAGTTTGTCGGTGGTGGAGGTGTTGGCGGACGGCGGGATCGGCGTGTCGTCGAAGCGGATCTCGGCGACCAGGCACTGGTGCGGGGCGACGACGATGGCGCCGTTAATGGACTCGGAGCCCGTCCAGGGGCCGTCCCACTGTGTTGGACTGGTGGGGGGTGTGGCGAGCAGGAAGGGTGTCGTCTGGTTCACGTCGAGCCAGCAGCCAAAGTAGGTATCCACCTCGTGGCCGGCCGAGGTCTGGATGCTCGCGGCATTGGTGAGATCGGTCTGGGTGTTCATGTCCGCCGGACTGATGAGGTTCACCCGGGCGGTGGCGAAGCAGGGGATGGTCACATACTCCAGCGAGCCGCCGATGTTCTCGACCCCCAGAAGCGGGATCTTGTGCCCGGCCGTCCCGTTGGTTCCCCAGCGATAGGCTCCCGCGCCGGTCCCGACTTCCGTGAAGGTGGTCGCCGTACTGGCGGCGGCGAAGAGACGGAAGAACACCCGCACCGGGCCGATGGTTTCGGTGATGCTCGAGGTGATCCGCACCCGCGCGACGGCGAAGGCGAGCTGCTGCGGCTGCCCCGTCGGTGTCGGCAGCCAGGGGATGGAGGAATTCTCCTCATTCTGCGTCAGGGCGTTGTCGAAGGTGTCGCCGTTGGTGATCAGGTTGGGGTGGTTGAGGTGGTTCAGAACCGCCTGGATGTAGCTGATCGCCCCGCTGGCGTCCGTAGGCGTGGACACGCTGAACATGTCGTGGATCTGGCCAGCGGTGACGGTGAAAATCCTCAGGTCGTAGCTTAGCCATGAGGGGTAGGAGAGCGGGGCCGCGGGGTTGAGGTCCTCCAGGCGGGGATTCTCGCCCTTGGCGATCTCGATGGTCGCGCCGCAGCTGACCGGGACGTTGGTGGTCGTGACCGGCGGCGCGTTGGTGTTGCCGCCGGTGGGGACGGGCACGCTCAGCGACGCCTGGAGGGTGATCACGGCCGTCTGGTCGGCATTCAGCGCGTTGAAGGCGTGCAGGGTCGGGAAGGAGATGTTGTAGGGGTAGAAAAACGTCTGGTAGTTGGTCGCCAGCGTGCTGTCGGTCGCCAGGATCGGCGGGGCCAATACATTCACCGCCGGCAGGTTGGCGGCGATCGTGCTGATCTGAGCCGCGGTGAGGCTCGGGTTGAGCGAGGCGTCTATGGAGGCGTGGATCGTGGGCAGCGGCGAGGCGCTGCCGTTGGTCAGATTGGCCGTCGAATTCAGCCCTAGCGCCACGTTCGGGAAGCCGGTGATCGCCAGATAATAGGCGGGGTTCCACGTCGGCGTCCCCTCGACTTCGTCCTGGCCAAAGGTGGATTGTTCGAAATTGAAGGACATGGTCATCGGGGCGACGGAGACCGCCTGGGTCACCGAAGCGCCGGTGGCCGGCGTGATCGCGCCGTAGACGGCGTTGGAATCCTCAGCCGTGCCTGGCTCGAAAGCTCCGCTGCAGGTCGAGCCAGCTGCTTCCACGCCCAGCGAACCGGACGAGACGGCGTAGGTGAAGGACCCGGCGCCTGAGCTGAAGCTAATCGGCATGCCGTTGAACGGGCCCACCAGCACCAGCTGCGCGCCGTAGATCGGGAAGACCGCGTTGCTCTGGAACGGGAAGTTGGCCGACGAGAGGACGCCGTTCGGATCGGTGTAGTTGAACACCGCCTCCGTCACACCGGTGGCGTTGGTGAGAAGCTGGATCTGCAGGATCGAGCCGGCCAGGATCCGGTTGGATGGCGCGTTGCCGAACGTCGCGAAGGTGGTGTCGTTCGGTATGACCGGCCGGCCGGGGTTGGTGCCCGGCGGGTTCGGCGTGTAGCCCGGCGGCCAGGGGGAGCCGATCGTGTTCGTGTCCCAATACTCGACGAACCAGCCGATCTTCTGATCGCTGCTCGGCTCGTAGCCGGCCGCGCTGCCGATCACCATTCCGTACTGGAACCAGTTCAGCGTCTGGTTCTGGAAGACCTGACCGGCCTGGGGGAAGCAGTTGAGCTGCATGCCGAAGCCGACGTCGCCGACGGTGACCAGGTCCTCGGTGACCTGGAGGGTGACCGTAAGGCCGTCGAGGTTGTTGCACTGACTGATGAGCGTGACGTTGTTGTTTCCGCTCAGGAAAGCCATGCGATCCTCCCAGCACTCGACCCGACGTTCTCATTGCAGGTTGGCCGACGGAGGCTGCCTAAACTCGCCGCCCTCCAGCGAACCGAAACGCTTCAGATGAATGGCCCGTGGGTCATTCCAGGGCTTATTTCTAGCCCTGGTTGAAGGATTGTCCACCTCCTGGTTGTAAACTTTTAGTGTAACCGAGGCTGGCCGGCGTTGCTCAGCGCCAGGGGGTTCTTACTCGCGGCGCAGGTGGAACTTGCCGCCGGGACCGCGCAGGGTCAGCGCCGAGGCCTGCCCGTTCGCATCGATCTGGAAGGTCATATCCACCCCTTGACCGCCGCCGCCGGCTCACAGGCCTTTCGGCGGGGCGGCGCCGGACTGGCCGCCACTGAAGCGGTAGATGGCCCGGATCGGAAAGACGGCGACGGCCGGCGCCATCATGAAGGCCGCGCCAGCAAGCACCGCCGCGCGCAGGTCGGCGACGAATAGGCCGCAAGCGGCGCCGACGAGGCCGCAGAGGGTCATCACCCAGCCGAAGGTGCGCATCATCTTGTTCCAATCGTAAGGCTCCGGCGCGCCGCGAAACGGACTGAGCAGCTTCGGCAGGCCGTTCCCCACCCAGGCGAGCAGCGCGCCGCCTGCGGCGAGCCATAGCCGGGGAAGCAGGTGCGACGGATCGGGCAGGCCTGCCCAGTGCGGACCGCGCAAAGCCTGGGCGACCCAGGGCAGCTGGTGCTTGTGCCAGAGCAGCACCAGAGCCAGGGTGAACAACCCCTGACCGACCGCCATGAAGATTACGGCCACGCTCCCAACCCGGATCCCCCATTTTTCGCGGTCGGGCGGAACGTCCCGACCCCGACGTAGGCGGCGCAGCAAGGCGGCGCCGAAAGACGTGCGTCCGAGCAGGGCGAGCAGAATCGCCAGCGGGATCAGCCCCCAGACGTCCATGAGCACATAGATGAAACTCGGCGCGTGAGCCTGGGCGTAGGGCAGCACGGTTTTGGGCATGTTGGCGAAGCCGAGCAGGGCCACGGCGGTGGTCCACGCCAGGGCGACGATGAGGAACATCGTAAACTTGCGGATGGTCATAGGGGCTTTCCCAGGAGTTTGTCGGCGACGGCCTCAGGCTCGTGGCCCAGGCCCATCGCCTCGGCGAAGGACAGCATTGCGTCTTCCAGCACCGACAGTTTCAGCCGGTAGACGATGGTCTTGCCGATCTTTTCCCCGTCGATCAGGTCGGCTTCGCGCAGGATGGCGAAATGGGCCGACATGGTCGGCTTGGAGACCTTGAAATGAGCGGCGATTTCCCCCGCGGTCATCGACTTGCGCCGCAGGAGCTGCAGCACGGTGCGCCGTGTGGGGTCGGCCAGGGCTTTGAAGACCAGGTTCATGGGAAGATGATTAGCTAATCATCGAAATGAGTCAAGCCTCTGGGAAAGAGGCAAGATGGCGGTCGTCGGCGCGGCCTCTCATCTAAACCGCCAGTCGCCCCTTCGCCTTTGCACCGGCCGCATAGAAAATGCTAACAATGTCCATGACCTCCGCGCCCGATTCCCGCGTCTGAAAATCCCTTGAGCGACGATCAAGACATCGACGGCCGGCGGGGCAATGTCTCGCCGATCAACATCGAAGATGAGCTGAAGAAGTCGTACCTCGATTACGCCATGAGCGTGATCGTGAGCCGGGCGCTGCCCGACGCGCGCGACGGGCTCAAGCCGGTGCATCGGCGCATCCTGTTTTCGATGAACGAACAGGGGCACACGCCCGACCGCTCCTATGTGAAGTCGGCCCGCGTGGTCGGCGACGTCATGGGCAAGTATCACCCGCACGGCGACCAGGCGATCTATGACAGCCTGGTGCGGATGGCCCAGCCGTTCTCGATGAACCTGATGATGATCGACGGTCAGGGCAACTTCGGCTCGGTGGACAACGATCCCCCGGCCCAGATGCGTTACACCGAATGCCGCCTGACCAAGGCGGCCATGTCGATGCTGGCCGACATCGATTCCGACACGGTCGACTTCAAGGACAACTACGACGGCAAGGAGCAGGAGCCGGCGGTGCTGCCGGCCCGCATTCCCAACCTGCTGGTCAATGGCTCGGGCGGCATCGCCGTCGGCATGGCCACCAATGTGCCGCCGCATAATCTGGGCGAGATCGTCGATGCCTGTCTGGCGATGATCGACAATCCGGAGATCGGCCTCGACGAACTGCTGGACATTGTCCCGGGTCCCGACTTCCCCACCGGCGCCGAGATCGTCGGCCGCACCGGCGCACGCCAGGCGCTGATGACCGGGCGCGGCTCGGTGATCATGCGCGCCAGCGCCAGCATCGAAGAGATCCGCAAGGATCGCGAAGCCATCATCTTCAACGCCATTCCCTATCAGGTGAACAAGGCGGCTCTGGTTGGGCACATCGGCGAGCTGGTGCGCGAGAAGCGCATTGAGGGCATCTCCGACCTGCGCGACGAGAGCGACCGCCAGGGCATGCGCATCGTCATCGAGCTGAAGCGCGACGCCCAGGCCGACGTGGTGCTGAACCAGCTCTACCGCTTCACCGCTTTGCAAAGCTCCTTCGGCGTCAACATGCTGGCGCTGAACCTGGGCCGGCCCGAGCAGATGGGCCTGCAAAAGCTGCTCGACCTGTTCATCCGCTTCCGCGAGGAAGTGGTGGTCCGCCGCAACAAGTTCGAGCTGAACAAGGCCCGCGACCGCGGCCACGTCTTGGTCGGTCTGGCCATCGCCGTGGTCAATATCGACGAGGTGATCCACATCATCCGTTCGTCGAAGGACCCGACCGAGGCCCGCGAACGCCTGGTCGCCAAGGCCTGGCCGGCCGGCGACATGACCCCGCTGATCGCCCTGATCGCCGACCCGCGCACGCGGGTGGACGAGGGCGACCTGGTCTGGCTGACCGACGAGCAGACCCGGGCCATCCTGGCCCTGACCCTGTCGCGCCTCACCGGCCTCGGCCGCGAAGAAATCATGGACGAGGCGCGCGAACTGGCCGCCAAGATCCAGGCCATCCTCGATATCCTGAGTTCGCGCGAGCGGATCATGGGCATCGTGCGCGAGGAGCTGGTCGAGGTGCGCGAGGCCTATGCCGTGCCGCGCCGCAGCCTGATCGTCGATGGCGACGCGGACGTCGAGGACGAAGACCTCATCGCCCGCGAAGACATGGTCATCACCGTCACCCACGGCGGCTATGTGAAGCGCACACCGCTGGCCACCTACCGCACCCAACGGCGCGGCGGCAAAGGCCGCTCCGGCATGGCGACCAAGGAAGAGGACGCCGTCACCCGCGTCTTCTCCGCCTCCACCCACGCCCCGGTGCTGTTCTTCTCGTCTGGCGGCAAGGTCTACAAGCTGAAGGTCTGGAGGCTGCCGCTGGGCCTGCCCACCGCGCGCGGCAAGGCCTTCATCAACCTTTTGCCGATCGAGATGGGCGAGAGCATCACCTCCATCCTGCCGTTGCCGGAGGATGAGGCGAGCTGGGACCGGTATGATGTCATGTTCGCCACCCGCTCCGGCGGCGTGCGGCGCAACAAGCTGTCCGACTTCGTCCAGGTCAACCGCAACGGCAAGATCGCCATGAAGCTGGACGAGGGCGACTCCATCATCGGGGTCGGCCTCTGCACCGCCGAAGACAACGACGTGCTGCTGACCACCTCGCTCGGCCGCTGCATCCGCTTCCCGGTCGGCGATGTGCGGGTGTTCGCTGGCCGCGAGTCCACCGGCGTGCGCGGCATCCGGCTAGGCGACGACGACAAAGTCATCTCCATGGCCATCCTGCGCGGCGTGGACGCGACGCCTGCCGAACGCGGCGCCTATCTCAAACACGCCAACGCCCTGCGTGCGGCGACGGGCGAGTCCGACGATGCAGCGCCAGCGCCGGTCGAGGATGAGGACGAAGCGGCCGATGAGTCGGTCAACCTGTCTCCCGAGCGGCTGTTCGACCTCGGCGCGGCCGAGGAATTCGTACTCACCGTCTCCACCGAGGGCTTCGGCAAGCGGACGTCGGCCTACGACTATCGCCGCACCGGCCGGGGCGGGCAGGGGCTCATTGCCCACGACCTGACCAAGAAGGGCGGGCGGCTGGTCGCCTCCTTCCCGGTGGAGAACACCGACGAGATCCTGCTGGTCACGGACCAGGGCCAGCTGATCCGCTGCCCGACGGCCGAAATCCGCATCGCCGGCCGCAACACCTCGGGCGTGACCATCTTCCGCACCGCCGAAGACGAGCATGTGGTTTCGGTGGAGCGGCTCGAGGGCGATGGTGAGAGCACTGACAGCGACGCCGCCGTCGATGAGGACGGTCCCGAGGCGCCCGCGGACGAATGAGACCGCAAACAGATTGACACCGGCGCGAATTCCACGCCTTACGACCAAGCCGTGATCTGAGCGGGGAGACGATGGCGCGCGTTGGACTCTATCCGGGTACGTTCGATCCCATCACCAATGGGCACCTGGACATCATCAACCGCGCGGCCAAGCTAGTCGATAAGCTGGTCATCGGCGTCAACCAGAACGCCGAGAAGAATCCGATCTTCACCCTGGAAGAGCGGCTGGACATGGTCCGACGCGAGACCGCCCTGCTGAAGTCCTCGACTCCCATCGAAGTCACGCCGTTCGATACTCTGCTGGTGCATTTCGCCCGCGACATCGGCGCCGGCATTATCGTCCGTGGCCTGCGGGACGGCGCCGACTTCGGCTACGAATTCCAGATGACAGCGATGAACTCGCAACTGGACCGCAACATCGAAACCATCTTCCTCATGGCCGACCCCCGCCACCAGGCGGTAGCCTCCAGCCTGGTCAAGGTGATTGTCCGCTACGGCGGCGACATCGGCGCCTTCGTTTCGCCCGGAGTCGCGGCTCAACTCAAAGCCAAGTTTTCCACCTGAAGGACGTGTCAGTCTTGAAGACCCTGCTCATCGGCGCGGCCCTGGCCGCCCTCGCCGCCGCCCAGTCCGTGGCCGCCGCCCCCATCGAAAAGCCCTCAGCCGCCGACTGGCGCCCAGTGGACGCCGCCCACACCGTGGTGATCGACACCAACAAGGGCCGGATCGTGATGGAGCTCTATCCGACCATCGCCCCGATCTCGGTGGCGCGGATCGAGGACCTGACCCGCAAACACACCTACGACGGCCTGACCTTCTTCCGCGTCATCGACGATTTCATGGACCAGACCGGCGATCCCATGAACACCGGCGAGGGCGGCTCGGACCAGCCGGACATCAAGGCCGAGTTCAACTTCAAGACCCAGCCGGGCTTTCCCGTGGTCGCCCATCCCGAGAATGGCGGCGACGCCGGCTTCATCGGCGTGATGCCGGTGGTCAGCCAGCCCGCCGCGCTGGCCGCGCTTACGGCCGACGGCAAGGTCGACGCCTCGGTGCTCTACTGCAAGGGCGTGATCGGCATCGCCCGGGCGGAGTCGCCGGATTCCGGCAACAGCCAATTCTTCATCATGCGCGGCATGAAGCTTGAATTAGACCAGAAATACACCGCCATCGGCCGCGTGGTCGCCGGCCAGGATGTGGCCGACGCCATCAAGACAGGCGAGCCGGTCGAGCCGCCCCGCGACCGCATGGTCAAGGTGCAGATACTGGCCGACATGGCGCCGGCGGACCGCCCGAACATCAAGGTGATCGATACCAAGAGCGCCTGGTTCACCGCCTACGCCAAGCGCGAGAAGGCGTCGAAGGGCGCGGACTTCACGCCCTGTGACCTGACGCTCGCATCGACGGGGAAGTAGGGCTCCAAATCCTCCTCCTGGGGAGGCGGAATTGGGCGTTTAGCCGCCAACCAACCCCGCCGTATCCACCACTGTCGCCCCCGCCGCACGGAACAGCCCGTTGTGCCGCGCGATGATCGCCTCGGCGGTCTCGCCGTTCCAGGGCCAGGTGCTGTGCGTATCGCCGACGACGGTGATGGCCAGGCCGCGCGCCTCGGCGCCCTTGAAGGTGGCGTTGATGCACTGGTCGGTGGCGGCGCCCAGCAGGATCACCTGATCGGTCCCCAGCGCCTTGAGCCGCTCGGCCAGGCCCGTCTCGGCGAAGGCGTCGCCGACGGTCTTGTTCAACACCGGCTCGCCGGGCAGGGGTGCGATGGCGGGATGGATGACCCAGCCGGGTTTGGCGGGATCCAGGATGTCGCCCGGCTTGCCATTGTGCTGGATAAAGATCACCGGCAGGTCGCCGGCCCGCGCCCAGTCCAGGACAGACGCCGTGCGCGCCAACAGGGCCTCGTGGCCGTGAAGCGGCGGCAGACCCTCGCCGCTCATCATGCCGAGTTGAAGGTCGATGACGATGACGGCGGGCTTGGCCATGACACGCGCTCCTGATCTGGCCGGAGCTTAGCGTGCGGTAAGCACAAATCAAGAACACAAAATCACCCCGGCCGCTTTGAGGGGAGGGACGCGGCCGGGGTGGAGCGGGTTGGGCAGGGGGAGCCCAGCCCGTTTGTCGGGTCAGAACTTGGCTTCCAAGGTCAGGTCGAACTCGCGGCCGGCCTGGAACTGGTAGTAGCTCTGGTCCGGATTGCCATCGAGGCCGGTGGCTTCAAAGAGGTGGCCGGCGTTCGAGGGCGCCGAGACCTGGGTGAAGTTGGTGATCGCCCGCTTGTCGGCCAGGTTGAAGCCTTGCAGCTTCACCCTGAACTTGCCGAAGTCATAGGCGACCGCCGCATCGATGGTGTCGTAGCCAGGAAGGTTGAACGCCTTGCCGAAATTGGCCGCGCCCGGGAAGTTGACGTAACCGCCGACATAGGCGCCGGACTGCTTGTAGATCAGGCTCGCCTGGAGAGGGCCGTGGCTGTAGATGGCGCCGAAAGCGTCGGTCCATTTCGGTGAGTTGGGCAGCTCTTCATTCGGGTTGGCCGGGATGGCGCCGTTGGCCGCGTTCGCCAGCTGTTCGGCCGAGTTGGAGCTGCCGTTGACGAAGACGGTGACGCCAAAGTCGAAGGCGTAGGCCGCCTCGCCCTCGACGCCGGTGTAGCGCGCCGAACCCACGTTGCACTCGGCGGTATTCACGCCGGAACCGCATTGCTGCAGCAGGTTGGTGGCATCGACGCGGTAGACATCCGCGTCGGCGGTGAAGTCGCCGCGGCTGTAGACAGTGCCAGCCTGGTAGGTCTTTGTCTTCTGCGGCTGGATCGACTGCAGCCCGGCGCCCGCCCCCGCGAAATAGAGCGAGGAGATGTTGGGGTAGAGGAAGCTGGTGGCGAACTGGCCATAGACCGCCCAATAGGGGGTGATCTTGTAGTTGCCGGTCAGGAAGTAGACTGGCGAAGAATCGGTGGCCGAGTCGAACAGTGGCTGGTTCTTGGAGCCCCCGGCGGTGTTTTCGTCGGCGGCCCGCACTTCCAGATGCTCGGAGACGTACTTGAACCCGGGCGTGATGGTCAGGTTGTTCAGCGGGCGCCAGTAGAAGTCGGCGAACAGCTGATAGTCCTGCCAGTCGGAGTTTTCCTGTAGCTTGGCGTTGGTGGTGGCGGGCAGCAGCGGGAATTTGGCCACCGTGAACTTGTCGTCGGGCTGCCAGCCGGCGGTGATGTCCTCAAGCAGGTTGTGCCGGTCGGTGGTGGACCACTCGTAGAGGCCGCCGACCTTCAGGGTGCCGAACGACCAGTCCTTGTTCAGGCGCAGGATGTCGCCTGAAACCCGGTACTGGTTCAGCTTGTCGTAGCCGCCCAGGTCGGTGGTCGCTTCGCCAGGCAAGAGGGCCTTGCCCGAGGCGCTGATCAGGGATGAGGCGTTGGAGCCGACCAGGTCGGCGTTGCTGTTCGCCGAGATGGTCTTGTTGGCGTAGAAATAAGAATAGAGCTGATCGTCCAGCGTGAAGCCCGAGCCCAGATCACCCTTCAGGTCGGCGTATTCGAAGTCGGTCTGCTTCGATTGCTGATTATATTTATAATAATGCTCGTCGCCAGGGTTGTTGCTCAGGGCGAAATTCTTGCCGTAGGCCTCGACCTGCGCCCAGGTCTCTCCCGGGCCGGTGCCGTCATTCTGGTAGAAGCGGGTGTAGTTGTGCGACCCGAACAGGGTCAGGCTCCAGTGAGAGCCGATGGGGAGCTCGACCTTGGCGAGCTGGTTCTGCGCCTGGCCATAGGCGTTGCTCAGTTCGCCGTTCGACTGCCTTTCGTCGAAGCTGAACAGGGCGCGGGCGCCGGTTTGCGGGAGCACGCCGGTGTTGAGGGTGGTGACCGACGACGCAGTGTCGAACGAACCGTAGGTCACCTTCTGGGAGGCGCCGAAGGTGTCGGTCAGGGTCGGCGAGAAAAGGTGGATGGCGCCGCCGAAGTTGGCGGGGCCGAGGTCGCCGGCGGCGCCGGGGCCGCGGTCGATCACCACCGCGCCGATGGTCGATGACGGCCAATAGGACGCCTGGTGGTGGGTCGGGCCGTTGGTGTCGCCAAAGGCGATGCCGTCATAGGTCAGGTTGAACTGGCCGTCCTGAAATCCGCGCATGGTCAGGTGGCCGGTTTCGCCGACGCCGCCACCGTTGGCGGTGACGCCCGAGACGCTGGGGGCGATCGAGGCTGAGGAGACCCAGCCGCCGTCTTCCGGCGTGGCCAGCTCGATGAACTTGCGCGAGATGATGGCTTCCGGTTGGACCTCATCCACCGAGGCTTTGGTCGGGGCGGTGGCGGCGGCCTTGCTGCGCTCGGCGGTGACGATGACGCCGGTGACTTCAACGCCCTCGCCGCCGGTGTTGGGGGCGGCCGGCGCGGTCTGCGCGGCGGCGCTGGAAGCGGCGGCCAGCGCGCCCGCGGCGGCCAGGGCGGCGATCGAGCATGACGCCAGGCGGCCGGTGCGCGGATTGCTATTTTGCATAATTAATCCCCTCGTTCGGCCGCTACGGCCACAAATGGGGACGTGCTTCTGTAACGTCAAAGCTTACATGCTGTTGAGCGGGCGTGTAATGCAGTAACGTTATGTAGAAGCTTGCGCCCCCAGGCGCGCGACATCTGCGTCCGCGTCGGGGCGGTTGATGGTATATGTAGACTTAGTGATCCAGTGAAGGTTTGTTGGATTTTTCTTGTCGGATTTCTGACAATTAATCAGTATTCGGCATTTGCCAGAGCCGATCATCCATCTGATTTCGCTTGACTTTCCGGCTCCAGGTTACGTGCGAACGTCGCAACAAGCTGCCGCAGATGGTCGCGAATGTCGGCGGGCCAGCCGGCGATCAGGCGGTCAAAGGTGGTGAAATCCTTGGCATAGAGGGCGCGATAGGCCTCCTCGAACAGCGGCAGGTCGCCGGCGAGCCTGTACATCACCCGATCGACCGCCCGCTGGGAGCGCCGCGCGCGGTCGGCGCGGACGTTGTCGCGCCGGGCCTGGTCCACCAGCTTGCGCAAGGCCGCGGAGGCGCCGCCGGGCTGGCTGGCCAGCCATTCCCAATGGCGGGGCAACAGGGTCACCTCCCGCGCAACCACCCCAAGCTTCGGCCGGCCGACCCGCTTGTCGGCCTCGGTCGCTGATAAGGGCTCGAACCCGGCGAGGATGTCGCTGTCGCTCAGCCGCCAATCAGGCTCGATCTGGTCGCCGTTGTCGTCGGCAAAGATCAGCAGTGTCTCGTCGCTCGCCGCCCGCGCCGACGGCAATACGGCCGCCAAGGGGCCGGAGGCGATCAGGCGTTCGCCCGCAAAGGCAGTGAAGCGGCGCGGAGCGTCCTCGGGCGTGTCGGTCATGAAGCCGCTATGGTCTCGTTGAGGCGTGGATGTCAATTACACCCGGATAAAATAGCGAGAGCCTCGTCGCTTCAATTGATCGGCGCCCCCGCCTGGGCTAGTCCCTACGACCCAACTCAAACGACCTGAGGTTCCATGCAATACGGTCTCACCACTACCCGCGCGGCCAACTTCGCCGACTGGTACCAAGCTATCGTCCGGGACGCGGACATGGCCGAGGTGAGCCCGGTGCGCGGCTGCATGGTCATCAAGCCGTGGGGCTATGGGGTGTGGGAGCTGATCCAGGCCGAGCTGGACCGCCGCATCAAGGCCACCGGCCACGAGAACTGCTACTTCCCGCTATTCATCCCCCTGAGCTTCATCGCCAAGGAGGCCGACCACGTGGAAGGCTTCGCCAAGGAGATGGCGGTGGTCACCCACCATCGGCTGACGAAGATCGACGGCAAGCTCGTGCCCGATCCCACCGCCGAGCTCGAAGAGCCGCTGATCGTGCGGCCCACGTCGGAGACCATCATCGGCGACGCCTTCAGCCGCTGGATCCGCAGCTATCGCGACCTGCCGCTGCTGATCAACCAGTGGGCCAATGTGGTGCGCTGGGAGATGCGCACGCGCCTGTTCTTGCGCACGGCGGAGTTCCTCTGGCAGGAAGGCCACACCGCCCACGCCACCGCCGAAGAAGCGCGCGAAGAGACGCTGAAGATGCTGGAGGTCTATCGGGAGTTTTCCGAGACCGTCCTGGCCGTGCCCGTGATCGCCGGTATCAAGCCGGAGAACGAGCGCTTCCCCGGCGCCGACGAGACCTATTCCATCGAGGCCATGATGCAGGACGGCAAGGCGCTGCAGGCCGGCACCTCGCACGACCTGGGCACCCACTTCGCCGAGGCGCAGAACATCCGCTACCAGGATGAGCAGGGTGGCCTCTCCCTGGCGCACACCACCAGCTGGGGCACCTCCACCCGCATGATCGGCGGCGTGATCATGACCCACGGCGACGACGACGGCATGCGCATGCCCCCCGCCATCGCGCCGCGCCAGATCGTCATCGTCCCCATCCTGCGCGACAAGCCGGAGGACGCGGAGGTGCTGGCCTATTGCGACGCCCTGCAGGCCGAGCTCAGCGCCGGCCTGGCCCTGCGTGGCCAGATCCGCGCCTACGTCGATCGCAAGAAGGCCAAGTCGGCCGACAAGCGCTGGAACTGGGTGCGCCGCGGCGCGCCGCTGATCGTCGAGATCGGTCCCCGCGACGCCGCCGGCGAAGTGGTCACCTTCATGCGCCGCGACCAACTGCGCGGCGCCGAGGAGAAGATGGTCTCCACCGGCATGCCCCGCGCCGACTTCATCGCCGGCGCCGGCGCCCTGCTGGAGGAGATCCAGGCCAGCCTGTTCAACGAAGCCAAGGCCCGGCTCGACGCCAACATCCGCACCGACATCAAGACCTTCGACGACCTGGCCGCCTACTTCGGCCCCGCGGCCGAGGACGACGATGCGACCAGCGCCTTCAAAGGCTGGGTCCGCGCGCCGTGGTCGCGCCCCACCGGCGAAGCACTGGAGGCGGTCAGCGCCCGGCTGAAGACGCTGAAGCTTACCCTGCGCAACGCGCCGCTGGGACAGGAAGGGCCTTACGGCGCTTGCCTGTTCACCGGCGAGCCGGGCGTGGAGGAGATTCTGATCGGGCGGGCTTACTAGATATGATCTATCAAGCAGGCCACGATCCAGGCTTCCAATCGCGTGAGCTGTGTATGATCCGAAGGATCACAACTGTCTCTTCTTCGCGCGATCCACGATCGACCGCATAAGCGATTATGTAGGGTACGCCGACAACGCTCTTCTCATACATGTCTTCAAGCCGGCCTGGCCTGCCCGTCAGCGCCACGCCGAGATTGGTTCCGGCCTGAACCAAGCGATCAGCGACTCTCAACGCGGCGTCGTGGTCATCCTTGGCGATGTAAGCGATCTGCCCTCTGAGGTCGGCCAGTGCGGCGTTCGCCCAAACGACCGGCCTCATTTCTTAGCGGCTTGCTCAATCGTTTCGTAGATGAGCCGCATGGCTTCTTCATGCGGCACCACGCGCCCGGCCTTCATGTCAGCGATACCCGCTTCGATTCCATCAATAATCTCAAGCTGCTGCCTGACGTAAGCTTCGATGGCCTCTCCAGCGAGAAAGGACTTGGTTCGCCGAGTTCCTTCGGCAAGGCGTCCGAGCTGATCCTTCACGTCGGAAGTCAGTCGAACGGTAAGGGTGGTGGACTGGGTCATGGAACTGAAGCCTATTCGGTTGTGTACATTCTAGCACAAACGAGTGCGGCGGCAATCGCTACCCCAACCGCCGCCCAAACAGCGCGAACAGTCGCTCCCAGTGTTGCTCCGCCGCAGCCTTGTTGTAGGCGGCGCGGGCGGGGAAGGCGAAGCCATGTTCGACCTTGGGATAGAACTCCACCTCGGCGTTGACGCCGCTGCTTTTCAGCGCCTGGGTCAGGGGCTCGATCATCTCCACCGGCGCCCAGTGGTCGATCTCGGCGCAGGCGATATAGATTTCGGCCTTACCCTTGGCGGCGGCCAGGTGCGGGCTGTCGGACTGGTCCGTCATCAACTGCACGCCATAGATGGACGCCGCTGCGGCGACCCGGCCCGGATGGCGCGCCACCGCATTGATCGCGTACTGGCCGCTCATGCAGTAGCCGACCGTGCCAATCGGGCCTGGACTGGCCGCCGGCTGGGTGGAGGCATAGGCGAGCAGGGCGTCGGTGTCGTCCATGATCAGCGGAATGCTGAGCGACCCCATCAGTTCGCGCATCTTTGGCCAGAGGGCGTCGCCGGCGAGGGGCGGCTTGATGTCTGCCAGCTCCATGACGCCGGAGCGATAGTAGAGGTTCGGCAGCATGACGTAGTAGCCGACGCTGGCGAGGCGCCGCGCCATGTCGCGCAACTCCTCGCGGATCGCCGGAGCGTCCATGTAGAACAGGATGATCGGATGCGGTCCGTCCCGTTCGGGATGGCAGATGAAGGTGGTGGTCGCGCCGTCCTTGGTCGCGATATCGACCGTCTGCTCGATCATGGCATCCTCCGCCGGTTCTTGACGGTGACTTTGCCTGTCTTGGCGGGGCGATGAAACCCTACAGCGGCGCGGCGAACACAACGCCCGTGCAGATGGCGGCAAAGTGCACCGCGGCGGCGCAGACCACGAAGCCGTGCCAGATGGCGCGGCGGAAGGGCAACTGGCTGTGAAACACCAGGGTGCCGGTGGTGTAGATCAGGCCGCCGACCACCAGCAGGACGATGGTGGTCATCGGCACGCCCATCACCAGCGGCTTGATCGCCAGCGCCACCAGCCAGCCGAAGGCGATGTAGAAGCCGGTCCAGACCTTGTCGGGGATCTTGTTGGGCAAGAGCTTGCCCGCGACGCCTGTCAGGGCCACGGCCCAGACCAGCGCCGTCATGCCGATCGCCCAGCCGCCGTGGAAGCGCTGGGTGGTGAAGGGGGTATAGGAGCCGGCGATCATCAGGAAGATGCCCGCTTCGTCCAGCCGACGCAGGAAGGGCCGCGCCCGGCTGGGGTGGGTCAGGTTATAGACCGCCGAGAAGGCCAGCATGGCGATCAGGCACAGGGTGTAGAGGCCATTGGCGGCGGCAAGGCCCGCGGCGGAGGCGTGGTAGACGATCGAGAGCGTCAGCAGCACCGAACCGCCGGCGATGGCGGCGATGATGCCGATGCCGTGCACGATGCCGTCCGCCAGGCGCTCGGCTGCGGTGCCGTAGTGTTCGGCGTCGTATTCGGCGGTCAGGGACAAGGGGCGCGTCTCAACCTTTGGGTTGGCGGAAATCCGCCCACCCATGTCATAGGTGATCTGGCTTAAAATCCGATGCATGGCTTTGTTGTGGCCAATCGGAGAGGAGACGCCGAATGTCCGAGGACCTGTCGCGGCTTGCCGAAATCCTGGGCGCCCGCCTGAAGGCGCGGGGCGAGACCGTCGCCATCGCCGAGTCCTCCTCCGGCGGCCTGATCTCCGCGGCCCTGCTCGAGGTCCCTGGCGCCTCCGCCTACTATCTGGGCGGCGCGGTGGTCTACACCGGCAAGGCGCGGATGCGGCTCCTAGGGATAACCCGCGAGGATGTCGCTGGCATGCGCTCGGCCAGTCCGCCCTATGCGCAGCTGCTGGCCCGCGCGGTGCGCGAGAATTTCGGCGCCACCTGGGGCCTGTCGGAAACCGGCGCGGCTGGCCCGACCGGCAATGGCTATGGCGACGCCTCTGGCCACAGCTGCATCGCGGTGTCCGGTCCGGTCGAGATGGCCGTCACTCTTGAGACCGGCAGCGAGGATCGCTCCGCCAATATGGACGCCTTCGCCATCGCCGCGCTGGACCTTCTGCGCGCGGCCCTGGCGGACGACGCCGAGCTCGCGCGATGAAGGAGGTGCTGGCCACGGGCGACGCGGTCCGCCTGTCCTTCCTCCGCTCGGTGCTGGAGGATGCGGGGATCCAGACCGTCACCCTCGACGACGCCATGGCCTCGGTGCTGTCCTCGGCCTTCGGGGTGCGGCTGATGGTGGATGAGGAAGACCTGGCCCAGGCCAGGCGGTTGATCGCCGACGCCGAGCGCTCTCTGGAGAACGAGTGACGGCGCCAATGCCGTCAAGACCTTGAGGTCCGCGGCACGATCGCCCAAGTACTAAGCTGAACTGTTACAAGATCACTGATGTCTTGGGTCCGTCGCAAAACTGGCCTGGACTAGGACGCACTTCGTGACCGTCCGCCTCCAAACGGTCCTGCGTTCGTAACACTAGCCGTACAGATGCAATACAGGCGCAACAGCAAGCTGCGCATCCTCTCGTCAGTTCAACGACTTGGAAGTCCTGGAAAATGAGAGCACTGCCCCGCGCCGCCGTCGGCCTGATCGCCGCCGCGGCCCTCGCTTCGGTCTCCACCCTTGCCCTTTCCACTGCGGCATGGGCGCAACAGACGCCGCCCGCGGGCGGTCCGCCCAGCGCCGAACAGCACGCCGCCTGGAAGGCCAAGTTCGAAGCCCACATGCATGAGCATATGGAGATGCACGCCAAGCATCTGCACGACGTGCTGCAACTACGCCCCGACCAGGACGCCGCTCTGCACACCCTGCTGTCCGCGCTTGCGCCGGATCATATGGGCGACCGTCATGAGGGTCCCGGCGGTCCCGGCCACATGGGCCACGGCCCGGAAGGCCATGACGACTTCGCCAAGCTGACCACGCCCCAGCGGCTCGACAAGATGTCGGCGATGATGACGGAACACATCGCCAAGCGGCAGGCCGAGTTCCAGAAGCACGCCGACGCGATCAAGGCCTTCTACGCCCAGCTCAGCCCCGAACAGCAGCGCGCCTTCGACGCCCTGCCGCCGCATATGATGGGCGGCATGCACGGTGGCCGCCACGACGGCGAAGGTCCCAATGACGGTCATGGTGAAGGGCATGGCGGATGGGGTCGGCATATGGGCCCCGGCGGCCCGCACGGATCGGGTGGACCTGACGCGCCGCCGCCGCCACAATAGGCGCGCCCGCCAGCGAGCGGCGCCAACCTATAAAGGAAACCCGGGAATGAAATCGCAACTGATCGCTCTGGCCGCCGCGGCCCTGCTCGTCGCCGCCGGCGTCAGCCAGGCGCAAGACGCCAATCCGTCTTCGACCCCGGCCGCCAGCGGTGGTGGTGGCGCGAGCGGCGTCCGCGAAGCCTGCGCGGCCGACTTCGCCAAGGTCTGCCCGAACATCACCGACCGCCCGGCGCTGCGCCAGTGCGTGACGGATCACTTCGCGGACCTGTCCGATGGCTGCAAGGCGGCCATTTCGGCGATGCGGTCGCAGATGCAGCAGTCTGGCGGCGGCTCGCACTAGCGCGCGTCTCTTCTCATCGCCGGCGACGGCTGCAACAATGGGTGCGTCCGCCAGGGGGCGGCGACCAACCTATAAGGAGACCCGGGAATGAAATCGCAATTGATCGCTCTGGCCGCTGCGGCGCTGCTCGCATCGGTCTCCGGCGCTAGCCTGGCGCAAGACGCCAACCCGCCGGCGGGCCAACCCGCCAGCGGTGGGAGCAGCGCCGCCACGGAAGGCGTCCGCACCTCTTGCACGCCGGACGTCAAGAAGCTGTGCCCGTCCGCCGCTGACGCCGCCAGCTTCCGCCAGTGCCTTGTTGATAACTTCGCCAACCTGTCCGACGGCTGCAAATCGGCTATCGCGGCCTATCAGTCCGCCGGCGGTAACTAAGACCTGTCTTCGCCCGCGGTCGGCGCCTGGCGCCGGTCGCGGGTTTCACCCGTACGGTGGGGACGGTCCTGCATTGATTGGAGCGCCTCACCGATGGAAATTCCGCCGCGGGAAGATCCGGCCGAGCGGCCGAAGGCCGGCCGGGGCGAGCTGGCCTTCATTGTCGTCAGCGCCGCCATATTCTTGGCCATAGCCGGCTGCGTGGTCTATTTCGTCACCAAGATTATCGTCTGACCTCTCGGAGCGCGCGCATGAAGTCCACGCTGGCGGCCTGTGGCCTGGTTCTGATTCTGGCCGCCTGCGCGGCGACGTCGGAAGATCCCGCCAAACGTGAGCGCAATGGCGATCCTGTGCGGGCCGCTGGCCACAAGCCCCCGCCGGCGCCGACGGTGTTCATCAGCCCCTCTGGCCAGCCCTTCCACGCCGCCGCTGGCGAACCCTATCCGGTGGCCAAATGGTTCGCGCAGGCCAACAAGGCCGGCGACGGCAAGCTGACCCGAGCGGAATTCCGCGCCGACGCCGCGGCCTTCTTCAAGGTACTGGATGAGAACCATGACGGCGTCATCGACGGCTTCGAGGTCAACGATTACGAGCAGAACGTCGCGCCGGAGATCATCGGCGCCTATTCCGGCGCCTCGGGCGATGGCGGCCGGCGTGGGCGCAGGCCCGGCGGCAGCCCCCGTCCGCGCGCCTCCGGCATCCGGCCTGGAGAGGCCTCGGCCGGCGCCTCGGCGATCCTGCAGGGCGCGGCGGTCTACAGCCTGCTGAACGAGCCTGAGCCGGTCACGGCCACCGACATCAACCTGGACGGCCGCATCACCCTGGCCGAGTTCCTCGCCACCGCCGACAAGCGCTTCGACAAGCTGGACACCAAAGGGCTGGGCTACCTGACCCTGGCCGATCTGCCCAAGACGCCGGCCCAGCTGATGGCGGAGGGCCGTTACCGCCCCGGCGTCGCCGAACAGCGGCAACTGCAGGCCCAGCAGCCAGATTAGGCGGCCCGCCAGAGGTAGTCGGCGGCGACGCTGTAGGCAGGGGCTGGCTCGCCGTCCAGGGTGGCGCGATAGCCGAGGCCCTCGAGGAAGGCCCAGAATTGCGCCGGGTCGGTATCGGCCCGCGCCAGGTGGTGGTCGTTCACCTCGGCATAGATCGCGGGCTTGAACCGCTTCAGCGTCTCGGCGCCGCCCTTGAGCGCCGACAGCTCCCAGCCTTCGACGTCGATCTTGATGAAGTCCAGCCGCTCAAGGTCGCGGCTGAAGTCGTCGAGCGTCGTCAGCGCAACCTCATGCGAGATGCTCGCGCGGGCGTCCGCGTCGTCGCCGAGATGGGCGATGCCGAAGCCCAGGCCGCCCCGGCGCTTCACCGGCGTAGTCAGCACGGCGACTCCCGGCTGGTCGGACAGGCCCCGGGGTTCGATGACAACATTGCGCGCGCCGGAGACGGCGAGGGCGATCTTCAGGACCGAAAGGGCGTAGGGCGATGGCTCGAAGGCGTAGATACGGCCCTCCGGCGCCATCTTCGAGAACAGTTTGGCGAACTGGCCCGCGTGCGCGCCGATGTCGAAGATCACCGCGTCCTTGGGGATCATGGGTTCGAACAGCGGACGCAGCTCAAGATGATGTTGCTGCGTCGCCGCCTTCAGGACATGCGAGATCCAGCCCCAGGTTTGTTTCAGGTCCATGGATCGGCTCTTAGGCGTTCACGGCAAGGTACGCCAGCATGATCGGCCCTCACCCCGCCGGCGTGCACAGCCCGATGAAGCCGGCGGCCATGAAGGTCGCCAACCGCTTCTTCACCGCCTCGAAATCCTCCGACCGACAGCGTCCGTCGGACAGCTTGTCGATCCGCCCCGTTCGCGCCAGCGTGTGCATCAACGCGCCGGACACGAAGTCGTAGCCCCAGAACAGATCCTCGACCGGGCAGGGGGGCAGGGCCTTGGTCAATATGTCCATCAACCTCAGGACCACCGCGTCGAAGTGGCGATCCATCAGCCTGGCCCCGATGTCCGGCGTGTTGCTGACCTGGGCGCAGAAGGCCGCGTAGTTCAGCCAGCCCTGGCCTCCGCTGATGTAGAGGTCGAAGTCGGTGTCCAGGAAGGCCCGCAGCGCGCCCTCCACCGTCGGCTTGCCGTCCGCCTCGATCTCGTAGCGATCGAGCGCCTCCATGCGGCGCTGGCTGGTGATGCCGGCGCGGCGGGCGAACACAGCCTCGAACAGGCTGACCTTGTCCTTGAAATAGTAGTGCATCAGCGAGGCGGTGACCCCGACCTCGTCGGCGATGTCGCGCAGGGTCACGCCGTCCAGGCCGCGATTGGAGAACAGGGCTTCGGCGGCGTCGAGAATCTGGCCGAGCGTCTCCGCGCGCTGGTCTGCCTTGCTGCGCGGCGTCCGCTTGGCTTTCAAACTCTCTGGCAAGCCGGCTCCTCGAACTGTCGCCGGTACGCGCGATCTTCCGGGAACGGAGATACGGTCGCGACGGCCTAAGCCCCAGCGTAATCCGCACGCAGACTGGCTTTGTCAATCTTGCCGGTCGCGGCGATGGGCATGTGGGCGATCTTGATCACTTCTTCAGGCAGCCACCAGTCCGGAACCGCGCCGCGAAGCGAACCTAGCAACCGGTCCGTGTCCAGCTCTGAACCCCGAGTCGCCTCGACGATCAGCACCGGCCGCTCGTCCCAGCGCGGATGCGGCCGGCCGATCACCGCCACCAGGGCGACCTCGGGCAGGCGGCCGATGATTTCCTCGATCTCGCCGGGATTGATCCATTCGCCGCCGGACTTGATCAGGTCCTTCGATCGCCCCGCTATGGTCAGGTTTCCGGCCGCGTCGATCCGGGCCAGGTCGCCGGTGTCGAAATAGCCTTCCTCGTCCAGGGCGTCGGTCTCGGCCTTGAAGTAGCGATCGACGACGGCGGGGCCCTTCACCTTGAGGTGGCCGACCACGTCCCGCTGTTCAGGCAAGGTCTTGCCGTCCGCGTCGGTGAGCTTCAGGTCCAGCCCCATCACTGGCCGGCCGGAGGCGCGGGTCGCGGTCGATGCGGCGCCGGGCGAGGCAATGGTGCCCAGGGGCGACAGCTCCGTCATGCCCCAGCTGGTCTGCACCTCGACCCCCATCCGCCGCTCCATGCGCTGGATCAGGGCGTCCGGGCAGGTCGAGCCGCCGATCAGGATGCGCTTTAAGTCCGGCAGTTCGCCATCGGTGGCGTCGAGGTGATCGAGCACGCCGAGCCAGACCGTCTGCACGCCGGCGGCGATGGTCACCGCCTCGTCCTTCATCAGCGTGGCCAGGCTCTTGCCGTCGGTCTGCCGGCCAGGCAGCACCAGCTTGGCGCCGACCGCCGGAGAGATGAAGGGCAGGCCCCAGCCGTTGGCGTGGAACATCGGCACGGCGGCCAGGATGGCGTCGGCGGCGGTGACGCCCATGGCGTCCGCCTGCAGCGCGCGCAGGGTGTGCAGGTAGTTGGAGCGGTGGGTGTAGAGGGCGCCCTTGGGCTTGCCGGTAGTGCCGGAGGTGTAGCAGAGGCCGGCGGGGGTGTTCTCGTCGAAGCCGCCCCATTCGACAGGCCCGCCGCGGGACGACAGCAGCGTCTCGAGTTCCCAGACCCTGGCGGGATGGGTTCCGACCCGCGCCATCACCGCCCTGGGGCGATCCAGCAGGATGAGGTGCTCCAGGGCGGGGCAGAGCATCAAAAGCTCGTCCAGCACCGGCAGCAGGTTGGCCGAGATGGCCAGCACCCGGTCTTCCGCCTCGTTGATCATCGCCGCCAGGTGGGCGGCGGTCAGCCGGGGATTGAGGGTGTGGCAGACCAGGCCCGCGCCCATGGCGGCGTAGTAGACCTCGACGTGGTGCTGGGTGTTCCAGGCGAGTGTGCCGATACGGTCACCGACGCCGAGGCCCAGGGTCTGGAGGGCGCCGGAAAGCCGGTTGGCCCGACCTCGAAGCTCCGCATAGCCGATCCGAGCGCCGACCTGGCCCGCGTCGCCGGTCACCACTTCGACCTCGCCATGCCATTTGGCCGCGTGGTCGAGGAACTTGTCTACCGTCAGGGCATAGGACTGCATGGGCGTACGGGACGATGCGCAAAAATCAAAAAAAGAAGTCGGCCGCCGGCTGCGGGGAAAGCAGCACGGCGGCCGTTCAGGCGCTTGGGGAAGCTAGAACACCTTCATAACCCGCACGCCGAACTGGCGGGGCGGTCCCATGAAGCGAAGACCTGAGTTGAGGGCGCCGACGTACTGTTCGTTGGTCAGGTTGGTCCCGTACAGCGTCCCGATAATGCTGCCGTGCACCCAGGCGATCGTGCTGTTGAAGATGTTGCGCTCGCCAATATGGTCGCCGAGCGCCGCGTCCTCGAACAGGGTCGCCCATTGGTCGGAGACGTGGCCGTAGTTCAGGCGCGGCGTGATGGTGTCCGAGCCAGCCACATGGAAGATGTACTGGGCGCCGATGTTGAGGGTGAAGTTCGGCGCGTAGGTTTGTTGCTTGCCGCCCAGCGCGATGCAGGAGGCGGACGCGGGACCCGTCGCCGGGAGGCAGACGGTGGCGCCCAGGAGGCGAGGATCGGTGGCGTAGAAGGTGCCGATCCGGCTGTGCATCAGGCCCAGGCCGGCGTCGAACGAGAAGTCGCCGAACTGGCCTTCGGCCTGGGCCTCGACGCCGTAGATCTGAGTCGGGTTGGGTGCGTTGAGCTCGAACCCGAAGGTCGGAATCTGCGGATAGGCGATGGTGACCTGGAAGTCCTGGTAGTTGTTGTAGTAGGCGTCCAACTGGGTCCGCAGGTGGCCGTCCAGCATGCCGGCCTTCCAGCCGATTTCGTATTCGGTCACATGCTCCGGCCCGAACGGCGCGGGCTGGCCAAGGCCAACGGGGACATTGAGGCCGCCCGGACGCTCGCCCGTCGCCACGAAGGCGTAGACGAAGTTGTGCGGATCGATGGTCCAGTTCAGCGCGGCCTTGCCGGTAACGCCGTCTGAGCTGGCTGACTGCTCATCGACGATCGGAAGGCCAAACTGGTTGACCGTCACATGGTTTGTGGTGCGGGAATCGGAATACCGCGCGCCCAGCTGCAGCTGGAAATTGGCGGGCAGATTGAAGCTGACCTGGCCAAAGGCGGCCGTGGTCTGCTCCGGGTTGGTGCCCTGCAGCGTGTACATCACAAACGGAGCCGGCTCGCCAATGAAGAACTGGCCCGGAAGAAAATTGTACTCGTCAGACTGATAGTAGCCACCGAGAACCCAGGTGATCGGCCCCTTGCTCGGCGAGATCACGTTGATTTCCTGGGAGTAGATCGTCTCGGTGACCTGGTCGCCGAAGGTGAAATTTGCCAACGGCGCGGGGTTGTCCGTCCCGTCCAGATCGGTGTGGTAGAGGGTGTTGCCGTACTGATAGCCGCTGATCGAGCGAAGCGTGATCCCGTCCGGCAGGGTATAGTCGATCTTCAGGTCCGAGCGGACGAACTTATCGACCGCCGCCGCCGGGTAGTTGGCGGTGACGTGGAACGGGTTTTCCGTCGAATTGTAGGGGTCGGCCGGGTAAGCGCCCAGATCCAGGTAGTTGTAGTCGGTCTTGAACAGCACCGAGAGCGAGTCGGTGGGCTTCCAGAGCAGGCTAAGCCGGGCGCTGCCTTCGCGCAGATTGCCGGGATTGCCGTGGTTGGGGCCGGTGACGGTGTAGAAGCTGTCGCGGCTCTCGCCGTTGAAGGCGACACGGGCGGCCAGGGTGTCGCTGATCGGCAGGTTGATCGCGCCTTGCAGGGCCGCGTCGTCGTAGTTGCCGACTTGGCCGGCGATGTAGCCGTGGTTGCCGCCGTTGATGATCGGGTTGTTCGAGGTGATGAACACCGCCCCGCCGGTGGCGTTCTGGCCCACGAAGGTGCCTTGCGGGCCGCGCAGAATCTCGACGCTGGAGATGTCGTAGTAGGGCTCTTCCTGGAAATAGCCCGGGAAGGTGGCGATGCCGTCACGATAGGTGATCACGCCGACGGTGGTCTGGCTGTTGTGTTCGGCCTTGCCGATGCCGCGGATGTTGAAGTCGGTGCCCTGGCCGAAATTGTTGACCGTCAGGCCCGGCGCGATGAACTGCAGGGAATCGACCGTCACCACGCCATTCTTGGTGAGGTTCGTTCCGCTGATGACCGTCGCTGAGATGGCCGTGGTCTGAAGGTTGCTGGTCCGCCGCTCGGCGGTGATGACCACGTCCTTGACGGTGGTGCTGTTATCGGCCGCGGTCGTCGTCGATGCCTGCTGCGCCTGCGCGGCCCCGGCCGCGCCGATCGCCATGACGGACGCGAGTAGCCAGATCTTCCACTTCATCTGCATTCCCCCCTTGGGTCTGGACGCTCTGCGGCGCCCAGGATCGGCCATAGAGAAGCAAAAATAGGGAGTCAACATTTGCTAACTCACAAATGAACGTTGACGACATATTCAACGTCTGCGACTCAATTCTGCAACAGCGCCCTTGAAGGCGCATCGCGCGGTGGATGCCGCCAGGGGAGCGAAGCATGGGGTTTCTGAAATCGTCGCGACTCTCTGGCCTGGCCTTGGCCGCGTTCGCGGCCTTGGCGCTCGCCGCCGCGCCCGCCGACGCGGGGCCCAGGGTTCAGACCGATTCGGGGATGGTCGAGGGTGTGACGGCGCCGGATGGCCTCAACCTGTTCAAAGGCATTCCCTACGCCGCGCCCCCCAATGGTCCGCGCCGCTGGCGGCCGCCGTCCCTGCCCGCGCCCTGGACGGGAGTGCGCCCGGCTGTCGAGTTTGCGCCGGCCTGCATGCAGCCGCCCAGCGCCCCGGGCGGCCTCTATTCCGACGACCCGCCGCGCATGAATGAGGACTGCCTCTATCTGAACGTCTGGTCGCCAGCAGCAGCCAAGGGCGCGCCCGTGCTGGTCTGGATCCACGGCGGCGCCTTCACCTACGAGAACCTCGCCAGCCCGCTCTATGACGGCGCGGCGCTGGCGAAGCGCGGCGTCGTGGTGGTCACCCTGAACTTCCGGCAGGGCATTCTCGGCTTCCTGGCTCACCCCGATCTCAGCACCGAATCGCCGCGCCATGTTTCGGGCAACTATGGGCTGATGGACCAGATGGCCGCCCTGTTGTGGGTGCGGACCAATATCGCGGCCTTCGGCGGCGACCCGTCCAACGTCACCATCGCCGGCGAATCCGCCGGCGGCCTCAGCGTGGTCGATCTGGTCGCCAGCCCCGCGGCGCGCGGCCTGTTCGCCAAGGCCATCGCCCAGAGCAGCTATCTGGTCTCCACCCCCGAACTGCATAGACGGCGGTTCGGCCAGCCTTCGGCCGAGGGGATCGGCGCCACCTTCGCCCAGGCGCTCGGCGCCACCAGTATCGACCAGCTCCGCCAGATGGACGCCGGCGACCTGATCAACCGCTCAGCCGCGTTCGGCTACGGGGCGCTGCCGACCGTGGATGGCTGGATCCTGCCGAAGCAGCTGGTAGAGACCTTCGACGCCGGCGAGCAGGCGCCGGTTCCGCTGCTGGTCGGCTTCAATTCCGGCGAGACCCGGTCCCTGCGTGTTCTGCTGCCGCCGGTCCCGAAGTCCGCCGCCGACTACGAGCAGCAGGTGAGGGCGAAGTTCGGCGATCTGAGCGACGCCTACCTCAAGCTCTACCCCTCCAGCGACGTGGACGGCAGCGTCGTCGCCGCCGGTCGCGACGGCCTCTATGGCTGGTCGGCGGAGCGGCTGGCAGTCAAGCAGACCGCGCTGGGCCAGCCCGCCTACCTCTACCTGTTCGACCACGGCTATCCCGCCGAGGGCGCCGCGCTGAAGGCCTTCCACGGCAGCGAAATCCCCTTCATGTTCGGGATCGTCGGGGCGGGCGGCCCGCTGACCAAGACGTGGCTCGCGCCGCCCAAGGATGCGATGGAGGCGGCGCTGTCGACGGCCATGGTCGATTACTGGACCAGCTTCGCCCGCACCGGATCGCCGGTCAGCGACGGCAATCCCGCGTGGAAGCCGTTCGCCGACGGCGGCGCCTACATGGCCTTCCGCGACAAGCCCGAAGCCTCCAGCGACCTGATGCCGGGCATGTACACCCTGACCGAGGAACTCATCGCCCGCCGCCGCGCGGCCGGAAACCAGCCCTGGTTCGCCAACATCGGCCTGGCCACGCCCAAGGTCCCGCCGCCGGCGAAGACCAACTGAAGCTGTTGAGTTCGAGTTGGATCGATCCGCCGTTCGATCGGGTGCGCCAGATCCTCGTCGCTCAGCAATGGTGCGTTCGCCTCTCCCCCCGTAGAAGGCCCCATGCATCGGGTCTTCATCGAAACCGACAACACCGCCAAGCCGGACTATTGGCTGCATCACCCCAGGTCGGTGACCGATCTCGCCGCCATGGGCGAGGCCTTGGTCGAGGGCGCCCAGGTCACTCTGCATGGGCCAGCCGGGCAAGCGTTGGCGGCTGTCCTCCGCTTCCAGGCCGAGGTGAACTGCTGGGTCGCCTATCCGCTGCGTTGAGCCGAGTGTCTATCGGTCGCCGCCAATGAACCGGATCGTGTGTCCGTCGGGGTCCTTCAGCACCGCGCCGGCCTCCAGCCTCAGTCCCTTGGCCTCAAGATCGCCGGCGATGGCGGCGAGGTCGCCGTTTCGGAAAGTCAGCCGCGCTCGGTCGGACCCGAACCCCTCGGCATGGAGGGCGATCAGGCAGTCGGCGTTTCGCAACGTGGCGACCCCGTCCCCGGCTTCGCCGACAGGGGCGAACCCGAGCTTTTCATAGAAGGCGAGGGAAGGGGCGAGATCCCGCACCGCCAGGCTCAACTCGAACTGGCCGAAGTCCGGCCCAGTCCCGGTCGCGGTTCTGGGCTTGGCGTGCATCGGCCGTTCGTGACCCGGCTGGTTGTAGAAGCTGATCCTGAGCGTGATGACGAAGACCGGATGTTCGTCCGGATCCAGCAGCATGAAGGCCGAACCGCCTTCGTCGGACGCGGGCGGCCGGAAGAAGTCGATCCTCCGCGCTTTGATCTCCTCGGCGATGACCCCGTTATCGCCCTGCCAGAAGATCAGCTGGGTGCGGGCGGGATCCAGGTGGCCTTGGTAGAGTCCTAGCCGACAGTCGCCCTTCTGCAGCGTCACGGTGCGGACATCGACATTGCCATTGATCAGCTCGAAGCCCAGCGCCTGATAGAAGGCAAGCGAGCGGGCGAGATCGCTGACGTCCAGGCTGGTCTCGAAATATCCCAGGTCCATCCAGGCCTCCTCAGCGCCCTCAGGTCAGGCCGAAGCCGTCTTGGGCTCCATCAGCGCCAGAGCAAGCCCGACGACGTTCACCACCAGGAAGATCGAGGTCGAGGTGACCATGGTGTGTTCGAAGCGCAGGTCGGCCGGATTGTGGGTCATGGTCCAATAGTGGCCGTTGAGCGAGCCATAGAACATGGCGCAACCAAAGCCCCAGCCCGCCGCCAGCCAGCGGCCGCTTCGCCCTCGCAGCACCAGGACGGCGCCGATCAGCAGAATGACGAGCGCTATGTAGTCGTAGGCGATGGACGGGATCGGCTCCGCCTGACGCATTACCCGCACAACCTTGAGCGGCGCGCCTATGGCCGACAGCACAATCGCCAGCCAGGCCGAAATCTTCTGAGCCTGCATGAGATCGTCCCTCCCCGGACTTGTTGGCGCCAGGATTTCACGAGCGGCGATGTTGGGCAACAACGAGCTTGGCCCGGCGCATGACCTTATCCGGCGATAGGCGCCGTAACGGAACCTCGCCGTTAAGCAATCCCTAAAAAGTAACCAGATTATCGCTCGGATTAAGTCTCCGATAACCGTTACCCAATACCATCGGTCAGTAGTCGGATACCCGATATGGGTATTTCTCGGGCGCGTTTTATTTATTGCAATATTGAATTAAATACAGGGACTGCGCATGGCCGCGTTGAATCCAGAAAGAGAAATAAACTTCTCGCAAGTGAAGCTCTTGCTGCTGGACGATCACGCGGCTGGCTCGAAGATATTGATTCAAATCGTCAGAGGGTTTGGCGCTAGTAAGTTTGTACATTGCACCTCCATCGCCGAAGCGCAGAAGTGCGTTGAGCAGAATGAACTGCATCTGGTCCTGATCAACGCCAACCTGAAGGACGCGGGCATATATGATTTCATCAATTGGTTGCGCCGATACGACCAACCGCCGAATTGCTACGCCTCGGTCGTGCTGATCGCCGGCCATACGCCCCGCTCCAATGTCGAGCGCGCCCGCGACAGCGGCGCCAACATCATCCTGGCCAAACCGGTCAGCCCGACCTCGGTGCTGGAGCGGCTGGTGTGGACCGCGCGGGACAAGCGCAACTACGTCAAGTCCGAGACCTATGTCGGCCCCGACCGGCGCTTTCACGATCTCGGGCCGCCGCTGGGCCTGGCGGGCCGCCGGCTGGACGACAGGGTTCCCGGACCGAGCGGCGGCGACCTCGTCGATCCGGCGCTGCCGCGTATCAACTAGGCTGGTTGGCGTTGGAGGCCAGCGCAGGCGGACCGATCAAGCTTTTTTGCCACCCATTTGCGGGGTGATCGGCCGCCTAAGCCGTAGCACCCGCTAGCTTCACCAGTTCCAGCAACCCCGTCGTCAGTTCATCGAGATGCGCGGCGAATTCCGTGGCCGGATCGATCCTGCCGTCATTGGCCTCGATCCGCTCGCGGGCGAGGGTCAGGGCCGGCATGGCGTCGGCCAGGGCGACCTTCATGCCGCCGAACACTTCACGCAGCTGCGCCCCGCATCGGCCGCCGCCGTGGCCGCCATAGGTGACGATCAGCAGGGGCTTGCCGCGCCACTCGCGATAGAGGTGATCGATCGCATTCTTGAGCGGCGCCGGATAACCCCAGTTATACTGCGGCGTGACGATCACCACCCCCTTGGCGGCCTGGACCAGATCGCTCCATCGGCGCGTCGCGGCGCTGGCATAGGGCGCCCCGGCGGCCGGAATATCCGGCTCGTCATCGAGCCCCAGTCCTAGGTCGCGCAGATCGACCACCTTGAACGGCGCATCGCCCAATTCGCCGCCAAGGTCGGCCACCCAATTGGCGATGACCGGCGAGCGCCGCGTGGGGCGGGTCGAGCCGGCGATGACGAGGTATGAATTTGTGTGCATAATGCACGTATACCATCGGCCACGATCTGGTGTAAAGTGTGCGCCATGCACCGATCTGAGGATTCTCTGGGCCAGGCTCTGCTGGAAATGGCCGGCTTCATCAACGACCCCCGGCAGGACTGGCGGATGATGGCCGAGGCGGGCCTGGACCTCGACCCCGCCTTCCTGCCTCTGCTGGTGCATCTGGGCGCCGAAGGCCCCTCCAACGTCGTCGAACTGGCCGGCCGGCTGGGGCGGGATCACTCGACCATGAGCCGCCAGATCGCCCGGCTGGAAACAGCGGGCCTCGTCGAGCGCGCCGTCTCTAAGGCCGACCGCCGGGTCCGCACGGCGAGCGTCACGCCCAAGGGCCAGGAAGCGGTCGAGGCTCTGACCGCGGCGCGACGCCGCCTGCTCGCCCGCGCGCTGGCCGACTGGCCCGCAGCCGACCGAGGGCTGCTGGCCGAAATGTTTGGCAGATTTGTGGTTTCGCTCAAGGATGCGGTGGTGGAGGGCCGATGACGACCGCATCCGACCAGATCGACGCCTACATCGCCGCCGCCGCGCCCGCGGCCAGGCCCGCGCTCGAACGTATCCGCGAAATCGCCGGCAAGGCGGCGCCGAGCGCGCGCGAAGTGATCAGCTACCGCATGCCGGCGTTGCGCGGCCATGGGATGCTGATCTACTTCGCCGCCTTCAAGACCCACATCGGCCTCTATCCGCCGGTCAAGGGCGATGAGGCGCTGATCGCCGACCTCGCGCCCTACCGAGGACCCAAGGGCAATCTGCAATTTCCGCTGAATCAGCCCATGCCCTACGACCTGATCGAGCGGGTCGTGCGCCATCAGGCGAACGAGGACGCGGCCAAACAGGCCGCCCGCAAACAGAAGCCGGCCTGAGCCGGAGCTGGCTCGATCGGCCGGCGCTCGCACCCCAACTCAGCTCTATTTGTTGACCATCCGGGCCATGGCTTCCGGATAGCGCTCGCCCTGGATCGGGATCGTCGCCGCAACGGTGTCGATCTCGGCGAGGTCGCTGGCTGCCAGGTCTAAGCTCGCCGCACCGAGGTTCTCCTCCAGCCGATGCAGCTTGGTCGTGCCGGGGATCGGGACGATCCAGGGCTTCTGGGCCAGCAGCCAGCCGAGGGCGACCTGCGCCGGCGTGGCGCCCAGCCGCGCGGCGATCTTGCCGATGGCGTCCACCAGGGCCTGGTTGGCGGCTCGCGCTTCGGCCGTAAACCGGGGCAGGGCGGCGCGGAAGTCGGTCGAGACGAAGGTGGTGTTGGCGTCGATCGCCCCGGTCAGGAAGCCTCGACCCAGCGGGCTATAGGGCACGAAGCCGATGCCCAGCTCCTCCAGCGTCGGCAGGATCTCCGCCTCCGGGCTGCGCCACCACAGGGAATATTCGCTCTGCAGCGCCGTCACCGGCTGCACCGCATGCGCCCGGCGGATGGTCTGGGCGCCGGCCTCGGAAAGGCCGAAATGCTTGACCTTGCCCTCGGCGATCAGGTCCTTCACCGCCCCGGCCACATCCTCGATCGGCACATCGGGATCGACCCGGTGCTGGTAGAAGAGATCGATCCGGTCGGTGCGCAGGCGCTTCAGCGAAGCCTCGGCGACTTCGCGGATATGCTCAGGTCGGCTGTCCGTGCCGCCAAGCCTGCGTTCGGCATTGAGCTTGAAGCCGAACTTGGTGGCGATCACCACCTGGTCGCGCACCGGCGCCAGGCCTTCGCCCAGCAGGGTCTCGTTGTGGAAGGGGCCATAGACTTCGGCGGTGTCGAAGAAGGTCACGCCCCGGTCCACCGCCCCGCGCAGCACCTTGATCATGTCGGCCTCGGCCGGCCGCTCGCCATAGGATTGGCTCATGCCCATGCAGCCCAGGCCGATGGCCGAGACCTCCAGGCCGCTGTTTCCGAGTTTGCGGGTTTGCATGATGGGCTCCTGTCGCTGGGATGACGGTAATATAGGTGGTCATGGGGGCGTTGCGGTATCGCGGGTGAACGAATTGTGGGCGAGATAATGAGCACTGACGACAACCCCCTGCTCCAACTCAGTTTCCAGACGGAAGTCATCGAGTGGCGAGGCCCGTCGCCCTTCTTCTTCGCGCCCGTGCCCGAGCCGCAGGCGAGCGAGCTGCGACGGATCGCCAGGGTGGTGACCTATGGCTGGGGGATGATCCCGGTGGACGTCGAGATCGCTGGCGCCGCCTTCACCACCTCGCTGTTTCCGAAGGAGGACGGCTACCTGTTGCCGCTGAAGGTCGCTCTGCGGCGCAAGGCCAACATTACGGCAGGGGATGTGATCACGGTCGCCATGACGGTGCAGCCGCCGGCGCGGTAAGCGCTAATCAGCCTTCGGATAAAGCACGCGCGCCAGGGGCCGGTAGAAAACCAGGGTCAGCACCGCCGTGGCGGCCGAGATCGCCGCCTGCATCCACCAGAAGGCGGCGGGGGTCATCTGCTCGTAGTAGGCGCCGATCCAGCCGCTCAGGCCGTTGGACACGAAAGCGGTCAGGAAGGCGACGCCCATGATCAGGCCGCCTATGGACGCCGGCGCCACGCGCGAACACAGGGCCAGGGTCGTGGGCCAGTTGTAGATGAAGCCCAGGCTGCAGAGGGCGAAACAGGCCACGCCCCAGCCTATGCCCGGGTGTCCGCCGTGCATCGCAATCATCGAGGCGATGGCCAGAGAGGCCATGCCGGCCGCGCCCATGACTCCGCCCCAACCGATCTTGGTCAACTCCGTGGAGGCCCGCCCGCGCGCCAGCTGCCAGGCCCAGTAGCGCATGGTCAGCGGGATGAAGAGAACGATGAAGCCGCCGTCGAACGCGGGGTACCAGGTGACCGGCATCTCCAGCCCGAACACATGCCGGTCGGTATAGGCCCGCGCCCACAGGTCGAAGACGTTGAACTCCTGCGCATAGGCGGTGGAAAAGAAGGTGCCCAGCACCAGGGCGGCGCCCAGGGCCAGCAGCACCGGCGTGTCGGTGGGGCTGAGCTTCGTCCGCACGGTCCCGCGCGGGCCCATGGTGTCTTCGGGCAGATACTTCTGGCCGGCGATATAGATGATCAGGCCGACCAGCATGCCAGCCGCGGCCAGGCCGAAGCCATAGTGCCAGCCAAAAACCTCGCCGATCGTGCCGCAGGCGATCGGCGAGACGAGGGCGCCGATGTTGATGCCCAGGTTGAACAGCGAAAAGGCCGGGGTGCGGCGCGGATCGTCCCTGGGATAGAGGGCGCCGACCTGGGCCGAAATATTGCCCTTCAGACAGCCGCTGCCGAGGATCAGCAGCATCAGGGCGCCGAGGAAGGTGACCTCGAAGGCCATCAGCAAATGGCCCAGCGCCATCAGCACCGCGCCAATCATCACGGTCCGCTTCTGGCCCAGCACCCGGTCGCCGATCCAGCCGCCGATCAGCGGCGTGAAGTAGACGAACCCGGTATAGAGGCCGAATATCAGCGACGACAGGGCCTGGACCGACAGCGGTCCGAACACGCCTTCGAGCCCGTGCCTGAACCCGCTCATCCCCGCGATATTGCCGATGTGGCCGGGCGTCAGCGCCTGATCGACCATGTAGAGCACCAGCAGCGCCTGCATGCCGTAGAAGGAAAACCGCTCCCACACCTCGGTGAAGCTCAGGTAGAGCAGGCCGCGCGGATGGCCGAACAGGGTGTCTTCCGCAGATGCGGTGCTTGCGGTCATTGGTTCGCCCCTCGCGCCGTGGCGCGCGTTCGAGTCAGACGCTAGGTCGGATCGGCGGTCGAGGCTAGGCTGGCCCGGTGGCAGCGTGAGGAGTTGGTGAGTGGCGCACGAGATCGAGCACAAATACCTGATCGATCTGGCCAAGTGGCAGCCGGCGGGCGAGGGCGTCTCCTACCGCCAGGGCTACCTCGCTTCGACCGAAGGCTGCGTCGTCCGGGTGCGCATCGCCGGCGACCAAGCCTTTGTCACCATCAAGGGGCCGAGCGAGGGCATCAGCCGGCTTGAGTTCGAGTACCCCATCCCGGTCGAGGACGCGGAGGCGATGCTGGAAAAGCTGACCCAGGGGCCGCTGATCGAGAAGACCCGCCACCGGCAAGACCACGCCGGCCGCACCTGGGAGATCGATGTCTTCCACGGCGACAATGAGGGGCTGGTGGTGGCCGAGGTCGAGGTGGACCATGCCGACGACGCGGTGGTCCGGCCGGATTGGGTTCTGACCGAGGTCTCCCACGACCCGCGCTACTTCAACAACAACCTGGTCGCCAACCCGTATCGCAATTGGGGGGAGGACCGGGCATGAGCAGTCTTCTCTACTTGGTCTTGCCACTGGCGATCGATATCGCCCTGACGGCGGGCTGTTTCTTGGGGCTGGACCTATTGTTCAAGCGCCGCTGGCCGGTGGTTTCGATCCTGGCGTCAGGCCTGCTCGTTCCGGGCCTGCTGGCGGCGATGGCCGCTGCGGCCTTGAGCACCCCCAACCCGCAGCACCGGGATGGGCCCGGCATGTTGTTCGCCGCCATGGTGTCGCTGGTGCTGTTCACCGCGCCGATCAATCTCATCGCCAGCACCCTGACCTGGCTCGGCGTGCGGGCGCGGCGGAAGAGACTGACGACGCCGGGCCTCAGCTAAACGCGGCTCAATCGGAGCCACCCGTCGTCCACTGAAACACCTCGCCCAACTCCACTCCGAATACCTCGGCGATGCGGAAGGCGGCTTCCAGGGTGGGCGAGTATTTGCCTGCCTCGATGGCGGCAATGGTCTGGCGGGTGACGCCGATGCGCTGGCCAAGCTCGGCCTGGCTCATCTCATTGGCATGGAACCGCAGCACCCTTATGCGGTTCGAAATCGTCCCGCTCATGCCTGCCTGCGATAGCTGACGGCGACGACACCATAGTGGGTGAGTTCGGCCAGGACGATCATGGCCACGGCGGCATTGACCAGCTTCCAGCCGCCGGAGGTAAAGGGCATGACGCAGCCGACGAAGATCATGCCCGTCAGCAGGACGAAATAGGCTGCGTAGATGGAGCGTCGCTCGATGCCCAAGTCCCGCTCGTCCGGCGGCGTCTTCGCATCTTCCGACGAACGGATGCGGAGATAGAGGCGGCCGAGGCCCAGGATCAGCGCCTGGGTCAGGGTCGTCGCGGCGAACAATCCCATCTGCGGCAGGTTGGGCAGCGGCACGGCGCGGAATGGATCTACAGCCACCTCCATGAAGTAGGGGCCAAAGGTGACGGCCATCGCGATCAGCGACAACCAGGCGATTTTTTCCCGATACGGCATGAAGCCCTCCCTCGATGGAACGAGGGGTGATGTAAAAGATATTTTACACAAGGTCAATAAAGGCGAACATGATGTTCGCTATAAATGACGTCAGTGATCGCCGGCGCCACGACTGGAGGCGCGCGCAGCGTCACGATCCAACGATGGTGGACGGCCGCGCCGATAAGGCAATCCTTATCGAAATCGCCTTCGCCGATAACTCATGCCTTATCGAATGAGCCCGTCAGCCGGCCTTGATGAAAGCCTGCCCAGAGCCGCCGAGGTCGACGCCGCCTTCGGTCAGAGTGGCGAGCCGTCCCAGCAGCATTGTGGCGCCCCTCAACGATCCATGCTCGAACTTGGCTGGAGCCGCGCCAAGGTTGACCAGGCAGAGCACCCGGTCACCCTCATGCACTCGCAACACCGCCAGCACCCCCCCCGGCGCAGGCAGCACCTCGGCCTCGCCCAGCCGCAGGGCAGGGTGGGCTGTCCGCAGCGTGATCAGGGCCTTGGTCACCGCCAGATGGCTGTCCGGTTTGCCAATCTGGGTGTCGAGCGCCATCGCGGCGTGACGCGGGTCGATCGGCAGCCAGGGATCGTTGGAGGTGGTGAACCCGGCCTCGGGGGCGGTCGAACTCCAGGGGAAAGGCGTGCGGGTCCCGTCGCGGCCGGAATCGCCGGTGTAGGCGGCGATGGCGTAAGGGTCGCGCAGCTTCTCGAACGGCACATGCGCCTGCGGTAGGCCAAGCTCGTCGCCTTCATACAGAAACAGGGTCCCGCGCAGGGCGAACAGGGCGGCCATATAGGCGTCGGTCTGGTCACCGGTGGCGTCCGCACCGCCCAGCCTGGTTGGGAATCTGGCGAAGTCGTGGTTGCCCAGCGACCAGGAGGGCCAACCCTCCGCCCCCTGCCAGGCCTCGACTGCCTCGGCGAACAAGCCGGGTGTTCCGCGACGGCCGTCCAGCAGGTGGAAGCTGTAGGCGGTGTGCAGCAGGTGATCGCCGGCGGTGTATTCCAGCTGGCGCGGCAGCACCTCGTCGTCGCCGATCTCGCCCAGCAGCATCCGGCCGTCGTAAGCGTCGGTCACGGCGCGCAGCCGGCTGAGGAAGCCGAGCGTCTCTGGCCGCGACTTGTCGTAGAGGTGCCGCTGGTACTGATAGGTCCAGCCGGGCGGCTTGCCGTAGTCCGCCGGCGGATTGTCGGTCAGGGCCGCGTCGTGGAAATAGTAGTTGGCGACGTCGAGCCGGAAGCCGTCCACGCCCCGGTCCAGCCAGAATCGGGCCGCGTCCAGGATGGCGTCCTGCACCGCCGGCTGGTGGAAGTTCAGGTCCGGCTGCTGAGTCAGGAAGTTGTGCAGATAGTACTGCCGCCGCCGCGCGCTCCAGGTCCAGGCCGGGCCGCCGAACACCGACAGCCAGTTGTTGGGCGGCGTGCCATCCGGGTTGGGATCGGCCCAGACATACCAGTCGGCCTTCGGATTATCCCGGCTGGCCGCGCTCTGCTTGAACCAGGCGTGGGCCTCAGAGGTGTGGGAATAGACCTGGTCGATGACGACCTTCAACCCGAGGCCATGGGCGCGCTCCAGCAGGGCGTCGAAATCGGCCAGGGCGCCGAACAGCGGATCGACATCGCAATAGTCGGCGACGTCATAGCCATAGTCGGCCATGGGCGAGGTGAAGAAGGGCGAGAGCCAGATCCCGTCGACCCCCAGCGAAGCGACATAGTCGAGCTTGGCGGTGATCCCCGGCAGGTCGCCGACCCCGTCGCCATTGGAGTCCATGAAGCTGCGCGGATAGATCTGATAGAGGACGCCGCCGCGCCACCAGGGTGCATCGGTCATGGTCAGCCCTCCACCAATCCGGCCAACTTGGCGTGCTGCAACAGCATGATGGTCTTGGCGTCGATGATCTCGCCCCGGCCGACCATGGCCAGGGCCGCGGCCAAGCTCATCTCCAGCACCTCGATGTCCTCGCCTTCGTCGGCATGGCCGCCGCCATCGGAGAAACGGTCCTCGGGCCGGTAGGGGGCGACGAACAGCGACAGCCGCTCGGTCACCGCCCCGGGACTCATGAAACAGTCGAACACCTTGGTCAGGGCGCCGAGCCGATAGCCCAGTTCCTCCTCGGCTTCCTTGCGGGCGCAGGTTTCTGGATCGTCCGCGTCCAACACGCCGGCGCAGACCTCGATCAGCGGTTCCGGGTGGCCATGGACATAGGCCGGATAGCGGAACTGCCGCACCAGCAGCACTGCCCCGCGCGAGGCGTCATAGGGCAGCACCGCCGCGCCGTCGCCGCGGTCGAAGGTCTGGCGCACCTGCTTCGACCAGCTCCCGTCCCGGCGCAAATAGTCGAAGGTGGTCTTCTTCAGCACCGCCCAGTCGTCGGACAACAGCTCCTCTTTCAGGATGCGGATGGAGGGCGCGGACGGCATGATTCTGAGGCTCGCTGATGGGGTAGGGCATCTGAGCCGGCGGGGTAGGGGCTGTCCACCGCCCGCCTCAGCTCCGCCGGCGGATTCTCAGCCGTGCGGTCGCGTTGGCGACCAGCAGTCCGTCCGGCGTATAGAGTTCCCCCGCGGTTTCCGCATCCCGATCCTCGCGGCTGATCACCCAGGCCTTGGCGGCGAGCGGTCCCAGCGGCGCGGGTTTCAGGAAGCGGGTGGTCAACTCCACCGTCACGGAGGTCAGGTCCGGCGGCAAGGTGGCCAGCAGGGCGGCCGAGGTCGCGGAATCCAGCATGGCGGAGACGATGCCGCCCTGCACGGTCCCATGCCGGTTGGCGAATTCGGGCTTGGCGAAGAAGGACAGGTGAACAACCCCGTCCTCGATGCGCGAAATCGACCGCCCCAGCATCGCCGCCGCCGGTGGCGTCAGCGCCAGGTGCTGGTTTATAGATGGCCCCTCGCTCAAAGCGCCAGCGGCTCGGCGATCCCTTGGACGGTCAGGGCCAGGGTCTTGTCGCGGCCGATCGACCAGGCCGCCGCCAGATGGGAGGCGATCACGATCACGGTCACCGGAACCAGCGCCAGCATGCCGATCTGCAGCGGATTGAAGCCGTACATCGGCTTCACGTGGTCGCTGACATAACCCACGAAGCTCGGGCCGCCGCCCAGGCCGATGAGGTTGAGGATGAACAGCAGCAGCGCGCCGGACATCGCCCGCTTGACCGGGGCGACCGCGTTCTGGACCACGGCCAGGGCCGGCGCCAGATACATGTTGTTGAACAGGAAGGGGAAGATCACGAAGGTCATCGCCAGCTGCCAGGTTCCCGCGCAGACGAAGGCGATGAAGAAGGGGATGCTGATCACATAAACCAGCGCCGGCAGCCAAGCGTACCAAGCCTTGTTGATCACCGACAGCCGGTCCGCCAGCCAGCCCGAACCGAAGGTGCCGATGGCGCCGGTGATGGCGCTGGCCAGGCTGTAGTAGAGCGCATAGTCCCCCGGCGGCATATGCAGGCTCTTGCGCAGGATCGTCGGCGCCCAGAGCACCACCGCGTAGCCCACAAATGCCGAAAGGCCCGCGCTGAGACCAGTCAGCATCAAGGTGCGATTGGACAAGAAGTCGCCGAGGCTCTTCAGGAAGCTGACTATGGCGGCGATGACCGCGCTCAGTAAAGACTGAGTGGCCGGCAGAGCGGTCTCGCCCTCGGGCATGGGATCAAATCGGCCGCGCTTGGGTTCTCTCACGAAGATCAGGGTGAGAAGCGCCATCAGAATGCCGGGCGCTCCAACCACCAGGAAGGCGGTGCGCCAGCCATAGGCTGTAACCACGAGGACGCCGATCGCCGCGCCAAGGCCGGTCCCGAACGGTACGCCGAGCGAATAGAGCGCCAGCGCGGTGCTGCGCCTTTGGGGCGGGAAGTAATCGGACAACAGGGAATATGAAGGTGGTGATCCGCCGGCTTCGCCGACGCCAACGCCCATCCTTGCAGCGACCAGCGCCGGGTAACTCTGCGCGATCCCACAGGCCATCGAAAAGACACTCCAGAGAGTGCAGGCGAAGGCGACGATCCGCACCCGATGGGTCCGGTCCGCCAGCCAGGCCAGCGGGATACCCCAGAAGGTATAGAACAGCGCGAAATAGAGCCCCCCCAGATTGCCCATCTGGGTATTGCTCAGATGCAGGTCCGTCTGGATCTCTGGCGCCAGGGTGGCGATGATCTGCCGGTCCAGGAAGTTGAGCGTGTAGACCAGCGACAGGAAGATCGCGACGAAGTAGCCGTACGCGGACGCGTTCTGCTTCTCCGCCAACCTCGGTTCAGCCATCGAAATCCCCCCGCCGGCGCTTGGCGCCCGTCTTGGCCGTCAGACTGACAGCATATCGACCGTGTCGCCAGAGCGACGCCCTAAAGACCAAAGCCTAGGCGACCCGAGCAGCGAGCGTATTACGGAGGGGAAATAAGCGGTTGCGGGTGTGGGCGAGGGGAGACCTATCGAAGCCCGCCCGACGCCTTGCGCCAACGCTGCCGGGCCTTCACCGCCCGCAGCAACTGCACCGCCAGCCGCGCCGCGCGGACCTCGGCTGTCCGATCCCCGGCCGCGATGGCGGCGCTCATCTCGTCCAGGTAAAGTCCCCACAGGGCCCGGGCGTCGGCGACGGAGATGGGCGCGCCATCGCCCATGGCTTGCCCGGCGACCAGGTCGCCGCCGCTGCACCAGAAGACGAGGGGTGCGCCTGGCCTCATTTCAGGACCGCCAGCCGGGCGGCGGCGTCTACGACCGTCCAGGCCGGCTCGTCCATCAGATCGTCGAAAGACTCGCAGATCCGCGCTGTCAGCAGCACCGCGTCCGGCCGGGCGTCGCAGAAGCCGCTGGCAGTGCAATGGCTCGTGATCGCCCGCGCCAATTCCGCAACGGCGGCGCCCAAGGCTTCCCAACGGCGATTGTCCGCGTGCAGCGCTCGGGACGTGGCGCCGTCTCGAAACGCCCGGCGGATATCGTCGTGTTCATGCTCGGCGTCGCGCAGACGCGACCAGACAAGGGCGATTTGCGACCGTTCGGAAGGCGTAGGACCTGGCATCGAATGCAGATATGTGCCCATATGGCACTTATCAAGGTTTTATTGGCGAAATCTCGCGCGCCACTGAATCTCACAAAATTGTTCCAGGCCGTGCCCACCGACCTTTCAGCAGCGCGGCTCAGCCGTGCGTGCCGGTTCCCGCGCCGCGCAGGGCCTTGATCACCGCCACCGCCTGCGCCCGTTCCGGAGGGGTAAGCTGCTCCCAAACCGACCAGAGTCCGTCGGGGGCGGTGGGGTCGATATTGATCAGATCGGCCGGCCCGCAGCGCAGCGCCTCGGCGGCCGCCTCTAGAAAGGGCTGGTCATAGCGGCGCGAGCCGCGTTCGATCTTGGTCAGATAGCTGCGCGCGATGCCGATCCGTTCGGCCAGCTGCTCTTGCGTCAGGCCACGGTGCTTGCGCCATTCCTTGATGCGGTGCCGGGGTTGGGGCTCAGCGATCATGGCGACAGCATCGCAGGTTCTGAAAAATCGTCTAGTGCCCCAGGGTCACTTTTTTCTTGACGGTCTTGGTGACGTTATGGCACATATCGTTCATGATACGTTCCCTTGCCACCACCCCCGCCGGCGTTTCGCCTTTCCCATCAAACACTTCCGTCTCGTGCAAGCGGAATCACGAGCGCGCCTCGGTTGTGCCCAAATTGAGTACAATCTCAAGCGGCGCAAATCCCGCTCGTGCAGCCAGAAGGAGTATGTTACGCTGCCTTTGCTCGGAGTTCGGCGGCGAGTCGAACCCCTTCGGGCGCGAAGCACGCGTAACGGACTTCCCCGACCCCCCGGTCTGTCCGCCGCGTGTGGAGGGGGCGTACGGCGCCGATCGTCGGCGTCCCCTCCCGTTCGCGGGCGGTCGTACGAGCAATGCGATCGAGGCGCCGCGCGCCCGATGAACGCTCCCCTTCGTCAATCCCCCGCCGATGGCTGGTCCGCCGAGCGTATCGACCAGCTTTGCGAGCATTTCGCCCTCGGCCTCACGGCGGCCGAAAGCGCGGCCTTGATCGGCGGGGTCAGCGGCAATGCAGTTAGCCTGAAGCGCCTGCGTCTGGGCCTGTTCGTGCGGCGCACCGAGCCGCACAGCACCCTGGCCAGCCTGTTCGCCGCCCGCCGCGTCCGCCACCCCATCGAACCGCCCCGGTTTCGCTGCGATCCCTTGCCGGCCATGGAGGCGGCGACGCGGCCGCAAGCTCGGCCAAAGCGGCTGATGGAGCGGCGCCGGGGCGAATGCGCCTGGCCGGTCGGTCCGGTCCTCGCGGCGGGCGACTACGACAGCCTGTTCTGTTGCGCTCCGGCCCTCGACCGTCGCAGCTATTGCGCGGCCCACGACGCCCTGTCCAGGCGACGCATATGACGAACAGGTCAGATATTGATCGACCGCAACGAGACCTCGCGCGTCTCAAGCCTGGCCGGTCCCGCCGCCCAGATTTCGATCTTCACCCGCGAGGAAGCGTCGGAGACGCTGAACAGGCCGGCGAACTGGCCCGGTGGGTCGGGTTGCAGGTTCTTCAGCGCGATCTCTATACTGCTGCCCCGCACCGTCTCGTCGGTCATCTTGGCGGCATAGACGCCATAGCGGTCCGCCCGTTCCTGCCGGTCGCCGCCGATCAACTCGGCCGCCGCGGGCTCGATCAGAGTGATCGCCGCCTTCAGCCCGACCCGCGTGCGGGACGGCCGGTATTGCACCAGAACGTCCACGCCGCCGCTGGCGCCGCGCGTCGAAACCACGCGCAAACGCCGCTGCGTGTCGCGCCGATAATTCAGCACGAGCCAGATCAGGGAGATCACGCCGCAGCATGACCCCAAGGCGAAAATTACCGACATCGCTCCCCCGAGACGAATAAAGAGCGTGGACCTTCGTATGCTTTGGAGTTGCTGTCGAGGCCTTACGGCACAGCTTACCAATATTTCATCAGCCGCAGGTATGTCGCCGAATATTTGAGCAATTTGTAATAACAACGCCCGATTGCGGGCTGAATACGAGAGTGCGGAATTTAGTCGCGCCAAGAGCGAGGATGAGACTCTATGAATAAGCGCCGCCACAAGCCCCATGTCCCCGCGTCGCGCGCCAGCCTCAACGGCCTTTCCCTGACGCCGTCGCAGGACCAGATTTGGCGCGCCGCCAACGATGATCTGGCGTCGGACGATTTCGCCCGGCGTAGGCGCGGCCATATCGTGCTGCGGACGCTGGAGGCTGAACTGGCCCAGGGCGTCGCCGGTCGCCGGGTGGAGCAGGGGATCGAGGAGTCCCTTGCGCTTGAGCGGGGACGCGGCGCCCGGGTCGAGGTCTCCAAAACCGCCGCCCGCCATCGCCGCATCCGGATACGCTCCCGCGACGGCCTCGACACCCTGGCGGCCAGCGGCGCGATCTCGGCCCTGCAACAAAGGGCCGGACTGCTCTATCGCGACCTTTACGAAGCTACCGATCCCGAGCGGGATCTGCGCAGCCAGATGAGCGCCGTGGCCATGACCGGCGCCGGCGGCGCCTCGGCGATCCCGGGCGCCGCGGAGGCCTGGGCCGAACGGCGGCTTCGTCTCTGCCGGGGAATGGCGGCGATCGAGGCCAAGGTGCGCCTGGCCGATCGCAACGGCCAGGCCGTGCGGGCGCTGCGCGAGGTCGCCGGCCACGCCCGCTGCATCAGCCACTTCGTCGCTGGCGGCGGCGCCCAGGCCGCCTACCGCCGCGCCCTGTCCCTGGCGCTCGATGTCTGTATCGACCATTTCCGGCTGAGCTGAGCCTCGGCCTTTCCAAACCTTAATTTCACCCCCGCCGCGGATCGGCACATAATCTCGCCCGCGACACGGAGGGATAGGCGGTGGACAACTCGGTGGATCCCTTTGGCGCCCTGGTGACGGCCTGGGGCATCTGGATGATCTCCTGGCTGGCGGCGGCGGTCTGGTCGGACCGCACCCAGGCGCGGCCGATGCTGGGCTCGCAAGTCTCCTACCGTTTTCTCAGCATCGTCGGCGGGGTGATGCTGTTCGACAATCGGCATTGGGGGCCATCTCTGCCTTCAGGGTCGGCCCCGCTCTGGGACCTGGGCGACGCCGGCGGTTGGGCCATGGTCGGCCTGGCCATCTTCGGCTTCCTGTTCTGCTGGTGGGCCAGGCTGCACCTTGGCCGGCTCTGGTCCAGTTCGGTGACCCGCAAGGCTGACCACCACATCGTCGATACCGGCCCCCACCGGCTGGTGCGGCACCCCATCTACACCGGCCTGATCATCGCGGCCCTAGCGACCATGCTGCAGCGGGGAACCGCCGTCTCGGCGGCGGGCTTCGCCGTCCTGACCTTCAGCTTCTGGATCAAGGCCCGGCTGGAGGAGAAATTCCTCCGCTCCGAACTCGGCGCCGACGCCTACGACGCCTACGCCCGCCGCACCGGGATGCTGGTCCCGTTTCTGTGAGGGGCGACGCGGTGAACGGCTGAAGTCGACCGCGCCATCGGCCTTTGTGCGGCGCCAGGTTCAGCCAGTCCTATCTGTGCTGCCCTCGCCAAGCCGCCGCCGCGGCGCGCGCCTGGGCGACCTGGTCCGGTGTCAGGCTTGCGCCGACAGTGTCTCTCAGCCGAGCCGCTTCGGTCAGAAACCCGGGAGGAATGCCGGGCGTCGAGCTTCCCTGCGACGCCAGGGTCAGCCACTTGTAGGCCTCCGAAAAGTCCTTCGGGACGCCATCGCCGTTCTCGTACATCAAGCCGAGATTGTATTGCGCAACGGGATTGCCGTGGTCCGCCGCCTTGCGGAACCAGCGCGATGCTTCGGCGCTATCCTTCGGCACGCCCTGACCGAGCATATAGAAGGCGCCCAGATTCTGTTCGGCCAGGACAAAGTTCTGGTCGGCGGCAAGCCGGAAAAGCCGGATGGCCTCCGCATAGTCGCGCGGCACGCCTACGCCGGATGAATACATGACCGCGAGATTGTACTGGGCGTCCGCCAGACCCTTGTCGGCCGCGATCTTGAACAACCTCGCCGCTTCCCGGTCGTCCTCTTGCACGCCACGGCCATGGGCGTAGAGGGCGCCGAGATTGTCCGCCGCCGGCGTGAATCCCGCGGCCAGCGCCATCCGGTACCATCGCAGCGCCTCGGCATAGTTCCGCGGCACGCCCCGGCCCTCGGCGTTGATCAGGCCGAGTTCATATTGAAGCTTGAAATTGCCGGCCTGCGCGAGTGGGGTCCATAGCCTGACCGCCTCGGCGTTGTCGCCACGCTGGCGAGCGGCAAGCCCGTCTTCCAGCGGTCCCGCCATCGTCGAGGCGGATAGGATGAACGACGCAGCGCAGGCGCCGAGCGCGGTCAGGATCAATCGTTTCATCGGCCCACCCCATTTTGTGTCTTTGTAACACCTGGACCTGACCCGGCCAATCGCCCGATCCGATCGCGCGGTGACCAAGAGTGTAAGAACGGCAAAAGGCCCGGTCCTTTCGGGCCGGGCCAGTTGTCATGCCTACGACGGTCTTATTGCGGGGTCGGCGTGGTCGGGGCCGGCTGTTCGGTCGGCGCCGGGGTGGCGGTCGGCGGCGGGGCGGCGGTCGTGGGCGCCGGAGCCGGCGCGGTCTGAACCGGAGCCTGGGCGGCCGGCGCCGGAGCGGTCGCCGTCACTGGAGCCGGCGGCGCCGTTACGGCGTTGGCGTTAATCGCGGCCGAGGCGGCGTCGTTGGCCGACGCAGCGGGTTGGCGCGAGACCACGTGACGGACCACCGGCTGTTCATGACGAGGCTCGGCGCGAACCGGGGTCTTCACCGGCTTGGAGTCGGTCGCGGCGGCCGGCGGGGAGCCGGTTTGCGCCACCGCCTTTGCCTGAGCCGCGTCGTTCGCCTGCTGGGCGGACTGCTGCGCGGCCTGGGCCGACGACTGAGCCTGTTGGCTGGCGCTGGCGGCGGTGTTCGCCGCGGTCTGGCTGTTCCCGGCCGCATTGGCGTGGGTCTGGTGGGTGGCGAAATAGGCGCCGGCGGCGATGATGGCCACGGCGGCCACCCCGCCTATTACAAGGCCGTTCGAAGACGAACCCTTCTGCTTGGCCTGCATGCGACGATACATGTCGGCCCCGGCCATCATGCCGGCGTTGTCGGACTTCGGATCGACCCTTTCGACCTTGGTGGTGGTGGTCGTCATGGGGGTGTCGGCGGTTATGGTGCGAGCAGTCATGAGTTTTCCTCCCAGATTGCGTATTGCTCGGAGACAAAACGAGCAATCAGGCGTCTGGTTCCAAGGCTTCTCGCAGCCGAACGCGCGCCTATGCCTGCATTATATAAGCCGTCACGACCCATGAAGCTGAATTTTAAATATCCAATACGTAAGTATGGCGTCTAATAACAAAAATATCATTCAAAACGACTGAATTGCTGTGGCGAGATTGTGGCGAGAGGGCGACATCTTCCGGTCTCGGCGTCGCCGCCCAACCCCTCGGCGCCCGGCTTGCGCGCGACCGATTCCGCGCTCACAACCCCGACATGGCCCCCGTCACGACACGCACGGAAGCGGCGCCCAGCCTGTTTGCCCTCTATCTGGCTTTCGCCCAGATTTCGGTGTCGGCCTTTGGCGGCGCCCTGCCATGGGCGCGGCGCATCCTGGTGGACCGGCGCAAATGGATGGAGCCGGAGGACTTCGCCTCGACGCTCGCCCTTTGCCAGTTCCTGCCCGGCCCCAACATCGTCAACATGTCGATCGCCTTCGGCAACCGCCTGCACGGTTGGCGCGGATCGCTGGCCGCCTTTGTCGGCCTGATGGCCGCGCCGGTCGTTATCATAATCACCTTGGGCCTGCTCTACCTCCGCTTTGGCCGCCTAGGCGCGCTCGGCGGCATGTTCACGGCGCTGGGCGCCTCCGCCGGCGGCCTGGTGGTGGCGACCGCGGCCCAGATGGCGGTTCCGATTGTGAAGAAGACCCCGGTGACCGCCCTGCCGGTGATCGTCGCCGCCTTTGTCCTCGCCGGCCTGATGCGCTGGCCGCTGCCGGCGGTGATGGCGGTGCTCGCCCCCATCGGCCTGTTCGTCGCCTGGCGGATGAGAGCCAAGTCGTGAAGGGCGGCGTCCTCACCACCCTGGCGCTGCAATGCGCCATGCTCGCCATGCTGGCCTTCGGCGGCGGCATCAACACCGTGGTGCCGGAGTTGCAGCGGCAGGCGGTGGATGTCCACCACTGGATGGACGCCCGCACCTTCTCTGACCTGTTCGCCCTGGCCCAGGCCTCGCCGGGACCCAACATGCTGATCGTCTGCCTGGTGGGGCTGAAGGCCGCCGGGATCGCCGGCGCCCTGATCGCCACCCTGGCCGCCTGCGCGCCCACCTGTCTTTTGACCTTCGTCGTTTCCGGCTTCTGGAACCGGATCCAGGCCTCGCCTTGGCGGCCCATCATCCAGGGCGGCATAGCCCCCGTGGCCGTCGGCCTGATCTGCGCCAGCGCCTTCCTGATCTCCCACGCCGCCGACCACGACATCGCCCTGGTCGCCATCACCGCCGGCACCGCCGCCTTCTGCTACTTCACCAAGCGCAATCCCCTGTGGGCGCTGGGCGCGGCGGCGATGCTGGGGCTGACGGGACTGGTGAGTTGAAATCCCCTATGCTTCGACAAGCTCAGCCTGAGGATTTCACTGGGCCAAAGCTCCAACCGTCAAAGTAGCCCTCATCCTGAGCTTATCGAAGGAGAGGGCGGTCCAAGATCCTCTCCACCCAAAGGAATCGGCCCCATGGTCAGAACGATCGCGACACTGGCCTTGGCGCTTGGCCTTCTGGCCACATCGGCCAGCGCCCAGACCGCCTCCCTCACCACCCCGCCGCCGCTAGCCAAGGGCATGGCCGGCCTGCCCAGGATCGCCGCGCCGATCACCCCGGCGACCACGCGCATCAACGCCGCCCTGGCCAAGGTGGACGCCAACTGGACGGCGATGATCAAGGACTGCCGCCAGCAGGCCGGCAAGGATTTCGACATGGAGCGCACGGTCGATGTCGCCATGCGCGGTCCCGGCTATGTCAGTGTGGCGATCACCTACGAATACGACTGCGGCGGCGCCCATCCCGACAGCGGCGTCATTGCCTTGACTTACAGCTTGGAGACCGGCGCGCCGGCCAATTGGGCGCGGCTCCTGCCCAAATCCCTGGTCGATTCCGCCAGCACCGACACCGCCGGGGACGGCACGACTGTCGGCCTGATCGCCTCCAAGGCGCTGCAGAAGATTTACGCCCGCGAGGCTCTCGCTGGCAGGAAGGGCGAGGACCGCAAGGACTGCGCCGATGTGTTCAGCCAGGACGGCCTGACCTTCCAGGTCTGGCCCGACGCCAAGGCCAGCGCCCTGATGCTGGCGCCCAATCTGCCGCACGTGGTGGCCGCCTGTGGCGACCCGCAGCCGATTTCGGCCCGGACCCTGCAAAGCCTCGGCGTCGCCGCGCCGCTTTTATCGGCGATCGCCGCCGCCCACGCCGAGACGCATTGAGCCCCCACGCCGGCCCGTGCTTATAGGCTTCGCAAGGAGCCTTTGATGAACCTGTCCGCGACCATCCGCGCCATCCCCGACTATCCCAAGCCGGGGGTGATGTTTCGCGACATCACCACCCTGCTGGGCGACGCCGCGGCCCTGCGCTATTCGGTGGACGAACTGACCAAGGCCGCTTCAGGGCACGGTGTGGGCAAGGTGGCTGGCACCGAAGCGCGGGGCTTTATCCTGGGCGGCGCCGTCGCCCACCAGCTCGGCGCCGGCTTCATCCCCCTGCGCAAGAAGGGCAAGCTGCCGCACCTGAAGATCGGCGTGGACTATGACCTGGAATACGGGACCGACACCCTGGAGATGCATCTCGACGCCTGCGCGCCCGGCGAGCGCATCTTCCTCATCGACGACCTGATCGCCACCGGCGGCACCGCAATCGCCGCCGTGCAGCTGTTCCGCCAGATTGGCGCGGTGGTGGTCGGCGCGGCCTTCGTCATCGACCTGCCAGACCTCGGCGGCGCGGGCCGCCTGCGGGCGATGGACGTGCCGGTGACGACCCTGGTGAGTTTCGACGGGGACTAGCCCCGCTCGATCGCCAGCAGCTGGTTCTCGATCCCGTCCTCGACAAACCGTCGCACCGGCTTGAACCCGACCGAACCGGAACAGGCGAGGGCGGCCTTGTTGTCCACGGCGTGGGCGATGTAGCAGCGCCACTCATCCGGAAAGAGCGAAAACAAGACCTGCAGATAGCCGGCCAGCATGGCCCGGCCATGGCCGCCGCCGAGCATATCCGGCTCACCGATATAGAGGTCGATGCTCAAGCCGCCATCCACGCCGATCAGCTCGGCCCACGCCGGCCAGTCCAGATTGCGATAGCCCTGCAGATAGCCGTAGGGCCGCCCGTCCAGGCAGGCGAGGTGATTGACACCGGCTTCCTCGCCCCGCACCCGCGGCCCGTATTTCTCGGCGATCTCCTCCGGCCCGATCGGCGTCTTCTGATAGAAGCGGCGCAGGTGCGGCTGGTTCAGCCAATGGTGCAGCAGCGCGAAATCCGCCGCCGTCACCGGCCTGAAGTTCAATCCGACCTCCGCCATCGCCGCCTCCCTTAGGCGTCAGCATCTTACAGCCCGTGCCCACTGGCCAGCCTCGCCCGGGAATGACAGAGAAGGCGCCGTCCGCCTCAGCCTCCGGGAAAGCCCATGCCGTCCGCACCCTTCGACGCCCTCGTGTTCGACCTCGGCAACGTCATCGTCCGGCATGACAACGAGGTCCTGCGCCAGCGCCTGGTCAGCCGCTGCACGGCCCCGGACGCCGCCGCGCGGATGAACGGCATCGCCCACGAGCGCCGCTACGGAACCGGCGAACTCACCACCGCCGACCTGCACCGCCGGCTGATGGACGAACTCGGCTACACCGGCGAGTGGCCGACCTTTGTGGAAGATTGGAGCTGCCACCTCAATCTGGATCCCGATATGCTGGCCTTCGTCGAGCAGCTCGCGAAGCGGTACCGCGTCCTGATCTTCTCCAATACCAACGCCGAACACTGGGCCTACGCGATGGCCGCGAGCGAGGGTCGCCTCGGCGCCTTCGAGCCCTACCTCAGCCACGAGATCGGCGACCTCAAGCCGGCCGTTTCGTCCTTCAACATTGTCGCCGAAAAAGCCGGCCTCGATCCGGCGCGCTGCATCTTCTTCGACGACGTCCAAGCCAACGTCGATGCCGCCCGCCAGGCCGGCTTCCAGGCCGAAGTCTTCACCACCCAGGTCGCGCTTGAGGACTACCTCCGAGCCGCCCGCGCGCTCTGACAAGAAAGAAATTCACCACGGAGCACACGGAGGACACGGAGGTTTCGAAGAAGCGGCGCGCAGCGCGGCCAATCCGATTTGAAGCCCGGACTTCGTCCGGATTGAGCGCCCTCCGTGTGCTCTGTGGTGAATTCTACTGCGTCGCCATCCGCGCCGCCGGCGGCACGTAACCATCCTCCAACGATTTCAACGGGTGCGACCCGGTCACCTGCCCCATGAAGGGCGGCATGACCGAATAGCCCAGCAGATCCAGCAGGCGAGGGGAGAAGGTCCTGGCCTGTTCGGGGGGAATGCCGAGGAAGAAGTTCTCCTGCGTCCGCGCCCAGGGCTCGCAATACTGGTTGGTGATCGCCAGCCGGGGCGCCGTGCTCCGGTTCGCCCCGCCGCCATGCACCAGCGTCCCCAGAAAGACGATCGCCGCCCCCGCCGGCATCACGGCCGGGATAGCCTGACTGGCCAGGCCGGACGGCAGCCCCATGGCGGTCACCGACCGGGCCGTGGAGATATCCGCATCGCTCAGCCGGTGGCTGCCGGGAATGATCATGGTGGCGCCGTTCTCGGCCGTGAAGTCATCGATGGCGATCACCACCGACAGGCTGATCGCCGGCCTGGGCCGGGGAATGGGATAGAAGCTGTCGTCGTAGTGCATCGACTGGGCGGCCTCGCCCGGATGGATGTTGATCGCCTGGCTGGCGGTCAGCAGATAGCCGGGCTTCAGGAACCGATCCAGCACCGCCAGCAGCCGCGCGTCCTCGGTGACGTCCTCGAACACCTTGCCCCGGGCCACCAGCGTATAGACCCGCTCGGTGCGATACCCCTCGAACGAGTTGCGCCCCAGATACTGGTCCAGATGCGGCGCCAGCCCCTCGCGCACGGCGGCGAGCTGGCCCTCGCCGAGAAACTCCTCGATCACCGAAAACCCGTCCTCGGCGATCCGAGCCACATGCCCCTCGACATCGAAGCCGTTCACCTCACCCATCGTCTCCTCCCGAGGCTCTGCGGCCTTTCTATTTCACCACCAAGCACACCAAGAGCACCAAGGGGACAGTGGACGCAGCGCGCAGCGCGCCCAATCAAATGAAACCGAGACCCCTCCGGGTTGAACGCCCTTGGTGTACTTGGTGTGCTTGGTGGTGAATCCTACTCTTCTACTTCTCCTGGGTCGCCCAAGCCGCAAGCCCGAGCGCCACCACGGCCAACGCCGCCGCCACATAGAAAGGAACCCCAAGCCCCAGCGGCGCACGGTGCGCCAAGGCCGCCGCGAACAGGCTCGTAAAAGCGATCGGCGCCGCGATCCCGGCGATGGAGAATATCCCCCCGAACGCCCCCGCCAGCCGCCCCTGTTCGGACGACGAAACCCGGTTGGACACCAATGCCTGCCAGGCCGGTCCGCCGATATTGCCCAAGGCCATGAACGGCACCCCCAGCCAGAAGGTCGCCCCCGCCGTCGCCAGCCCATAGGCCATCAGCGACGCCGCCTGCAGTCCCATCCCGGTCAACGCGGTCATCCGCTCGCCCAGCCGGCGCGTGACCGGCCCGACCACCCAGGTGCTGACCACGAAATTGGCCCCGCCCAGCACCGCCAGCAGCACGCCGATCTTCTGCGGCGTCCAGCCGTAGCGGTAGGTGGTGTAGACCGTGAACAGCGGGTTCACCCCCTGCCACGTCAGGCCGTACAGGAACACCACCGTCATCAGCCCCAGCATGGCCGGATAGCGTCGCACCAGATAGATCACCGCCCCCACCGGGTTGAGCTGGCTCAGCACGATCGGCGCCCGGTCGGCGGGCTTCAGCGATTCCGGCAGCACGAACAGGCCATAGAGCCCATTGGCCAGGCTTAAGCCCGCCGCCAGCCAGAAGGGCGCCCGCAGGTCGATCCCGGCCATCAGCCCGCCAAGCGCCGGGCCGATGATGATGCCCAGCGAGGCGGCGCCAAAGATGTGCCCGAACCCGCCGGCCCGGTCCTCCGCCGACGAGATGTCGGCCATATAGGCGCTGGCCGCGGTGAACGACCCCGCCGCCCCGCCGGCCACCACCCGGCCCAGGAACAGCCAGGGCACGGTCGGCGACAGCGCCATCACCAGATAGTCGATCCCCAGCCCGAAGTTGGAGGCCAGGATCACCGGCCGCCGTCCGAACCGGTCCGACAGGGCGCCCTGGATCGGCTGGGCCAGGAACTGCATCACCGCGAACACGGTGGCGAACAGGCCGAATGTGCGGGCCACCGAATCCGCGCCCCCGCCGCCCAGGGTCTGGATCAGGCGCGGCAGCACGGGGATGGTGACCCCCATGGCCATCATGTCGAGCAGGATCGTGATGTAGATAAAGGTGACCGCGGCGCTCCGCCGAGGTCGGGGCGCCTTAGCGGTGTCGGTGGTCCTCGGCGGAGGCGTGATCGGATGGGACATGGAGGCTGAGCTTTGCGATGAAATGAGGACGGCCGCGCACAAGCGCGGCGAGCGGGCGCGAAAGGGCGCGAGCGCTGTCATTCCTCATAGTCGCCTCCATTAGTCGGGAAGGGCGGTTGTATCCCCAAGCGGAGCCGTGCGCCAGGGCCCCTCTAAAATGGTCCCCCACGGCACAAAAAAGAACGTCACGTGAACATTTCTCTTGACATCATGGCGAAGATAGTGTTCCTATTAGTCACTGTCGAGAAATCCGCCGAGGCGGACCGGCAGCCCCTCACACACAGAAACCGAGTCGATATGGACGATGCCGAAGAGGCCGCCAATGAAGGCGAGCTCAAGTCGCTCGTGGCGGATGATGTGACGCTGGCGCAGCTCTATGCCTGTGGGAAGGCCCAGTGCTCGATGCGCGAAATCGCCGCCATCCTGTCCACCACCCAGAAGGCCCTCAAGACCTTCATGAAGCAGGGAACCAAGGCCCGTCTCGCTTATGAGCAGGGCCGCGCCGAAGGGCTGAAGACCCTGCGCGACGCACAGATCACCCTGGCCCAAAAGAGCGTGCCGATGGCGACCCTGCTGGGCCGCCTCTACCTCGGGCAGTCAGAACAACGGGAGCAGGATGAAACGCCCCCAGCCCAAAACCGAGGCGCGGCCGACCGCCTTAAACGACGGCTCCTTGGCATCATTGCCGAAAACACTGCAGGAGAAGGCGTTCCGGGCGATCCGGGAGAAGGGTGACGATGCCGCCGCCGGCGTGCTGCACGGCCTGGACTGGAAACCCCATCCGGCCCAGCTCCCGCCGGCCGGTGACTGGCGCTACTGGCTCATCCTCGCCGGTCGCGGCTTCGGCAAGACCCGGGCTGGCGCCGAATGGGTGCGCGAACAGGTCGCCCTGGGCCGCAAGCGCATCGCCCTGATCGGCCCCACCATGGCCGATGTCCGCGACGTCATGGTCGAAGGCCCCTCCGGCCTGCTTAACGTCTGCCCGCCGGACGACCTGCCGGTCTTCCAGTCGTCCCGCCGCCGCCTGGTCTGGCCCAGCGGCGCCAAGGCCTTTCTCTATTCGTCCCTGGAGCCGGAACGGCTGCGAGGACCGCAGCACGACGCGGCCTGGGCGGACGAACTCGCCGCCTGGGTCAACCTGCAAGCCACCTGGGATCAGGTCCAGTTCGGCCTGCGTCTCGGCCCAAATCCGCGCCTGGTCGCCACCACCACGCCCAAACCCTTGCCGTTGATCAAGGCCCTGCTGGCCGACCCTGACTGCTCGACCACGCGCGGGACAACCTATGAGAACCAGGAACACCTCTCGCCCGCCTTCATCTCCCGCATCGTGCGCCGCTACGAAGGCACGCGCCTCGGCCGCCAGGAACTGCACGCCGAGGTCCTCGACGACGCCCCCGGCGCCCTGTGGACCTACGAGACCCTGATCGCCTGCCACACCACCACGGCGCCCGATCTCGTACGCGTCGTCGTGGCCGTCGATCCGTCGGGCTCCTCGGGCTCGGACGAAGGCGACGCCCAGGGCATCGTCATCGCCGGCCTCGGCGTCGATGGCCTGGCCTATGTGCTGGCGGACTACACCTGCCGCCTCTCGCCCGAAGGCTGGGGTCGCCGCGCCATCGAAGCCTTCGACCACTTCGGCGCAGACCGCATCGTCGCGGAAAAGAACTTCGGCGGCGACATGGTCCGCGCCGTCCTTCAGTCAGGCCGCTCCACCGCGCCCGTCACCCTGGTCTCCGCCTCACGGGGCAAGATGGTCCGCGCCGAACCCGTCTCGGCCCTCTACGAACAAGGCCGTGTCCGCCACCTCATCCCCGACCCGGCCGAGAACCCCCTGGCCGAACTCGAACACGAACTCAGCCGAGCCACCTCCACCGGCTACCTCGGCGACTCCAGCCCCAATCGGTTGGATGCGCTCGTGTGGGCTCTGACGGAGCTGATGCTTGGGGAGGCGGTGAAGGGGGCGGGGTATGTGGAGTTGGCGCGGCGGGAACTGGCGGGACGGGAGTGACTTCCCCCATCCTCCCAACCGCTGCGCGGTCGGGCCCCTCCTTCCCCCATAAAGGGGGAAGGTATCAGAGGCGCTCTTACCTTCCCCCTTTATGGGGGAAGGAGGGGCCCGCGCTCGAAGAGCGTGGGAGGATGGGGGAACTTACCCCTCCAACCCCAACGACGGCCCCGGCGCATCCAGCTTCGGCAGCACCGACAGCGCCGGGCTTTGCGCCGACGCGTCGAAAGCCGCCAAGATCCGCTGGAACCGCGCCTCGACCACGGCCTTAAATTCCGGGTGGGTGAAGATGTAGAGTTCATTGCCCCGCACCGCCTCCACCACCCGCTTTGCCACCGGCTCGACCGGGATCCCGGCCATCACCGCGGCGCCAGCGAAGTTCTCGCCGTCAGGATCGCGCTGTTCGGCGCCATAGGTGTCCGGCCGATTGCGGCGGCTCTCGTGGATGCGGGTCTTCACGAACCCGGGGCAGAGGATCGACACGCCGATGTTCAACGGCGCCAGTTGCGCCGCCCAACCCTCGCTCATGCCCACCACCGCGTACTTGGTCGCCGTATAGGGCTCCATCCCCGGCGCGCTCACCATGCCGGCCATGGAGGCGGTGTTGACGAAATGCCCGCCTTCGCCGTGGCTGGCGATCAGCGGCTCGAACACCTCCATGCCATAGACCACGCCCATCAGATTGACATCGACCACCCAGTCCCAGTCCCGTTCCGCCACCTGACCGAACGGTCCGCCCGCGCCGACGCCAGCGTTGTTGCAGACCAGATGCACCTTGCCGAACTTGGCGATGGTCTCCAGCGCCGCCTTCTGCAGGGAGGTGCGGCTGGTCACGTCCGCCACCACGCCCTCGGCCCGCACCTGTTTGGCGCGCAATTCCTCCACCGCCTTGGTCAGGGCGCCGGCCTCGATATCGGCCAGCATCACGCTCATGCCTTCGCGGCCGAACGCCTCGGCCATGGCCAGGCCAATGCCGCTCGCCGCGCCGGTGATGAAGGCGACCTTGCCGCGTAGATCGTCCATGACCTGACCCCTTTGTACAGAACGTCCAACGCGTTCTCAGTCCCCGACGCTTAGCACCGCCGATGCGGCTGACAAACCATTCCCCGGAGAGTTCCCTCATGCCCCCACCCGGCGGTCTGCGGACCTCGCTGTCCTACCGGCTGACGCCCTCGGCCAGCGCCTATTCGCCGAACTGGAGCGTATTCTCCCCCGGCGAGCCGCTGGCGCCCATCGCCCAGGAGCCCGTCCGCGCCTTTGACTTCCCGCTGTCGATCAACAGCACCATTCGGCCGCGCGCCTACGAGCCCTTCGGCTTCCGCGAGCTGCGCGCCTTCTCCAATGTCGAACTGGTCCGCCTGGCCATCGAGACCCGCAAGGACCAGATCGAACGCCTCGACTGGGCGATCCAACCGATCGCTCTGGCCGGCGCCGACCCCAAAGACCCACGCCTCGCCAAACTCGCCGCCTTCTGGCGCAAGCCCGATGGCGTCACCCCCTTCGCCACCTGGCTGCGCCTCTTGCTGGAGGATCTCCTCGCCCTCGACGCCCCGGCCATCGAGCGGCGCCGCAACCGCGCCGGCAATCTGATCGGCCTCGACGTCATCCCGGGCGAGACCATCCACCCCATGGTCGATGACACCGGCCGCCGGCCCACGGGTCCGGCTGACGTCGCCTATCAGCAGGTGATCAAGGGAACCGCCTGGGCCAACCTGACCAACGCCGACCTGATCTACGCCCCGCGCAACCCGCGCCCGAACCACAACTACGGCTTCGGCCCGGTCGAGCAGATCATCGTCACCATCAACACCGTCCTGCGCCGCCAGGCCGCCCAGCTCGCCTGGTTCACCGAGAGCAACCTGCCGGCCGGCCTGCTCACCGGCCTGGACAGCTGGACCGCCGACCAGCTGCGCGACATGCAGCTCTGGCTGGACTCCAAACTCTCCGGCGTCACCGCCGAACAGGCCAAGCTGCTCTGGGTTCCTGCCGGCACCCGCTACCAGGCCTTCAAGGACGCCCCGCTCAAGGACGACTTCGACGAATGGCTGGCGCGCGTGGTCTGCTACGCCTTCTCCCTGCCGCCCACCGCCTTCGTGCGTCAGATGAACCGCGCCACCGCCGGCGCCGACCAGGACCGCGGCCTGGAGGAGGGCCTCGAGCCCCTGAAGCGCTGGGCCAAACGCCTGATCGACAGCGTCATTCAGGACGACCTCGGCTGCCCCGACCTGGAATTCGCCTGGAACGACGCGCCGACGGTGGACGCCATGCAACAAGCCCAGATCGACGACCTGTCCCTCCGCAACGGCACGGCCACGGTGGACGAGGTGAGGGCGCGGCGCGGGCTCGGGCCATTGCCGAAGGGAGATGCGGCCGAGGTCAGCGATCCCCTGGGCGCCGCGTAACCCCTCACCCTCCCACGCTCTGCGAGCGCGGGCCCCTCCCTCTCCCTCCGGGAGAGGTGTTTCAGGGTGCGCTCCCACACCTCTCCCGGAGGGAGAGGGAGGGGCCCATGCGCAGCATGGGAGGGTGAGGGATTAGGGACCTCTCAGAACAACCCCTACGGCCGAAACTGCTTCGGGATCGCCGCCGCTTCTTCCGGCGACAGCTGGGTGATCCCGCTGGCGATGCATGGCTCAGGGATTCCGCCCGGCCCGCCGTCCGAAACCTTGATGTCCAGGTCCAGCGGCGTGCAGACGCTGTCGGAGCCCCGGAACGTCGTAACCAGATGCGCGTCCGGCCAGGTCAGCTCGTGGCAGCTGGTGGCGAAGTCCACCCGATAGACGTCGTGCATGTTCACCCGCAGGTACATCACATGCTCGTTCGGCGCCTTCCAGCCTTCCCACTGGCTGGCGTAGAAACACTTGGTCGGCTTGTGGCCCATCGGCAGGGGCGCCGCGCCATCCTGCGCCTGGGCGCCGGTCAGCGCCGAGCCGGACAAGGCCAGGGCGCCGAGCAGAGCGCCGCCAGCGAGCGAGCGCTTCAACGTGGTGTTCAGGTAGCGGTTCATGGGGCTTGCCTCCGCTTGTGCCGCCGCGATGCCCGCGGCTCTCGTCCAGACTAAACCTATAACGCCCGGCGGTGCGATAAGGCCGCCAAACGAAATGAGACGCCGCGAACCCGCCGCGTCCGCTCACGCTGCGCCGCTCATTCTGTACCCAGGATGAACGGCCGTCACCACGTCTCGCATTCATTCCCATCAACGCCCGGAGGCGATCTCAACTCATGAGAATCTATGGTGAAATCACCAAGGTCGAGGCCCAGGACGACGGCACGATCAAGGTCTTCGGCACGGCCTCCACCGGCGCCATCGACGACGCCGACGAAACCGTGCTGCCGGACGCCATGAAGGCGGCCCTGCCGGCCTACATGCGCTTCGGCGCTCTGCGCGAAATGCACGGCCTCACCGCCGCCGGCGCCACCCTCTCGGCCGAGGTCGGCGAGGATGGCGCGACCCGCATCGCCGCCCATGTGGTGGATCCCGTGGCGGTCAAGAAGGTCCAGCATGGCGTCTACAAGGGCTTCTCCATCGGCGGCAAGGTGCTCGGCCGCGACCCGTCCGATCGCAAGGTGATCACCAAGCTGAAGCTGAACGAGATCAGCCTGGTCGATCGCCCCTGCAATCCGGAAGCCATCATCGACATGTGGAAGGCCGACATCGTCGAGCCGCCACCTGCCGCCGCCCCATCCAATTCAGAGGTCGTCGCCCGCGCCATCGAGATGGCCCAGGCGGCGGGGCGGCGCGGGCGCTACCGCGACTATGTGCTCAAGGCCCGGGAGGCGCTGCTCAAGGCCGGCGCTCCCGAAGCAGCCGAGCTGTCGCTGGAGCCACCCGCGCCGCCAACCGTCATCGAACCGGAGACCGACCCCATGCCCGACTTCGCGCCCGAACCCATCCTCCGCGTCGGCGCCCGCCACTCCGCCGCCGACCTCGCCCACATCCAGGCCGCCCACGACCACCTCTGCGCCCTCGGCGCTTGCTGCGGCGACAACGATCCGTCTACGGACGATGATGCTTCCGGCGACGATATCGACATGGTCTCCCGCGCGGCTTCCGCCGAAGTGGACCAGCTCTGGTCCACCATCGACCTCCTGCAAAAGCGCCTCGACGATCTGGCCGGCTCACCCGTTCCGCCCAGAGCCCTGGCCGGCGCCATGCGCGCCATCGGCAAGGCCGAAGACGCCAACCCCAGCGACGCCAGTCCGTCTCCTGAAGACCTCCGCAAATACCTCGACACCCTGCCGGCCGAAGACCGAGGCCGCCTGGAACTCATGGCTGCGCTCAGGCGGCCAATCGCGATTTCGAGGTAAGGCTGGATCGAAATTGCTCCCCCGTTGGGGGAGCTGTCAGCGAAGCTGACTGAGGGGGCCTAGCCGCGCCTGAGGCCTTGGTTGGTTCGCACTCGCCCCCTCTCGCGCGCTTCGCGCGCCTGCCTCCCCCAGCGGGGGAGGAATTGTGATTTCACCCCAAACACCCCCCAAGCCCCACCCCTGGAGGCCCTCCATGAACGCCATCGTCAATCACGGCGACTTGCGCAAAGCAGTCGTCGATTCCCTCTCCGCGCCGTCCGAAGACATCGCCCGCCATGTGCTGGCCATGGCCGGCGCCAATCCGAACCAGATCGAAAAAGCCATCACCACGGGCACCGGCCTGGTCGCCTACGACCTGCAGGCCCCGGCCAAGAACCTCTATCCGGTCAACACCCCGCTGATCAAAAGCCTGCCGCGCACCGGCGGCGTCGGCACGGCCACCAACTGGAAGGCCATCACCGGCCTGCAAGGTTCCGGCTTCGACGCCACGGGCTGGGTGCCGGAAGGCCAGCGCGCCGGCCAGATGAGCTACGTCACCCAGTCCCGCTCCGCCGCCTACGCCACCCTCGGCGAGGAAGACCAGGCCACCTGGGAAGCCATCAGCGCCGGCCGCACCTTCGAAGACGTGCAGGCCACCATGACCACCCGCCTGCTGCAGAAGATGATGCTCAAGGAGGAGATGGCCGTCCTCGCCGGCAACGCCTCCCTCCAGCTCGGCTCGCCCTCGGCGCCCACGCCGGCCGCGACGGGAAGCGGCGCCACCCTGCCGTCCGCCACCTATTCGGTGATTGTCGTGGCTCTGACCCTGGAGGGCTACCGCAACTCCAGCCTCGCCAACGGCGTCGCCACCTCCAAGACCGTCACCGGCGCCGACGGCAAGACCTTCACCGTCAACGGCGGCTCCTCCAACAAGTCCTCAAACGCCACCCAGGCGGTCACTCTCGGCCAGACCCTGTCCGCCACGGTCCCGCCGGTGCAGGGCGCCGTCGCCTACGCCTGGTATGTGGGGACTGCCGGCTCGGAGACGCTGCAGGCCATCACCGGCATCAACAGCGCCACCGTCTCTGCGCCGCTGGCCTCCAGCCGCCAGGCGGCCACCGCCATCACCGCCGACTGCTCCACCAACGCCACCGGCTTCAATGGCCTGCTCACCACCGCCTTCAGCGCCGGCGCGGGCGGCGCCTATGTCAACACCCTGGCCACCGGCGTCGCGGGCACGGGCACCACGCTAACCTCGTCCGGCCATGGCTCGGTCAACGAGATCGACGCCATGCTCCAAGGCCTGTGGGACGCCTACCAGGTCTCGCCCACCGCGCTCTGGGTCAACAGCCAGCAGCTGAAGGACATCGCCGCCAAGGTGCTGTCCTCCGGCTCGGCGCCCCTGCTGCAGTATTTCCAGAACCCGTCGGAGGGCGAGGTGCGGATGACCGCCGGCGCGGCCATCGACTTCTACTTCAACCCCTTCCTCAACGGCGGCATGCGGATCCCGATCCGCATTCACCCCTTCGTCCCGCCCGGTACGATCCTGGCCTACGCCGAGGACCTGCCGCTGCAGTACCAATCCAACGAGGTCCCCAACGTCGCCGAGGTCAAGGTGCGGCGCGACTACTACCAGGTCGATTGGCCGGTCACGACCAGAGCCCAGATGGTCGGCGTCTATGCGGAGGAGACCCTGGTGGTCTACGCCCCCTTCGCCATGGCCGCGATCACCAACATCGCCGCCGGCTAGGGCAGGGGCACATGAGCGCCTCGGACCTCACCAGCCTGGCCAACCTGAAGGGTTGGCTGGGTCTAGCGCAGGAGGTCGGCCCCTCGGACGGCCTCCTTGCGCGGCTTATCACCGCCGCCTCGGGCTTCGTCTGCGATTACCTGGGGCGGGAGATCCTCACCGCCGTCTACACCGAGGTCTACGATGGCACGGGCGCCGGCTGGATGATGCTGCGCCAGTCGCCGATCGCCTCGGTGCAGTCGGTCTCCTTCCTGGGGCGGACCATCACCACCCAGGCCGACCCGGTCGCTGGCAAACAGGGCTTCCTGTTCGATGGCGCGAGGCTCTCCCTGGTCGGCGACAGCTTCCCCCACCGCGCCCGCGTGGTGGTCAGCTACACCGCCGGCTACGCCAACGCGCCGCCGGGGGTGGAGCAGGCCGTCATCGAGCTCGCCGGCGAAGCCTTCCGCCGTAGAGACCGCATCGGCCAGACCTCCAAGAGCCTAGGCGGCCAGGAAACTACGGCTTTCTCAGCCGCCGACATGAACGCGTCCATCAAAGCCATGCTGGCGCCGTACCGGGCGGTGGTTCCGGTCTAGCTTCTAATTCCTCCCCCGATGGGGGAGGGGGACCGCGAAGCGGTGGAGGGGGCCTGGCCGCTACTGAGACAATGGAAGGATGATAACCGCCCCCTCCAGTGCGCTTCGCGAACCGTTCGGCGTATACGCCTCACCCCCCAAGAGGGGAGGAGTTGCTCCAAAACCTTCCCCCGTCACAAACGGCTGCTAAGCTGCGCCGCATGGACCGGAGAACAAAGCCCTTGGCCGCAGTACAAACCCTCAGGCGTCAGCTTCACGAGGCGGAGGAGAAGCTCCTCAACGACCTGCGCGAACTCAGAGGCCGCATTCGCACCACCCAGGATCCGGCCGCCAAGCCGGATGATGAACTCACCCTCGGCCAGAGGGTCGCCGACCGTGTCGCGGCCACCATGGGCTCATGGACCTTCATCATCATCCAGTCCTTCATCCTGGCGATCTGGATTGTCCTCAACGTCACCGCCTATGTCCAGAAATGGGATCCCTATCCCTTCATCCTGCTGAACCTGGCTCTATCCTTCCAGGCCGCCTACGCCGCCCCCTTCATCATGATGGCGCAGAACCGCCAGCAGGACATCGACCGCAAGGAGGCCCAGAACGATCACCAGATCAACATCAAGGCCGAGCTGGAAATCGAACTCCTGCACCAGAAGATCGACGAGCTGCGCGAGAAGGAAGTCCTCTACCTCACCGAGGCCATCCGCGACCTGACCACCTTACTGCAAAAGGCCAACATTCAGCCGGGCCCGATCGACGACCCGGCCTGAAAAGACCCGCTCATCCCGGCATTCGCCGGGATGAGCGGAATTTGAGTTAGGCCAGATCGTACCGATCCAGCTCCATCACCTTGGTCCAGGCCGCCACGAAGTCCTTCACGAACACAGCCTGCGCATCCGACGAGCCATAGACCTCTGCCAGCGCCCGCAGCTCCGAGTGCGAGCCGAAGATCAGGTCGGCCCGCGTGCCGGTCCACTTCGGCGTCTTGGTCTTGCGGTCCCGGCCCTCGAACACTTCGCCGACGGCCGTCCACTCAACGCCCATGTCCAGCAGACCCACGAAGAAATCGTTGGTCAGCTTGCCGACCTGTTTGGTGAACACCCCATGCTGCGACCCACCCGCATTGGCGCCCAGCACCCGCAAGCCGCCGACCAGCACCGTCAGCTCCGGCCCGCTCAGCTTGAGCAGCTGCGCCCGGTCCACCAGCGCCTCCTCGGGCGCCATGAACTGCTCCCCGCGCCGGTAGTTGCGGAACCCGTCCGAAACCGGCTCCAGCGGCGCAAAGGACTCCGCGTCGGTCTGCTCGGCCGAAGCATCCATCCGCCCCGGCGTGAAAGGCGCCGTCACCTCGACGCCCGCGTCCCGCGCGGCCTTCTCCACCGCCGCCGAGCCGCCCAGCACGATCAGGTCGGCCAGCGACACCTTCTTGCCACCGCTCGCCGAGGCGTTGAACGCCTGCTGCACCTCTTCCAGCTTCGCCAGCACCCCGGCCAACTCGGCCGGATTGTTGACCTCCCAGTCCTTCTGCGGCGCCAGCCGGACGCGCGCGCCGTTGGCGCCACCCCGCTTGTCGGATCCGCGGAAGGTGGAGGCCGAAGCCCAGGCCGCCGAAACCAGCTGCGAAACCGTCAGCCCCGAGGCCAGGATCTTGGCCTTCAGCGCGGCGATATCCGTAAAGTCCACCAACGGGTGATCGACCGCCGGGATCGGGTCCTGCCAGATCAGCGTCTCCTTGGGGACCAGCGGGCCCAGGTAGCGCTGGACCGGCCCCATGTCCCGGTGGGTCAGCTTGTACCAGGCCCGGGCAAAGGCGTCCGCGAACTGGTCGGGATGTTCATGGAACCGCCGCGAAATCGTCTCGTAGGCCGGGTCGAACCGCAGCGCGAGGTCGGAGGTCAGCATGGTCGGAACCCGCTTCTTCGACGGATCGTGGGCGTCCGGAATGGTCGCCTCGGCGCCCTTGGCCTGCCACTGATGGGCGCCGCCGGGGCTCTTGGTCAGCTCCCACTCGAAGCCGAACAGGTTGTCGAAGAAGTGGTTGCTCCACTTGGTCGGCGTCTGGCTCCAGGTCACTTCCAGGCCGGAGGTGATGCTGTCGGCGCCGAGACCGGAGGCATGTTTGGAATGCCAGCCCAGTCCCTGGTCCTCGATGGCGCCGCCTTCCGGCTCCGGCCCGACAAAGGACGGGTCGCCCGCGCCGTGGGTCTTGCCGAACGTGTGGCCCCCGGCGATCAACGCGACGGTCTCCTCGTCATTCATCGCCATCCGGGCGAAGGTCTCGCGAATGTCCCGCGCCGAGCCCAGCGGGTCGGGCTTGCCGTCCGGCCCTTCGGGATTGACGTAGATCAGCCCCATCTGCACCGCGCCCAGCGCCTTGTGCAGCTGGCGTTCGCCGCTATAGCGCTCCGCGCCCAGCCAGGAGCCTTCCGGCCCCCAGTACAGTTCTTCCGGCTCCCAGGTGTCCGCCCGGCCGCCCGCAAAGCCGAACGTCTTGAAGCCCATCGACTCCAGGGCGACGTTGCCCACCAGCACATAGAGGTCCGCCCAGGAGAGTTTGCGGCCATACTTCTGCTTGATCGGCCACAGCAGCCGGCGCGCCTTGTCCAGGTTGGCGTTGTCCGGCCAGCTGTTCAGCGGCGCGAACCGCTGCTGGCCGCCGCCCGCGCCGCCGCGCCCGTCGCTGGTGCGATAGGTGCCAGCGCTGTGCCAGGCCAGGCGGATGAACAGGCCGCCGTAGTGGCCGAAGTCCGCCGGCCACCAGTCCTGGCTGTCCGTCATCAGGGCATGCAGGTCGGCGATCGCCGCGTCCAGATCCAGGCTCTTGAATTCGCTGGCGTAATCGAACGTCTCGCCCATCGGGTTGGAGCGCGGCGCATGCTGGTTCAGAACGTCGAGCCGAAGGTTCTCCGGCCACCAGTCGCGGTTGCCCTTGCGAGCGGGACCGTGAGCCACCGGGCATTTGCTGTCATCGGCCATGAGTCTGTTCCTTGGGTAGCGTGAATTCGATGGGCGGACGCTAGGCTTTTGGCTTCCATCGATCCAATCGATTTAATTATGGACATCCATAGAGCAATCCTTTGGGACGTTGATGTAAAGGCGCTCATCCCCGCGAAGGCGGGGACCCAGGAGACTGGGAGCCGTACGTTCTGCCGCGCTTAAAAAAGGTGCGGTTGAGAGATTGAGTCTGGTGGCCCTGGGTCCCCGCCTTCGGGGGATGAGCGGAGGTTTTTGGCATGCTCACAGCCCAACTCACCGGCGCGGACACGCTCGACAAGCGTCTGCAGGACCTCCCAGCCGCTCTCCAGGCCGCGCTGCAAGCCGAGGCCGCCGACCTCGCCGAACGCCTCCGCCGCCATGTCGTCGACGACAAACTCTCCGGGCAGGTTCTCCACACCAGAACCGGCGCCCTGAAAGCCTCCATCGCCGCCGACGTGTCCGACGACGCCGGCCAGGTCCTGGTCCGCGTCTTCTCCTCCGGCGACGTCAAATACGCCACCATCCAGGAATACGGCGGCCAGACCGCGCCGCACGACATCGTCCCGGACAAGGCCAAGGTCCTGGCCTTCGTTCTCGGCGGCGCGGCCGTCTTCGCCCGGCGCGTCCACCACCCAGGCTCGCACATCCCGGAGCGCTCCTACCTGCGCTCGTCCCTGGCTGACATGGCCGGCCAGATCGTCGCCGAATTCAAGGATGCGGCCCTGGCCGCCTTGCAGGGAGAAGACCCATGACCACGCGGGAAGACATCTTCCAGGCCCTGTTCGCCCTGACCGAAAACCTCAGCTGGGGTGCACCCCCGCGCAGCTTCCTCTGCCGCTTGCGCCGCGTGAAACTCTGGGGCGACCTGCCCGGCCAGCCGGCCCTCTGTCAGGCCGAACACGACGAGACCTTCACCCAGACCACCGGCCTGCCGCCCCGCCGCGTGTTCAACGCCAGCTGGCTAATCTACCACGACGCCGGCAAGGACCCCGACGCCGCCCCGACTTGCGAAACCAACCAGATCCTCGACGCCATCGAGGCCCTGTTTCCCTCAGGCGACCCAGACCACCTCCAAACCCTGGGCGGCCTGGTCCACCACGCCTTCATCAACGGCAAGGTGCTGAAGGACTCAGGTGATCTCGATGGCCAGGCGCTGATCGTCGTGCCGATCCAGATGGTGGTTCCTTAGGCCGCCCCCGGCCGCCACCGATAATGCCCCTCGGCCGTATTGAGCCACTGCACCGCCAGCGGCTCCTCGTGCACGCCCCAGCCGCGGTTCTGGACGATCTTCGTCCACGGCCCGCCCTGAGAGACGATCGCCACGTGCGGGCCGCCAAACGGGATGCCGCGCCAGGTCAGGAAGTCGCCCGGCTGTAGCGCGCCGGGAAAGATCCAGCCCAGCGTATGGGGCGCCGCCTTGCCCACCTTGGCGCCATGGCGGTCCCAATAGGCCTCTAGGTTCGGCACGCGCCGGTGGTCAATATTGCTGTCTGGCCCAGGCAAACCCCACCGATGCGGGTAGGCGGCGAAATCCCGGCCCATGTCGTCATGGAGCAGCCGCTGCAGGTCCAGCCCCCAGGCGTCCCGCGCGGCCCGGATCACCACGTCCGCGCAGACCCCGGTTGTGCGCGGCACATCGCCACCGGGATAGCCGATCCGGTGGTAGCCGTTGTCGTAGCTGTTAGTGACGCCGATCTGGCGGCGGGCTGCTGCGACCAGGGCGACAGTATTGCCCACGGGCGGAGCCGCCGCGACCATCGGCGTCGCCGCCAGCCCAATCAGCATGTTCCGACGAGTGACCACCGCGCCCGCTCCGGCTGCAACTTCGCCTAGAGCTACATCCAATCGACCTGGCGGCAATAGCTCCGCTTGCCTTCATCCACCGACTTTTCGCCCACCCAAGGAGGCCCCCATGGCCGACGACACTCCGGCTGCGCCGGCGTCCACATCTCCGCCCACCCTCGAAGCCCGCATCACCGCCGCCATCCGCGCTTGGCGGGACGACCTCATCGCAGGCGGACCCATCGCCCGCGCCACCGAATGCTGGAACCATCTGGAGCAGAGCCTCCAGCACCTGGCCTCGGCCATCATGAAGGAGCTCTGACATGGTCCAGTCCGTCTTCGGCGCCGGCTATCTGTTCGGCGTCCCCTCCGGCGCCAATCCGACGCCGGTCATGTTCGGCGCGGTGCAGGACACCAGCGTCGATTTCTCCTTCGATCTCAAACAGCTCTACGGCCAGAGCCAGTTCGCGCTGGAGCAGGCCAGGGGGCGCGGCAAGATCGACATCAAGGCCGGTGTCGGCCGGTTCGATCCGGGCCTGTTCAATCAGATCTACTTCGGCCAGACCGCCTCGGCCGGCGAGGTGCTGGGCTCCATCTCGGAATCCGCCGCCATCCCCGGCTCGCCCTACACGGTTACCGCCGCCAACGCCGCGACCTTCAAGACCGACCTGGGAGTCTATTCCACCACCCTTGGCCGTTTCCTGACCCGTGTGGCCTCCAGCCCCGCCACCGGCCAGTACGCCGTCAACACTACGACGGGCGTCTACACCTTCGCCGCGGCGGACACCGGCGGCCTGATCAAGCTCAACTACACCTACGGCTCGGGCTCGACCGGAACCACCATCGCCGGCGCCAACCTGCCGCTGGGCGCCTCGCCCATCTTCGGCCTGCAGCTGGTCAACCAGTTCAAGGGCAAGTCGATCTTCCTGAACTTCCCCGCGGTCCAGTCCTCCAAACTCGCCCTGCCGCTCAAGCTCGACGACTTCAGCCTGCCGTCCATCGACATGTCGGCGCAGGACGACGGGACCGGGAATGTCTTTTCATGGACCATGACGGGGTAAGCGCCAAACACCTCTCCCGAAGGAGACCTCTGCAAAACCGCCTCTCGGGAGCCGCAGCTGATTTGAGGGGCTTTAGGCTGGGTTTGGGCGTGTGGCGAGGGTTTGTACTGAGTGTGTATGGCGTCCTTTGCTGTGTTGAGGCGGAGTCCGGGCCTTAGGTCGCCAGCAGGCTGGCGGCTCGGCGCAGATTGAAGACCGTGGCGAAGCACCAGGCCTGGCCCAGGTTGACGGCGAACTTGGTGGAGCGGGCGCGTGAGTAACCGAACACCCGCTTGGCGATGCCGAACACCTGCTCGACCGGCGCACGGCGCTTGGCGATGGCTTTGTTGCGCTGGACCTTCCAGTAGGACAGCTGCGGATTGTGCTTGCTGGCCCGATGGCAGATTCGGTCCTTGACGCCCTTGGCCTTGAGCCTTTGGCGGCGGCCGTTGTGTTCATAGCCCTTGTCGGCGTAGACGGCCTTCTCATCGCCGCAGATCAACGACTCAGCCACCGGGCTCTCAGCCACATGGGCTGGAGTGAACCTTATAGTGCGGATCAGATTGCCGCCTTGGTCGGTCGCCACATGCAGCCGATAGCCGAAGTAACTCTTGCCGTTCTTGCGCGTCCAGCTCGCCCCAGGCTCCCGCTCCACCCGGGCCGCCTTGCCCGACTTGTGGCCCGGCTTGCGAGACGCCGCTTGCAACAGGGTCGCGTCCATCAGCGTCCCCTTCCTCAGGATCAGACCCTTGGCGTCCAGCTGACGGCCCACCTCCTCGAAGCAGGCCTGCAGCACCCCCCGCTCGGACGCCGCCGTACGGAACCGGAAGATCGTCGTCTCATCCGGCGTCGTCTCATCCAGCTCAAAGCCACAGAACCGCCTGAACGACAGCCGGTCCAACAACGCCTCCTCCAGACCAGGATCAGACAAGCCGTAGAGCATCTGAAGATAAACCGCCCGGATCATCGCTCCAGCCCGGTACGACGGACGACCCGTCGGCGAGCTGTGCAGCGACCCCGCCAAGTGCTCCAACGGAGCCCAGTCGATCACCTCCGATATCGACTTCAGCCGCGCGTTCATCCCCGCCCGCGGGTCCAGCAACGCCTCGGCCAAGCTCAGCTGACGATCACTCATCCAAATCCCCTGCCTGATCAGCAGCCACAGGGAATCACACCTCCCAGATCGCCTCCACCACTTTTGCAGAGGTCTCCGAAGGGAGAGGGAGGGGCCCGCCGCGAAGCGGTGGGAGGGTGAGGGGTTACAGACCTCTCCGAATGAAACTCCCACGCCCGCGCCCCATTCTGAAGCCGCGCAATCCTCATCCTCCCACGCCTTCGGCGCGGGCCCCTCCTTCTCCTTCCAGGAGAAGGTTTGAAGGCATCCCCCAAACTCCGGAGTATCCCCATGGCCCTCGTCACCATCGGCGGCGAGGCGATCGAGGTCGCCTTGCCCAACTTCAAAGCCTTGAAAGCCGCCTGGCGATACATCGCCTCCATGCAGGGGAACGCCGACCCCATGGCTGGCGTAGACGCCATCCTCGGCGTCGTGTCCGTTGGCGCCGTGGGGCGTGACCTCTCCGTCGATGATCTGGAACAGCGGCTCACCCCCGCCGAGATGCCAGGCCTGACGCCGTTCATGAACGCCCTGATGGTCGAGATCGGCCTGGCGGGGGAGCCCCAGCCGGCGATGGAGGCGGCGAGCCCTTCGACGGCGACTTCGACGCCCTCATCGCCGAACTCGTCGCCAGCGGATGCGGCGACTGGGACGTGATCGAAGCCTCCTGGGGCCTCGGTCGCTACTTCGCCATGCACCGCCATTGGCGCGCGTTCGGCCCGCCGGTGCACATGGCCATCGCCGCCTGGCTCGGTCTCACCCGCCCGCGCTCGTCGCCGCTGGCCGGCGATGACCTGGCCGACATCCTTTCCAGCTTCTCGAACGGGTCCCGCGCATGAGCGACACCGACCTCCAGATCACCTTCGGCGCCGACACCTCGGCCCTGGCCAGCGCCTTCGCCGAGGTGGGACGCTCGCTCCAGGGCCTGTCCGGCCTGATGAGCCAGCTCAACCAGAAGCTCCCCGACCAGGCTGACAAGGCCGCCGCCAAGTTCCAGCAATCCTGGAACCGGGCGATCACGGGCGTGACCCAGAGCTTCTCGTCCGGCCTGATCAAGATGGCCGAAGGCCACGAGTCCTTCGCCAAGGTGCTATCCGCCACCGGCAACAAGATCCTCACCGACTTCGTCAATGGGGTGATCGACAAGAAGGTCGAGGCCTGGATCGAGGGCGAGTCAAAGCAGCTGATGGCCACCCAGGCCGGCCAGGCGATACTCAACGCCCTCGGCCTGCGGGACGCCGCCAGCTTCGCCGTCACCCAGACGGCCAAGACCGGCCTCAACGCCGCCGGCGTCTCCGCCCGCACCACGGCCACGGTGGGTGGCGCGGCCGTGGGAACGGCGGCCGAGAGCCAGTCGGCTCTGGTCAGCATCGGGACCTCCGCCGCCAAGGCCGCCGCCGGCGTCTACGCCGACGTGGCCGCCAGCTTCGGACCCGCCGGCCCCTTCGTCGCCCCGGTCCTCGCCGGCGCGGCCCTGGCAGCCGTGCTCGACTTCAAGGGCCTGGTCGCCAGCGCCGAGGGCGGGTTCGACATCCCCCATGGCGTCAATCCCCTGACCCAGTTGCACCAGGAAGAGATGGTCCTGCCCGCACGCTTCGCGAACCCGCTGCGTGATGTGTTGAGCAGCTTCACCCCGGCGAATTCCGGCGGCCCCGCGCTCGCCGGCTCGGGTGACGGCGACACCCACCTCCATCTGCACATGGGCGCCGGTGCGGACGGCCCCAGCCTGCAGCGCTGGTTCGATAGCCACGGCGACAAGCTCGCCAAAACCCTCGCCGCCCAGACCCGCAAGGGCGCCAAGTTTACCTGAGAGGCCGGCCTTGCCGATCACCCCCTACATCCCGCCAACCAATGTCTCGGCTCTATCGACCGGCATCTGGTCGGGCGCTGCTGGCCTGCCCGTGCTGCCCTTTCTGCCGGGGCAGTCCGTCGCCGTGACCAAGTCGCCCAAATGGTCGACCCAGGTCGTTCGCACCGCCTCCGGCCGCGAACGCCGCACCGCCTATTGGCCATCGCCGCTCTGGCAGTTCGAACTGTCCTACGGGGTGGTGCGTCATCGTCCGTCTACGGATGAACTGGCCAGGTTGTGGGAAGTCTTCAACGTCTTGCAGGGTCAGTACGGGACCTTCCTGTTCGTCGATCCCACCGACTGCCAGGCCTCTGGCGCCGCTTTCGGGACGGGCGACGGCTCGACCAAGACCTTCCAGCTGCAACGCCAGCTGAACAGCTTCTCCGAGCCGGTCTATGCCGTCTATGCGCCCACCGTGCTGGAGAACGGCTCGCCGGCTGGCGGCTATACCCTCGAGCCCAACGGCCAGATCGTCTTCGCCGCCGCCCCGGCCTCCGGCGTCGCCCTGACCTGGTCCGGCTATTTCTACTTCGGCTGCCGCTTCCTCGATGACGAGCTGAGCTTCGAGCAGATCGTCGCCCAGCTCTGGTCCGGCAAGAGTCTGAAGTTCACCAGCCTGCGGCCGTGAGGAACATCCCGATGAAAACCCCCATCGACAACGGGACCGCTGGCGCGACCCTGGCCCTGCTGGATTCAGGAACAGACTTCCAGATGGTCGACCTCTGGGCCATCACTCTCAATGGCGGGGCGGTGATCCGCTGGCATGGCGCCGGCGTCAACGCGCCGCTGACCTTCGCCGGCCAGACCTACCTGCCCGGCCCGGCCATCGACCGCGGCAAGATCTCCACCAAGCTCGGCGTGGAGGTCGCCACCCTTGATGTCGATATCGCCGCCGGGCCGAACGATCTGATCAACGGCGCCCCGCTCATTCCGTTCGCGCAGGGGAGGGGCTTCGACGGCGCCACCGTCATCCTCTATCGCGGCTTCCTACAAAGCTGGGCGGCGCCCTACACCATCGTCGGCGCGACCATCGACTTCTCCGGCCGCGTCACCGAGCTGAAGGACATCTCCCGCGCCAAGTTCACCATGACCGTGTCGGCCTGGACCGTCCTGCTCAACGTCAACATGGGCCCGGATGTCTACCAGGCCGGCTGCCTCAACCAGCATTATGACGCCGACTGCGGCCTGACCCCGGTGAATGTAACGGGCGCGGTCGCATCCGGTACGGCCACCACCACCGCCTTCGCCACCAACCTTGCCGAGGCCGACGGCTTCTTCTCCAAAGGCACACTCACCTTCACCTCCGGCGCCAACGCCGGCCTCAGCCGCGCGGTGCAGTCCTTCACCCACGCCGGCGGTCTGGTCGCGGTCGCCTTCCCACTCCCGTTTCCGCCCGCGCCCGGCGACGCCTTCATCGCCGTCCGAGGCTGCCTCCTGACCATGACCGACTGCACCGCCCAGTCCAACCTGATCCATTTCCGAGGCCAGCCCTTCATTCCACCGGCGATCACCGGGAATGGGGTGTGAGGAGAATGTCGGCTCAATTCTCCTCATAAAATAGGGAGAAGGCGGCCTCATTCTCCTCAAATCATGAGGAGAACCGTTCATGTCGGTCCCCATGCCTGACCAGTCTGCCCGCGCCGCCGTGGTCGCTGAAGCGATCGCCTGGCTGGGCACGCCCTATCATCACCGCGCCAGGATCAAGGGCGTCGGCGTCGATTGCGCCCAGCTGCCCATCGGCGTCTACGCCAACCTCGGCCTGATCGAGGCCTTCGACACCGGCGACTATCCGCCGGACTGGCACCTGCACAGGGACGGCGAGCGCTACCTGGCCGTCATCGCCCGTCTCGCGACAGAGATCGATCCCGCCGACGTCCAGCCCGGCGATGTGCTGCTGTTCAAGTTCGGCCGCGCCTTCAGCCACGGGGCCATCGTCACTGCCTGGCCCCAGGTGGTCCACGCCAACCGCAAGGACGGCGCCGTCGTCCTGGGCGATGTCGCCCATGACGCCGACCTGATCGGCCGCCCGATCAAGGCCTTCAGCTACTTTCGCTGAGACCGGCGGGTTTTTAATTCCTCCCCCGATGGGGGTCGAGGCGTATACGCCGAGGGGACCGCGAAGCGGTGGAGGGGGCCTGGCCGCGCCTGAGGCCTTGCCGGACACTCGCCCCCTCAGTCGGCTTCGCCGACGGGCTCCCCC